>Ga0209254_10000500_pt1 | contig 31894 bp, 28 predicted proteins | sample FrelakmetDIP11DI_FD_187148 | JGI IMG/M metagenome (GOLD analysis project Ga0209254, IMG submission 187148) | Freshwater lake sediment microbial communities from the University of Notre Dame, USA, for methane emissions studies - DIP11 DI (SPAdes)... | ecosystem: Environmental > Aquatic >... | reverse complement strand
CGCTCCGCGGCTCAGTTCCGTCGCAGCATCAGCACATTGCCCGCCACCGCCAGCGCTGCGCCGGCGAGCGTCAGCGCATCGGGGCGGAACGCCTCGAACGCCATCGACACCACGAGTGCCAGCAGCGGGGTCATGACACCGATCGCGCCGGCGGGACCGGGCCCGATGCGCTCCTGGAGTGTCAGGAAGCAGGCGAAGGTGAGCACGGAACCGGCCAGTGCGAGGTACAGCAGCGACACCCACCAGGATGCCACCGCCGGCAACTCGAAGTTCTGTCCCTGCAGCAGCGCCACGATGGCGGCGGCAGCCGCGCCGTAGACCATGCCGAACCCGAGTGCCGGCCAGAACGGGAGGCCGCGCAGTCGATTTCGACTCGCGGCCAGGCTGCCGACCGCCGACAGCAGTACCGCGACGACGGTGAACAACACGCCGAGTCCGGTCTCGCGATTGCCCGCCGCCTCGCCGAACTCTGGCCAGAACATCAGCGCGACGCCCAGGAGCCCGAGCAACCCGCCGAGCACGAACCGTCGCGAGATGACGACGCCGAACAGGGCCCGCGCGCCGACCCCGACCACCAGCGGTGAAGCCGAGTACCCCACCGCGACCAGGCCGGACACGACGTGGCGCTCCGCGTGATACACGCAGATGTACGAAACGCCGTACAGGAAGACGCCCTGCAGCGCGAACAGCGCGTGATCGCGCAGGGTGAAACCCAGGCCGATTCCACGGGCGGCGCACAGCGCGAGCACCACGGCACCGGCCAGCGCGAAGCGTAACGCCACGCCGACCTCGGGGGCGGTGTGGCCGAGCTGGAAGGTGATCGCGTACCAGGTCGTGCCCCAGGTGAGCACGCAGATCGCGAACAATTGCCAGTTCTTCAGCCGGTGCATGGGGGATCATTCCGAGTGCCGCCGGCCCGCCGGGGAAGGACACCCTAGCGGTTCCAATCGAGCGGGCCAACCAGCGCGAGTTAGGAGCCGGGGTCTGCGGATCGCGCCGTGCCTTCCAGTGACCGCTCGGCTGTGACAGACGATGCGTTCCCGGTCTCGCCGGACTGTGCGATCGCCATTCCGCGACGCCCGGTCGAATCATTCTTCGAAGTCACCGCCGAGGAGTGTGCGCACCCGATGTCGCTGCCAGCGATGTCTGCCGCCCGCATGAGGCCGTTCATCGACGACTTGCGGTTCCCGAGTTGACGAGACCGAACTCGATCGCCTCCTCGCGCGTCAGCACGCGGATCCCTCCGGCAGGCACCTTCCGCATGAGTTCGGCAAGCTGCGGGCTGGCACCCATCTCGAGGAGGTAGCGGGTCGCATCGGCCTGGACGCGACGCTCAAACGCCTCGTCATCCGCAAGCGGCACACGGTTGCGTGCACGGTGCACGCCGAGCACCGATCCTTTGCGCAGCGAGCGCTGCACTCCACCCGCGAAGGCGAACGGGCAGGCGCTGTAGCACACGCCGTCGGCGGGACGGCGGACGTTCGAGGTGCGAGTACCGACGTGTGTGTCGAAACCGCGCTCGCGAAGGAACCGGCCGATCGCCATTCCCGCGAGCAGGCTGCCGCCCGGTGAGTTGAAGTAGACGTCGGCCTTCGCGATGCCCTGCTGGTCCACGAACTGCGCGAGTCTCTGGTCAGCACCCGACTCGATCACGCCGTCGAGATACAGCATCCAGCCTCGGCCGCGGTCCACGCTCACGGACTCGATCTGGAGATAGGCCCTGGGAATCGGCGTGGAGTCGGCGAACGAATTTCCGGCTGACGCGACATACGCAGCCACGGCCAGCGCGGCAATGACGAGGCGGCCTTGAGCAATTCGAATCATGTCAGCAATGTTGCCGCAAGCGCGTCCCGGTCCGTCCAGCGCGGGACCACGTCGCGACGCCAGCCAGCGTCGCGGGCCTGGTGGCAGCGCCCCGCTTGCGGCAGTCCGGCCGAGTCCCTAGAGTTCGTTGCCCGTTTGTACACCCCCCCATCGCAAGGAGTCGATCATGAGCGTGACCGGAACCTGGAACCTGACCCTCAACTCGCCGCTGGGTGACCAGGCGGCCACGCTGCAGATCCAGGAGGCGGGCGGCGCCTACCAGGGCACCCTGAAGGGCCAGGGCGATCCAACCGCCGTCGAGGAACTCAAGGTGGACGGCTCGAACGTCGGCTTCTCGGCCGACGCCGATACGCCGGTCGGGCGCCTGAAGCTGGGATTCAACGGCACGGTCGCCGGCGACAGCCTCTCGGGCACCTACAGCACCCCGTTCGGCGGGTTCAACTTCTCGGGCACCCGCGCCTGACGCGAGTCGCCGTGTCCAGCGCGGCGGGCCGTCCGTGCCCGCCGCGTTGCCCCCCGCCGTTCCGGTTACTTCATCGAGTGCATGCCGAACAGGTTGCCCTCGGTGTCGCAGGCAAGTGCGACGTGGCCGTACTGGCCTATGGACATCTTCTCGCGCTGCAGCTTCCCACCCGCGCCCGCGACGCGCCCGGCGGGGACTGCGCAGTCCTCGCAGCTGAAATAGACCAGCGTACTGTTGCCGCCGGAGGGAACCTCCGGGACGCGTAGCAGCGCGCCCGAGATGCCGGGCGCGTCCTCGGACATCGGGAAAGCCCACATCTCGAGGCCGTCCGCCTCGAGTTTCGTCATGGTCGTGTCGAGCACGGCCTCATAGAACTTCCTTGCACGCGGGAGGTCCTGGACGTAGATCTCGAACCAGCCGACGGGATTGGGCTTCATGACAGTTCTCCCCTGGTTTGTGTCGTTGGCAGGCCAAGCATATCGCTGCGGGGGCGACGCGCCCACGGGTGCTAACATTTCGACCACACCGGTCGCATCGAGGCTTGCTTGCCGATCCCAACCGCCATGGCGGTCACTACCACAAATCTGCTGGTCGCATTCGTCGCGCTGGCAGCCGGATGCTCGATGAGCGCGCCGCGCGCCGAAGCGGTCTCGGCGGGGTCGTCCGGGCTGCCGGCGAGCTTCGCAGGCATCCTGCCCTGCATGGCTTCCGACGGTGTTGGCTCGCAGCTCGATCTCTGGCCCGACGGCGTATTTCACCTGCAGCGCCGCTGCGAAGGCACGACCAGCCGCGACGATGATCGCGGCCGCTGGGAACGTACGCCCGAGAGCGATGGGATCCGCCTGCACGGGGGGCGCGAGATGCCGCTCGTCTTCTCATGGCGCGGGCCCGACGTGCTGGTGCCGCTCGACGTGCAGGGACACCCGACCGGCGGTGGCCGATTCGAGCTGCGTCGCCTCCCGGCGTTTCGGCCCGCATCGATCGCCCTCGGCCTGCACGGCATGTTCCGCTACATGGCCGACGCGGCGAGCCTCGAGGAATGCCTCACCGGGCGCACCTACCCCGTCGCGATGGAAGGCGATTACCTCGCGCTCGAGCGCGCCTACATGGCCTCCGAAGCCGGCGGTACGGGCAAGCCGATCATGGCGAGCTTCGACGGCGAGATTGCCGAACGGCCGGCAATGGAAGGCGAACGCATGACGCCGACCGTGATCGTGAAGCGCTTCGTGAACCTCTGGCCCGACGGCCGCTGCGAGCAGGCGATGAGCCGTGCGAGCCTGGCGGACACCTACTGGCGACTGGTGCGGCTGGGCGATGAGCCCGTGGTCACCGCGGCAAACGAGCGCGAGGCGCACCTCGTCCTTCACTCGCGCAACGATCTCTACAAGGGCAGCTTCGGCTGCTTCCGGTACGCTGGCCATTACCGCGTCGACGGCGAAGGGATCACGTTCGACGCGCCGCAATGGACGGCCGAGGGCGCTTGCGTGGCCGTCGCGCCGGGCTCGGCGTCGCCGCCCCGGTCGGCCTACTCGGACACGCTGCGGAGCGTGCAGCGCTGGACGATCAACGCGCAGGTGCTGGAGTGGTTCGACGGAGCGGGAAACAGCGTCGCCGTGTTCGAGGCCGTGTACCTGCGTTAGGCGAACAAGCTGCCACCCGATGCTGAAATGCCGAGACCTCCATCCACCGGAGAGAAACCCGATGCGAAACCTGACGACGCACGCAGCGGCCCTGCTGCTCGCCGCGACTACGGCCGGATGCACGCCCATGACCGCCGGCGCTGAGACACCGTCGCTCGACGGCACGTCGTGGGTGCTCTCGTCCCTGCCCGGCCACGACCTCGGCGCGACTCAGCCGCCCACGCTGCGCTTCGAGGATGGCAACGCCGGCGGCAGCGACGGCTGCAATCGCTACTCGATGGGCTACGCCACCAGGGGCCACAAGCTCGAATGGACCGGGCCCGGCGTGGCCACCCAGATGGCCTGTCCGCCCGAGACCATGAAGCTCGCGCAGGCCTTCACGGACGCGTTGCGCGGCTCGACGAGTTACCGCATCAAGGACGGCCGGCTCGAGCTGCTCGGTGACGACGGCAAGCTGCGCGCCACTCTGGACGCGCAGGCTGCGACGCTCGCCGGCACTTCGTGGCACGCCACCGGCATCAACAACGGCAAAGGCGGGGTTGCGAGCGTCGTGCTCGGCAGCCAGGTGACCATGGTCTTCGGCGCCGACGGTCGGGTGACCGGCTCGGCGGGCTGCAACAGCTACAAGGCAGGCTACGAAGCCAATGCGACGCAGATCAGGTTTACGCCGGCCGCCTCGACTCGCAAGATGTGCGCGAGCAACGACGTGATGCAGCAGGAGCAGGCTTTCCTGAAGGCGCTGGAATCCGCCTCGACCCTGCGTTTCGAGGGCAACCAACTCGAGCTGCGCCGCGCCGACGGCGCGCTTGCGATTGCACTGATTCGGGACGAGGACAAGTAGTGACCATGGCATGGCCGGGTCGCGACTGCGCCCGCAGCTCCGGATCGATCGATGCCGGTGCAGTGGCCACTACGGCATGAAGCCGGTGAGCGCCGGCGACGTCGAGAGTTTCGTCCGCGCAACCCTGGGCTGTGGATGCCCGGACGAGGTGTTCCGCTCGGTCTCGATCAGGCAGGTCCCGGCGGCCGCCAGGCAGTTGGCGCACACCGAGATACTGGTTGGATCGCGCCTGCTGATCCGGGTGTTCGAGGCACCCCCCGATCCGGCCGCAGCGACGTGGCTCGAGCGGCTGGTCGCCGATGGCAGAGCCGAGCGCGACCGCCATGGATACAACCGCTTCCGCCTGGTAGTGGTCGTGCCGGCACCGACCAGGGCCACCGGTGGCCGCACCGATCTCGCCGCGAGGTTCGCTCGCGCGTCCGCGGGTGACGAACGCGTGCACCTGCACCTGTTGACGTCGGATCAGCTGCCCGTGTCGCTGCGTGCGCCGGCGCCCCGATCCGCTGTCGGGGTTGCCACGCCCTCGCCCGCCGAGGTTACGCTCGCGAAATAGCCACTGCGCACGATCTCCGGAGTCATCGCCGACGCGTGCGGCTGAAACAGCTCGAGCAGCAATCCGTCGGGCGCCTGCGCCATCGCGTAGTCGCCCTCCGGATGGCGACGGATTTCCGTCACCGAGACCTCCGCGGCGCGCAGCCGCCCGACCAGCGACTCGAGTTCATCCGTCTCGATGCCGAGGTGGTGGACCGTGCCGCTGCCGGCGTGCCGCGGCGGCTGGGAATACAGGTGCAGCCGCCCCTCGCCCACGCGCAGGAAGACATTGCGCGCCCCGGCGAAATCCGCATCGAGCATTACGGTCGCGCCGAAGTGCTCACGCCAGAAACCGATGGTGCGGTCCGCGTCGGACGCGAACAGGTGGACGTGATGCAGGCTCAGCATGCTCTTCTCCCCGGGAAGGTCAGCGACATTCTCCTGCTTACGGACCGGGAAAACAGGGGAATTCCCTGACCGTTTTCTGTAGATTGCGCGCCCATGAAAAACCTTACCCGCCGTGACTTCGTGATGGGCTCCACCGCGCTCGGCCTCGTGCTGGCGGCACGCGAGGGCCTCGCCGTCGGCGACGACCGCGCACTGATCTACCGCGAGGCCGAGCGCCGCCACGACGAGTCGTTGCAGCGGCTGCAGGACTGGATCCGCACGCCGACCATCGCGGCGGAAGGCCGCAACGTCGAGGAAGGCTGCGCGCAGATGATGCGGCTGCTCGGCGAGGCGGGCTTCCAGAAGGTCGAGCGCATGCCCACCGACGGGGTGCCCGGCGTGTTCGCGACGCTCGACGCCGGCGCGAAGCGCACGATCGGCGTGTACTTCATGTACGACGTGAAGCAGGCGAATCCCGACGAGTGGTCCTCGCCGCCCTGGGACGCGAAGCTCGTGGACATGCCGGGCGTGGGTCGCGTCGTCATGGGCCGCGGCGCAGTGAATCAGAAGGGTCCGCAGTCGGCATTCCTCGCCGCGCTGCATGCCTTCCGCGCCGCGGGCCGCACGCTGCCCGTCAACCTCGTGCTGGTCGCCGAGGGCGAGGAAGAAATCGGCTCGCCGCACTTTGCGCAGGTGGTGCGTGCGCCCGCGCCGCTTGCGATGCTCGCGAAGACCGAGGGCGTGTTCATGCCCTTCGCTTCGCAGGGCCTCGACGGCAACATCACCATCAACCTCGGCGCCAAGGGCATCGTCGAGCTCGAGCTGATCGCGAGCGGCGAGCGCTGGGGCCGCGGCCCTGGCAAGGACGTGCACTCGAGCCTGCGGGCGACGCTCGACAGCCCTGCTTTCCACCTCGTGCAGGCCCTCAACTCGCTGGTGACCGCCGACGGCGACCCGGCGATCGACGGACTGACCGATCGGGTGCGGCCGCTGCCGGCCGCCGATCGCGCGCTGCTCGACACCGCGGCACGGCGTCTCGACGAAGCCACGTGGAAGAAGTCCTATTCGGTGCAGCGCTTCGCGCACGACGCCGATTTCCGCACCGCCCTCGAGAATCTGGTGTCGAAGCCCACGGTGAACATCGAGGGACTCGTCGGCGGCTACACGGGCCCCGGCGGCATGACGGTGTTGCCGACGAAGGCCACCGCCAAGCTCGACCTGCGCCTCGTCCCCGACATGACCTACGAGGACACGATTGCCAAGATCCGGGCGCACCTGGAGAAGCGCGGCTTCGGCGACCTCGAGGTTAAGGTGGGTGGCGGCTACGACCCCACGACCACGCGGGCCGACGCGCGCCTCGTCCAGTCGCAGGCTGCGGTGTACCGCGCCGCGGGCGTCGAGCCAGTGCTCTGGCCGCGGCTCGCCGGCTCGTGGCCCGGTTATCTCTTCACGGGCGCCCCGCTCGAGCTGCCGGCCGGGCACTTCGGGCTTGGCCATGGCGCGCGCGCGCACGCCCCCGACGAGTACTACCTGATCGAGTCGCAGAATCCGAAGCTCGCGGGCTTCGATGCAGCCGTGAAGTCCTACGTGGACTACCTGTACCAGCTGGCCTGATGACATCCCGAGCGAACCGGCCCCCGAGGCACTCGGGACCAGGACGCACCCGAACAAACGGAGCGAATCATGAACCGGACTGATCGTGGCGCGTCGCCGCTGCTGCTCGTGGCACTGCTCGCCGCACCGACCCTCGCCGACACGGCGCCCGCGACCGCCGCTATGTCGCCGGCGCCGGCCGCGGCCGCACTTGCCTATCCCTCCACTCGCAGCGGAGACGTCGTGGACGACTACCACGGTCAAAAGGTCGCCGATCCCTACCGCTGGCTCGAGGACCTCGAGTCGAAGGACACGGCCGACTGGGTCGCCGCGCAGAACAAGGTCACGTTCGCGTATCTCGAGCAACTCCCGCAGCGCGAGGCGATCCGCAAGCGGCTCACCGAGCTGTGGGACTATCGTCGCACCGGCGTTCCCGTGCGCGAAGCCGGCCAGCTATGGTTCCAGCAGAACAGCGGCCTGCAGCGCCAGTCGCCGCTGTACCGGCAGGCGGACATGAAGGGACCGCCGACACTCGTGATCGATCCGAACACGCTCTCGCCGGACGGCTCGGTGCAGATGGCGCAGTGGTCGCCTTCTCCGGACGGCCGCTACCTCGCCTACACGCTCGCGAAGGGCGGCTCCGACGTGCAGGACGTGCAGGTGCGCGACCTCACGACCGGTCAGGATCTGCCGGTCGTGGTGCGCAACATCAAGTTCAGCGGCCTCAGCTGGACCAAGGACGGCAAGGGCTTCCTCTACTCGCGCTACAGGGGCACGGAGGCCAGTGCCGACTTCGACAACGCGGCCGAATTCCACCAGGTCTGGTACCACACGATCGACGGACGCACTCCCGATCGCCTGGTCTTCGACCGGCCGCAGCATCCGCGCGACGGAGTCAGTGCCGGCCTGAGCGACGACGGACGCTGGCTGTTCCTCGCGGCCGGCAGCGGCACGACCTACAACCGCCTCTGGGTCGCCGACCTCGGCTCGGCCCAGCGACCGAATCTTGCGGCCAAGGCGATGCTGATGGCACCCGAGGAGGACGCCATTCACACCCCGCTCGGCGTGGTCGGCGACGAGGTCTACCTCTACACGACTTACCAGGCGCCGAACGGCCGCATCGTCGCCGCGAAGGCCGGCGAAGGCGACCGCGCGAAGTGGCGCACGGTGGTGCCGGAAGGCAAGGAGGCCATCTCCGAGGGCGACGTGGTCCTGGTCGGCCAGCGCCTCGGGATCGTCTACCTCGTCGACGTGCAGAGCCGCGTGCGCCTGTTCGGGCTCGACGGCAGGCCGCAGGGCGAGATCGCACTGCCGGAACCAGGCTCGGTGACCGAGATCAGCGGCCGCAACGACGGGCGCGAGATGTTCCTGAATTTCACGTCCTTCCTGCGGCCGGCAACCGTGTTTCGCTACGACGTCGCGACCTCGGCAATGGAACCCTTCTATCCGCCGCAATCGCCGTTCGACGCGTCGAAGTACGAGACGCGAGCGCTGTTCTACCAGTCGAAGGACGGCACGCGCGTACCGATGTTCGTCACGTTGCGAAAAGGAACAAGGCTCGACGGTCGCAACCGCACGGTGCTGTTCGGCTACGGCGGTTTCAACATCTCAGTCGTGCCGAGCTTCTCGCCGGCAGTGGCGGGCTGGCTCGAGCTGGGCGGCGTTTACGCGGTGGCGAACCTGCGCGGCGGCGGCGAGTACGGCGAGGCCTGGCACCGCGCGGGCACGAAGGAGCGCAAGCAGAACGTCTTCGACGACTTCATCGCCGCCGGCGAATTCCTCGTGCGCGAGAAGTACACGACGCCCTCGCGGCTCGCGATCCGCGGCGGCTCCAACGGCGGCCTGCTGGTCGCCGCCTCGATGATCCAGCGCCCCGACCTGTTTGCGGTCGCGCTGCCCGCGGTCGGCGTGCTCGACATGATGCGCTACCACCAGTTCTCGGCGGGGCCGTTCTGGTCCGACGACTACGGTTCCGCCGACGATCCGGCCGCGGCGAAGTACCTGCTCGCCTACTCGCCGCTGCACAACCTGAAGGCGGGCACCTGCTACCCCGCGACCCTGATTACCACGGCCGACCGCGACGACCGCGTCGTGCCGAGCCACTCGTTCAAGTTCGCCGCCGCGCTGCAGAAGGCACAGGGCTGCCCGCGCCCGACCCTGATTCGCATCGAGGTCGCCGGCAGCCACGGCTACCGACCGACCGACCGCGTGATCGCGGAGTGGGCCGACGTGTGGGCGTTCACGCTCGCGAACCTCGAGCCTTCGAACTGAGTCAGCCGCGTACCGGCGGGGCCCGCGCCGCCGGCACGACGCTGCTACTCCGCGGCGATCGGATGCCGACTTAACGCCGCAGCCGCGCCTTCGTGCGCTTCATGTGCGTCACGTGCGTGCCGTCGCGGGCGACCTTCGAGTCGCCCTTCCCGGCGGTGAGCTGCACGTAGCTGCCGTCGGGCTGCATCTGCCAGGCGTTGCGGCGGTCCTCGAGCTGCACGACGAGGTCCTCCCAGAGCCGCTCGCGGAGCTGGCGCACCAGCACCGGGGCCACCGCCTCGACGCGCCGTGACAGGTTGCGGTCCATCCAGTCCGCCGAGCCGATGTAGAAATCGCCCTCGAGTGGATCTTCCTGGCCGTTGGCGAAGTGGAACAGGCGACCGTGCTCGAGGAACCGGCCCACGATCGAGCGGACGCGCAGGTTCTCGGTCCACCCCTCGACGCCCGGGCGCAGGCAGCAGAAGCCGCGGACGATCAGGTCGATCGGGACTCCGGCCTGTGACGCTTCCGACAGCGCCTCGCACATCGGCAGGTCCTCGAGCTGGTTCATCTTGGCCACGATCCGTGCCGGACGCCCCGCCTGGTGGTGCTCGATCTCGCGGCGGATCAGCTGGATGAAACTCTCGCGCATGTTCAGCGGCGCCACGAGCAGCCGCTCGAACTTCGGCGCACGCGAATAGCCCGTGAGATGGTGGAACAGATTCACCACGTCGCGCGTGATGGTCGGGTCGCAGGTGAAGAGTCCGTAGTCCGTGTACATCCGCGCGGTCTTGACGTGGTAGTTGCCCGTGCCGATGTGCGCGTAGGTGCGCAGGCCGTCGCCCTCGCGGCGCACCACGAGCGCAAGCTTGGTGTGGGTCTTCAGCCCGCGCATGCCGTAGATCACGTGGTCGCCGGCCTTCTGGAGCTCGTTCGCCCAGTGCAGGTTGCGCTCCTCGTCGAAGCGCGCCTTGAGCTCGACGAGGCAGGCCACCTGCTTGCCGTTCTCGGCCGCCCTGATCAGCGAGCGCACGAATGGCGTGTCGTCTCCGAGCCGGTATACGGTCATCTTGACGGTGGTGACGGCCGTGTCGTTCGCGGCGTCGCGGATGAAGCGCTCGACCGTGGCGTCGAAGCTCTCGTAGGGGTGCTGCACCAGCACATCGCCCGCGCGGATCACGGCGAAGAGATCCGCGTCCTCCTCCATGCCCACGGGCACCAGCGGTGACCACGGGTCGTCGCGCAGCTCCGCAATCGGCAGCGCGGCGAGCTGGAACAGCGAGGTGTAGTCGAGCGGACCGGCGAGCTGGAACACGTCGCTGTCGCGCAACTCGAAGCGGCTCATCAGCCCCTCCAGGATCTCCGACCGCGGTGCCTCGCCGAACTCCAGGCGCACCACGGGCTGGAATCGCCGCTGTCGAAGCTGCTCCTCCACCAGTTCCCGGATGCTGTTGTCGGTGTCCTCCTCGATCGCGATGTCGGCGTTGCGCGAGACGCGGAACAGCGTCGCCTGCTCGACGGACACGCCGGGGAACAGTTTGTGGGCGTTCTGGCGCACGAGATCCTGCAGCGCCACGAAGCAGCGCTCGCCGTCGGGCACGCCTGTCCGCAGCGCGATCCACTGCGGCAACGTGGTCGGCACCTTGACGCGCACGTTGATGGCGTCGGTCGCCTGCGGGTCGCGCAGCACGAATCCCCAGGACGTCGAGAGGTTCGACATGAAGGGGAACGGGTGGGACGGGTCGAGGCTGAGCGGAGTGAGCGCCGGTGAGACGTGATGGTCGAAGTACTCGGAGGCCTCGACGCGCTGCGAATCACTGAGCTCGTCCCAGGCGGCCAGACGTACCCCCTGCTGCGCGAGCAGCGGCCGAAGCCGCTCGAAGCAGGCCGCCTGCTCCACCAGCATCGGGAACAGTGCGGAGCGCAGCCGCTCCATGTGGGCGTGGAACTGGTCGATGCTGGTCGGGTTGCCGCTGGCGTAGGCCCGCGTGCGCATGGCGCCCACGCGCTTCATGTAGAACTCGTCGAGGTTCGACGTGAAGATCGCGAGGAACTTGAGCCGCTCGAGCAATGGCGTACGGTCGTCGAGCGCCGCGCTCAGCACGCGCCGGTTGAACTCGAGCCAGCTCAGGTCGCGGTCGACCCATGCGTCACGCAGCAGTGCCTGGCGTCGCGACCGACTGTCTTTGCTCAAGCTCGTGACTCCGTGAACGGGCGTGCATTGTAGCCTCCGCATGTCAGGTTGCCGCTCCGTGACACGCGCGAAAAAAGCCCGAGCCGGAACCCTCCGGCGCCCCTCCCCGGCGCATCCGCCCACGGGCGTGTGCCACCGGTCACAAATTGCAGCATTGCGGCCCGGATTCGTTGTGTTCGGGGCCGTTCCGAAGCTTAACTCTCCCCCTGTGCAGGTCGCGGGGCAGTCCCGGAGGGCTCGTGGCATTCCTAATCGTCTCATTCGGTCGCCTGACCAAGTCCCGCGCGCGCACCCTCCGCGCGAAACCGGTGCTGCTGGCCATGGGCCTCGGCCTGCTCCTGACGATGGGGGTCTGCGTCGCTGTGGGTTATCAACTGGCCCGGCTCAGCACCCCGGTTATCGCGATGTCCGCACCCGCTGGCGCAGATCGCCCGGAGTTTCTTGCGCTCGTGAACCGCGTCGGGACCCTGGCGGGTCGGCTCGTCCAGCTCGAGAGCCAGGCGGCCGTGCTGGCGGCGCGGCTCGACGTCGAGCCGGTCAACGCCACGCTCACGCGCAGCGCAACGGACCAGGCCAGCGGAGGTCCGCTGGTCGCTATCGACGGACTCGATCGCGTCGAGGCCGACATCGACCGGCTGCAAGGCACGTTCGAGGGCCTGTCGGACGCGCTGGTACAGCAGGAGGTCGAGGCGATGGCCTTCCCGAACCGCCTGCCCGTCGCAGGCGGCAAGGTTTCCGTGAGTTCGAGTTTCGGCACCCGCCACGATCCTTTCACCGGCAGGCTGGCACGCCACACCGGGCTCGACATTCCGGCGCGGCACGGCACGCCGATCCTCGCGAGCGGCGGAGGTCGCGTGATCTTCGCGGGTTACAAGGGCGCCTATGGCCTGGCCGCGATCATCGACCACGGCGACGGACTGTCCACGTTGTACGGCCATGCGTCGAAGCTGCTGGTGCGCACCGGCGACGTCGTGCTGCCGCAGCAGAAGATCGCGCTGGTCGGCTCGACCGGCCGGTCGACCGGCCCGCACCTGCATTTCGAGGTGATCCGAAAGGGCCAGCGCATGGAGCCGCGCCAGTATCTCGCCGGCGTCCTGAAACGCCCGAGCGGCGCACGCGCTCAATGAGCACGGCGACGACCCAGCGGCTCGCCTCGGCGCAGCTCGAACTCGTTTCCGACGCCCGCGCGCGCGCGCGGCTGCGCGCCACGCTGGTGATCGTCCTGGTTGGCCTGTCGGCGCTGGTCGCCGCACGACTGATTGGCGGCGACGAGATCGCCTCGAGCCGCAACCGCCTTCAGCAGGAGAACACGGCGCTGCGCGCGAGCGTCGCGCAACTGACCGCCGAGCTTGATCTCGAGCGCGCCACGCGCGCTGCCCTCGACCGGCAGGTGGCCGAACTCAATCAGCGCTCGACGGAGCTCGAGCACCAGCTTGCTTTTGTCCAGGCCCAGAAAGGGGCGACTCGCCGCTAGTTCGATGACGGAGGATTGCAGATGATGTTTCGAAGAAAGTCCGACCAGACCATCGAGGTCACCAAGCTGTCTAGCCTGATCGACAGCGGCGTCGAGATCGAGGGCGACGTGCTCATCACCGACGGGCTGCGTGTGGACGGACACATACGCGGTGACGTACGGGGGAAGCCCGACACCAAGGGACTGCTGGTGCTGAGCCAGCAGGGCAGCATCGAGGGCAGCGTCCACGTGTACGACGCCGTGATCAACGGGACGATCAAGGGTGACATCGAGGTCGAGCACTTCCTCGAGCTGCAGGCCCATGCGCGCATCACCGGCAGCATCAGCTACCGCCAGCTCAAGATGGACTGCGGCGCCTCGGTGGATGGCCAGCTCCAGGGGTTGCCGCAGCAGGCGGCCGAAGCCGTCGGCGGTGACAACGTCGTGACGCTGCAACGGGCCCAGACGGCCGTCTGAGCGCACGCCGCGCTGAATGCGCGACATCGCTGGCGCGGGGCGCATATGATCCGGCCGTGCGGATCGTTGCAGTAACGAACATCAAGGGCGGTGTCGGCAAGACCACGACCGCCGTCAATCTCGCCTACCTTGCAGCCGGACCGCGGCGCCAGACGGTGCTCTGGGACCTCGATCCGCAGGGCGCCGCCACCTACACCCTGCAGGCCGAAGCCCGTCCGGAGGCATCGGCCAAGCGGCTGGTCGCCGGCCAGCTCGACATCTCCGACCTGCTGGTGCCGACGGCCTACCCGGGCCTCTACGTCGTGCCGGCGGACATGTCCTACCGGAATTTCGACGTCCACATGAGCGAGCGCAAGCACCGCACCGAGCGGCTGCTGAAGATGATCCGCCCGCTGCGGGCGGCCTGCGAGATGCTGTTCATGGATTGCCCGCCCGGTATCTCGCTGCTGTCCGAGAACGTGCTGCGGGCGGCCGACGCGGTGGTCGTGCCCATGATCCCTTCACCGCTGTCGCTGCGCATGCTCGAGCAGCTGCGAGCATTCGTCGCGGACGCCGGCTGGGACGACCTTCGCATCCTGCCGTTCTTCTCGATGGTGGATCACCGCAAGTCGCTGCACGCCGAGGTCATGGCAGCGGCGCGGGCGAGCATCCCCGGGATCCTCGCGACGGAAGTGCCGTACTGGAGCGACATCGAGCGCATGACCGTGCGGCGCGCGCCACTGCCCGCCTACTCTCCGCGCAGCGCGGCGGCGCAGGTGTATGTCGCGCTCTGGCGCGAGATCGAGGCGCGACTGCCGCCGAAGTAAGTGCGCTACCGCGCCGCGCTCCCACTCACGCGTACAGCCGACCTATCACCGCTGCGTACTTGGCCTCGATCGGCCGGCGCTTCAGCTTCAGCGTGGGAGTGAGCTCGTCGCCGCCCGGTGGCCAGTCCGCATCGAGGATCTCGAAGCGCTTGATCTGCTCCACCCGTGACAGGCCCGCGTTCGCTGCCTCGACTGCGGCAGCGATCTGCTCGCGCAGTGCGTCGCCGGCCGGTGGCGAGCCGCCGGAGCTGCGCGCGACCACCTCCCGGTCGAGCACGATCAGCGCCACGTTGTAGGGCCGCCGGTCACCAATGCAGACCGCGTGCGCGATCAGCGGACTCGCCGCCCGCAGCTTGAGCTCGATGTTGGCCGGCGACATGTTCTTGCCGGCCGAGTTGATGATGAGTTCCTTCTTGCGGTCCACGATGCGCACGTAGCCGTCGCCGTCGATCGTGGCGATGTCGCCGCTGTGCAACCACCCGTCCGCGTCCAGCGCCTCGGCCGTGCGCTCCGGGTCGCCGCGATAGCCCTTCATGACGAGCGGCGCGCGCACCAGCAGTTCCCCGTCATCCAGCAACTTGAGCTCGACGCCCGGCAGCGCCTTGCCGACCGTGCCCATGCGGATGTCATCAGGCGGGTTCATGGTGGCGAAGCACGACAGCTCGGACATGCCCCAGCCTTCATTGAGCGTGAGCCCGAGCGCGCTGAAGTACTGCATCACCTCCATGGACGCCGGCGCCGCGCTCGTGATGAGCACTTCGCACTGGTCCAGCCCGAGCCTCGCCCGCACCAGCGCCTTGCCGGCCTCGGGAAGCTGCGTGGGATCGCGCAGACCTGCCGCCTCGAGCCCGGCCTTGAGCTTCTCCCACACGCGCGGCACGGCGCCGAAGAAGGTCGGCCGGACCTCGACAAGGGCCGCCGCGATCTGCCTGAGATCGGCGAGCGAGACGATCGTTGTGCCGTAGCAGAGCGACGATCCGTAGTGGCTCAGCGCGCGGTCGCCGACGTGCGCCGACGGCAGGTAGGACACTATCCGCCCGCCCCGACGCAGAGGCAGGGCCGCCGCCAACGCGCGACACTCGAAAAGGATGCTGCGGTGAGTGAGCTGCGCGGCCTTCGACGGCCCTGTCGTGCCCGAGGTGTAGATCAGGGTGACGACGTCATCGGGCTCGACCGCGCGCCACGTCGCCTCGAAGTCGAAGCCCCGGACGCGGGTGCTGGCGACGTCGTCGATGGTCAGCATGCCGCGCTCGGTCGCGTCCACGAGAACGACGTGCCGGACATCCTCGGTGCGGGCCTCGAGCACTCGCGGCAGGAACTGTTTCTCCGTAACCACGACCCGGTTGCCGGCGTTCGTGAACAGCTGGTTGATCTGCTCCGGACTCAGCGTGTTGTAGACCGAGAACGGCGTGGCACCGAGATGCATTGCCGCCACGTCGGCAAGATTGAACTCGGGTCGGTTGGCGAGCATCAGCGCGACGGTATCGCCGCGCCGCACGCCCAGCGAATGCATTCCCTCGGCCAGCGCGCGGACTCGCGAGGCGAATCCGCCGAACGTGAACTCGAGCGCTGTGCCGAACGCACGGTGCGCGACCTGGTCCGCTCGCTCGGCCGCAGTGATCTGGAATGCCCCGCACAGGGTCTCGGCCGTCAGCGATGCATGCCTCGCAGCCCCGCTCTCACCCGCCTTGCTCATCGCGCTCCTCCGCCATCCGATCTCCACCGTCCCGCCACTCGACGCCTGCTGCGTCAGTCCTTGCGGGGGCCCCATGCCGAAAGCGGCCGACTGGCGCCGGGCGCGATCGGCTCCCCGCCGTCGCGCTCGCGGACAGCCTGCTTGAACCCTGCCTCCTCGGCACGCCGCTTGAACCACAGTCCCTCGGGGCTGTGGCGCGTGATGCCGTCGAACAGGGTAGCGAAGCGCTGCGTGTTGGCGAGCCCCATGGCGTCGTAGGCCTGGTTCACCATCAGCTTCTGCATCATGAGCTGGTTCTTGGGCACCGCCGCGACACGCGCAGCGATCTCGGCGACGCGCGCATCGAGTCGTGCACGCGGCACGGCTTCGAGCACGAGCCCGAGCCTCGCCGCCTCGCGACCATCCACGAGGTCTCCGGTGAGCAGCATCCGCTTGGCGCGCTCGGCACCCAGCCGATAGACCCACATCGCAGTCGTCGGGCAACCCCAGACGCGCGCCGGCGGGTATCCGATCACCGCCTCCTCCGCCATGATCACGAGGTCGCAGCAGAGTGCGATGTCGCTGCCGCCGGCGACCGCCGGTCCGTGTACTCGCGCGATCGTGGGCTTGTAGCTGCGCCAGAGAGACATGAACTGCTGCGTGAACTCGTACATGCCGAAGAAGTCGGCCATCGGGTCCCACGCACGCGGATCGCCGTCCTCGCCCGCAGCGCCGCCGAGCTGCGAGCCCGGCTGGGCGCCGGTCGCCTCGGCGAAGTCCTTCAGGTCATAGCCGCTGCAGAACCCCTCGCCCGCCCCGGTGAGCACGATCACGTGGACGGCGTCGTCGCGGTTGGCACGATCGACCGCATCGGCAATCTCGCCGGGCATCTCGAGACTGATTGCGTTCATACGCCCGGGGCGGTCGAGCGTGATCGTCGCGATGCGCCCGTCGACCGCGTAGTTCAGTGTACGGTAATCCATCGCCCCCCCCCGGACATCGGCTCTGCCGTCGGGACTCTACACCAGCGAGAGTTCGCTCAGTCCTTTCCAGCTGGCAGGGCTGGCCGCGCGTCGCCGTCACAGGAACCGCTCGATCAGCGAATGCACGTTGATGCGCGCGTGCAGCTTCGCGCAGATCAGGAACGTGCCGATCAGCTTGCGGTGCAGGAACAGCGTCTCGGGCGGCGGTGAGCGCAGCCCCTGGCCAAACAGGACCTCGAGGCCGAGGTCGCGGCCGCGGGCGATCAGCCGCGAGCCGGCGAAATCGTAGGGACCGCGGTGCATCAGCGGCTCGCAGGCGAGTTCGATGATCTCCACGGAGTTGCGGATCATGGGCTCGGGGTCATCGGGATGCGCGTAGCCGATTTCGAACGCTGCGGCGCGCACGCCGTCGCGATCGCCCGCGATCACTGCGCGGCAGACGCGACGGTAGGCCGCCACGAACGCGGCCGGGTACTCGCCCACCGATCCCAGATCGAGCAGCACGATCTGCCGGGTCGCCGGCGCGTACAGGTAGTTCGCGATGTTCGGGTCCGTCTGCATGAAGCGGAACTCGAACAGTTCCTGGAACATGAGGTCGTATAGCGTACGCGCCACGGCGTTGCGCCTTGACGCAGGCACGGCCTCGCTCGCGAGGCTCTCGAGCGGCTCGCCTTCGACCCAGTCCATCGCGAGGATGTGCCTCGTCGTGAGGCTGCGATCCACGCGCGGCACGACGAGGTCCGGGATCTCGCCCACGAGCCTCCGATAGCGTTCCAGGTTGCGCGCCTCGGACTCGTAGTCGGTCTCGAGCTTGAGCTGGCGCTTCGCCTCGACGGCGATCGCATCGACATCGAGGCGGACGGGCAGGAAATCGAGCCGCTTCAGGAGACTCGCAAGGTTCTCCACGTCGCTGTCCACGCTGCGCGCAACGCCCGGGTACTGGATCTTGAGCGCCAGCTCACGACCGCCGTGCTTCACGACGCGATGCACCTGACCGATCGAGGCCGCAGCCACCGGCTCGAAGTCGAATCGCTCGAAGCGCTGCTGCCAACCCTTGCCGTACTCGCGCCCCAGCACGCGTCGCAGCTGTGTATCGGGCATCGAGTAGCCCTGCGAGCGCAGCATGGAGAGTGCCGCCTGGAATGACTCCGGCAGCAGATCGTCGCCGTGCAGGGACAGGATCTGGCCGAGCTTCATCGCCGGTCCGCGCAGCGAAGCGAGGCGGCGTGCCAGCAGTTCGGCGTTCTCCGGCGTGAGGATCGCTGCGGCCAGGTCGGGCCGCCGGCCTGCGCCGAGCTGCCTGGCCGCGCCGACCGCAGTCGCGAGCGCGAGCTCGCCGCTCAGGAGCCCGAAGCGCAGCACGCGCGACAGGCGCGAGGCGGGAACGGCGCTGCGCTTGCGGACGGGGGAACTCATGCGGCAATGATGACGGGTCGGGACGACCGTTACACGCCAAGTCGCAGTCGCGGCAGGATCGGATGCACGTGACCTGCGGCGAGGACGACCGCGCGCGAGGGCCCGGTTGCCCAGCCGCGGCTACAGCGTGCGCCGCTCGCCGTCGTCGAACTGCAGCTCACGCTCCGGCCAGCGCAGCGCCGCGAGGCGCGTCTGGAAGGGCGGCGCTCCGCCGCGGGCACGTTCGGCGTAACGGCCGCCCACCGAGTAATCCACGCAGAAGACGTTGCGCAGCGGTCCCATCCACTCGTAGGGACCACAGTCGCCGAGCGGGTAGTCCCAGTCGCCGGTGATCTCGTCGGGCTTCGCGCGCGCGTCCAGTCGCCAGTAGTGGCCCATCACGACAGCGGGCGCCTCGCGGTACTGGTTCCACCAGCGCGAGCGCGCCGTCATGCGCCATCGACCGCCGGCCCAGGTGGGACGGTCCGACCGATCCTCGGGTCCGGAGGTGATGAGCTTCACCGGGTTGGAGTTCTGCCGCTCGGTGGCCTCCTCGGCGCAGGCGGGCAGCATCGGCAGGACTGCATCGCGTCGCTTGAATGCGTGTCGATACGCCTGCACCTCGCGCGCCGCCCGGGCCGCGACACCCTGCTGGCGGAGCCGCTCTCGAGCGTCTGCGTCGAAGCGCGACAGCAGCTCGTGGTAGCCGGCGCCCTCGTCCATCAGGTGCCTGGCGACGGCGAGCACCGAATCGTCCCAGCAGGCGTGCACGACGCGCAGGTCCTTGCGCGCAAGTGCGAGGGGCAGGCTCTCGAGAAACTCGATCCACGCCGCGCGTCGCCCGGGCGTGGCGGCCTTCGAGTGCAGGAACTCACCGTTGGCCAGCTCGTGATTGCGGTCGAAGAACCAGCCGTTGCCGTGCTTGGGCTCGCCGAGCAGCACGTTCAGCTCGTGGTTCCCCAGCACGCACTGCGCCAGGCCACGTCGGGCGCGGCTCATCACCAGGTCGAGGACGGCCGGGCTGTCGGGGCCGCGGTCGCAGAGGTCGCCGACGAAGACCGCATGGCGTCCCTCGGGGTGGCTGCCGTCGAGCGCATAACCCAGGTGCCCGAGCAAGGCCGTGAGTGCCTCGATCTCGCCGTGGACATCACCGATCACGTCGAGCGGGCCGTCATGCAGACGCCCGAGCGGACGATCGACCGGGTGCACTGATTCCCGCAGCATCTGCCTGAAATGTTTGCAGATGGCGACCGTCTGCGCGATCGTGGATGACTCTGACAGGCGGCCGGTTCCGAACAGACTGTTTCAATGGACTCCCTGACCCAGATTGCGCTTGGTGCCGCGGTCGGCACCGCGGTGCTCGGCCGCAAGGCAGGCGCTCGTGCCGCGCTGTGGGGCGCGGTGTTCGGCAGCCTGCCCGATCTCGACGTGCTTATGTCCTACGGCGATCCGGTGCGCGATTTCACGTTTCACCGCGCCGAGAGCCACTCGCTTTTCTGGCTGACGGTCGTTTCGCCATTCCTTGCGGCGCTGCCTGCGCGGGTGCACCGGACGGCGGGGGCTGGCTTTCGCGGGTGGTGGCTGCTGGCCTGGCTTGCGCTCGTGACTCACCCGCTGCTCGACGCGTTCACCGTGTACGGCACCCAGCTTCTGCTCCCCTTCTCCGACTATCCGGTCGGCATCGGCAGCATGTTCATCGTCGACCCGCTTTACACCTTGCCGCTGATCATCGGCGTCCTCGCGGCCATGCGACTCCGTCGCCGGGATCCGGATCGGGCACTGCGCTGGAACGCGGCCGGGCTCGCGCTCAGCACCGTGTACCTGGGCTGGAGCGTGGCCGCGCAGGCGCACGTCGAAGGCGTCGTGAATCGCGCGCTGGCCGCCGGACCGCTTGCGACCTCGCGCGTGCTCGTCACGCCTGCGCCTTTCAACACGCTGCTGTGGCGCGTCGTGGTCATGGACGTGGACGGTTACCAGGAGGGTTTCCATTCGCTGTTCGACGACGACCCGCAGGTCGCGCTGGCCCGGCACCGGAGCGACGCGACACTGCTCGCGCCGCTGCAGGACGACTGGACGGTGCGGCGACTGGCGTGGTTCTCAAAGGGCTTCTATGGCGTCAGCTCGGCGACCGATACGCAGGTCGCGAAGGGATCGGCGAGCACGCTCGGGCAGCTGCTCGGCCTGGTCGATACCGCAGCCGCGGCCGACACCCTCGCTGCACCCGGCGGCACGCCGGTCGTCATGACCGACCTGCGCATGGGCCAGACGCCGTGGTTCGTGTTCGCGTTCGTGGTGGCCGAGCACGCGGAGGGCCAGGTGCGCGCCGTGCCACCTCGGCAGGTTCCAGCTGAGCGCCCGCCGCCGGGTGCGCTGCCCCTGCTGTGGCGGCGGATCTGGGACACCTCCGGTTAGTTGCAGCCGGCGACGCCGCCTGAAGTCTGCATCAGGCCCGTCGCCAGACGATCAACTGATTGTTGGCCGGCATGGCGTAATCGTCCACCAGCTCGAATCCCGCCCGACGTGCCAGCGCGTCGACCGCCTCGAAGTCGCGCACGCCACTCGCGGGGTCGCGCGCACGCAGCTCCCGGTCGAACTCGGCGTTGCTGGGTGTCGTGAACTGGCCGCGGTAACGGAACGGGCCGTAGATCGCGAGCACGCCGCCCGAATCGAGCACGCGGGGCAGCCGCGCGAACAGCGCCTCGACTGCGGGCTGCGACATGATGTGCAGCGTATTCGCACTGAACACGGCATCGGCGGAAAGCAGGGGCCAAGGCTCGCGCAGCACGTCGAGCTCGACGGGTGATGCGAGGTTCGGCGGACCCTCGGCCGCGATTCGAGCAGCAAGCCCGTCGAGGTACTCGGTGCGATCGGTCGGCTGCCAGCGCAACCGGGGGAGGCAGCGCGCGAAGTGCACGGCGTGCTGACCGGTGCCCGACCCGATCTCCAGTACGCGACTGCGGTCTGCGAACGCCCCGCGCAGGACTGAGAGAATCGGTTCCTTGTTGCGCTCGCAGGCTTCGGAGAACGGCAGCATTCTGGTGAGCAACGACGCGATGGAATCGCGCCTGCAGACTAGCACGCGGGCTGGAGTCGGACCGTGGCCGCGCCTCGTCGGACGGAGGGCGCAGATGCGCTAAGCTCTGCGCCCGCCCCTTCGCTGCCCGGTGTTGCGCATGACGACGACCGTCAGGACGGCCGCCTTTCTCGCCTGCCTGCTGCTTGCCGGCGGTTGCCGGCACGCTCCCACGGCCGGGGACCAGGCCGCCACGGCCACGGCGCGCCGTGCAACGACGACCGCTCACGCCGCGGGAGTTGCCGCTGCCAACCCGATTGCAGTCGAGGCAGGCCTCGCGGTGCTGCGCCAGGGTGGCAGCGCCGTGGATGCCGCTGTCGCCGTGCAGGCTGCGCTCGGTCTCGTCGAGCCGCAGAGCTCGGGTGTGGGCGGCGGTGCGTTCCTGATGCATTACGACGCGGGGTCAGGCCGCATCACCGCCTACGACGGGCGCGAGACCGCACCTGCGGGCGCGACCCCGGGCATGTTCCTCGACGAACAGGGCCAGCCGTTGAGCTATGCGGATGCGGTTACAAGCGGCCGCGCGACGGGCGTGCCAGGAGCGATGGCGATGCTCGGTCTGGCGCATGAACGCCACGGACGCCTGCCATGGTCGCAGTCGCTCGACGGTGTGGCTCGTACCGCGGAGGAAGGGTTTGCGGTGCCGAAGCGGCTCGCGCGCTTCGCCAGCAGCGATTTTCGCCAGGCGACGCTGCCCGATGCCCGCGCGCTGTTCGGCAAGCCTGACGGCGGCACGATCCAGGCCGGCGAGACTCTGCGGAATCCCGCGTACGCAGCATCGCTGCGCACCATCGCCGCGCGGGGTCCGCGAGCGCTGCTCGAGCCACCGCTCTCCGAGGCGATCAGGGAGCGTACTCACGCCGAGCCACGCCCCGGCACACTGGTGCGCGAGGATTTCTCGGCCTACCAGCCGCTGGAACGCGAGCCGTTGTGCCGGCCGTATCGCGTCTACGTCATCTGCGTACCACCGCCGCCATCGAGCGGCGTGTCGCTGCTGCAGATGCTTGCGATTCTCGAACGCACCGACATAGACAAGCGCGCGCCGGACGACCCGCAGGCCTGGTTCCTGTTCGCCGAGGCGAGCCGGCTGATGTACGCGGACCGCGACCGCTACGTCGCAGATCCCGCGTTCGTCGCGGTCCCCGTGGACGGACTGCTCGACCCCGTCTACGTCACCGCACGCGCATCACTGATAGGCGAGCGCTCCGGGCCGCCTCCGGTGGCGGGCGAACCGCCGGCGAGCCGCGCTTCGCGCTTCGGCCCCGACTCGACCCATGAGGCCGCAGGCACCAGCCACTTCGTCGTCGTGGATGCCGAGGGCGACATCGTGTCGATGACCACGACCGTCGAATCGCTGTTCGGCTCGGGCCGTGCGGTGGGGGGCTTTTTCCTCAACAACCAGCTCACTGATTTCTCGTTCCGCCCCGTCGAGGACGGCCGGCCCGTGGCCAACGCGGTTGCCCCCGGAAAGCGCCCACGCTCGTCGATGGCGCCGGTGATCGTGCTCGACCGTGAAGGCCGGCCGTTCGCGGCCCTCGGATCTCCCGGCGGCTCAGGCATCCTCGTCTACAACGCAAAGACCCTCATCGGCCTGCTCGACTGGCACCTGCCGCTGCAGCAGGCCATCGACCTGCCGAACCTGTATGCACGCGGAAAGGATTACTTCGGTGAAGTGAGCAAGTTCCCGCCCGAGGTGCTTGCCGCGCTCGCCGCGCGTGGCATCGAGGTGAAGTCCGGACGCGGCGAGGAATCCGGGCTGCACGGCGTCGTGATCTTCGAGGACGGTCGCCTCGAGGGCGCGGCCGACCCGCGCCGTGAAGGCGTGTGGGGTCAGCCATGACCACGCAGCCGCAGCGGGACGCCGTGTTCAGGCCTGCGGCGCGGTGAGCATCGCGATCACGGCTTCACGTGCTGCGAGCCCGTGCACGGGCAGCACCAGTACGTCCCCGGGACGCGCCCACTCCATGGCACTGCGCACTGCTTCCAGTTCGCTCGATCGTTGCGGCAGGGCCGATTCGGGCAGTCCCGAACGCAGCAGCGCACCACGCAGGATGCGCGGTACTTCGCCGGGCATGCGGCCGCGCAGGTAGTCCTCGAGGTCCTTGAGGACGACCAGGGCCGGCCTGAACTCGGCCGCGACGGCGGCGAGTCGCTCGATGTCCGCGTCCCCGCGGTTGCCTGCGTGACCGAGGATCAGACCGAGGCGCCCGTTCTCGTCGCGCATCGCCTGGGCAACTGCGAGCAGGCCGCGCAGGCCCTCGGGGTTGTGCGCGTAGTCCACGATCACGTGCACGCCTTCGCGCTCATAGCGCATCAGGCGTCCCGGGTTGTCGCCGGGGTGCTCGCCAAATCGCGCAAACACGCTGGCGATCTTGGCCGGAGTGACGCCCAGTGCGGCGGCCGCCAGTGCGGCGGCGCTGAGGTTCGCCACGTTGTAATCGGCGCGCCCGCCCACCGTCAGCGGCAGCTCGGCGACCGCGCCCAGGTCGTATTCGATGCCGTGCTGCGCGATTCGCAGCCGACCGGCGCGGATTCCGCAGGTCGCGCCGCCGCCCGCGCGGTGCGCGACCAGCAAGGGATCGCGCGCGTCGCGTGCGAACCAGCCGAGCGTCGGGCCACGGCCGAACCGCCGGCGCAGCCCTTCGGACTTGCTGCGCAGCACCGGGTCGTCCGCGTTGAGCACCAGCAGGCCGCCGCGGCCGACCACCGAGCCCACGGTGAGCTTCACTTCGGCAAGCGCGTCGAGGTCGTGGATGCCGTACTCGCCGAAGTGGTCGGCGCTGACGTTGGTGACCACTGCCGCGCCGACCCGCCGCACCGCCAGTCCACGCCGCAGGATGCCGCCGCGGGCCGTCTCGAGCACCGCTGCCTGCACGCGCTTGTCCCGCAGCACGCTGCGCGCACCCACGGGCCCGGAGTAGTCGCCTCGCGCGATCCACTCGTCGTCGATGAACAGTCCGTCGGTGCAGCTGTAGCCCGTCCGCCTGCCGGTCGCGCGCAGGCACGAAGCGATCAGGCGCACGGTCGTGGTCTTGCCGTTCGAGCCGGTCACCAGCGCGGTCGGCACGTCATGCAGCTCGGTCCACGGCATGACCGAGGGCTCGGGCAGTTCCGTCAGCGCGAGGCAAACACTGCCCGCGCCGCCCCCGAAGGAAAGCTGCTCGTCGTCGAGCAGCCACGACAAGTTGCGAATGTCGGCAGCTGCGAGCAGAGCGCGCAGCGCAGGCTTGCGCTCCGCCGCAGCGAGACGCTCGAGCCGAGCGAGCGCGAGGTGCTCGTCGATCTCGGGCGGATCGGGCAGCTCGGCGTTCTGGGCCTGCTCGCGTGCCGCCTCCACGAGCGCCGCGCGCAGCAGCGGCGTACGCGACGGCTCCCGCGCCGCCAGCGCTGCACAGAGCGCCCACTCGTTGATCTCGGTTGCCGTGAAGAGCTGATCGCAGGGCGCGGCGATCGCCAGCGAGGTGCCGTCGCCGTGTGGTCGCGCCACCGCCTGCCGCTCGCTCCAGCCGAGGCGCACGCGCGCGAGATCGACTCGCTTGCGCCACCCGACGATGACCGCGGCGTCGCGCCTGTCGCCCACGAACTCGAGCACGGCGCCCGTGGCCGGGAAGAACAGGTTGCTTCCGGTCAGGCGCCGCGAATCGTCGAATGGCAGTGCGCCGGACGCGCTCAGTCGTCGATCTCCGGCGCTATGCGTATGCCGCGCTCGTCACGGATCAGGCCCTCGATGCCAAGCGTTGCCGTTTCCGGCAGCGGCGCATTCGGCCCCACGGCCGAAACCGCGCTGCGAATCGGCGCGGCGCTCGCGGCCGCAAATGCCGGCGGGGGCGCTGTAACGCCGTCGTCGGCATCGGCCACGACTTCGGCTGCCGTGTCCGGCGCCGACGCGTTGGCAGGCTTGAATTTCGTGATCTGTTTCCACGAGCGGACCAGCGCATCGGAGAAGACCAGCAACAGGTCACCGGGCTCGCCCATGCGCAGGGCAGCATCGATCGCCTGCTGCTCGTCGGCAATGACCGAGATGGCCGAGTCCGGAACACCAGCCGCACGAAGCGCTTCCGCAATGATCCGCGGCACTTCCTCCGGCGCGCGGTCGCGCAGGTTGTCGTCGCGCCGGCAGATGTAGTGGTCGAAGCGGCCGGCTGCGGCATTGGCGATCGCGACGAGATCCTCGTCGCGGCGGTCGCCCGGGCCTGCGAGCACGACGATGCGCCGCCCCGTCACCTCGAGCCGCCGCGCGAGTTCTGCCATCGCGCCGACCGCATGCGCGTTGTGACCGTAGTCGAACAGCACCTTGAACGGGTGCTCGTCGTACACGTTCATGCGGCCCGGCGCCTGGTAGAACGTCGTGTCGAAGGTGCGCAGGCCCTGGCGGATGGCGTCGAGCTTGATGTCGAGCGAGAAGGCGATCGCGGCCGCGAACATGGCGTTCTGCACGTTGTGCAGCGCGCGGCCCTCGAGCGTCGCGGGGATGAGGTGCGTCCAGACGAGCGGGATGTGCCGACCCTTCTCGTAGAGCGTGATCATCTGCCCGTTCACGCCTTCCTCCAGCGCACAGGCCCGCCCTCCGGCCCGCACGTGCTCGCGCACCAGGGCGTGATGCGGGTTCATCGTGACGTAGCAGATGTTCTTCGCCTCGGTGTAGCCCGACATGCGCAGCACCAGCGGATCGTCGGCGTTGAGCACCGCGCAGTCGGTGGCCACCTCGACGACGATGCGCTTGACATCGGCGAGCTGCTCCAGCGTGTCGATGCCCTTGAGCCCGAGGTGATCGGACTGCACGTTGAGCACCGCACCGACGTTGACCTCGCGCACGCCCAGCCCCGCGCGAATCAGCCCGCCGCGCGCGGTCTCGAGCACCGCGATGTCGATCTGCGGATCGGCGAGCACCATGCGCGCGGACACCGGTCCCGTCATGTCGCCCTGCACGGTGCGATGGCCGTCGATGTAGACGCCATCGGTGGTGGTGAGCCCCGGCGTGTAGCCCGCCATCTTGGTGATGTGCGCCAGCATGCGGCAGGTCGTGGTCTTGCCGTTGGTTCCGGTCACCGCGGCAATCGGCACGCACGACGGCGCCCCGGACGGGAACAGCATGTCGATCACGGGACCGGCCACGTCGCGCGGCGCGCCCTCGCTCGGCGCGACGTGCATGCGGAAGCCCGGGGCCGCGTTCACCTCGCAGATGCCTCCGCCGATCTTTCGGTAGCTCTGCGTGATGTCGGTGGAGAGGAAATCCACACCGCCGACGTCGAGGCCGATGGCGCGCACCGCGCGCTCGGCCATCTCGCGGTTGTCGGGATGGATGACGTCGGTGACATCGGTGGCGGTCCCGCCGGTGGAAAGGTTCGCGGTCGAGCGCAGGTACACGATCCGGCCGGCCTCGGGAATCGAGTCGGGCAGCAGGCCGGCACGCCCGAGCATCTTCAGTGCCTGTGCGTCGATCTCCAGGCGCGTCAGCACCTTCTCGTGCCCGACGCCCCGGCGCGGATCCTGGTTCACGATCTCGACGAGTTCGCCGACGGTATGGGTGCCGTCCCCCACCACGTGGCCTGGCGTACGGCGCGTGGCGGCCACCAGCTGGCCGTTGACCACCAGCAGGCGATGGTCGTCCCCCTCGAGGAAGGTCTCGACGATGATCGAGCGCGAGTGCTCGCGCGCCACGGCGAAGCCCTGCAAGACCTCCTCATCAATCGTGAGCCGGATCGAGATGCCGCGGCCATGATTGCCGTTGTAGGGCTTCGTGACGATGGGATAGCCGATGCGCCGCGCGGCGCGCACGGCCTGTCCTTCGGTCTGCACCAGTTCCTGCCGCGGCACCGGGAGACCCAGGGTCGCGAGGATCTTGTTGGTCTCTTCCTTGTCGCTGGCGAGTTCCACGGCGATGTGCGAGGTACGTCCCGTCACGGTCGCCTGGATGCGCTGCTGGTAGCGACCGTGACCGAGCTGCACGAGCGACTGGTCATTGAGGCGCAGCCACGGTATGTCGCGCGCCTCGGCCGCCTTCACCAGTGACGCGGTCGAGGGCCCGAGCGCGCGGCGCTGCGCGAAGCGGATGAACTCGTCGCGGGCCTCGGGCCAGCTCCAGCCCTCGGGCAGCCCGTCGGCCGGGCGGATCGCCGCCGGCAGCAGCGAGCACAGAAGCTTGAGCCCGAGTTCCCCCGCGGCGATGCCCTCGTCGCGCTGCGCATACTCGTATACGACCGTGTAGACGCCGGGCGGGCCGGCGCCGCGCGTCTTGCCGAAGGTCACGCTCTCGCCCGCGATGTTCTGCAGCTCGATCGCGACATGCTCCAGCACGTGGCCGAGCCAGGTGCCCTCGTCCTCGCGCATGCGCCGGAAGAAGCCGCCGGCCTCGCCATAGGAGCAGCCATGCTCCGCCAGGCCGGGCAGCGCGGCAGTGAGCGCATCGATGAACCCGGGACCCAGGCGCCCGGTGGGCCAGGCCTCGAGCTCGCCGAGATCCAGCTCGAGCCGGATTACCGGAAAGTGCGCATACAGCGACGGGCCTACGTAAATGGAACGGTCGAGGATGCGCATCGGCCCGGGATCTCCCACCTGCGGTAATCGCTTGCCCGGCGATCATGTCACAGGGCCCGGCCGGCCGAGTAGCCGCTTGGCGACGAAAAAACGGGGGCGGCCCGTCGCGGCCGCCCCCACCCTCCTCGCGGAACGAGAATGCTAGGCGGCCTTGCCGGCGGCCATGGTGTGGACGTCGGTCGCCTTCAGCGGCCTTCCGCCGATTGCCCAGTCTCCGCCGGCGAATTCGTTGATCCTGACCCAGGTGACGGGCCGCATCCCTTCGCCTTCGACCTCGATCATGGCGGCAGTGACCTTCTCGATCAGCTGCTGCTTCTGCTGCGGGGTGAAGACGTCCTTGATCACGTCGATAGTTACGAGTGGCATGTTGGCTCTCCTTCAGCGAGTGAGTTTGGAATTGAGGTGATCGATGACCTGGCACATCGCGGCGCTCGGACTGAACTCCAGAGCCTCGTAGTCCTCGTCGACCCGTACCGTGTGCCCAGGCGGCCAGTAGTAGACGTCGCCTGCGCTGACGGTCTCCCCGGTGCCGTCGGCGTAGCGCACGTGGATCGAACCACGCAGCACGGTGCCCCAGTGCGGGCACTGGCAGAGGTTGCCCGGCAGTCCCTCGAGGAGCGGGGTGGCATCCGCGCCCTTCGGAAAGCGGATTCGTGCCACGTTCAGCTCGGACCAGTCCTGCGCCTGGATGCACACACCCGCGGCCTCGAGGCGCGTCGGAAGCTCGGTGTGGTGTTGCTTCATCGCCATTCCCTCCTGATGACGCCGACGAAAAGGCTCCCCGGCGTGCGATACAAGCGTGGCACCGTCGCGCCCCGCAAGCTTGGACGTGGCATGGAGATTTCATGGTGATTTCCGGGAGGCGCGCCCGGCCTGTGGGAGACCGGCGGGATTTGATCTAGGCTGGACCCATGATCTACCGGTTCGGCAGCTTCGAGCTGGACTTGGCCAAGGTCGAACTGCGCGAGAGCGGCGTGGCCCGACCCGTCGAGCCGCAGGTGTTCGCCCTGATCGCGTTGCTGGTCGAGAACTGCGAGCGCATGGTCTCGCGCGACGAACTGATCGAGAAGGTCTGGGATGGCCGCGTCGTGTCGGACTCGGCGGTCGCCAGCCGGATCAAATCCGCACGACAGGCGCTGGGTGACGACGGCCAGGCACAGCGGTTCATCCGGACGATTCATGGCAAGGGATTCCGGTTCATCTGCGAAGTGGACGCCACACGCGCCTCGCCGTGCATGCCGGAACTGGCGCAGGGCGCCGGCGACCCGGGCGACGCCACCCACCCGGCCTCCACTGAAGCCGGAGCGCGACCCTCCATCGCCGTGCTGCCGCTGCGATTGATTGGCGAGGCCGGACCCCACGCGACCATCGCGGAGGCGCTGCCGCACGACCTGATCCTCGAACTGTCACGCCTGCGCTGGCTGTTCGTCACTGCCCGGGGCTCGTCCTTCCGCCTGCGCGCCGCGGCCACCGACAGCGCGGAAGTCGGGCGCCTGCTCGGCGTGCGCTACTGCCTGACGGGCTCCGTCGAGGTCGCGCGCGCGCGCCTCGCCGTGACCGTCGAACTGGCGGACACACGCGACGGCAGCATTGTCTGGGCGGAGCGCTACGACGGCCCGGTCGGGGACGTGCACGAGTTCCGCAGCGACATCGCCTCGCGCATCCTCGCGGCCCTCGAGGTCCGCATCCCGCTGCACGAGGCGACTCTTGCGCGCCTGTCGGTGACGGAGAACCTCGACGCGTGGTCGGCCTATCACGTCGGGCTGCAGCACATGTACCGCTTCAACCGCAGCGACAACGCGTCGGCCGCACGGCTGTTCCAACGCGCGGTAGAGCTCGATCCGAACTTCGCGCGGGCCCATGCGGGGCTGTCGTTCCTGCATTTCCAGACCGCGTTCCTGCGCCACACTGACGACCTCGCCGGCGAGATCGGGCTCGCCCGTCGCCGTGCCGCCCGGGGCCTCGAACTCGATCCGCTCGACCCGTTCGTGCTGTTCACGATGGGCCGGAGCTACTGGCTGGACGGGGACCTGGAGGGCGGACTGGCGTGGCTCGAGCGCGCAACGTCCGTCAGCCCGAACTATGCGCAGGGCATCTACGCACGTGCCTGGACGGAGACTCTGCTCGGACGCGGACCCGAGGGACGGTCACACGTGGATCTCGCGATGCGACTGAGTCCGCTCGATCCGCTGTACTACGCGATGCTCGGCACGCGTGCGCTTGCGCACGTGCTGGCGGGCGAGGATGCAGTTGCGGCCGAATGGGCCGAGCGCGCCGCCCGCGCGCCGGGCGCTCACGTCCTGATTGCAATGATAGCGAGCGCGGCTCACACGCTCGCCGGCAACCACACGCGTGGCGCCGCGTGGGCCGGCAACGTTCGTGAACGCAATCCGACCTTCACGATCGAGGACTTCTTCCGGTCGTTCCCAATGGCGTCGCCGGACATGCGCAGGCGGGTCTCGCAGGCACTGCAGCGCAGCGGGTTCTAGGCGCCGCGCAACCGAGATGCTCGCGCGCGCCCGTGATGCGCGAGGCTATTCCTTCGGCTGCTCCAGCGAACCCGCGGACGCCACGCGCGTGTGCAGGTTGAAGGTCGCGCCGGCGACGAGAATGTGCAGCTTGAGCCCGAGCATGCACACGGGTTCGCCTTCCGTGACGATGTCCATGGACGAGTAGCTCACGTCGGAGGCGTCCACCACCGTCACGCCGCCGCTGCCTTCGACTTCCACCGTCTCGTCCGGCCCGATGAAGGCTGCCGTGTCCTCGTCGAGCCCGATTCCCACGGCGAACGGGTTGTAGGCGAGCGCCGTGAGCAGCCGCCCGAGCCGGTCACGCTGGCGGAAGTGCTGGTCGATGACGAAGCGATTGGTGAGGCCGAGGCCGGGTGCCAGGCGCACGCTGCCCGAGATCACCGAGGAGCCCTCGTCGCCGAAGGCGATCATGTGCTCGGAGAGAAAGCTCGCGCCCGCGCTGGTACCGCCGACCGCGACGCCGACCGCGTTGCGCAGGCGCACCAGCTTCGCGACCGGCGTGCCGCCGAGCAGCGTAGTGAGCCTCAACTGGTTGCCGCCGGTGAAGAAGATCCCGCTCGCCTCCTCGAGGCGCCGCAGGCGGCGGGGTTCGTGGCAGTCACGGCGCGTATCGAAGTCCATGACCTCGACGCGCGCCGCCCCGATGTTGCGAAACAGTGCCTCGTAGCGCGGCCCGGTCTCGTGCATCCGGCTCGCGGTGGGAATCACCACGATGTCGGCTTCCCTGCCACCCGAGCAGCGCACGAAGCGCTCGAGGATGTGGCGGTCGTTTTCCTTGTTCTCCGCGCCGCCGATCGGAATGATCCAGCCGCGGTTGGCGCCTTCGGGGACGATGCTCGGCATGCTATCGGGCTCCCGCCGGACCACTCATCGGGCCGGCGATACGGTCCTCAGTTGGTGAAGCAGTAGAAATTGAGCTTGTTGCCGTCGAGGTCGCGGAAATAGCCGGCGTAGAAGCCGGGGACGCCGCGGGGACCGGGCGCCCCTTCGTCGGTGGCGCCGAGCTCGAGCGCCTTGCGATGCATCGCGTCCACCCTGGCGGGCGAGTCCAGCACCAGCGCGATCATGGTGCCGTTGCCGACGGTCGCCCGCTGGCCATCGTAGGGCTTGAAGATCCCCAGCGCCGGGCGGTCCGGCGCGACGTACCACACCACGAAGCGCTCGGTCTCCATCATGTGCTTCGCGCCGAGCTCGCCGAGCAGCGCATCGTAGAAGCGCGCGGCGCGGGCGAGGTCGTTGGT
>Ga0209254_10000499_pt1 | contig 31928 bp, 23 predicted proteins | sample FrelakmetDIP11DI_FD_187148 | JGI IMG/M metagenome (GOLD analysis project Ga0209254, IMG submission 187148) | Freshwater lake sediment microbial communities from the University of Notre Dame, USA, for methane emissions studies - DIP11 DI (SPAdes)... | ecosystem: Environmental > Aquatic >... | reverse complement strand
GTGAGGAAGCGGTACGGCACGTCGGTCTGGTTCGGGTTGTGGCAGACCACGCACACCGCGAGGTTTTCGTTGCGGTTGGCGCCGTGCAGGCTGAGCCTGGGCACCACGACGTCACCGTGCTGGCCACCATCGTGGCAACGCTGGCACTTGGCGAGGTCGACGATCGGGCGCCGCGCGCTGGTCGGCAGCACGCCGGATGCCGCGAAGCTGAAGTCCGCCGCGGCGCTGCGCACCGGGACGTTCACGAACGTGGTCGTCCCCGTCGACGGGCACACGAACTCCGAGTCGACGCCGTTGCAGACCGGTCGACCTTCGATCACGACGCGGCCGCGCGTCACGGGTGCGACGAAGGTCACTGGCCGCACAACCTTGGTGATCCAGTAGCGATCGGTCGTCAAGGCAACGCCCGGGCAGTCGAGCGCAGTGGCGCAGGCCGTGGCGCCCGTGGCTGCGGTGCTCTGCAGTCCGCGGGCCTGCACTGGCAGTGCGGCGCCGGCACCCAGCGTCGTCGCCGTGATGCTCGCGAGGGCCGCGTTGTCACTGCCGGTGTTGGTGAAGTCGGTGCCCGGGTCCCAGGCGAAATCCATGTTGACGCTGGCGCCCGTGCTCTGGAACGGCGCCGTTCCCTTGATGTCCCACGTGCCGCCCCGCACCGGGTTGGACACCGAGAAGATCACCTTCACGGAATAGGAGCCGGCAACGCCGGCCGTCGGTGTCACCACGACGTTCTCGATGTTGTACTGGAAGTACTTCTCCGCACCCCATGCGAGTGTCTGGGCGTGGGCCGGTGCAGCAACCATCAGCAGCAGCGCCAGCAGGCGACCCGCGCGCAATGACCGCGAAACTATCGTTGACTTCGTGTGCATCTCGATCCCCCTGGGCAGTGCCTGCTCCAGTCGTTGGCTGGCAGGCGTGGCGGTCGTTGAGCGTCAGGGGGCACTTGTGCGTTGATCGCGCGCCGATCGCACGGTCAGTTCGCGAAAGTCAGACCAGCATCACGGACCTATCCGCGACTGATTTTCATTTGACCGCGATCCGGATCGCGGGTTGCGTCAGCGGTCCGGCATCGCCGCGAGGCGCTGCTCGGCGGCCAGGATCATGGCCATGAAGCGCTCGTCGGCGCGAATCGGGTCGAAATCCGGATCGCTCCTGAGCCACTCCAGGCGCTCCTGGCCCATCGTCGCGCACACCGGGCCGAGCAGCTCGAGCGCCAGGTCGAAGTCGTTGAGGCTGATGACGGAATCGCACGCCAGGTTGTAGCGCATGCTCATGTTGTCGGGGTCGATGAGCATCGCACGCCGCGCCCACTCCCGCGCGCGCTCGATCTCGCCGAGCGAGATCAGGCAGGTGACCATCGAGCCCATCGCCGAGCCGTTGTCGGGCTCGGCGGCGACCACCTTCTCGGCGCGGGCGATGGTGCGCTCGGCGACGCGCCGGACGGCGTCCATGTCGCCGAGCGCGGTGTGGCAGGTGATTATCAGCGCGCCCGAGGCGTAGTCCCCCTCCATCAGCGTCGAGATCCGCTCCCAGTGGCGGATCGCGTCCTCGAACCGGCGCTGGTGAAAGCACAGGCGTGCCGCCTCGCGGTGCACGTCGATGGACTCGGGGTCGAGGCTCATCGCGATCGCGAGCTCTGCCTCCGCCGCGGCGTAGTCGCCGCCGGCCGCGAGGATGCCGCACTTGGCCGCGTGTGCTTCGGCCAGGTTGGCATCGAGCGCGAGGGCACGGGACGCCGCGACCGCACCGTTGTCGCCGTCGCCGGTGGCGTACAGGCGCATGCGCTGCGCGGTCGCCATCAGCGCCCACGCGCGCGAGTAGTCCTGGTCGAGCTCGATCGCCGCGCGGCACAGGCGGATCACCGTGTCGCTCTTGCGGGCATCGCTCATCAGGCCGGTGGCGTAGTGCTGCCGCGCCATCAGGTACAGGTTGTAGGCCTGCAGGTTGGTCGTGCCGCGCTGCTCGATGGCGCGCTTTTCCTCGGGCAGCAGCTTCAGGCGCAGTGCGGCGACGATCGCCTGCGAAATCTCGTCCTGCAGCGCGAAGATGTCGTTCAGGTCGCGGTCGTAGCGCTCGGCCCAGACGTGGCTGCCGCTCGCGCCGTCGATCAGCTGGGCAGTGATGCGCACTCGCTGACCGGCCTTGCGCACGCTGCCCTCGAGCACATGCGTGACCTTGAGCTGGCGGGCGAGCTGCGGGATCTCGACGTGCTTGCCCTTGAGCGTGAACGCCGTATTGCGCGCCACCACCGCGAGCGCCGAGACCTTGCTCAGGTCGGTGATGATGTCCTCGCTGATGCCGTCGCTGAAGTATTCCTGCTCGGCGTCGCCGCTCATGTTGACGAACGGCAGCACGCACACGCTCACGCCGGGCCGCGCACCTGCCTGCCCGGGCGTCGCGCGCTCCGTGACGCCGAGCTTGGATTCGAGGGCCCGGCACAGCGATTGGAAGCCCGGGCTGCCCGGGTCGTCGGACCAGCCGTCGAGGTCGGTGGTGTGCACGGCCCGGAAGTCGATCGGCAGGCGTGCGTTGTCGAAGCGCACCGGCACCAGCGCGCCGCGGTCGGCGGCATCGCGAGCCTCGCCGCGCACCCAGCGCGAATCGACCGAGTTCGGCGTCCAGACCACCACGAGTGCGCGGGCCTGCTCGAGTTCGCGCGCGATGAGGGAGTCGAACTCCTCGCCCGGGGTGATCTCGGGGTCCCACCACACCGTCCAGCCGCGGGACGCGAGCGCCCGCACCAGCGGAGCGACGCGCGCCTTATCCTGCCTCGAGTAGGAGACAAAAATGTCTGCCAACGGTTCACCTGCCGATTTTCGCCGCACTCTAGCACAGCCTGCACGCGCGGCCGGTTGCGTCAGCTGCCGGGTTCCGGACATGATGAATGATGTTGCTCCTGCCACTCGTGTTCGCCGCCGCCACTGCCCAGGCGCCGCAAATTTCCGCCGAGCGCATCCGCGAGGACGTGCGTGTGCTTTCGTCCGACGACTTCGCCGGGCGCGGACCCGGCGAGATCGGTGAGCAGAAGACCGTCGAGTACCTGAGCAAGGCGTTCGCGGCGGCGGGGCTGGAGCCGGGCGGCCCGGGGGGCAGCTGGACACAGGCGGTACCGCTGGTGCGGCTCGATCGACTGTCCGGCGCGGTGCTGTCGCTCACGATCGGCGACGTTGTCGTGCCGCTGCGGCTCGGGGAACAAGCGACGCTTGCCTTGCGCAACCCCGGGCGCACCGAGGTCACGAGCGCCCCGCTGCTGTTCGGTGGCTACGGGGTCGTCGACCGCGCGCGCGGCTGGGACGCGTACGGCGGCGTGGACGTGCGCGGCAAGGTCGTCGTGGTGCTCGCCAATGATCCGGATTTCGAGGCCGGTCGCGACCTGGGCTTCGAGGGGCGGCGCCTGGTGATCCCCGGTCGCATCGGCAGCAAATTCGAGGCCGCGGCCAGGGCCGGCGCGCTCGGCGTGCTCGTAGTGCACGAAGATGCGGCGGCGAGCTATCCGTTCCTGCAGGTCGCGAATGCCGACCCGTTGCCAGCCTTCGTGTTCGCGCCGCTCAAGCCGTCGCCGCTGCTGCTCAACGGCTGGTTGCGGCACGACGTGGCAGTCGACCTGCTGCAGCGCTCCGGCCTGGACCTGGACGCGCTCAAGCGTCAGGCACGTGATCCGGCATTTCGTGCGATCCCGCTGCAGGGCGCGACCGTCAGCGCGGCGGGCGAGGTGAAGGCGACGGACTTCATCAGCCACAACGTCCTTGCGAAGCTGCCGGGTGCATCGCGGCCCGGCGAGTACGTGCTGTACGGCGCGCACTGGGACGCCCACGGCCGCAACGGCCCGGATGCGCACGGCGACGGCATCCGTAACGGTGCGATCGACAACGCGACCGGTACGGCGGAGGTGCTCGAGCTGGCGCGGGTCTTCGCCAAGGGTGTGCGACCGGCGCGCACGGTCGTGTTCGCCGCTTGGACTGCCGAAGAAAAGGGCTTGCTGGGCGCGGAATACTACGCGGCGAATCCCGTTTACCCACTCGCGACGACTGCCGGCGTGATCAACCTCGATCCGCACGTCGTGCTGCCGGCGGCCCGTGATGTCGAGTTGATCGGCGTGGGCCGCAACGAGCTGGAGCTGCGGCTGGCGGAAGCGGCGGGTCGGCTCGGCCTGCGCGTCACGCCGGAGCCGAATCCGGAGGCCGGCTGGTACTTCCGTTCCGACCACTTTCCGTTCGCGAAGAAGGGTGTGCCGGCGATCGCGTTCCGCGCCGGGCGCGACCTCGTCGACGGCGGCACGGCCGCGGGCAACGCGCTGGTCGGCGACTACAATGCACGGCACTACCACCAGACGACCGACGCGTTCGATGCGCGCTGGAGCTTCGCCGGCACCGTGCAAGAGGCGAGCGTCGCCTACGAGGTGGGTCGCCGCCTCGCCGACGACGCAGGCTGGCCCGGCTGGAATCCCGGCGTCGAGTACGGTGCGGTACGTTCGGAAAGCGACGCGGCTCGCGCGGCCCTGCCCGTCAAGAGACAGTGAACGGCCGCAGTTGCGTCAGCGCCGCGCGCGGATCTGCAGTTCGCCTCGGCTGTAGTCGATCACCAGTGTGTCCAGCTTGCCGAGCACGTCCATGCCGATCAGCAGGGCGGGCTGCGACCTGAGCTGCCAGTGCTCGAAGATGTGCAGGTCGCTGAACATGATGTCGGCGTTGCGCACGATCAGCTGGCCGGCGACGATGTTCGGGATGCGCACTCGCGTCGCCTGCTGGACGTCCTCGGTGATGCCCATGACCGTTTCGTTGAACTCGTCGTGCTCGCCGCGCCGCCGCGCCAGCGCCTCGCGCAGTGCGAGGTTGCCGACGGTCACCTGTGCACCGGTGTCGATCAGTCCGATGGCCTTGACCGGACCGACCATCACTTGCACGCGCATGCCGCGGTTCACGGCATACTTGAACGGCACCACCGCGTAGCCGGCCGGCGCCGTCTTGCGGTGTGAGCGCATGATGCTGATGCGGTCCTCGAGGAACCGGATCTCGATGCGCTTGCCGTCCAGGCCTTCGCCGCCGAGCACCCCGTCGGCGCCGCCGAACGCGTCCGCCACGATCGGCAGTCTGGTGTCCTCGACGGCCAGCTCGCCGAACTCGAGCCGGTCGATCTTGACGGCCGGGACCGTGGCCGTGCCGGTCACTCCACGCAGCCGCACGGGCTGCGGCAGCACGCTGGCGCCGAGGTCGTCCACCACCCGCTGGGTGATCGCCGAGCGGCTCGCGCCGGTGTCGAGCACGAGGCGATAGGGTCCGCGGCCGTTGATCAGCACCGGCGCCCAGATGCGGCCGATGCGGTCGCGCGTGGTCGGCGCCACGTAGCGCGGCTCCGGGGAGCTGACGATCACCTCCTCGACGCGCGGTGGCGCAGGCGTTGCCGGATCCGCGCGCACCTGGGCGGCCAGGCCGATGGACAGGGCGGCCAGGCAGCCGAGCAGTGTGGTTCGAGGGAGGCGCAGGGTCATGGCGCCGGTATTTTGCCTCTCGCAACCCGAACGTGCATCATGCGCTGCCTTGGCCTGCGCGTGCTCCCGAGCCATGTCCTACGACGTCTGCATCAGCTATTCCTCGAAGGACCGCGAGCGCATCCTCGTGATGGCGGAGCAGTTGCGCGGCGCGGGCGTCTCCGTCTGGATCGATCAGGGCGGCATCGACGCCGCGGCGCTGTGGACGGCCGAGATCGTCAAGGCGATCGACGGCTGCAAGGTGCTGCTGCTCGCACTGTCCGCGTCCGCGGCCGAGTCGTCCAACGTGGTCAAGGAAGTCTCGCTCGCGCTCGACCGCAAGAAGCACATCCTGCCGGTGAACCTCGAGCCGGTCGAAGTCCCGGTCGCGCTGCGCTATCCGCTGGCCGGCATCCAGCACGTCGACCTGTTCGGCGACAAGGCGCAGGAGAACTTCGGCACGGTCGTGCGCGCGCTGGCGCGGCTCGGCGTGTCGACCGGGAATTCGCCGGTGGAGGCGCCGGGCGCGGCGCGCGTGCAGCGCAAGGCACTCAACGACAAGGTCATCGCCGTGCTGCCGTTCGTGAACATCAGCCCGGACAAGGAGAGCGACTATTTCAGCGACGGCCTCACCGAGGACCTGATTTCGAACCTGTCGCGCCTCAAGGGCATGTCGGTCGTCTCGCGCACCAACTCGATCCGCTACAAGGGCTCGAAGCTCGACATCGAGGAGATCGGTCGCGAGCTTGGCGCGCGCTACATCATCGAAGGCACGGTGCGCCGCCACCAGGAGGACCTGCGTATCACGGCGAACCTGATCGACGTGGAGTCGAGCACGCAGCTCTGGTCGGATCGCTACAAGGGCAAGATGGCCGACGTGTTCGACATCCAGGAAACGGTGTCGAAGGAGATCGTCGACGCGCTGGCGATCACGCTCACGCCGACGGAGAAGGTGGCGCTGACGCGGCGCTCGACCAGCAATGCGGACGCCTTCGACCTCTACCTGCGCGGCCGTGAGGCGTTGTATCGGCTGACCAAGACCAACATCGAGTTCGCGGCGCAGCTGTTCCAGCAGGCGATCCGCCTCGACGGCCGCTACGCCCAGGCCTATGCGGGCCTCGCGGAGGCCTATGCGTCGCGCTGCCTCTATTACCAGCGCGACGATGCGCTGCTCGACAAGGCGGTCGAGTCGAGCCTCAAGGCCTTGATGTACGACGAATCGATCTCCGAGGCGTATGCCGCGCTCGCCGTCGCCTACCTCGTGCGCAGCGACTATGACGCAGCCGTGGAGTCCAGCCGCAAGGCTATCCAGCTCGATGCGGGCAGCATGATCGGCCTGTATGCGCTGGCGAGGGTGTTCCTCAACACGGGGCGCCATGCCGAGGCGGTGAAGACCTGCGAGCAACTGGTCGAGCTGAACCCGGAATTCTACCCGGGGCTGCTGGCGCTGCAGAGCGCGTACGCGGGTCTCGGCGACGCGGCGGCCGCTGCAGCGACCACGCGGCGACTGGTTGCGTTCTTCCCCGGCTACCTTGCACGGGTGCCCGACGACGCCCGCGCGCACATCCTGTTCGCCAGCTACCTCGCCGAGATCGGCGAGCGCGACCAGGCGCTGCAGGAAGCGGACACGGGCATGGCACTCAGCGGCAACGACGCGGTCATGCTCTACAACCTGTCGTGCGTGTACTGCCTGCTCGGCGACCCGGCCAAGGGGATCGAGTCATTCGTGCAGTCGATCGAGGCTGGCTACGGCAACTTCTCGTGGGCTCGCATCGATCCCGACCTGCTGTGCATCCGCGACGACCCCCGGTTCGTCGCGGCGATGGCCGGCAAGTGACGGCGTGAAACGCAGGACGCTGCTCAAGGCCCTTGCCGCGGGCGGCGGTGCGATCGTCGCCGCGCCGGCGATTTCGAAGGGCCTGCTGGAATGGCGCATGGTCACCAGCTGGCCGAAGGGCCTTCCCGGACTCGGCGCCGGTGCCGAGCGGCTCGCGGCCAACATCACCGCGATGAGCGGCGGACGGCTCACCATCAAGGTGTACGCCGCGGGCGAACTGGTGCCGGCTCTCGAATGCTTCGGCGCGGTCGCCAACGGCACCGCGCAACTCGGTCACGATGCGGCTTACTACCACACGGGCAAGACGGAAGGTGCGCCGTTCTTCACCGCGTTCCCGTTCGGCTTCACCACGGCCGAGATGGACGCGTGGGTGAAGTACGGCAACGGCCAGAAGCTGTGGGACGAGCTGTACGCGCCCTTCGGCATCCGCGCGTTCCACGCAGGCAGCACCGGCACGCAGATGCTCGGCTGGTTCAGGAAGGAGATTCGCTCGCTTGAGGACTTGAAGGGCCTCAAGTTCCGCGCGCCCGGCAACCAGGGGCGCGTGCTGCAGAAGCTCGGTGTTACGCCGGTCACGTTGCCGGGCGGCGAGATTTTCCCGGCGCTGCAGTCGGGCGCGATCGATGCCGCCGAATGGATCGGCCCGTACAACGACCTCGCCCTCGGCTTCTACCAGGTGTGCCGGTACTACTATTCGCCCGGCTACCACGAGCCGGGTCCCAACCTGCAGCTGACGATCAACGAGCAGGCCTGGCGCTCGCTCACGCCGGAGCTGCAGGCAATCGTGCGCACCGCGGCGGATGCGGCGACCCGCGACATGCTGGCCGAGTACAACGCGCGCTCGGGCCCGGCGCTGCGCTCGCTGGTCAAGGACCACGGCGTGATCGTGCGGCCGCTGCCCGAAGAGGTGCTGATGGCCTGCGGGCGCGCGTCGAACGAGGTGCTGAACGAGATCCACGCGGGCGACCAGTCGCCCAAACGGATCGTGCAGCGCATCATCGAGGACTTCCTCGCGTTCCGGGAGGAAATCATTCCGTGGACGCGCATCGGCGAGCAGGCTTTCCTGAACGCGCGACGGCTGCCGTTCGAATTCAAGCTGAAATAGTTTCGGAGGGGACGCTCTCTTGTGTGTCCCCGCGGCGGGGACACACAAGAGAGCGTCCCCTCCTTCAACGCACCAGGTCGTCGAAGTTGTCGCGGTACGGCGGATTGCGCCCGGGCTGCGGCGGCTCAAGCAGGTCGCTGAAGTCGTCCGCCACCGGCGAGCCCGAGGGCGCCACCGGCCCGTTGGTCGCAGACCCGGCTTCGGCCGCCGGCGCCTGGCCGGAAAACAGCCGCCGCGGCAACTCGGTTGCCATGCTGGGCGTCAGCCACACCAGCGCCATGCCGAGCACCTGCAACGCGACGAACGGCACCACGCCCCGGTAGATGTCGGCCGTGCGCAGCAGCTTGCCCGCGACGCCGCGCAGGTAGAACAGCGCGAAGCCGAACGGCGGGGTCAGGAAGCTGGTCTGCAGGTTCACGCCGATCATCACGCCGAGCCAGATCGGGTCGACGCCGAGCTTGATCAGCGCGGGCGCGGCGATCGGCACCACGATGAAGATGATCTCGAACGTGTCGAGGAAGAAGCCGAGCACGAAGATCACCGCCATCACGGCGAACACGGCGCTGAACACGCCGCCCGGCATCGAGGCGAGCGCATCGTGCACCAGGTTCTCGCCGCCGAGCCCGCGGAACACCAGGCTGAACACGCTCGCGCCCAACAGGATCACGAACACCATCGAGGTGATGTTGAGCGTGGTGCGCATCACTTCGAACAGGATGCGGTGCTCGAAGCGCAGCTGTACGCCCGCGAGCAGCATCGCGCCCACCGCGCCGACCGATGCCGACTCGGTCGGCGTGGCGATTCCCGCGAGGATCGAGCCCAGCACCGCCAGCATCAGCAGCAACGGTGGTAGCAGCGCCTTCAGCACGCGGCCGGCAAGGCCCGCGCGCCGCTCGGCGTCCATCTCGAGCGGCGGACACGACTTCGGATCGAAGATCGACTTGAACAGGATCCAGCTGAGGTACAGGCCTACCAGCACCAGGCCCGGGATCATGGCGCCGGCGAACAACTGGCCCACCGAGATCGGGTCGGGCGCGAGGTTGCCGAGCTCGAGCTGCGCCTGCTGGTTGGCGCCCTGCAGGATGTCGCCGACGAAGATCAGCACCGTCGAGGGCGGGATGATCTGGCCGAGCGTGCCCGCGGCGCAGATCGTGCCGGCGGCGAGCTTCGGGTCGTAGCCGGCGCGAATCATCGCCGGCAGCGACAGCAGGCCCATCGTCACCACCGTGGCGCCGACGATGCCGGTCGAGGCGGCGAGCAGCGCCCCGACGATCACCACCGAGTAGCCCAGCCCGCCGCGCAGCGCACCGAACAGCTCGCCCATCGTGGTGAGCAGCGCCTCGGCGATCTTCGAGCGCTCGAGCATCACGCCCATGAACACGAACAGCGGCACCGCCACCAGCGTCTCGTTGGTCATCACCCCGAAGTACCGGCCGACCAGCGCCGAGAGGATCGCCGGATCGAACACGCCGAACGCCATGCCGAGCGCGGCGAACGCCAGGGCCACGCCCGCCAGCGTGAAGGCCACCGGGTAGCCGATCAGCACGGCACCGATGGTGGCGAGGAACATCGCCACCGACAGGATTTCGCCGATCAGCACGGTGCTCATGCTGACGTCTGCCGGCGCCGCCGCTCACAGGCGCTCATCGGTCACCTTGTCCTCGTCGTGGTCGACGATCATGTGCCCGGTGAGGAACAGCGTGCGCCGCGCGATCAGCGCCAGGCCCTGCAGGAACAACAGCACGCAGAACACCCAGAGCAGTGACTTGAGCAGGTAGAGCGCGGGCATGCCGTCCGCGTTGCTGGAGCCTTCGCGGATGCCCCACGACGACGTCACGAACGGCGCGGACGTGTACGCGATCACCGCGAGCCACGGGAACAGGAAGAGCAGCGTGCCGACGATGTCGACCCAGGCCTGGCGGCGCGGGCCCACCTGGCCGTACACCACGTCGACGTTGACGTGTCCGCGGTGCAGCATGGTGTATCCGGCCCCGGCCATGAACACGGCCGCGTGCTGCCAGACGTAGAGCTCCTGCAGCCACGGGAAGCCCAGGTCGAACACGTAGCGCAGCACCACCACGGCAAAGCAGGTGAGCACGCAGCCGAGGGTCAGCCACGCCACCGCGCGGCCGATCCACTCGTTGAGCGAGTCGACGCCGTGCACGAGGTCCTTGAGCGCGTTCACCGACTCTCCCCTGGCATTGGGGCCGGATGGTAAGGGCAAACGGCCGGGATGGCGACCGGCCCTGCGAGCCCTCCCCGCGGCGCCGTCACGCACGGTTCACTTGCGCCGCCCAACGTCGTGCTGCTAAGCTTTCAAACATGTTGAATGGTAAGCAGTCATGAAGGCCAAGTCCCGGGTGCGGCGTGTTGCCGGCGTCCCGCCCAAGGCCATCGTCGAATCGGCCTCCCTCGACCCGGCGAAGCTGCGGATGCTGGCCGATCCGGTGCGCTCGTTCGTGTTGTACTCGCTCGTGCCCAGGGCCAAGACCGTCAAGGAGCTGGCCGCGGAGCTCGGCTGCCCACCGACGCGGCTCTACTACCACCTGCAGCAACTCGAGAAGCATGGCCTGGTGTTCGTCGCGAGCACGCGGCTCGTCTCCGGCATCGTCGAGAAGCACTATCGCGCGGCGGCCCGCGACTGGGTCCTGGATCGGTCCGGCCTCGACGCGCGCGGCCGCGGCGGGCCCGGCCGGCTCGAGGCCCTGCTGGCATTCGTGTTCGACCAGAGCCGGCAGGAGATTCGTCGCCAGGTCGATCAGGGCGCCATCGATCTCGCGCGCCGTGCGCCGCAACGTGGCGCGCTGCTGGCGGTGCGCAACGTCCTCAAGCTGAGCGACGCGCAGGCCGAGCGCCTTTACCGACGCCTGTACGACTTCTGGCAGGAATACGAAGCGATCGCCAAGGAGCCGGCCGACGTCGGGCAGTTCTATGCGTTCGCGGTCGCGCTGTATCCCAACGCCGGGGCGGGCTTCGCGGCCGCCGGCACCGCCCGCAACCGACCCAAGAGGAGCGCCAGGTGAAACGAGATGATCGTCGCAGCGACGCGGTGCCGCCCCGCAAGCGACCGACGGTAAAGGCCCTGTTCATGGCTACGCTGTTCGGGGCAGCGGGCGCCGGCATCGGCTACCTGTTCGGCAAGCACGCAGCCGGCATGCCGTGGCTGCGGCAACACTTCGAGTCGCTCGGCACGCCAGACCTGCTGCTGCTGCCCGTGCTGATCCTGGCCGTGCTGGCGACGCACGAGGTCGGCCACCTCCTGGGCGGATTCAGCCGCGGCATGCGCTTCCTCCTGCTCATAGTCGGCCCTTTCCAGTGGACACGCAGCCCGGGCGGCATCCGCTTCAAGTGGGTGTTCAACCTCGGGACGATGGGGGGCCTCGCGGCGGCGACGCCCGACCCGTCCGCACCGCTTGCGCCGCAACTCAAGCGCCTGATCATCGGTGGGCCGCTGGCGAGCCTGTTGCTCGCGTTGCTCGGGCTGGCGCTGGCCCTGGTGTTCGAGGGCCGCGCGGCTGCCTACGGCGTAATGATCGGCGTGTTTTCTTTGCTGATCTTCCTGGTGACCGCCGTGCCGCTGAGGGTGGGCGGATTCATGAGCGACGGCATGCAGTTCCTTGAACTGCGACGCGGCGGTGCCGCGGTCACCGAGCGCCAGGTGCTGTTGCGCCTGATGGGCGTGAGCTACGCAGGAGTCCGGCCGCGTGACTGGGAGCCGCAGCTGGTGCAGGACGCACTAACCCTGCAGAGCGCCGAGCCGCTGCGGCGCATCGCCGGCCGTTTGTTCGCGTTCTATCACGCGATGGATCGCGGCGCCGCCGAAGAGCTGCACGAGCATGCCGACTGGCTCGCCCAGCATGTCGACGACTATCCGGACGGGTTCCGCCAGTCGATCGCGCTGGAACTGTGCCTGGTTGCCGCGCAGCGAGGCGACCTGGAGTTGGCGCGCGAGTGGTGGAAGCGCAGCCGCGGCGGCGTGATGGATGCCGCGCGGCGCGCGCTCGGCGAGGCAACCCTTGCAGCGCTGGAGGGCGATACGTCGCGCATGGAGCGGGCACGGGCTGCGGGCCGACGCGCACTGCCGCGCGGCAGCGACCCCGGAATCAACCAGCTCACGGCCGGGCAGCTTGACGCCGTGTCGCGCGTTTCAGCCCCGGTGCCGGCCGTGCCGGCTAACGCCTGAGAACACGACCATGATGGAACTTCACAACATGCTTGGACAGACGCTCCTGCGCAGCGACGGCCGGCAGGTCTTCAACCTCTCCGGCCAGGTGATCGGGTACATCGATGGTGGGCAGCTCGCTGCATTGAGTGGCGGCGTGCTGCTGGACGGAATCGCTGCGCACGGACTGGTGCTGGCCGGGGACGACGTCCTCGATCGGCGCGGTCGGGGGGTTGCCGTCGTCACCGGCGGCACGGCCGAGCAGAAGCAGGGACTGGCGCTCGCGTTCCTTGCGTTCTGCGGCGACGGCGCCTGAACAGAGTTCTCGTTCTGCGCAATGCCGTTGCGCCGGGCGAAGCCCAAAGCGACGCTTAAGGTTGGACGCGTACAAAAAGAGCCATCGACATCAGCAATCGATCGCGGGCCGGGGCCGCGCGACGAGCCAAGTGGAGGGCACATCATGTACGCGGAACACACCAACGTCTCCCGACGCGCTTTCCTCGCCACCGCCGGTGGCGCAGCAGTCGGCTTCGAAATCGCGCGGCTGCCGAACAACGTCGCACAGGCAGCCGATGTCCTGCCGACGCTGCCGCCGCTGCCGTGGCCGTATCCGGCGGGCGGCCTGAATGTCGAGGATCTGCGCCGCACTGCCTACAAGAACTACAAGACCACTACGCCGGGCTGCGCGTTCTGCACGACACAGACATTGATCAAGGCGATCGGCGATGGCCTTGCCCAGGAAGGCGCGGCAATCAATCCTTGGCCGCTCCTGCCGTCCGGACTCTACAAGTACGCCAACGGCGGCGTGGTCGGCTGGGGCACGATCTGCGGCGCGCTCAATGGCGCCATCGCGGTCATGGACCTGCTGGGCGTGCACGGCACGCTCGGTGAACCGCTGATGGATTACTTCAGCACGGCCGAGCTGCCCACCAACGCGCTGGTCGGTTGGACGCCGGACGTCGCGGGCCTGACGACGCGGTTGGCGGCGATTCCGGCGACCGTTTCCCACTCGCCGCTGTGCCACAACTCGGTATCCCACTGGGCCGCCGTCGCGGGCGTGCCGGTGTCCAGTGCGTTGAAGACCGAAAGGTGCGTGCGATTGGTGGCGGACATCGTGGCCAAGACCGTCGACCTGCTGAATATCCACTTCAGCGGCGGCAAGATCACATGGGTGATGCCGGCGACCTACGCTGGCTGCTACACCTGCCATACCGAGGCGACCATGGTCCCGTCGCAGCAGGGCAAGATGGACTGCCAGGAATGCCATTCCACCATGCCGCCGCACGGCTACAACCGCAAACGCAACGGCCGCTGAACTGATCGGCCGCAGGCGCTACCGCGCGAACCTGTCGGGAGCAAGAAAGCCCACCGGCAGGTCCGTGCGGCCGAGCAGCGCGAGGTCCGCAAGCGCGTCGCCCAGCGCCGGCGACAGCTTGAAGCCGTGACCGGAGAGCCCGGCCGCGAAGTGCGTACGCGTGCAACCGCGCCGCGTACCCACCAGGAAGTGCTCGTCCGGGGACATGGTGTAGAGGCACGTCGCGGCCTCGACCAGCTCGCCGGCGAGCGCGGGTGCGAGCGCTCGGTAGGGCTCGCGGAGGCGTTCGATGTCCGCATCCATCACGGGAGCCGCCCCCGCGTCGGGATCGGCAACCACGTCTGAACCGTGCAGCGCAACTTTCGGGTGGCGTGCCGGCGACGTCGGATCATTCGCCGCGAGTGGATCGGGAGCGAGTCCGTAGATGGCGTGACGCCCGGGTCCGCGATCGAGCAGCCAGCAAGGCATCGACGCTGCATTGGTGTCGCCGGACGGCGCCATCCACGCCTGCACCTGGCGCGTCACCGTGAGCAGGGGCGCAAGTTCCGGCAACAGCTGCGCGGCCCACGGACCTGCGGCGATGATCACCGCCGCCGCTCGTTCCGTGCCGCCGTCAGTCACGACCGACACGCCGTGTTCGTTCTCCGTGACCTGCCGTACGCGCACGTCGGTGCGCAGTTGCGCCCCGCGGGCACAGGCGACCTGCAGCGACGCGTGCACCGTCGCCTCGGGGCGCACCAGGCCCGCATCCGCCTCGAAGGCACCAATCGTGTCGCCGGTCACGTCGAACCACGGGAATCGCTCGCGCACGGACCGCGCATCGAGGGCGTCGACGTCGAGTTGCCAGCGGACTGCGGACTGGAGCGAGCCAAGCACCACCATCGAGTCATGTGGCCCCATGACCAGCATGCCGCAACGGTGCAGCAGACTCGTGCCCGACTCGTGCTCGAGCGACGCAAAGCGCGCGCTCGAATGCCGGAGCAGCGGTACGTAATCCGGGTGCTCGAAGTAGGCGTGGCGGTAGATGCGTGACAGGCCGTGACTCGAGCCGCGCCGGTGGGCGGGGGTAAACCGTTCGAGCCCCAGCACGCGTGCGCCGGCTTCGCTCGCGGCCCGCAGCGCAGCACTGCCGACCGCGCCGGCGCCGATCACGATGAGGTCCCACGCGTTCACGACGGCCGCGATCGTATCAACATTGCCCGGTGGCGGTTAGCATGCGCGCCATGATGCGAGCAATCATCATCCGCGGCGGCAAGGGCGCCGCCGACGCACTCGAAGTGCAGTCCGTCCCCGTTCCGGAACTGCGCCCGGGCCACGTGCTGGTCCGCGTTCGCGCCGCCGGCGTCAATCGTCCCGACCTTTTGCAGCGAGCCGGTCGTTATCCGCCGCCGCCGGGCGCCTCGGAGATCCTCGGGCTCGAGGTCGCGGGCGAGATCGACGCGGTCGGCGAGGGCGTGCGGCGCTGGCGCGAGGGCGACCGCGTGACCGCCCTGCTCGCGGGTGGCGGCTATGCCGAGTACGCGCTGGTCGACGCACGGCATGCACTGCCGCTGCCCGCGAACCTCGATTTCGTGCACGCTGCGGCACTACCGGAAACGGTGTTCACGGTGTGGGCCAACGTCTTCGAAGGCGGGCGCCTGCAACGCGGCGAGACGCTGCTGGTGCATGGCGCCAACAGCGGCATCGGTGTCACGGCGGTGCAGATGGCAAAGGCGGCGGGTGCGCGTGCGTTCGCAACCGCGCGTGGCGCTGACAAGGCGGCGAAGGCGCGTGCGATTGGTGCCGACCTCGCGGTGGATGCGGCGACCGGCGACTGGTCGGCGGCAGTGAAGGCGGCAGGACCCGTCGACGTGGTTCTCGACATGGTCGGCGCCGAGTACTTCGCGCGCAACATCGACGTGCTGGCGCCGGGCGGGCGCCTGGTGGTGATCGCGTTCCTGACGGGCGCCGTCGCCGAGCTCAACCTGATGGCGCTGATGATGAAGCGGCTCACCGTGACAGGCTCGACCCTGCGCGCCCGCGATGCCGACGAAAAGGCACGCCTGGCGCGGGCCATCGAGGAACACGTCTGGCCGTGGCTCGCATCCGGCGCGGTGCGCATTCCCGTCGACCGGACGTTCCCGCTGGCACGCGCCGGCGAGGCGCACGCGCTGCTGGAGCAGGGCGCCCAGTTCGGCAAGGTGGTGCTGACGCTCGACGGCTAGCCCGACGCGCGTCGCGCGAATCGCTACGACGCCGTAGGATCCGTTCATGGCCATCCCTGCGCCGGAACGACTGCTGCGCGCAGCCTTCGCGGCTGCCGTCGACGCGGCGCGACCCGAACATTGCGTGCCGCCCGCATTGCCGCGGCAGCCGGGCGGACGCACGGTGGTCATCGGCGCGGGCAAGGCTGCGGGGGCGATGGCGCGGGCGGTCGAGACGCATTGGGACGGCGAGCTGGGCGGCATGGTGGTGACCGCGCAGGGCCACGCGGTGGCCTGCGAGCGCATCGAGGTGATCGAGGCGGCGCACCCGGTCCCAGCCGAGGCAGGGCAGCGCGCGGCGGAGCGAATGCTCGAGCAGGTGCGTGGCCTGGGTTCCGCAGACCTCGTGTTGTGCCTGCTCTCGGGCGGCGGTTCCGCGCTGCTGCCCCTGCCGGCGGCCGGACTGTCGCTGGCTGACAAGCAGTCGGTCACGCGGGCGCTGCTGCGCTCGGGCGCGACCATCGGCGAGATCAATACCGTGCGACGGCACCTGTCGCGCATCAAGGGCGGCCGGCTAGGCGTCGCGTGTCATCCTGCGCGCCTCGTCACGCTCGCCATCTCCGATGTGCCGGGCGACGTTTCGGTGGATATCGCGTCGGGCCCCACCGTGGCCGATCCGACAACCTGTGCTGATGCGCTTGCGGTACTCGCACGCCACGGCATCGCGCTGCCCGCAGCGGCGCGCGCGGCACTCGAGCGCGGCGAGTGGGAATCCGTGAAGCCCGGTGATCCGCGGCTGCTCGGCGCCGAATTTCACATCGTCGCTGCGGCGGGAGTGTCGCTCGGAGCGGCGGCGTGTGTGGCAGAGAATCTGGGCGTGCGCGCGGCGATCCTCTCGGACCGCGTGGAAGGCGAGGCGAGGGAGGTCGGGTGGCAGCAGGCGGAGCTCGTGCGCCGGATCGTTACGTCGGGCGAGCCGTATGCACCACCGTGCCTGTTGTTGTCCGGTGGCGAAGCTACGGTCACGGTGCGCGGCGACGGCTGCGGCGGTCGCAACGTCGAGTTCCTGCTCGGGTTCGGCACTGCGCTCGGTCCCTGCGCGCAAGTGCACGCGCTCGCGGCCGACACCGACGGCGTGGACGGTATGGCTGCGGTCGCCGGCGCCCTGTGGCGTCCGGATACCCTGGCACGCGCTGCCGCACTCGGCCTGAACCCTCAGGCTCACCTCGATGCCAACGACGCGCACACGTTCTTCGCGGCACTCGGCGACCAGGTGGTGACCGGACCAACGCGGACCAACGTGAATGACTTCAGGGCCGTCATGATTGAGGCGAGGGGATAGGGAAAGGGGACAGGGGACAGGGGACAGTGTTGGAGGTACAGCGGCAACAACCAAAGGCCGCGCGACAACGCACTGATCTATCGCGACAAAAGAGGTTCGGAGCACGCAAGAACCTCGCCCGTCGCCGCACCGTTCCCCATCACCGCACCGATCCCCGTTGCCAGCCGGCACGTCCAGGTGCAGAGTAACCACCGACAGCAGGGGGCTAAAAAGAACGAACAAGCAGCCTTCTCCTTCGATCATGCCGCGATCATGCTTGAGTACGAATAACCATTCTTATGTAAAATTGAGCTCCTATGGCGCTGGCAGGGCGTTGCAACATCGGTTAAACTATCCGGTACCCCGACCCCGGAGCCCCCGCCCATGGCCGCCACCATCAAGGTTCGAAAGATCGGCAACTCGCTGGGTGTGCTCCTGCCCAAGGAAGTCGCCGACCAGCTGCACCTCGCCGAGGGCGACACGCTGCACGTCGTCACCGACGCCGACGGCGCGCATCTCACGCCATACGATCCGGCGTTCGACGCGGCGATGAAGGCGTTTGAGCAGACTCGTCGCAAGTACCGCAACGCTCTGCGGGCGCTGGCGAAGTAGTCGGACGAGCTCGTCATGGTTGAACCGATCTGGGTCCCGCCGCGGGCTGTGGTCGCCATCCAGGCCGAGCTGATCGCGGAGCACGGCGGGCTCGCCGGGCCACCGCGCCAGGGAGATCTGGAGGCCGCGCTCGGTCGTCCGGTCAACCTCCATGCGTATTCGGAGACGCCGCCGACATTGCCGCGACTCGCAGCGGCGTACGGCTTTGCCCTCGGGCGCGGTCACTGCTTCCCGGACGGCAACAAGCGCGTCGCGCTCGCCATCATCGACGTGTTTCTGCGCATGAACGGTCTCGAACTGACGGCCGATGAAATGGACGCCGTGGATACCATTCAGTCGCCCGCCGCCGGCGACCTCACCGAAGACCAGCTCGCCGACTGGATCGCCGCGAACTCTGCAGCACTGCGCTAGCCCCCGCGCCGCAGCGTCCCCCGCCCATGCAGACCATCTCTCCCTTTGCCCAATGGGGAGCACTCCGCCCTTATTGCCCAGCGATTCCTGCCCGAACGCACGACTCCGGTCACTAGCTATGATGGGACGTGTTCGCACGGCTCGCAGTATCAACGGGTTGCCTGCTGCTCGGCCTCGCGGGCTGCACCAGCACACCGCAGCGACCCGCCGAATCCACCGTCGGCTGCGCCAAGGCCGTCGTGGCCACGCTGCCCGTCGGACTCACCAATCCTGAGAAGCACTGCCTCGCCTCGGCCGGCATAGTTCAACGCTGCAGCCGCCTCGAGGCCTGGCTCGCCGGTTGGGGTAAGGAGGTCCGCGATGCCTTCGACGATGGCGACGCGTCGTGGACGGACCTCGTCGACGATCGCGCCGGACGCCACTGCGCGTCCACACACGACGGACCCGACTCACTGCTCGAGTGCTGCCGGCAGGCACTCAGGTGAGCTCGTCCGCTATCCAGTTACTGGAGTTGTTCCCGCGGACCGTCTCGAGGCAGGACGCCGAGAGCGAGCCTGCAGGGACGCATTTACGGCGTGTCCTCGAGGGGATGCTGCGACGGTCGGACAGCGCGCCTCCTGTGCACGTCGCGGGGACAAGCTGCAGCACTCGCGGAGCGTTTCTTGCTGCGTGCCGGCCGCCGTTCAGCCCGTGCCGCGCTCTTCTTCACTGTCCCCTGTCCCCTTCCTCACGCTCCGCGGCTTCCCCGCAGCTGCTCCAGCGCGATCAGGCGCTGGATGGCGTCGAGCTCGAACTCGTCCTTGCCGAGCTCGCGCAGCGCGGACCACTGCGGCCGCAGCTCGTGCGACAGTGCCTCCGGCAGAGTGCGCAGCCAGCCTTCGATGCGCAGGTCGACGAACTCGCGCTTTTCCTCGATGGTGAGCTCGCGCGCGAGTAACAAGCGCGTCGCATCCTCGGCGTCGACCATCGACTGCAGTACCGGCCAGCGGTCGCCGGGCCGCTCGGTGCACAGCGCTGCGAACGCCACGCTCGAGGTCTCGCGGATCAGTTCCTCCTCGCGCGTGGTCTGGCTCTCGTGCTCCTTGGTCTCGTCCCAGCTCTCTGAGTCCTCGGCCATGTAGCGCAGGTACTGCATCGCGAACAGGCAGGTCGGCGCCACCAGATCGGCGCGCGTACGCGCATCCACCCACAGCGCCGCCGCGGCGCGCAGGCAGCGTCGCGCGGTCGTATCCGCCAGCTTCTTGCCAAACACCAGGCCCGCCGCTTCGCGGACGAAGTGCGGCAGCTCGCTCGCGATGATCTCGCGGTAGCCGGGGACGTGGCGCTCGAGGATCACCGCGGCGCGACGGTCGAGCACGGCGATGTCGCTGGTGACCGCCGGCAGGCCGAGCGTGGTGCAGGCGAGGTTGTAGACGATGGCGCGCGGCAGGGTCACGCCCTCGGGCCAGGCGTCGCGCAGGTCGCGGTCGTCGGGCAGCGTGGAGCCGCCGCCCCACTCGGGGGGATAGGTGGGGATGGAGCGGCCGTAGCTCGCCGAGCCGGTGGCACGGATGCGCACGCGGGTCTGCGGCACGAGGCTGCCGAACGGAGCGAGCAGCGGTGCGACCCGCAGCAAGGTCTCGGTGTGGGCGCGAATGCCGCCCTCGAGCAACCGCTCGATGGCTTCCGCGTCGCTCGCCGGCACGACGTGGCTGCGTCCCGCCGAACTGCGCTCGGCGACTTCGGCACGGAACGCCGCGGCCAGCCGCGCTGCTTCCGCCGGCGCGTCGGCGCGGATGCCCTGCATCGTCACACCATCCGCGCGCGCGAACTGCGTGACCACCCCTGGGTGCGCAGGATCGAAGCCGCCGCGGAACCCGGCCCGGCCCGAACCGATCAGGAAGGTGACCGACGGTGCCGGCTCGCCGATGCGCGCGGCATGTGCTGCGAGCCGCCGCTCCGCTTCCTCGCGGCCGGCTACCGCCAGCGTGCACGCGGCGTCGGTGGCGATCTTGCCGCTCTGCAGCGCGGTGTCCGACATCGCCACGAACACGCGCATCGTGGCCTCGCGGCGCGTGAACGAGGTGCGGAACGTGTCCGGGGTCGGCACCCCGTCGACACCGATGCCGCGCTCGAGTGCCACGTAGAACTTTTCGGCCAGGTCGGGCAGGTGTGTCAGTGCGCCGACGTTCTCGCACAGAGGCACGAGGCGCACGCGGCAGACGCGCTCGATCATCGCCGCGCGCTGCGCCTGCGGCACGCGCGCCGCAAGGAACGCGTCGATGCGCTCGGCGGGTCCGTCGAACAGTTCGACCACGGCCTGCCGGTACAGCGTGCCGATCTTGACCACCGCGCCGATCTCGGCGCTCGAGTTCACCTGCGGGATGCTGATCTCGTAGATCGCGTTCTGCCGTGGCTCGAAGCCGAGCCGCTCGCAGGCGAGGTGGAACAGCACGTTGCTGCGTGCCACCGCGGCGAGGATCTTGGCGACCTTTTCCTCGTCCTGCTCGATGAATGGATTGGGGACGCGGAACAGGATGTGGCGGTCCTCGCCCGGCACCACGCCGTGGCGCAGCAGGCCGAGCACCACCTTCTCCGGCACGTCGAGCCAGTCCGGGCTGATCTGCCGACCTTCCAGGTCGAGCAGCGTCTCGCTGCAGGGCCCGAGCAGGTCGGCGATCGACTCCTCGTATTCCAGGCGCGCCTCCATCAGCGGGTTCCACTCGAGGTGCGTCAACGCGATGTGTGCGCGGTCCGGCGCACCGGCCGGTGCCGCGCGCAGGGCGCGGGCGACCTGCTCGGCGCGATGCGCGGTCGAGTCCGGGTGCTTGGTGCCGGTGAGGCGCAGCGACTCGTGGCGTGGCTGCTCGAGGAAGCGCTGGCGGGCAGCATTGAACGCGGCCGGATCGAGGGCGTCGAGGGCGTCATAGCGCCCGGCAGTGCAAACGCTCTGCCACACTTCATCGAGCGCGGCGTCCGCGCGCGGCACCGGCGTAGCTGCCGCGGCGCCGAGCCGTCCCTGCTGCTCGATGCGCGCCTTGACGCGGTCCATGAACACCGCGAGTTCCTTGACGTCCTTCGAGCCGTAGGAGAGGCGTTGCCAGGTGCCGTAGCGCTCCCCGCCCGCGCTGCTGCCCGCGAACGCCACGAACGGGATGCCACCGACGCCGCCCGACAGCAGCAGTTCGAACGCATCCACCGAATCGCGCACCACGGCCTTCTCGTGCACGCCGTTGCGTAGCCGGTCGAACGGTTCACCGATCAGGCCGGGGAAGGCGAGCGGTGCGTAGAAAGTGCCGCCGAAGTCGGTGCGCTCGATGCCGAGGTGTGCCAGCTCGTCCGCCGCAAGCAGCATGAAGTCGCGCCGCTCGCGCATATACGGCGACGGCCGGCGCAGCGCGGCCAGTGGACTCTGCAGGGCGGCCAGCGCCCAGTCCTGTGCCAGCGTGGACGGCGTCGCGACCAGCCACGCCGACAGGTTGGCGAGGATCTCGCGAGCGCGCACGCCGTTCGACCGGATCTGGTCCGAGATCACCATCCAGCACGCCCGCGCGCCGGTGGATGCGCCGAACATGTCCATCTTCGACAGGCCCGACAGCGATACCACCCAGTCGCGCCACTCGGGACAGGCGAACGCCGGGTTGACGAACCAGCCGACGTAGTCGAGCCGCTGGTACACCGAGTCGTAGAGCACGTAGCAGCGGTGCTTCACCGCGACGCGCACCAGCTCCTCGACCAGCTCGCGCGGGTAGACGCGCCCGGTCGGGTTGTGCGGGTTGTTGACGATTACCGACGAGATGCCGCCGCGGGCCAGCAGCCGGTCGAGCTCCTTCGGGTCCGGCAGGAACTCCGGCGCCGTCGTTGGCAGCTCCACCACCTTCTTACCAGCGCGCTCGATGAACCAGTCGTATTCCCAGCTCGGCCGCGGCACCACGACACCCGAGCCGTCGGCACCGAGCACCTCGAGCACGATGGCGAGGCCGGCCCGGGTGCCGGGCGTGAACAGCACCTCGTCGGGCTGGAAGCGCACCTCGGAGTCGGGGTAGTCGAGCAGGCCGTCGCGGTTGAAGAACTCGGCGACCTCGCTGCGCACGTCCATGCGGCCGACCGCCGGGCCGTAGCTGTGGACGGTATTGCGGGTGATGCGCTGCGCGGCACGCACCACTTCCGGGTGCGGCGCGAAGTCGGCGTTCTTGTAGTCGCCCTGCGTGAGGTCGAGGGCCCCCTCCTGCTGCACGCGGCGCGCGAACTGGCGCACGAACGGCTCAGGGGTGGCAAGGGCGCGGGCGGAGAGGCCGCCGGCCGGGGGTCTGCGGGATTGGCTGGACATTAGGGTCTCGGGGCGAAACGACGCGACGAGTCAACCTGATACCGCACTGCAGCATCGCGTGCAACGTCCGTGCGCGTCCGGCGGGGGCGACCGGCGTCCGCACATGCACTGATTGCCTCTGCCGGCCCCTCGGGATAAATGCCTACCCAGCCTAAGGCATATCAATGACTACTAATACACAGACGACCGGCCACGAGATCGTGGCCCGCCAGGACTTTTCGGACGTCACGTTCCTGCTCGAGGTGCGCCACCCGATGCTGGCGAAGGCCGCGCGGGCGGGCCAGTTCGTCATCGTCATGGCGAACGAGCACGGCGAGCGCATTCCGCTCACCATCGCCGACTACGACCGGGACAAGGGCACCATCACGCTGGTCATCCAGGCGGTCGGCAAGACCACGCGCGAGATGCAGCGTGACCTCAAGGTCGGCGACCGGCTGGTCGCGCTGGTGGGGCCGATGGGCATCCCGAGCCACATCGGCAAGGCCAAGAAGGTCCTCTGCGTCGGCGGCGGCCTCGGGGTCGCGCCGGTGTTCCCGCAGGCGCGGGCGTGGAAGGAAAGCGGCGCCTACGTGATCGGCGTGCTCGGCTTCCGCAACAAGGACCTCGTGTTCTGGGACGACAAGTTCGCCGCCTGCTGCGACGAGCTGATCGTGTGCACGGACGACGGTTCGGCCGGCATCAAGGGCCTGGTCACCGAAGGCATCCGGCAGGCGGTCGCGCGGCACCCGGACATCGAGGAGTGCGTGGCGATCGGCCCGCCGGTCATGATGAAGGGCTGCGCCGAGGCGACCCGGCCGCACAAGATCAAGACCATGGTCAGCCTCAACCCGGTCATGGTCGACGGCACCGGCATGTGCGGCGGCTGCCGCGTCAAGATCGGCGAGGTGGTGAAGTTCGCCTGCGTCGACGGCCCGGACTTCGACGGCCACCTCGTGGACTTCGACGACCTGATGTTCCGCCTGCAGCGCTACAAGGAGACGGAGCAGCAGGCCAGCCAGCGTTTCGACGACAACTGCCGCATGCGCACCATTCCGACCGAGGCCGGGGGCGTTGCCTGACCATGCCGACCGCCACCGGGCCGCAGAAGAAGAAAAAGACCATTCGCATGATCCCGCAGGCGCGCACGCCTGCGCACGAACAGGATCCGCAGGTTCGCGCCCGCAACTTCGAGGAGGTCAACTGTGGTTACCTCGTCGAGGACGCGCAGCTCGAGGCCGAGCGCTGCCTGATGTGCCCGGAGCAGCCCTGCGTGAGTGGCTGCCCGGTGAACATCGCCATTCCCGACTTCATCCACCGGATCGTCGAGCGCGACTACCGCGGCGCCTACGACGTCATCACCGACTCCAACCTGCTGCCCTCGGTCTGCGGCCGTGTCTGCCCGCAGGAGAGCCAGTGCGAGGGCGTGTGCACCGTCGGTGAGTCGCTCGAGCCGGTGGCGATCGGCCGGCTGGAGCGCTGGGTCGGCGACCTGGCCATCAAGGAAGGCTGGTCGAACATCCCGTACATCGAGCCGAGCGGCTTCCGCGTCGGCATCGTGGGCTCGGGTCCCGCCGGCATGGCCTGCGCGGCCGACATGGCCAAGGCTGGCTGCGAGGTGACGGTGTACGAGGCGTTCCACGAGCCCGGCGGCGTGCTCAAGTACGGCATCCCGGACTTCCGCCTGCCGAACTCGATCGTCGACGCGGAGATCCGCAAGCTCGAGCAGCTCGGCGTGCGCTTCGAGTGCAACACGCTGGTCGGGCGCCTGTTCTCCATCGAGCAGATGGTCGAGGAGATGGGCTTCCACGCGGTGTTCATCGGCACCGGCGCCGGGTATCCGAGCTTCTCGGGGATTCCCGGCGAGTCGCTGAACGGCGTGCTGTCCGCCAACGAGCTGCTTACCCGCTGCAACCTGATGCACGCGCGCGAGTTTCCCAACTACGACACGCCGCTGCAGCCCGGTAGGCACGTGGTGGTGATCGGCGCCGGCAACACGGCGATGGACGCGCTGCGCGTCTGCCTGCGCCTCGGCGCGGATCCGGTGACCTGCCTGTACCGGCGCAGCCGCGCCGAGGCGCCGGCCCGGGCCGAGGAGATCCACCACGCCGAGCAGGAGGGCATCCGCTTCAACTGGCTGGCGAGCCCGGTCGAGATCCTCGGCGACGAGGGGCGCAACGTGCGCGGCGTGCGTTGCGTGCGCATGACGCTGGGCGAACCCGACGACTCCGGGCGCCGCCGCCCGGTGCCGGAGCCCGGCAGCGAGTTCGAGATCGAGGCCGACATGGTGGTGTACGCCATCGGTACCAACGCCAACCCGATCATCGGCCAGACCTCGCGGCTCAAGCTGGACAAGCGCGGCTACATCGCCACCGACGAGCACCTCGCGACCTCGATCCCCGGCGTCTACGCGGGCGGCGACATCGTGACCGGCGCCGCGACGGTGATCGAGGCGATGGGCGCGGGCCGGCGCGCGGCGCGCGGCATGAAGGCCTTCCTCGGCCTGCGCGACACGGATTCCATCTACCAGGAGCGGCCGGACGGCGCCGCGGCCACGCTGTTCGGCATCGATCGCGCCGAGCACGGGTACGCGCGCGTGCGCCTGCCGAAGTGACGGCATGAACGCTGCACAACGCGTGACGCTCGACGAGCACGTCGTCGAGATCATGAGCGACTCGGGGGAGGGCGCGCAGAAATGCGGGCAGTCGTTCGGCTCGATCGCGGCCCGCATGGGCAACGGCGTGTGGACAATGGAGATCATCCCGGCGGAGATCCAGCCGCCGGCGCGCAGCATGGCGGGCGCGAGCGGCAACCGCATCCGTATCGGCTCGCAGCGGATCACCAACGGTGGCGACGAGGCGGACCTCGCCATCGCCTTCAACGAGCAGGTGCTGCTCGGCCGCGTCAACGCGGGCGAGCTGAAGCCCGACTGCATCATCCTGCTGGAGAGCGTCTGGGCCGAGAATCCCGACCCGAAGATCGCGCTGCAGTACAGCGAGACGCGCGAGCGGCTGCTGGCCGACGGCTACCGCCTGCACGAGGTGCCGATGGAGGGCGAGTGCCGCAAGCTCGTTTCCGACCCGCGCAAGGGCAAGAACATGTTCGTGCTGGGCATGCTCTGCAACCTCTACGACCTTGACATGGACCTCGCCCGCGAGCAGATCGCGTTCATCTTCGGCAAGAAGGCCGACAAGGTCATCAAGTCCAACGTGGCGCTGCTCGAGGCCGGCTACGCCTGGGCCGAGCACAACCTCGAGTTCGGCTTCCGCGTGCCGGCCGTGCGTGCCACCGAGCCGCAGCTGGTGATCAACGGCAACACGGCAATCGCGCTCGGCGTGCTCGCCTCGGGCATGGACATATGCGCCATGTACCCGATCACGCCGGCCACGTCGGCCTCGCACTACCTGAGCGACGTGTTCGAGCGCGCCGGCGGCATCGTCCACCAGGCGGAGGACGAGATCGCAGCCTGCGCCTTCGCGATCGGCGCCTCGTACACGGGCAAGGTCGCGGTGACCATCACCTCGGGCCCGGGCTATTCGCTCAAGCAGGAAGGCATCGGCTTGGCGGTCATGGCCGAGATCCCGCTGGTGGTCGTCGACGTGCAGCGCGGCGGTCCCAGCACCGGCCAGCCGACCAAGGCCGAGCAGAGCGACCTGCTGACGGTGATGTTCGGCAGCCACGGCGACGCACCCAAGGTGGTGATGGCGGCGAGCAGCATCGAGGACTGCTTCTACTCGATGATCACGGCGCGACGCATCGCCGAGACCTTCAACATGGTGGTGGTGGTGCTGTCGGACGCGAGCCTCGCGACCGCGCAGCAGCCGTTCCCGCGGCCGCAGTTCAGTGAGGACTGGCTGGCGCCGCCCGTCGACCAGAACCCGGTGCCCGATGGCGCCAAGCCCTACGACTGGGACCCGATCACCGGCCTGTCGCGGCGCTTCGTGCCCGGCCAGCCGAACGGCATGCACACGCTGACCGGCCTCGCGCACGACCGTTCGAGCCGCGTCGCCTATGACCCCGAGATCAACGAGCAGGGCATGCACGCGCGCAGCCTGAAGCTCGCGGCGCTGCAGCGCATGCTGGCGCCACCGCAGGTGTTCGGCGACGCCGAGGGCGACCTGCTGGTGGTGGGCTGGGGCAGCACCCAGGGCGCGATCGAGGAGTCGGTGCAGCGCCTGCGCGCCGAGGGCCACAAGGTGTCGTCGCTGCACCTCAGTTTCCTGCAGCCCATGCCGGGCGGCATCAAGGAGATCCTGCAGCGCTTCAAGCAGGTGCTGACGGTGGAGGGCAACTGGTCGGATCACCCCGAGGACCCGCTCATCGACGACAGCAACCGCCGTTACGCGGCACTCGCCATGCTGCTCAGGTCGCGCTACCTGGTCGACGTCGACTGCTGGACCGAGGTCCGCGGCCGCTCGATCAAGCCCGGCTCGATCTGTGCCGAGCTCAGAAAGCGCCTTGCGCGTGAGGAGTTCCGGCGATGAGCACTGCCTCCATCTGCCTCACCCACCTGCTCGAGGAGAACCGCTCGCTCGAGGACTACCAGGGCGGAGTGCCGCGCTGGTGCAAGGGCTGCGGCGACAACGCCATCCTCGCGGCGCTGCAGCGCCTGTGCCGCGACGAGGGGCTCAAGCCGGAGAAGACCGTGTTCGTGTCGGGCATCGGCTGCTCGAGCCGGCTGCCGCACTACATGCGCACCTACGGCTTCCACGGCATCCACGGCCGTGCGCTGCCGATCGCGGAGGGCATCAAGCTCGCTCGTCCCGACCTGCACGTGTTCGTGAATACCGGCGATGGCGACTGTTGCAGCATCGGCGCCGCGCACTGGATCCACGCGATCCGCTACAACATGAATCTCACCGTGCTGCTGCACGACAACCACATCTACGGCCTCACGAAGAAGCAGGCGTCGCCGACTTCGCCGCTCGGCACCAAGAGCAACACCACACCGCGCGGCTCGTACCTCGATGCGATGAGCCCGCTCACGGTGACGCTCGGCATTCAGAACGCCTCGTTCGTTGCACAGGCGGTGGACTGGATACCGGAGAGCCTGTTCCAGATCGTCACGGCGGCGTTCCGCCACCGCGGGCTGTCGTTCGTGCGGATCCTGCAGCGCTGTCCGGAGTTCGTGGGCAGCATGTTCGAGCCGTGGGTGCACGACCCGCAGCGCATGCTGATGCTCACGCACGAGAACGGGATCAAGGTGAGCCCGGCGCTGCAGAAGATCTACCGCAACCAGATCGTGCACGATCCCGCGGACATCAACCGCGCCCGCGAGATCGCCTCGAGCGAGGACCCGATCCCGGTCGGCATCCTGTACCACAACCCGCAGGTGCCCTGCTACGAGGACCTGCGGCACGCCGGCATGCTGCGCACGACGGACACGATCCGCAGTTCGCTCGAAGCCGAATTCGACAAGTTCACTGTCTGGCCGTGACCGTCATGGACAAGCAACGCAAGGCGCAGGTCGTCTTCCATCTCACCGGGCGCCATCCGTCGGATGCGGCGCCGGACGCAATGCTGGCCGGGCTGCGGCCGGCGCTGTTGGCCGGGTATCGCCGGCTCGAAGAACTACGCTACGACTTCCCGCTGGTGCTCGTACGCGATGGCGGCGAGTCCGTGCTGTCGCTCACTGCGGTGGTGGATTTCGCGCTGCGCACGGCGGCGCCACCCGGCCAGTCGGGCGAGGCGCTGCGCAAGCGTGCATTGATGATCGAGCGCGACGTGCGCCGTCGGGCGGCGACGGGCGCGCAGGGCACGCTGCTCGAGCTGTGGGAGCGGGCGGCCGGGTCGATCGCTCCGACAGGCGATGCCAGTTTCCGGGCCGATGCCGACAAGGCGCGCGATGCGTTGCCGGTGGACGGCGAGGTGGTCGACTGCAATGCGGCCCTGCCGGCGCGATTCATGCGCCATGCATGGTCCGCCGTGCAGCAGCAGAAGGCCCGCACCGCGCAGGAGCGCATCGGCGGGCTGGTGATCCGGCTCGGCAACATCCTGCGGGCGGACTACGCGCGTTCCGAGGCGGCACTGGCGCAGCCGGCGCTGCAGGCCTCGTTCGGGTCCGCCCACCGCGGCATGTTCGATTTTGAGGCGATGTCGCGCCTGCTGTCGCACGGCAGTCCGCGAGGCGGGCTCAGCGCGCGGCGCCGGCAGCGTGTGGAGGATGCGCTGGCGGTGCTGCGGTCGCAGCGCTTCTTCCCCGCCACGCGGGGCGCCGGCGACGGCGATGTGCACGGGTTCGAGTTCGCGACGACCGAGGCGGCGCTGGCAGCGTTCCGCGAGCGGCTGCCGGAACTGGCGCGGCTGCTCAAGGCCCTGCAGGTGGCGACACTGGAGGCCGAAGGCGGCTACGTCGAGGATATCCACGATGCGCTGTTCGACGCGTACGACGCGCGATCCGTTACGCCCCAGGACCTCGAGTTCTTCCCCGACTACCTGGTCTGCCTCGAGGCCGGCAGCGCCGGTTCGCATGCCCACTTGACCGAGGCGCTGTCCTGCGGCGTGCCGCTCAAGGTCATGGTGCACGCGGACGACCTGCTCGAGGAGTCGGTGCTCGGCCAGGGCCGCTTCGCGTTCGGGCTGCGTTCGGCGCAGCTCGCCAGCGCGGCGATGAGCCTCGACGACGTGTTCGTGCTGCAGTCGGCAGCGTCGAACCTGTTGCAGCTGCGCGCCCGCGTGCAGCGCGGCTTGCTGCATCCGGGTCCGGCCCTGTTCAGCATCTATGCTGCCCCGGAGGGCGGCGCGCTGCCCGGGTACCTGCAAGCGGCGGCGGCGATGCAGTCGCGGGCCTTTCCGGCCTTCAGCTACGATCCCGGTGCGGGAGCCGACCTCGCGTCGCGCTTTTCACTGGAGAACAACCCGCAACCGGGACAGGACTGGCCGGTCGAGCGTCTCGCGTACGCCGACCAGGACCTGCAGGCGGTGAGCGAGGAGGTCGCGTTCACGTTCGCGGACTTCACCCTGGGCGACGCGCGCTACGCCGGCCACTTCGAGGCAGTGCCGCGTGCCGCGTGGGGCGACGGCCTGCGGTCGGTGCAGGACTGGCTGGCGCAACCGCTGCGCGAATCGGTGCTCGACGTGCCGTACGTGCTCGCGGTGGACGAGGCCGACCTGCTCTGCCGGCTGGTCGTCGACGAGCGCCTGATGCGTGCCACCGTGCGCTGTCGCGAGGGGTGGCACCGGCTGCAGGAACTGGGCGGCATCCAGGACTCGCGTGTCGAAAAGCTGCTGGCGCGCGAACGTGAGGCGTGGGAGGAGGCGCACCGGCGCGAAGCCGCCATCGCAGCGCCGGCGGCTGTTCCGGCAGCGGCGGCTGCCGCGGCGCCCGCGGCTGCAGCTGCGGTGCCTGTGCCGGCGGCCGCCGTCGAGGCGGAGCCGGCGCGCAATCCCGATGAGCCCTACATCGAGACGATCCGCTGCTCGACCTGCAACGAGTGCACGCAGATCAACCCGCGCATGTTCGCCTACAACGACAACAAGCAGGCCTACATCGCCGACCTGAAGGCCGGCACGTACAAGCAGCTGGTCGAGGCCGCGGAGAGCTGCCAGCTCTCGATCATCCACCCCGGCAAACCGTGGGATCCGGACGAGCCCGGCATGGCGGAGCTGCTGGAGCGCGCCAAGCCGTTCCTGTGACGCGCGCTCAGCGCGCGGCGATCATCATCGCCACGAACACCAGCAGCGCCGTGAAGACACCGAACACCACCGGGCGCCAGCTCACCGCCGCGCGAGGCTCGAACGGCAGGCGCTGCAGCTCGGCAGCGGGCCGAGTCTCGATCGGATGCGTCGCCTTGCGCCCCCACATCGCATCGCGCAGGCCGGCCGCGAGCTGGCGGCGGAACTCGGCGGCGTCCATCCGGTGCATGAACAGCCTGTGCGTGCCGCCCAGGCTCAACTTCAGGCCCGGCGTCAGCGTCACGGGGGTGAGCTCGACCGGCACGATGGGCCGGCCGCACTCGAGCGCGAAGTGCACCTCGTCGAGGCAGTAGCGCGAGCTCACCGAGCGCGGGCTGAGGAAGTAGAGGAACGCGGCGCAGCCGTCGACCGCCTGCGCGAGGTCTTCGCTCCAGCGGCTGCCCGGTGCGATGGCCTCGTCGTACCAGATCTGCAGGCCCTCGCCGCGCAGCCATTCGATCTGCTCGAGCACGGCCGCCCGTTCGTCGTGTGCATAGCAGACGAACACGTACGGTCCAGTGGGGTTCGCGGGCACTGCGGCGAGCTCCGTCACCCGGCCATGGCCTCCGATGGCACCGGGGACGTCTGCTTTGCTCCCCAGCATGCGGCGAGCATAGAATGCGGCGAGCCAAATTCATACCCGGGATAACAATGACCAGACCGGCGGCGAGTGGGGCGGGAGCGCTCGTCGAGGCCCAGGGACGGGGAGTCGGGCGCGCCACGGGGGCGTACCTGTTTGCGCTCCTGTTGCTCGTCGCGATCGCCTGGCTGGTGCGCCCGGAGCTGGCACTGCTCAAGTCCGGCACTCACCTGTTGCTCGCGGCAGGGGGGCTCGCCGCTGCGGCGCTGCTCGCCTGGTTGTTCCCCGTCGAGCGCGACACTGCCGCAGCGATCCAGCGGTCGCCGGTGGGCGAGCCCGGCACCGTCACCGCCCCGCCGCTGTCGGACGCCGCACAGGCCTCGCTCGCCGTGCTGCCGCTCGAAAGCCTGTCTGGCGTCGCCGACGACGCGCTGCTCGCGCAGGGCTTCTCCGCCGAGATCGTGCGGGCGCTGTCCGGCGTGCCCGACCTGCGCGTGGTGCCGTTCCTGCAGTCCGCCGCCCAGGCCGGGCGCAAGCTCGGCGATGTCGCGCGCGAACTCAACGTACGCTACGTGCTGTCCGGCAGCCTGCAGCGTGCCAACGGCCGCCTGCGGGTGATTGCGATGCTCACCGACGCCAGCACCGGGCAGCAGGCGTGGTCGGAGTCCTACGAGCGCGACGTCGATGACCTGTTCCAGGTGCAGCGCGAGCTGGCCGAGGCGATCGCGATCGAGACGGGCTCGCGCTATCTCAACATCGTGTCGGACGACCTGTGCCGCCAGCCGCCGCAGGGCTTGTCCGCCTGGAGCCTGACCCACAAGGCGCTCACGTTCTGGACCGTGTCCTACACGCGCGAAGCATCGGCCGACTCGATCCAGTGGCTCGAGCAGGCGCTGGCGCTGGAACCCGGCAACGCGATGGCCCACGTGGTGCTCGGTTTCGTGCTCAACCAGCGCGTGGTCAATTCGTTCGCCGAGGA
>Ga0209254_10000498_pt1 | contig 31937 bp, 29 predicted proteins | sample FrelakmetDIP11DI_FD_187148 | JGI IMG/M metagenome (GOLD analysis project Ga0209254, IMG submission 187148) | Freshwater lake sediment microbial communities from the University of Notre Dame, USA, for methane emissions studies - DIP11 DI (SPAdes)... | ecosystem: Environmental > Aquatic >... | reverse complement strand
CGAAGAACAGCTGTCCGACATCGGCATCGAAGGCGGTGTCGAGGGCGGCGTCGAAGGCGGTGTCGTCGGCGGAGTCCTGGGCGGGGTCGTGGGCGGGGTGCTGGGCGGAGTCGTGGGCCAGGCCGAGGCTCCGGTCCGGGCCGTGGGAAACATCAGGCCCCCCCGGCTGATCAAGGAGGTCGCGCCCGAATATCCGGAGATCGCCCGCCAGGCCCGGGTGGACGGCGTGGTCATCATCGAGGCCACGACCGACATCTACGGCCGGGTGGTCAGCTGGAAGGTCTTGCGGAGCATCCCCCTGCTCGACCAGGCGGCCATCGACGCCGTCCGGCAATGGGTCTACGAGCCGATGATCATCAGCGGCCGGCCGCGCGGGGTCATCTTCACCGTCACCGTCCGGTTCACGCTGAAGTAGCGCCGGGCAACCGGCATCTCGTGAGGGGCATGGTATAATCGGCTCGAAGGAGTCGACCATGCCCCTCATCGAGATCCATCTTCTGGAAGGCCGGACGGACGAACAGAAAAAAGCCCTGCTGGCCGCGGTGACCAAGGCCGTCCAGGATTCGATCGGCGCTCCCCTGCCCACGATCCGGGTGTGGGTCCAGGAGATGTCGGCCAAAGAATATATGGTGGCCGGCGAACTTCACGCCGACCGCAAACCCTAGCTGCTTTCTTCTTCGAGCTCGGCCAGCCGCTGGTCGAAGACGGACTTGCGCTGTTCGAGCTCCAGGACCAGCGGGCTGAGCTCCTTGTAGAGGCCGCTCATCGCCTGCCGCGTGCGGTGGATGGACTTGGTGAGCTCCACAACGCGCCGGCTGTTGCGGGCGGCCGAGGCTTCGGCCGCTTCCGTGTTCATCCGGTCGAGGTCTTCCTCGTCGTGGAGGAGCGACTGCTCGATGGCCGCGATCCTCTGCTCCAGGTGCTTGCAGGCCGCGGCCCGCTCGGCCAGGACCTGGGACCGCAGCCGGCGCATTTCCTTCGGCCCGAGCTTCGTCTTCTCGGCCGGCTTGCGCTCCGCCCGGCCGGGCTCGGGCCGGCCGGCGCCGGTCATCATGTCCTTTTCGTCCTTCCACCCGACCTTGTCCAGGAAGCGCTCGTAGCCGCCCTCGTAGATCGAGACCCGCCCGGACTGGAACACGACGAGCCGCTCGGCCAGGGCGTTCAGGAACATCTCGTTGTGGGTGACCATGACCACCGCGCCCTCGAACTCGTCGATGGCCGTGAGCAGAGCGTCGCTCGATTCCAGGTCCAGGTGGTTGGTCGGCTCGTCCAGGAGAAGGAGGTTCACCGGCGCGGCCAGGATCTTGGCCAGGAGGACGCGGCTTTTCTCCCCGCCCGAGAGGACGCTGATCTTCTTCAGGGCGTCCCCGCCCTCGAACATCATCATCCCGCACAGATACCGCCCCCGGTTGGGGTCCTTGTCGGGGAGGGCCGAGGTCACTTCCTCGAGGACGGTGTTATCGTCCGTCAGGGTCCGGATGTTCGTCTGCTCGAAGTACCCCGTGGCCGCGTTGAGGGGGACGGCCACCGCCCCCGCGTCCGGCTCGAGCGCCCCGGCCATGAGCTTCAGGAGAGTGGTCTTGCCCCGGCCGTTGGGCCCCACGACGAACACCCGGTCGCGGCTGCCGACGGTGATGTTCAGGCCCTGGATCAGCGGCTTCTGTTTGTCGTAGCCGAAGCGGAGATCTTCGACGCTCATGACGTACTTGCCGTGGTAGGGCTTGGCCTTGAACGAGAAATCCAGGGTGGCGATCTTCTGCAGCTTGTCCTTCTTGTCCATCCGGGCCAGGGTCTTCTTGCGCGACTCGACCAGGCCGGTCAGCTGGGCCGAAGCCCGGAACTTGTCGATGAACGCTTCCATTTCCTTGCGCTTGCGCTCGTCGTTGATCCGGGTCTTCTCGTAGGTCTCCTCCTCGAGGGCGATCTGGGCGTAGTACTTGCCCGTGTTGCCGTGGATCTTGCGCGCGTTCTGGCGGTGGAGGCCGAGGACGTGGGTTACCACCCGGTCCATGAAGCTCCGGTCGTGGGTGATGAGCATGAGCTCGCCCGGCCAGGCCGACAGGAACCGGGCCAGCCAGCGGATGGAGGTGATGTCCAGGAAGTTGTTAGGCTCGTCGAGGAGGAGCAGGCTGTGCTCGTCGAGCAGGACCTTGGCCAGGTTGAGACGGACCTGGAACCCGCCGGAAAGCTCCGCGGGCGGCCGGTCCATGTCCTTCTTCTCGAACCCGAGACCGAACAGGACCTTTTCCGCTTTCCAGGGCTGGCCGGCTTCCGCGTGGGGCAGGCCGAGGCAGGCCTCGTCCAGGACCGTGGGCTTGGAGAAGGCGATCTCCTGCCGGACGTAGCCGATGTGGTAGTTCCGGGGGACGGCGATGGAGCCGGCATCGGGCTCTTCCAGACCGGCGATGAGGCGGAACAGGGTCGTTTTGCCGTGGCCGTTGCGGCCCACGACGCCCACCCGCTCGCGGCGGTTGACCTTGAAGCCGATGCCCCTGAAGAGCTGCTGCTTGCCGTAGCTCTTGCTGAGGCTGTCGACGACGATCATGCGCTTCGCATCCTGATTCTCGGCCCTTTATTATACCCGGGCGCACTGAAAATCAAAAACCGCATTCGGCTGTTGACAAGATTCGCCCGAAAGCATATTTATTAGCCAATCGAACTGCAGAGGAGGACCCAATGAAAAAAGCTCTACTCGGAGTACTGGCGATAATCGTTGTTTGTTCCAGCCTGGCCGTGGCCGGCGAAGGGACCTGGTCGGGATTCTATTTCGGCCTGAATGCCGGCCTGGCCCGCCACGAACCGAACTGGTCGGACAACGGGTACGATTGGTTCGGCGGGACTCTGACCAATCCCTATCGCACGTTTCTTCCGGGCTTCGCGGTCGGCTACAACATCCAAAACGGAAGCGTGGTTTTCGGGTTCGAGGCGGATGCCGCCATCGGTTTCACTGAAAACGTGACCGATTACAGCCTGGACAATTGGCCGAACCCCGGGGACTATGACGTCACTAAGACCGACAAGCTCGGATTCCTGGCCACACTGCGCGGCCGGGTCGGATTCGCCGTCGACAACGCGCTGTTCTTCATGACCGTCGGCGCCGGCATTCCCAGCGCCGCCCATACTTGGATCGAGCGAAACGACGCTCCCGACAGCTGGCAGACCTTCCATAACTCAAAGCTGGGTATGGTCCTCGGCCTGGGGTTCGAGCATCGCCTGGGCCAGAAGTTCGCGCTCAGGGTGGAATACCTCCATTTCGCGAACTATCCGGTCGTGGAGCCGAACGCGCAGACGCATCCTTACTATATGTCCGTTGACGAGAAGGTCGGGATCCTGCGGCTCGGATTCAACATTCTGATCTAAGCCGTCTCGCCGCCGAATAAAGCCTGAAGACTGGGGGACCAGTTTGCTTTTTTAAATCGGTGACACACAACACGTATACCGAATTTATAATACGGTCAACGTGTTGTGTGTCACTGATTTTATCAAAAAGTGGAAAGTGGTGACGCGACCCCTTATAATAGCCTGCTGATATGAAAAAAATCATCAAGAAGACCCTGATCTTCGGACCGCTGGGGCTCGTCGGGCTGGTCGTCTTGTTTGTAGCTTGGAACTTGATCTCCCCCCCCATGGCCGGGCTCAGGACTCATAATCCTCAAACCACCGCCTTCATTCAATACCGCCAGTCCCAGTGGAAAGCCCAAGGAAAAGCACCCGGCGTCGCCCAGTTCTGGGTTCCCCTCTCCCGGATCTCGCCCTATCTCTCGAACGCGGTCATCATCTCCGAGGACGACAAGTTCTGGCAGCACGAGGGTTTCGACTGGCAGGCCATCAAGGAAGCCTACGAGCGGAATCGCGTCCGCAAGAAGATCCGTTTCGGAGGCAGCACCATCAGCCAGCAGCTGGCCAAGAACCTGTTCCTGAGCCCCTCGCGCAGCCTCGTCCGCAAGGCCCGGGAGGCCATCCTGACCTGGCGCCTCGAGCGCACCCTGTCCAAAAAGCGCATCCTGGAGATCTATCTGAACGTCGCCGAATGGGGCGATGGGATCTTCGGGGCCGAGGCGGCGGCATCCTACTATTTTCAGGCCCACGCCTCGGACCTGACTCCGGACGAAGCCGCCCGCCTGGCGGCCATCCTCCCCATTCCTAGGCGCTACACCTTGAACAAGATCAGGAATTCGGAGTACCTGACCCGCCGCAGCCAGGAGATCCAGGCCGTCATGCGAAAAAGAGGCCTGATCGACCTCGAGGCCGAGGAGCCGGTCCTGCCGCCGACCCGTGCGCCCGAACTCATTCAGCAAACCCCTACCACTCCGGAGGAAACGATCCATGAACAAAGGAACTAGCTGGCATGCGCTGAGCGCCGGGGACTCCCTCCGGAATGCATTGGCCGCGATCAAAGCCAAAAGAAAGCGCACGCGATCGCACTCTGCCTGATCTTATCCTCAAAAATTGACAATTCTGAAAAAATATACGGGCACCCTTCGCCTTCAGATGGGGATGCTAGTCTTGCTCCCCGCTCGACTTTTTGACTTTGTCTGCGGATCTGCGATATTCTGAATTAGGCCGCGGATCTGATCCGTCAAAACCACTCCAGGAGATAAAACATCCAAGCCATGACACCGTCACCCAAAGATGCAGCTCCGCTCTGGCACACCCTATCCACCGAAACGGTATTCGCTCGCCTTAAATCCACGCCCGCCGGATTGACCGCGGCTGAGGCGGTTCAACGCCTGGCCGAACACGGCCCGAACGAACTGCTGGCCGCCCGCCGTATTTCGCCGTGGACGCTGCTCTTCGAGCAGATCAAGAATGTGCTTATCGTCATTCTTCTCATCGCCACGGCGCTCTCGGCCTTCTTGGGACACGGCGTCGAAGCCGTGGCCATCGGCGTCATTGTGTTGTTTGCCGTGCTGTTGGGTTTTGTGCAGGAATACCGCGCCGAACGCGCCATCGAGGCCTTGCGCCAAATGGCCGCGCCGACGGCCACCGCTCTCCGCGACGGAGAGGAAGTTGAAATCCCGGCGCGCGAGCTTGCGCCGGGCGATGTCGTTCTCTTGCGCGCCGGCGACAAAATCCCCGCCGATGTCCGGCTGGTGGAAGCCGTCAATTTGCAGATTGAAGAGGCCGCGCTCACGGGCGAGTCGGTTCCGGTGGAAAAGCACGCCGCGCCTCTCGGCAGCGACGAATTGGCCTTGGGCGATCGCAAAAACCTGGCTTTTGCGGGCACGGCGGCCACCTATGGCCGGGGCCGCGCGGTGGTCGTCGCCACCGGCATGAGCACCGAGTTCGGCAAGATTGCCCAAATGCTCCAGACGGTAGAAACCGGAAAAACCCCGTTACAGGAAAATCTGGACAAGGTCGGTCGCTTGCTAGCCCGGGCCGCTTTCGTGATCGTGGCGATCATCGTCGCTCTCGGCCTGTTCCGCGGGCAACCCTTTATTGAGATGTTGATTTTCGGCATTGCTTTAGCGGTCGCCGTTGTGCCGGAGGCCCTGCCCGCGGTGGTCACCATCTCGCTCGCCCTCGGCGTGCAGAGGATGGTCAAGCGCCACGCGTTGATGCGCCGCCTCCCGGCGGTCGAAACGCTGGGCAGCACCTCGGTCATTTGCTCCGACAAGACCGGCACCCTGACCAAAGACGAGATGACCGCCCGCAAAATCTTCGTGGCCGGACAAGTGCTGGATGTGTCCGGGGCCGGCTATGAACCGCACGGCCAGTTCTTGCGCGGCGGTGCGGTTGTCGAACCCTCCTCCGCTTTGAAACTGCTGTTGCGGGGCGCGACCCTGGCCTCCGACGCGCGCATCGTCCGCAGCGAGCCGGATGGCCGCTGGCATGTTAAAGGCGACCCGACGGAGGGCGCCCTGGTGGTGGCCGCCGCCAAAGCCGGGCTGCACAAAGCCGACCTCGACACGCAGTTCCCGCGCGTTAACGAAATCCCGTTCACCTCCGAAACCAAGCGCATGACCACGCTCCATACCGGGCCGGAGGGTGTCGCGGCCTATTCCAAAGGCGCGCCGGAAATCATCCTTGACTCCTGCGCCCGGCAGTTGACGGCGGAGGGAGAAGCGGCCCTCGACGCCGCGAGCCGCGAGGCGATTCTGGAAACGGCCCGCCGGATGGCCGGCGGGGCCTTGCGCCTGCTGGCCGTGGCTTCCAAATCAGGCGCGACCATTGACAACGCCGAACACGAAATGACATTCCTGGGATTGGTGGGGATGATCGACCCGCCGCGCCCCGAGGCCAAGGCCGCGATTCAGACATGCGAGCAGGCGGGAATCAAGGTGGTCATGATTACGGGCGACCATCCCCTCACCGCCCAAGCCGTCGCCCGTGAACTGGGTTTGCTCAAGTCGGGCCGCGTGATCACCGGAGCGGAACTGGAGGCCATGAGCGAGGCCGAGTTTGAGCGTGAAGTAGAAAACATCGAGGTCTATGCCCGCGTCTCCCCGGCCCACAAACTGCGCGTGGTCACCGCCCTGCAAAAGAACGGCCACATCGTGGCCATGACGGGCGACGGGGTGAACGACGCCCCCGCGCTCAAGAAGGCCGACATCGGCATCGCCATGGGCATCACCGGCACGGACGTGACCAAAGAGGCCGCCGCCATGACGCTCACCGACGACAACTTCGCTTCCATCGTGGCGGCGGTCAAAGAAGGCCGGGGCGTCTTCGGCAACATCAAAAAATATCTGATGTACCTGCTCTCGTCCAACATCGGCGAGATCGGCCTGATGGCCGGGGCCACCCTCTTGGGCATGCCGTTGCCGTTGACCGCGGTGCAAATCCTGTACGTCAATCTCGCCACTGACGGCTTGCCGGCTCTGGCTTTAGCCTTAGACCCGCCCGAACCCGACCTCATGCGCCGCAATCCCCGAAATCCGCGCACCGGCGTCTTCACCCGGCCGGTCGTTACCTTGATGGTGGTGGGCGGGCTGTGGTCAACAGCGGTCAACCTGAGCCTTTTCGCCTGGGCCTGGAATTCCGGCCGCAGCCACCAAGAGGCGGTCACCATGACTTTCGTCTCGCTGGTGCTGATTCAGTTCTTTAAAGCCTATAACTTCCGCTCCGACCGCCATTCGGTGCTCAACCGCCCGTTCGCCAATAGGTGGTTGAACATAGCGATTGTGTGGGAACTGACGTTGTTGGCCCTAATCATTTATTTGCCTTTCCTGCACAAGCCGTTCGGCACGTTTAGCCTGCCGCCGGTTGATTGGATTATTATTATCGCCCTGGCTTTTTCGGTTTCGCCGGTGCTGGAACTGGCCAAGTGGATGGAGCGGCGCGGATGGTTTGGGAAGCTGAGTTAGGGGCATTGGACGCGATTAAGGCTAAGAGAAAATCCTCGCGGTCGCGCACAGCTTGATCTTATCCTGGAAAGCGGCCTATCAACATCAAGGCGGCCGTGAAAAGGACGCTCAACAATCCCAACATCACATCGGCCATCCCTGGCCTGACGACCTTTGAACAGCCGACCCGGGAATCTCGGACAAAGAGCTTTTAACGCAAGGCCATTCCGGATATAATGTCTTTTCCTTCGGCCGGGGAGTAGCGCAGTCTGGCTAGCGCACAGCGTTCGGGACGCTGGGGTCAGGGGTTCAAATCCCCTCTCCCCGACCACTTTCTTCCGCAGGCGGGTTCACGCCGGCGAATGGTGATTGCCTGCGCCGGATCCGGATCGCCTTGAGCGACAGCACGACTCCGATGGCCACCAGCGCCAGCGAGAACAGGACGAGGACCGGCATCCCCGCCATCAGGAAGTAGTCATACAGTCCGTGAAGGACGACGGCCGAAACGAGGCCCATGACGGACAGGGCCGACCTCTTCTTCGCCGAGAATTTCGCCGCGCCGACATAATAGCCCATCACCACTCCGAAAATGGCGTGGGCCGGGACGGACAGGAACATCCGGACGATGGCTACGGCCAGCCCCTTGTCCAGGACGTAGAACAGGTTCTCCAGGGTGGCGAACCCCAGGCTGATGAACCCCGCGTACACGATCCCGTCATAGGGCTCATTGAACTGGGGCCGGCGGTAGAAGAACCGCATCAGGACCAGGAACTTGCACAGCTCCTCGGTCAAGGCAATGATCAGAAAGGCCTCGACGAAGACCGTGCTCCGTCCCAGGGCGATCTCGATGAGGGCCGCGACGGGGACGGTCAGGCTTCCCAGAAGGAACGCCTTGATGAGCTGGCCGGGAGGCTCTTTTTCATAGATGTCTTTTTTGTAGAGAAAGGCGGCGATGGCCACGCCCGGCAGGATCGCCAGGACGACAAGGACGAGGAGATTGATGATGGGCGCCCCCTTGTTCCTAGGTCAAGTCGATCAGCTCGTAGCTCTGTGTCCCGAGCCCGATCCGTTCTCCGTGCTCCAGCTGGATGGCCCAGTCGAGGTTGTAGCCCTTCCGGAACACATCCCCTCCGGCCTTGGCCAACACCAGGTCCACGGAGGCCCGGTCGATGGCCACCGGGTCCGGTGAGGCCAGGAGCCCGACATCCTCCGCGACCGGCTTCTGGGCGGTGGACATGCAGTCGCAGTCCTTGGTGACGTTCAGGACGAAATTCAGGAAGCCGATCTTCTCCTTGAACAGCCCCTGGACCGCCCGAGCGTATTCGGCCATCTTCTCCTGCATTCCCCGCGAATCCTCGTCCCAGCTGAACTTCACCGCGCCGTACTTGCAGACGGTCAGGCACTCCCCGCAGCCCAGGCACTGGTCGTCGATGATCCGGACGCTGCCCTCGGCCTGGACGATGGCCCGGCTGGGACAATAGTCGAGGCAAATGCCGCAGTTGCGGCAGTCCTTGGCGCTGATCCGGGGATGGACGTCCGAGTGCTGTTCGAGCTTGCCCGCCCGCGAGGCGCAGCCCATCCCCAGGTTCTTGACGGCTCCGCCGATGCCGCTCAGGACGTGGCCGGTCAGGTGGCTGAAGACGACCAGGACCTCGCTGTGGACGATGGCCGAGCCGAGCCGGGCCGTCTTGACGTGAGGCAGGTCGACCTTGACCTCTTCCATATCGTGTCCGAGCAGGCCGTCGGCGATGATGACCGGAACATCCGATTGGGGAGAGCCGAATCCGTGCCGCCAAGCGAGAAGAGTGTGGTCCACGGCGTTCGACCGATGGCCGATGTAGAGCGTGTTCGAATCGGTGAGGAACACGCGCGACGTCCGCTTGCGGATGAAGGACGCTACGCCGCTCAGCCAGGCCGGCCGGATGTGACCGGTGTTTCCCTTTTCCCCGAAATGGGTCTTGAGACCAACAAAGGTCTCTTTGTCGATGTGCCGAGCCAGGCCGAGACGCTCGAAGAGACGCAGGGCTTTTTCGGACAGGGAGTCCGGTCCTTCCGCGGTCTTGGCCGGGACGACAAAGACAGGGCTTCGGGTCGGCATCGTTCCTCGCTTGGTCATGTCCTATCGAAGACAGTTCGCGCGGCCGCGACGCCCGTCCCTCTCGGGAAGCGGCGGCCGAGCGCGGTCAGGGTCTTTTCCAGCGCCTCCAGGGCGAACATCGCCTGCCCCCGCGACAGGCTGCCCATGTGGCCCAGCCGAAACACCCGTCCGGCGGTCTCGGCCAGTCCGCCCGCCACGACGACTCCATTTTCGGCATAGAGGGCGCGGAACGCCTTGTCCTCGATTCCTTCCGGATACAGGACGACGGACAGCGTCTCGGCTTGAAAATCCGACTCCGTGAAGAAACCGAACCCCAGGGCCGCCAGCCCGGACCGCAGGGCTTCCGCCGTCCGGGCGTGCCGCTCGAACCGCGGCGCGAGCCCTTCCTCGAGGATCATCCGGGTCGCTTCGTAAAACGCCCGGAGCTCATTGACGCAGGGCGTCGAAAAATACTGCCGGGGGTCGCGCATGACGGGCAGCCAGCGCAGGATGTCGGCGTAATACGCGGGCACGGACTCGAGACGCCGCCGCTTGTCCATGGCCCGTTGGGAAAAGACTGCGATGGCCAGGCCGGGCGGGGCGCCGAAACATTTCTGGGCGGCGGTCAGGACGACGTCCAGTCCCCAGTCGTCCAGGCGCTCCTCGATCCCGCCCGTGGCGCACACTCCATCCACGACGTACAGGCTGTCCCGGCCGCGCAGAATTCGGGCGTAATCCCGGACCGGCGCCCGGGCGCCGGTCGAGGTATCCACATGGGTGGCGAAGACGAGGTCATAGTGTCGTTCCTCGAGCTTCTTCTCCAGTTCCTCGGGCAGCACCGCCCTGCCCCAGGGACAATCCAGGACGTCGCAGTCCAGGCCGAAGCTTCGGCCGACCTCGGCCATGCGGTCTCCGAAGTAGCCCTGCGAAACGACGAGCGCCCGCTCGCCACGTCCCAGGGTGTTGACCAGGGCCATCTCCATGGACAGCGTGCCCGCGCCGGCGACGACGAAGGGCTCGCCGGATTCGGTGAAGACGATCGTCTTCAGGTTGGCGAGGGCCGTCTTGAATTCCTCGGCCAGCGTCGGACTGACATGGGAGATTGTGGGCCGGGCCAGGGCTTGAAGGATCCGAGGCTCGACCGGGCTCGGTCCCGGGATCATCAGCAGTTTTTCGGAGTTCACGGCACAGCCTGGAATGTTCTTTTTTACTCCGACTCCCTTAATAAATCAAGGGAAAACTGGTATCATAGGCCGCCATGAGAATAAAAACCCTGATCATCAGCCTGATTATCGGTTTGGGCCTGGGCTTCGGCGCCGGATTCGGCCAACACCCGGACCGGGCCGACTTCATCCTGCTCGGCGGGCGCGTCTTCACCGGTGACGACAGCCGGCCCTGGGCCGAGGCCGTGGCGGTCAAAGCGGACGGCACGATCGCCGCAGTGGGGACTTCGGCCGACATCCGAAATCTGGCCGGCCCGGCGACGCGAATCCTTGACGTCGGCGGCCGGCTGGTCATCCCCGGCCTGTACGACGCCCATACCCATTTCTCGTCAGGGGGCCGGTCGCTCGCCGAGCTGTCATTCCGCGGGGTCGACTCCATCGCCAAGGTCCAGGAGATGGTCGCGGCCAAGATCAAGGAACTCCCGGACGGCACGCCCGTGTTCGGCGGTCAATACGACCACAGCCTGTTCCCGGGCGGCAACTGGCCGACCAGGGAGGACCTGGACAAGGTCTCGCCCTCAAACCCCGTCGTCATCGAGCGGGTGGACGGCCATTCCATCTGGGTCAACAGCCTGGTCTTGAAGCGATCGGGCATCACCCGGGATACGAAACCTCCCTTCGGCGGGGAGATCCTCAAAGACGCCGGGACCGGCGAGCCGACGGGCATCCTGACCGAGTCGGCCGAAGCCCTCGTTCGAGGCAAGATCCGGCGGCCGGCCTCGAGCCCCGAGGAGGACATCCTTCGCGGCCTGGCCCACGCCGCCAAGCTGGGCCTGACCAGCGTGGCCACGGACTCGACCCTGAAAGAAATCGAGATCTACCGGAAGCTCCAGCGGGAAGGACGGCTCACGCTCAGGGTCTATGCCTGGCTCCCGTTCGAGGAGATGTCCGCCTGCCTGCTGAAGGGCGTGCGGACGGGCCAGGGCGATGAGTGGCTGAAGGTCGGCTTCCTGAAGATGTTCGCCGACGGCACCCTCGGGTCGGGGACGGCGGCGATGCTTGAGCCTTTCACCGACGAACCCGGCAAGAGCGGATTGCCCCAGCATCCCTATCCCGTTTTCGCGCAGATGGTGGACAAGGCCTGGGCCGGCGGATTTCAGATCGGAGTCCATGCCATCGGCGACAAGGCCGTCCGCTGGGTCCTGGACGCCGTCGAGGCGGCCCAAAAAAAGCACGGCCGACGGGACCTCCGTCCCCGGGTGGAGCACGCCCAAGTCGTCAGCCCCGAGGACGGGCGGCGCTTCGCCGAGCTGGGGGTCATCGCCTCGATGCAGCCCACCCACTGCACGACCGACATGAGGTTCTGCGAGCGCCGCATCGGACCGGAACGCTCCCGGAACGCCTACGCCTGGCGGACGCTCCTCAAGAGCGGCGCCCGGCTGGCCTTCGGCTCGGACTGGGACGTGGAACCCCTGGACCCGATGCGCGGCCTGTACGCGGCCGTCACCCGGACCAGCATCGAGTTCGGGACGCCGGAGGCCGGCTGGTTTCCGGAACAGCGGCTGACCATGGCCGAAGCGGTCAAGCTGTTCACGGCCGGAGCCGCCTACGCCTCCTTCGAGGAGCACCTCAAGGGTCGGCTGGCGCCGGGACTTCTGGCCGACATGGTCGTCCTGTCCAAGGATGTTTTCACTGTCCCGGCCCGGGACCTCCTGACCGCCGAAGCGCTATGGACGATCGTCGGCGGCCGGGTCGTTCACCAGAAAAAAATCTGAGGACGACTCGTCCGGCAGGGGTGTGAGCTTCCTGTTCATCCACCACTGGATGGGATAGAGGATCAGGATCCAGGTGTTGGCGAAGAGGATGCCGTAGACGAAAAAGATCATCGGTTCGTACAGCACGGCGCTGACCAACAGGACCGAGATGTGGGTCGTCGGCCCGATGAAATTCCACAGCAGCAACAGCCAGCGGTTGTATCTCTTGTATTCCTGCGGGTCGTAGCGGATGAACGGCTTGGGGTCGCGCCCCAGCTGGAACTGGGTGTAGCGGATATAGCTCTTGATCATGAACTTGTCGAGGGCACGGCCCTTCCGGCCTTTGAGCCGGTCCAGCTCCCGGCGGAAGTTCTGAAGCTCCTGGCGCGGGGTGACGGGCTTATCGCTGACGTGGATCAGGTAACGGTTCCGGAAATGGTCGGTGATGCCCGAGGACAGGATGTTGCTCGCCCCGGCGATGACGCACATCAGCCACGGGTTGAACGGCAGCTCGATCATCCCGATCTCACGGGCGTGAGTCAGCCCGAAGGCCATGCCCAGGTAGAGCGAGATGCTGACCACGTAGTCCAGGACCCCGTCCACGATCCGGCCGGTGATCGTCCCGTTCCGCTTGAGACGGGCCAGCATCCCGTCCGAGCAGTCGATGACGTTGGCCAGGCCGAACAGCAGGCCTCCGGTCAGGAAGCTTTCCGGGTTGCCCAGGGCGAAACACACCCCGGCGCCGATGCCGACGGCCATGGCCATGAGGCTGAGCTGATTGGGGGTGATGGGAAATGGGTAGCACAGCTTGACCAGGACGAACGACACCGGACGGTAGAGGACGAGGTCCATGAGCTCCTCGACGTACATCCCTTTGATCGTGGATTTATACTGAGTCAGCAGTCTCATGCCCCTGGACCTTCATCCTATAGCCATAACCGCGCCGGCTCATTGTGGCAAAATATTCATGTTTTTTCAATGGTTTTTTTGGCTGCGAAAAGATATTGCCTTGAGAGGGACGTTTTGTTATAATGCCGCACGCTCGATCTCAATTTCAGTCGGGAGGATCAGAATGGGCAAGTTCTTAGCGATTCTCGGAGGCCTCGTCGCCATCGCCGGCGGCGTGTTTCTTCTCATCCGCTGGTGGGCCGCTTTCAAGATCGTCGTCCTGGGTGTTCTTCCCCCGGCCCTGATCTTCGGCGGCCTGATCGCGGTCATCGCCGGCATCAGCAGCATCAAGGACGCGGCCAGAACCAAGAAGCTCGAGGAAGAGGCCAAGGAAGAGGAAAAGAAAAAGAAGAAGTAAGCCGCTCGGCATACTTCGCGCTTAGGGACGCAAATCCTGTTTCCGGATTGACGGAGGGCTTATTCCGCCGCCGGAAGCAGGGTTTGCGTCTTTTTTTTTATCTAAAAACTCCTTGACAACATATATATTACGGCTTATCATGTAATCTGTAATTTGTAACTATTAATCTTTTGTTAAGGAGTACAGGAATGAACGAAACAAACAAGGACCAAAAAGACAGGAAATCCTATCAATCCAAGATAAGCGAGTTCGGCGACCAAGTAGAGACCTTTGCCCTCAAGACGGCCGAATCCATCAAGAACGCCATCGACAAGGCCCTTGAGGGCCGCAACACGGTCCTCACCATCCGGGTCAACGACGATAGCAAAAAAAAGCTGAACATGCTCGTGGAATCCGGTCTGTTCCGGAGCCGGTCGGAAAGCGCCGCCTTTCTCATCGAGCAGGGCATCAAGGTCCAGGACTCCCTGTTCAACAAGATCTCCAACAAGCTGGAGACGATCGAAAAGATCCGGGACGAGCTGAAAACCATCATCAATCAGGAAGTCGGGCCGGACAAGAAAACCTAAGACCGCCCCCCTCCCCGGCGGTTCTTGCCATTCTGTCGGAGCCTGTGCTATCCTTTTTTCAGTGCTCCACGTCAGTGCGTCCCTCTTCTCCATCTTTGCGACTCTGGCCGCCGTCACCACCCAGGACATCGACAAAGCCTTCCTCCTGAACAATCCCGGCCTGATCCACGCCCGGTTCTCGACCCGCTCCCGGCTGGCCATCTACCTGCCTGAGCCCCTCTCCTTCTCCGATCAGCTCTCCGACCAGCAGGCGTTCTTCCTATTCCAGAATATTTTCAAGCGTTTCTCCACGCTGGAGTTCTTTCCGGAATCCCAAGTCAACCTGGTTCCCGGGGAAGGCCGGTTCCTCTTTCGGGCCCGCTGGTCCTTCCAGGATAGGGCCAACGACGACCGGTTCGTCTTCCGGCTGTTCATCCTCCTCCAAATGGAAAAACAGGCTTCCGGCCCCCTCCGGCGGAATTCCCGGTCCAACAGCCCCCCGCTTCCGGCCATCTGGAAGATCACGGAGATCAAGGCGGAAAAGATTTGAAGCCCTCGACGACCGACTCGCGCCCCAAGGGGTTGCTCTATACCCTATGGGGGACCGCCGGGCTGTCCCTGGTCCTGGCCGGGCTGGCCTGGCTTCTGCCCGCCCTGGCCTCCTCTCGCTACTCCGAAAAAAGCTTGGACCTCCTCAGGACGAAAGCAGGCCGGATCAAGGCCGAGTTCGCCGAGTGCCTGTCCTCGCTGGACGAGCGGCGGCGCTCCTGGGCCGGGGCGGCGATTCCCGGGGATGACAAGGAGGCCTGGTCGCGGCTCCGGGAGGTCCGGATCGACACGCGCGTCGAAGGCCTCAGCTGCTACGGCCCGGACGGCCGGCTCATCGCCTGGTTCGGAAGCGTCCTGGACCTCGAGGGCTTGTTCGGTCCGGAGGCCGGCGCTTTCCCGCCGGCCGGCCAAGCCGACTTCGTCCTGAAGGACAAGGCCTCGGCCTATCTCGTGTCCGTCGAGCCGGCCGCGTCCGGAAGCGGCCGCCTGGCCTTTTTCCGTCAGCTGGCCCACATCCCTCAATTCAAATCGCCCTACATCGCCGAGACGCAGTTCATCAGCCCCGCCCTCCGGAAGGACTGCGACATCGACTACTGGGATTACCGGGAGGACGTTTCCGGGTTCGACAAGATCTTCAGCCGTCACAAGGACGAGTACATCGGCCAGCCGCGGTCCGCGGATGACGTCCAGTCCTTGATCTTTCCTCTGCGGTCGGGCGCCGGCCGCATTCTGGCTACGGTCAGCCTGAGCGCGCCCTTGCGCCAGGCTTATCGGACATCGGTCAGGCAATCCTGGCTGCTGGCCGCCGGGCTCAGCGCCCTCCTCTGTCTGGCCCTGCTGTTCGTCTTCCTGGCCTGGCGCATCTTCAGGTCCGGGCCGGTCCGGCCTGCCGTCCTGGCCGCGTTCGTCCTGGCCGTCCCGGTGTTCCGTTTGATCGTCCACGGGCTGAGCCGGCTGGAGGCCGTCCATTCCCTGTCGGTCTTCTCCCCTGCATCCGCGTCCTTTTTCAGCCTGTCTTTTCTGACCCGGTCTCCCGCGGATATCTTCGCTACGAGCCTGTCCGCCGTCCTCCTGCTTCTCGTCTTGACCCATGCCGCCCGCAAGCTGTGGCTCGGCCGCGAGCGCCGCTGGCCCGCCGGACTCGCGGCCCTCGCCGGAGCCGCAGCGGTCCTGATGAGCCTGTTCCTCTCCTCCTTCATCCAGAAATTTCTTTGGGCGCTCGTGGAGAACTCCAACCTCAACATCCTGCGCCTGTCGTTCAGCCTGCCGCTTCTCCTCATCCTGCTCAGCATATTCGGAGCGATCGCCGGTTTCTATCTCGTGACCGGGCTGCTCCTCCGAGCCGCCGTCGAACTGCGGCCGGGGAAGACCGCGGTCCTGGCGGGATGGGCCGCCGGCGCGGCCGTGTGGGTCGTCCTCGCTTTTCGGACTCCTCCGGCCGCCCTGGCACTCATCGCCGCCCCGGTCATCCTGTCCGTCCTAGCCGCCATCCGGCCGTCGAGCCTGCGCAGCGCGCCGGCGCTTCTCGCCGGGCTGGCCCTGACTTCGGTCTGGCTCTGCCTCTCCCTTCACCTGAACACCGAGCGCCGGGACCGAAACCTCTTGGAGTATTCGCTCAAGAACACCATCCTCACCCAGGACCTGTGGGCAGAATTCTTCCTGGAGGAATCCTGCCGCGAATTGGACGGTCAGGAAGCGGACTTGATCGCTTATTTCAAGGACCCGGCGGTGCAGAACCCGTCCCGCGGCCTGTGGGAACGGACTCTCCTGGCCAAGTTCAACTGGTATTCCAGCCTGGAGCTCCTCGACTCCGAATCCGCGGTCCGATCCCGCTTCTCCCTCAACTTGCCAAAGATCTTTCAGCCCTCGGTCTCCCCCTCTCCGACCCTGTCCTGGTCCCTGTCCCGGACGATCGTCTCGTCCATGGGCCAGGACAAGGAATTCCTGGTCGCGGTCAAGGATTGGCACGAGGGACAGGACCGCCTGGGCCGGGCCGTCCTGTCCGTTTCCCTGGATTTCGAGATGCTCCCCTTTCTCTATTCGGCCAACCCCTACTTCGAGCTGCTCCGGGCCCGCTCCCTTCCCTCGCTGCAGCCCGTGGATTTCCGGTTCGCCGTCTTCGACGGCCAGGGCCGGATCGTCTTCAACCCGGGCAAGGTCTCGGCCGGCCTGGGGCCCGAGCTTCTCAGCCAGGTCCAGGATACGCCGGCCGGGAGCTGGGCGGACTGGACGGACAAGAAAACCCGGTATCGGGGATATTTCTTCCTGTCGGCTAGAAAGGTTTGCGCCCTGCTTCTCCCCATCAAGCCTCCCCTGACCTTTGCCGTCGAGATCCTGAAGATGTTCTTCATCGCCCTGGGAGTCCTGGGCATCCCGGCCCTGCTCGCCGCGGCCCTAGTCCCCCCGCATGGCTTGAGGCGGTATTTCTGGTCGTTCTCCAACAGGGTCTACCTGACCCTGGTGGCCGTGGCCGTCCTGCCCCTGCTCGTCTTCACCTTTTCCACCCGAAGCTTCTTCGGACGCATCTTCAGCCAGCAGTTCACCGACCAGGCCGAGATCCACGCCGATTTCGCCCGGAACGTGATGGAGGACTATTTCTACCTCCAGCAGGACGAGCGCCGCACGCCCCAGCCGCCGCCGGAGGACCTCGTCCTGTGGATCAGCTCCACCATCGGCAACGACGTTAACCTCTACCAGGGGGGGAGGCTGGCCTTCTCCAGCCGGGCCGAGCTGTTCGACTCCGGCCTCCTGCCCGAGCTGATCGACGGCGAGGTCTATCACAACCTGGTCGTCGTCCGCAACCCGCTCGTCACAGAGCGGCGGACGCTCGGCGATTATTCCTTCGACACACTGACCATTCCCTACATCCGGCCCGACGCCATCCTGCTCATCTCCCTGCCCTTCCCCTTCGAACAGTCGGTCGTCTCGAACGCCACGGCCGAGCTGTTCGAATTCCTGCTGTTCCTGTTCGCCTTCGTCCTGGGCTTGACCGCGCTCCTGGCCCGGAACATGCGGACCATGATCGTCGGGCCCATCGGCCGTCTCCTGGACGCCACCCGGGAGGCCGGCCGGGGGAACCTGGACATCCATTTGGAGTACAGGCCCAAGGATGAGATGAAGACGCTGGTGGACGGGTTCAACGCCATGATCCGCAACCTGAAGCAGCATCAGGCCGACCTGGCCGAGATGAGCCAGAAGGCGGCCTGGGCGGAAATGGCCCGAAAGGTGGCCCACGAGATCAAGAATCCCCTGACCCCTATCCAGCTCTCGGCCGAACACCTTCTCCGGGTCTACACCGACCGGCGGGGCGACTTCGGCCAGGCCCTGGAGGAATCCACGGCCTACATCATCAGCGAGGTCGAGAGCCTGCGCCGCATCGCCCAGGAATTCCTGGAGAGCTCGCGGGAAGCGCCCCTGCGCCGCGATGCGGTGGACGTGCCGGAAGTGGTGCGGGAGATCCTGGCCCCCTATAAGAAAATGCTGGCGGACCGGATCGCCTTGAAGGAGTCCTACGCAGAGGACCTGCCCCCCTGCCCGGGCGACAAGTCCAAGCTCAAGATGGCCGTGCGCAATATCATCATCAACGCCATCGAGGCGATCGCGGGCCGGGGGGAGATCCATCTGGACGTTGGTCCGGACGCGGACGGCCTCAGGCTCGAGGTCCGGGACTCGGGCCCGGGCATGGCCCCGGAAGTCCTGGAGCATATCTTCGAGTCGTCCTTTTCCACCAAGGCCGCGGGCGCCGGCCTGGGCTTGCCCATCGCCAAGAAGATCATCGAGGACCACGGCGGCTCCATCCGCATCGAGAGCGGGCCGGGCCGCGGGACGCTGGTGCGGATCATCCTTCCGGCCGCTCCGGCTGGCAAATTTTCCGTAACTGTGAAAAAATAAGGCTATGAAGAACATCCTGGTGGCCTATTTCAGCCAAACCGGCAACACCCAAAAGATCGCCGAAGCGATCTTCGGAGTCCTGCCCCAGCCCAAGGAGATCATATCCATCCCGGAGGTCAAAGACCTGACCTCGGCCAAGCTGGTGTTCATCGGTTTCCCGGTCCAGTCCCACAGCGTGCCCTATCCGGTCGAGCAATTCCTGCGTCAAGTCCCGGACAAGGCCAAGATCGCCCTGTTCAGCACGCACGGCTCCCTGACGGGCAGCGCCCTGTCCCGGGAGGCGATCCATTACGCCACGGTCGTGGCTTCGCAGGCGGTGGTCATGGGGTCGTTCTCCTGCCGGGGTCAGGTGTCCAGCCAGGCGATGGAAGTGCTCGGAAAATCCCCGGAGCACGAAGCCTGGGCGGACATGGCCGTTTCGGCCTCCACTCACCCGGACGCCTCGGACCTCGAGGACGCCCGGGCCTTCGCCCGGTGGGTCCTGACTCTCAGCCGCAGCCGGGTGCTCTGAGCCTGACGTCATGTACCTCTTGACCCGGCTCATCCTGTGGGTCCTCGTCGCCTACTTCGTCTATCTCGTCTGGAGATTCATCAGCCGCCGCTTGCGGCCGAAGACCGGCCCGCCGCCCCAGGCCAAGCGGCTCCCCCAGATGATGGTCAAGGACGAGACCTGCAACACCTATTTGCCCATGGAAGAGGCGCTCAAGGAAATCCATCAGGGCCAGGAATACTATTTTTGTTCGCAGGAATGCCGGCGGAAATTCCTGGAGCAGAAGAAGGGTCAGGTTTGAATCAGGGCCGCTGAAAGCGGACGATCCGGAAGTCCTCGAACTCCCCGAGGGCGGTTTCCCATTCGACGTCCAGCCGTTCGACCTGGGCCAAGGCCGGACCGCGCCTCAGGAGGCGGATAAAATCCTCCAGGGCCTTTTCCTCGCCCTCGGCTACGGCTTCCAGACCGCCGTCCGGAAGGTTCCGCACCCAGCCGACGAGGTTCAGCCCCGCTCCCCAGTGATGGGCCGCGTACCGGAAGCCGACGCCCTGGACCCGGCCGGCGACGACGATGCGGACCCGTTTCCGCTCGGACATGACGGCCGTCATTTTAGCATATGTTTGACAATTCCCGGAGCAGGGACATAATGAATGCGGAGCGCGCGCCCCGTCATGTCCCGGACCGGAACACTGCTGACCATCGCCGGCTACGACCCCTCGGGAGGCGCCGGAGTGCTCACCGACACGCTCGTCTTCCGAGGATTGGGATATCACGGCGCGGCCGTGCTGACGGCGCTGACCGTCCAGAACACGCGCCGCGTGGCGAAGGTCTACAGCCTTCGGGCCGGACAGGTCAGGGAACAATACGAGGCGCTTCGCCGCGACCTCTCCTGGCGAGGGATCAAGACGGGGATGATCGGTTCCGCGGAAAACCTGCGCCTCGTCGGCCGCATCCTGGAGGAAAACGCCTCGATCCCCCGCGTCGTGGACCCGGTTCTGCGGTCGAGTTCCGGCACCCCGCTGCTGGAGCCCAAAGCCGTATCCCGGTTCCTGGCCGAGGTCAAGGGCCGAGCAACCCTGCTCACGCCCAACCTGGGGGAAGCCTCTCTCCTGACGGGCCGCCCTGTCCGGTCGCTGGACGACATGCGGCGGGCGGCAGCCGTTCTCTTCGAAAAAACACGCGTCCCCTGCCTCATCAAGGGCGGGCATCTTCCGGGCCCGGTCGCCGACCTCCTCTTTGATGGCCGCGACTTTCGGCTTTATCGGCATCGCCGGATCAAGGCATCCGTTCACGGGACGGGATGTTACCTGTCGGCGGCTCTCCTGGGTTTCTTGGCCGACGGACGGCCGCTTGACCGGGCCTGCGGCCTGGCCATCGGACTCACCCTGCGGGCCATCGGCCGGGCCCGCCGTCCCGGTCTCGGCCGACCGGTGACGGCCATCACGCTTTAACGCAAATCAATCGATCGGGCCTCGGTCCAACTGGGACAGCAGCTCCTGAGCCCGGGCCCTGACTTCCGCGGGAAAGACGACCCCCTGACGCCGGGCGGTCTCCAGGTTGAGGCTGAGCTTGAGGTCGCTCATGGCCTGGAACGGGATCCGGCCGGGCTTCTCCCCGGACTTGACCCGCAGGGCCAATTCGCCGGCGCGCCGGCCCATGTCGAAAAAGTCCCAGCCCATCCCGGCGCAGGCCCCCAACCGTGCCGCGTGGGCGAAGCCGCCGATGAGCGGGATCCCGTTCTCCGCGGCCACCCGCCCCACGCTGTCGAACACGGCGTTGACCGTGTTGTCCGAGATCTGGTATATGGCGTCGATCTTCTTGTTGACCAGGAGTTGGGCGGCGAACAGGACCTCCCCGGCGTTGGCGATGGGCACGGCCACGATCTCCAGGTTCAGCCGGCCGGCCTCCCGCCGGGCCGTCTCGAGATAAAACTCGGAGTTGATCTCGGACGGGGTCCAGAGGGTTCCGATCCGCCGCGCTTGGGGCAGGATCCGCCGGACGAAGGCCAGGCTCTCGGCGATGGGCGCCGTGGAGGCGACGCCGGTCACGTTGGGCCGATGGTCCTCGGCCGTCCGGCCGGCGTTGATCCGGTAGGGGTTGGCCACCGAGGCGAACACGATCGGGATCTTGTCGGTGGCGATCATCGCCGCCTGGAGGCACTGGGTGGACAGGGCGGCGATGAGGTCCACCCGGTCGCGGACGAACGACTCGGCGATCCGCTGGACTTCGGAGATGTCGCCCATACCGTTCCGGACGACGAAGCGGATGTTCACTCCGTCGCGAAATCCCTGGTCCTCGAAGGCCCGAATGAAACCCTTCCGGGTCTCACTCAGGGTGGGGGCTTCCGTGAGCTGGAAGACGCCGACCGTGTAGAGGTCATGCCGGACGGGAGGGGACGGACAGGCCGCGCCGAACCCAGCGGCCAGAAGGACGGAAACGACGAATATTCTCTTGGTCAAGGCCGCGATCCTTAAGGTTCATCATAGAAGAAAATGGAGGCTAGGGCAACCTTGAACCGGTTCGGCGCCCTCCCCTTCGCCTTGATTATTTCCCCGGCATCTGGGATAGAATAATAGTCCATGGCCCGCTTCTACATCGGCACCGCAGGCTGGAGTTATGAGGATTGGGAGGGGGTCGTTTATCCCCCGGACCGTCCTCGAGATTTTCATCCGCTCGCCTTCCTGGCGCTGTATTTCAACGTTGTCGAGGTCAACAGCACCTTCTACCGGCCGGTCACGAGCCAGGTGGCCCTGGCTTGGGTGCGGCGCGTGGCCCGCTTCCCGGAATTCCTGTTCACGGTCAAGGTCCACCAGTCCTTCACTCATGAGCGACCGCCCCTGAACGTCAAGAGCATCGACGATTTCACCAGGGGCGTCGTTCCCCTGAAAGAGTCCGGCCGCCTGGCCGCCCTGCTCCTCCAGTTCCCCTGGTCGTTCGCCCGCACCCCGGAAAACCATGACTACCTGCTCCGGCTGTTCGACGGCTTCGCCGGCTGGCCCCTGACTCTGGAAGTCCGCCACGTCTCCTGGGACACGCCCGAATTCTACGGGCTCCTCTCCGAGCGCCGGGTGGCCTTCTGCAACATCGACCAGCCCCTGTCCCGCCAATCCATCGCGCCCGGGGCCGCGGCGACCAGCCCCGACTTCTCCTACGTCCGTCTCCACGGCCGGAACGCCAAGGACTGGTTCCGCAAGGAAGCCGGCCGCGACGACCGGTACAACTATCTTTACGCCAAGAACGAGCTTGAGGAGTGGGTCGAGCGCATCAAGAGCCTGGGCAAGAAGAGCGCCAAGGTGTTCGTCATCACCAACAATCATTACCGCGGCCAGGCCGTGGCCAACGCCCTCCAGATCCGGAACCTGCTGACCGGGGAGAAGCTGGAGATCCCCCATCTCCTCCTGAAGAAATTCCCGGTCCTCCAGGACATCGTCAAGCAGATCCAGAGCGGCCAGCTGGACCTGTTCAAAACGGACAAGGATTCCTGACCCGGCGCACCGGCTGTCATTCCCGCGGCTGGGGCGAAGCTGAGGACAACGAACAGCCGAAGGCCTTGGCCCGGCCGTCGCCGTCGCGCCGGATTTCGGCCCGGAGAAGGCCCACCGGCGGAGCGCCGAAAGCCGGACCTTTCCTCTCGCCCACGCCCTCGAGCAGGCCGGTCTCGTCCTCGAAGAGATAGAAATACTTCAGCCCGCCGCGGGTCTCCTTCTGCCGGGCGTCGACCACCCGGACCAGGAGCTCGACCTCCTCGCCCGGCCGCGAGGCGAGGTCCTTGATCCGGAGCTCCGGCCGCTCGCCCTCGAAGAGCGTCAGCGCGTCGCCCTCGGGCAGAAAGCCCAGGGCCTCGAACGTCATCCGCGCCTTGTCCTGGGGCGAGAGGTCGGCGGCCCGCTCCAGGACGTCCCAGCCGCTGAGGCCCTGGAAGTAGCGGAGGATCTGCCGCGTCCGGCTCGACTCGAGCGAGTCGAAGACGCCGGCCCGGATGAGGGCCAGGAGCTCGGTCCGGGTCAGGCGCACCCGAGACAGGAAATCCTCGATCGAGGCGAAGTCCCCGTTCTTCCGTTCCTCGACGATCTTGTCCGCGGTCTTGAGGGCCAGGTTCCGGATGGACGTCAGCCCCACCCGGATCGCCCCGTCCTCGACCTCGAATTCGTAACCGCTCCGGTTCACGTCCGGGCCCAGGACGCGGATGCCCATCCGCTTGGCCTCCTCGACGTACTCCGTGAACTCGTAGTAGCCGCCGCCGGCGTTGAGCACCGCGGTGAGGTAAGCGACGGGATGATGGGCCTTGAGGTAGACGGCCTGGTAGGCCATGGCCGCGTAGGAGGCGCTGTGAGCCTTGTTGAAGGAGTAGGACGAGAATCTTTCCATGGTCCGCCACAGGCGCTCGACATCGGCCGCGCTGCAGCCCCGGGCCCGGGCCTGGCTGAAGAACTTTTCCCGCAGCAGCCCGTCCCCGCCGCGCCGCTTCAGGCTCCGCCGCAGGAGGTCGCCCTCCCCGGCCGGCATCCCGGCCGCCCGCTCGGCCGCCTGCATGACCTGTTCCTCGTAGAGAAGCAGGCCGCCCGTCTCGGGCAGGATGCGCTCCAGGAACGGGTCGCGAGCCGAGGCCCGGCCCTCGCGGCCGCGGAGGAGCGTCTCCTTCATGCCGCTCTCGGTCGGTCCGGGACGGATGAGGGCCAGGGCCTGGGTGAGGTCCCGGATGTCGTCCGGCTTCATCCGGCGGAGGAGGTTCATCATGGCCGGGCTCTCGACCTGGAAACAGCCGATGGTCGCGGCTCTCTTCATGAGGCCGAAGGCCCGCGGGTCCCCGGCCGGGAGGGTCCGCAGGCCGAGGCTCGTCTTGGTCCGGGACACGGCCGCCAGCCCCCGCACCGACAGCAGGTCGAGCTTGATGAGCTTCAAGTCCTCGACCGCGTCCCGGTCGAAGTGGGACATGCGCAGGCCCTTGGCCGACTCCTCGAGGGGCAGGTACGACTCCGCGGGCGCCGGGGTGAGGATGACCCCGCCGACGTGGAGCGACTTCTCGCAGTAGACGCCCGAGAGGTCCGAGGCCAGCCGCCACACCTCGCCGAACCCGGCCGGCGGCCGCTCCTTCTTCAGGGAATCGGGCTCGGCGAAGAACGGGATCTTCTTGCTCAGGGAGCGCGCCTCCTCGGGCGGGACGCCCATGGCCCGGGCCGTTTCGTAGACCGCCGAGCGGGCCCTGAAGCTCTTCAGGCTGCAGACGAAGGCCGCGCCCGTCAGGCCCTCCCCGTATTTCTTCAGGACATAGGCCAGGACCTCGTCGCGGCGGCCCGAGTCGAAGTCGAGGTCGATGTCCGGCGGGTCGTTCCGGCCCGGGTTGAGGAAGCGCTCGAAGTAGAGGTCGAACTCGACCGGGTTGACGTGGGAAATGCCGAGAAGGTAAGCCACGAAGGACGAGGCGCCCGACCCCTTGAGGTTGTGGAGGATGCCCCGCTCGCGGGCGAATTCGCAGACGTCGTGCACGATCAGGAAGTACGGCCCGAAGCCCGAGCCCTCGATGGCCTCGAGCTCCCGGAGCGCGCGCTGGCGCTCCTCCCAGTTCAAGCCCGTGGCGCCGCGGAGCCGGTCCAGGACGACCTCCCGGAGGGGCGTCGGGAAGAGGTCCGACGGGAGCTGGGGCACGATTCCCTGGAAGTCGAAGCGGCATTTGGCGGCGACCTCCAGGGTGCGGTCGAGCGCCGCGCGGCCCTCCGGACCGAGCTTGCGCAGGGCCAGGGCTTCCTGGTCCGGCCCGAAGAAGGCCATCTTGCCCAGGAGCTTGTCCCGCTCGGGCGGAAAAGGAATTTTTTTCTCGATGGAGCGCATCAGGATCACCCGCTCCGGGCTGCGCGTGAACTTGAGAGGGTTGGCCCACACCGTCCGCAGGCCGTGCCGCGCCGCAAGCTCCCGGGCCGCGCGGAAGTTCGAAAAATCGCAGCCGAGGTAGAAGTCCTCGCTGCGGCGGAGAGTGTCGGCCTGCTCGAGGAACGGCCCGTCGGCCGGCCGCGGGACGAGGATGACGACCAGGCCGTCCGCGTCGACGAGCTCCCCGCGGTTCATGGTCTGGACGAGGCTCCGGTATCCGTCCCGGCCCTTGACCAGGAGCAGGAAGCGGCGGCCGCCGGCCTCGGTCTCGCAGCCGAACAGGGGGACGACGCCCTTGGCCTCCGCGGCCCGCTTCCACTTGGCCCAGCCGTGGATGTTGCCGATGTCGGTGAGCGCGGCCGCGGGGAGTTTCTCCCGCGCGGCCCAGGCTGCGGCCTCGCCGAGAGTCAGCCCGCCGTGGCCCTTGCTGAAAACAGAATGGACACGCAGGGGGATGAACATCGGCCGCTCACCGGGTCAGGGAGGCCGTCTTCAGGACGAACCCGCGCCGGGGCTCGAAGGCGTAGAGCGGGTCGAGCATCCGCTCCCGGGCGGTGAGCACGGAGCCGAACCCGAACTTGTCCCGGACCTGGTCCAGGGCCTCGCCCAGCCGCTCCCCGCGGGACGAGTAGGGCTCGTAGAGCGACAGGGGCCGGTGGCGGACGAGGTCCGAGGCCTTGACCCCCACCAGCCGCAGGGAGAGGCGGGTGCGGCCGCGGAGGTCGAGGAACAGCTCGCGGCTGATGCGGAAGATGTCGTCCATCTCCTGCCGCGGGGTGAGGAGCAGGCGGCGCCGGGCCTCGGTCTTGAAGTCCGAGGTGCGGACCTTGACCTCGATGATGTGGGCGTAGAGACAGCCCTGGCGCAGGCCGAGGGTCAGGCGGTCGCAGAGGTAGGCCAGGTGGGCGAGCAGGAGGCGCTCGTCCCAGAGGTCCTGGAGGAAGGTCGTCTCGCGCGACACGGACTTGGGCACGGTCCGGGTGACGACCGGCCGGCAGTCGATGCCCCGCGACTGGAGAAAGAGCTCCTCGCCCTCGAGTCCGAACAGGGCCCGGAGCGTCGTGCGGGGCAGGCCCCACAGGTCGCCCAGGCGGTGGATGTTGAGCATGCGGAGGATGGCCTGGGTCTTGGGGCCGATGCCGGGCAGGGCCTCGATGCCCAGGCTGCGGAGGAATTCCTCCTCGCCCCCGGCCTCGACCTCGAAGAAGCCGGCCGGCTTGGCCCTCTTGGTGGCCAGCTTGGCCATGATCTTGTTCGGGCCGGCGCCCACCGAGACGGTGATGCCCAGCTCCCGCTCGACGCGGCGCTTGATCTCGCGGGCCGTCCCGGAGAAGGAGGGGTAGAGACGGCGGCAGCGGGTCAGCTCCAGGTAGGCTTCGTCGAGCGAGGCGTCCTCGACGTCGGGCGTGTATTCGTGGAGGATGCGGAAGAACTTGTCGGAGAAGGCCTGGTACACCCGGGAGTTCCCGCGGACGAAGACGGCCTGGGGGCAGAGCTGGTAGGCCTTGCGCAGGGGCATCCCGGAGTGGACGCCGTAGCGGCGGGCCTCGTAGGAGCAGGTCGAGGCCACTCCCCGTTCATGGGGCAGTCCGCCGACGACGAGGGGCAGGCCCTGGAGGGCGGGGTTGAGCAGGACTTCGACCGCGGCGAAGAAGGCGTCGATGTCGATGTGAACGATGTATCTCATTTATACTTGCGCAAGACGCCGATGACCCGGCCCACGACCCGCAGGGCCTGGACCTCGATCGGCTGGAAGGCCGGGTTCTCCGGGACGAGGACGATCCGGCCGCCGTCCCGGCGGAGGCGCTTCAAGGTCACGGACCCGTCGTCCAGCCGGGCGGCGATCATCTCCCCGGAGCTGGCCGTGTCGGTCCGCTCCAGGACGACCCGGTCGCCGTCGTCGATGTAGGCGTCGATCATGCTCTTGCCCTCGACGCGGAGGCAGAAGACGTTCCCCCGGCGCCGGCCGATCATCCACTCCGGGACATCGACGGCCTCGCCCGGAAGGTCGAAGACCTCCTTGGGCGAACCGGCCGCTACCGGGCCGAGCAGGGGCACCCGGACCTGGCTCTCCACGGCCGAGGGCCTCCCTGCGAGCCGCAGCTCGCCGCCGTCGCGAGTGAGGCAGCCCTTGCGTTCCAGGCTCAGGACGTGCTTGAAGGCGGCCGATGGGCTCCGGATGCCGAGGCTTTCGGCCAGCCGCCGGATGGTCGGGGCGTGGCCGTGCTTGAGGACGAAGTCCTCCAGGGCTCGGAGGACCTTGGCCTGGCGGCCCGTCAATTCCCGGTTTATCTTGTTCACCATTTTGTTCACCTTTCATAAGATAAGCCCGGGACAGGGGTTTGTCAAGGGGTAAAAGTAGATTTCAGCTCGGTCCGTGAGATCCACGGCTTGGCCCGGCGTCTTTATGAGTGAGCGGAGAGAGGCTCCCCCAGGGCACTCTTGACCCGGGCCACTCTTGATTGTATACTTTAATTGTCAAATTAATAGCTACTTTTAATTGTACAATCAGGAGCGGGTCATGCTGAAGGTCGAAGAGAAAACAACGCTGGTGGGAGTCTCGGAGCTGAGGAAAGTGATGACGGACGTCCTCGAAGAGATTAAAACGAACCGGGTCGTGCTCACCAGAAGGAACAGGCCGGTCGGAATCATCATCGATTACAAAGAATTTAATAAAATGGAAGAGACGATCGAGGCGCTTGAGGATCAAGTCCTCGGTCAACTCGCCGGTCATCGAGCCAGCCGGAAGAGCAAGAAATCCTTGACCCTGGAACAGGCGGAAAAAAAGGTCGGTTTGCGGTGACATACAGAGTCATCATCGATGAGCTTGTTTTCGAAAAGGACTTCAAGAAGATCCAGCCGAATGATCAAAGGCGGATCATCAAGGCCATCAGACAGAAACTGACCTCAAACCCCAAGGAGTTCGGGCGGCTTCTCCACGGGGGCCTGAAAGGATTTTGGAAGCTGCGCGTCGGAGAATATCGAGTCGTTTATTCGATTGAAGACGAGAGAATCCTCGTCCATGTCATCCTTGTCGGATTCCGACGGGACTTGGAAGCCTACCGGGCCGCCCTGCTCCGCAAGCCCTAGATCATTTTTCCCGAAAGGAACGCGACTCAATTCACGAGCTTGAACCGGGCGTGAAGGACGTCCTTGGTCGTTTTGGGGGCGTAGAACTTGACCCGGTACGTCTTTCCCGATTTGGCCTCGTGCGTGCCGCTCTGGTGCTGCCGGTTCCAGGCATACCCTTTCCCCTTCCCGGACTCCAGGGTCGGTCCCTGCTTGTAGGTGATGTGACCGCTCCGGTAGTAGACTTCCCAGCCGCCGTCGGTCTTGATATCGACCCGGTAATGGGAATTCGTCAGGTCGGCCGAGCCGGGGGTCGTCTTGGATACGACGAATTCCACGGACTCGCCCGGTTTGAATTCCTCTTTCTTCATTTTCAAGGATAATCCCCCGTAGGGTCCAACGACGTCGGGGTGATCCTCGGAGACGACTTGACCGGAAGACGCCGCGGCGGCGGGCACCGTGCCGGCCGGGTCCGGGTCTTCCCCAAACCATACGACGGCGTATTTGCCCGAAATGGCCACACCCAGCGATTGCCAGAGGCTGTTCGTCCAGATGTCCCGCTCCAGGATCACATCGAGATGGGGAACGCTCGCCTCCCAGCCGCTCATCGCCCCGGCGGGCGTCGCGTTCGAGGAACCGCTGTTGTGGGCGATCTCATACCCGTTGTCGTCGTAGGCGGTGATCTCGCCCGGCTTATTCCACATCAAGTAACTGTAGTAGTGGTCGCTGGTGTAACAGACGGAATTCCAATTCCCATGGGACGACCAGCTATGGAGGTTGCATGCCTGGCCCCGGGGGTCGGTTCCCGAATCCGGCCGATAGGCGTTCAGGTCGGCGACATGAAGCCGGGCCACTTTGGTCAAAGAGACGGTCACAGGGATGGCCGGAAGGCCGACTTCGGCCCGCGCTGCGTTTATCAGATTCGCCAAATCGCGCTCGGCCGTGGACTGGGGGCCTTCTCCCGTGGTTTGCCCGAACAGGCCGCAGAGGACCAACATCGTTCCCACAAGAAAAACCGTTCGGGTCCCCGCACGAGGATTCAGCCTGGGTGCGCGCATCACGACTCCTTTCATGTCATTCTCTCGAAGTCATACCTTGACCTTGATACTGTCAAAGACCCCGTTTTTTAGCAAGCGGAATCGGTGCGGATAATGACATTCAAGAGAGGGACCCCCTCAGGGGCCCCTTTTTTTGGAATACTTGTCCGGAGGAAGGACTCAACTCCCTCTTTTGCTGATGCCCACCTTCCCCGGGTTCCCGAGGAATTCTCCCACCTTCGATACCAAAATCACCGCATTCGCCCATAGAGTCAATAGAATCAGCGGATCTGTCGTGTCATGTCGGTTCATGTCGCATGAAATCAGGCGAGAAGGGGCGTCTGGTACCGGCGGATAAAACTTGACTGAAAGCCCGTTTTCTCATATAAAAATGCAGCATTGGCTAAAGAGAATCATTCTAAGGAAAAGCCCTTTTCCTCCTGGAAGGAGATCTCCGCCTACCTGGGCTGCGACGAGAGAACCTGCCTGCGCTGGGAAAAGAAGCACAGGCTTCCCGTCCACCGAGCCGGGTCCAAGCTCTCAAAATCCCTAGTTTTCGCCTATAGGGAGGAGCTCGACGAATGGCTCAAGCGGCGGGAAACAGGCGATTCTGCCCCGAAAAAGCCGGGGGGAGTCCGGCGGTCCTTTCTCGGGATTCGGATCCCCATATGGCTTGCCAGCATCCCCGTCGTCCTCATCGCCGCCCTGCTCCTGACGGGCATTGTCGGAAAGTCCGGCACCGCCAAGCCGGGATCGCCACAGCCCTATTCTTTTAAAATCGAAAGGTCCGAGCTCATCGTCCTCGACAAGAAAGGCGCCGAGCTCTGGCGGTTCGACACCCGGATTCCTGATCTGTTCGATAACGACTCTTATCAGGTTCATTTTCCCTACCGAAAAATCATCGGCCTCAACGACCGAAAACTTCCTTGGGTGAAGATCGAAGACATCAACAATGACGGCCGGACCGAAGTCCTGTTCATGATCCACACTCATAATGACAACGCCGATACGGGGCTTTACTGCCTTGACCATCGGGGCCGAAAACTCTGGACCTATACGCCCGGCCGTGAAATGACCTTCGGGACTAGACATTTCTCTGAGGATTACGCGCTCGACGCCGTGGATGTCATCCCGGCGGGGCCGCAAGGCCAAAAGAGGATCCTGGTCCTGGCCCGCCACATCCCCAATTTCCCGAGCTACCTGGCCCTTCTCGCCCCGGACGGAAAGACGCTCGGGGAATACTGGAATGCCGGCCGCTTCTCCGACTACGAGTTCATCGATATCGACGACGATGGCCTGGGCTTGCTCCATATCGCGGGGACGAACAACGAATATGGACGCGGCTTCCTGGCCATCCTCGACATCAACAATCTCAGGGGATGCTCCCCGCAAACGGATGAATTCCGCTGCGCCGACCTCCCGGCGGGATCCGAGCTGTTCTACGTCCTTTTCCCCAGAACGGTCGTCGACCGGCTCGAATTCGCCCCCCGAGAATCCATCGCCTTCATCGAAGAGAGGAAAGATGGGGGGGTCATGGCCATTCCGCTCTCGAGCTGCCTGATCTTCGAATTCGACGCATCGATCCGGGTCGAATCCGTATCGATCTCGGATTCCTTCCGCGAGAAGTACCGGAAGCTCCAGGAAGAGGGCCGGATCCCGCCGGGGCTGCTGAACGAACAGGCGATGGCCGAATCCCTGGCCAAAGGAATCATGTACTATGACGGCGCCCGCTGGTCGGCGGCACGCACCTGGAACATGAAGAACAAGGGGATCGCCGACCGGATAGCGGAGGGCAGCACATCCCACGTGAGGGAATTGAAAAAACCGGCCGTTTGATATTACATTTTCCAGGTGCCGGAGACGATGAGGTTGGTGCCGGTGACGGCCGAGGCGCGGTCCGAGGCGAGAAAGAAGACGGCCTCGGCCACGTCCTTGAACTCGCCGACCGCCCGCTCGGGGATGTTTTTCGATTGGGGCATCGCCCCGCCCTTCATCAGCCCGGGCGAGACCATGTTGACCGTGATGCCATGCCCGACTTCGGACGCGGCCGCGGTCCGGGTCACGGTGAGCAAGCCCGTCTTGGCCACGGCGTAGGGCAGAATCCCGGGGAACGAGGCCAGCTGCTCGGCCCGGCTGTAGCCGATGTTGATGACCCGCCCCCAGCCGCGCTGTCTCATCCCGGGCAAGACTTCTTGCGTGCCGTAGAACGCGCTGAGCAGCGTCCCTCGCAATATGCCTTCCCAATCCTGGCCGGTCAACTCCTGCCAGGGTTTGGTGATGAACGGGCCGAAATCGTTGACCAGGATGTCGATGCGGCCGAATTCTCGCTCCACGCGATGGATAAGCTCCCGAGCCTGCGCTTCGGCCAATAGGTCGGCCTGGAAGGCCGCGCTCCCCTTCCCCTTGGCCTTGATTGACTCGATGACCGCTTCGGCCGCGCCCTTGTTCTGATGATAGTGAACAGCAACAGCCGCGACCTCGGGAGCGTCGGCCAAACGAAGGGCGATCTCCCGGCCGATGCCACGGCTGCTGCCGGTGACCAGGGCGATACGCTCGGCGCTCATGAAGCCCCTTAACGGAGCGGGCCGACGGCCTTTTCCACGGCGGCCAGGACTTCCCCGCTCTGGACGACTTCCTTCATCCTATTGATATCGTCGTAGAGCGGCCGGTCCTCTTCCAGCCGAGCGACATATTTGCGGACAACGTCGTAGGCAGACTGGATCGCCTTCCCGGGCTTGAGGGGCTTTCGAAAATCCAGGGCCTGGGCGCCGGCGATGAACTCGATGGCCAGCACGGCCTGGGCGTTGTCGATGATTTGGGCGGTCTTGAGGGCCGTCGTCCAGCCCATGGAGACGAAATCCTCCTGGTCGGCCGCGGCCGGAATGGAACCCGTGGCCGCCGG
>Ga0209254_10000497_pt1 | contig 32044 bp, 24 predicted proteins | sample FrelakmetDIP11DI_FD_187148 | JGI IMG/M metagenome (GOLD analysis project Ga0209254, IMG submission 187148) | Freshwater lake sediment microbial communities from the University of Notre Dame, USA, for methane emissions studies - DIP11 DI (SPAdes)... | ecosystem: Environmental > Aquatic >... | reverse complement strand
TGGCGCTCGAGAACCTGAATCAGGTGCCACCCGAACTGAGTCTGGACCGGCTCGCTCACGGCGTTCGGTGACAGTTTGTTCATCGCCTCTTCGAAAGGCTGTACGAGAGCCCCGGGTTCGACCTCCCCCAGATCCCCACCCTTGATCGCGGAACCCTTGTCATCGGAATGGGCGCGCGCCAGTTCGGCGAAGTCTTCCCCATTGGCGATGCGCTCTTTCAACGCCAAGAGTTTCTGTTCCGCGTCGTTATCCGACAGAGTCTCGTTCGGCTTGATCAAAATGTGGCGGACGTGGGTCTTGGTGATTGGTCGCTGCTCGCCGCCTTTCACACCCAGTAATTTGATGATGTGAAAGCCGTTGGGGCTTCGGATCGGCCCTTGGATATCACCTTCGCGCAGGGCAGGCACCAGGTCGGCAAACAGAGCAGGTATCTCAGCCAGTCTGCGCCAGCCGAGATCGCCTCCGCTCAACGCCTGTGCGTCGTTGGAATTCTCCAGCGCGGTTTGCTTGAAGTCTGCCCCCTTTTTCAACGCTTCCACCAACGAGTCTGCCTTTTCCTTGGCCTTCTGCACATCCGCGGGTGAGGCGGCTTGCGGCGTTCCGATCAGAATATGGCCCAACAAGTACTGACTGTCGGCGTTTACGCCAGAAGCCCGCTGGGCTTCGAGGTAATGATCGACCTCTCGATCACTTACCTTGATCTGACTATTGACTTGATTGCTGCGCAGGCGTCCGATCGTGATCTCACTGCGAATCTGATTGAGAAAATCCGGATAAGACATGCCCTCCTGTTCCAGCGACGTGCGAAGCTCGTCGACGCTGATCTTGTTGCGCTGAGCGATTTGCTGAACCGCTATCCGCAAGGTCTCGTCGTCGACCTTGATGCCAGCCTTTTCCGCCAGCTGAACCTGTATTTTTTCGCTGATCATGCGCTCGAGCACCTGACGCCCGAGTACCGACTCGGGCGGAAGAGGGGTGTTGCTCTGCTCGAGACTCTGCCGGATCCCTTTCACTTTGTTTGCCAATTCGCTCTCGAGGATGACCCCCTCCTCGACGACAGCGACAATGCGATCGAGAGCTCCGCCGTAGGCACGAACCGGCGCAACACCCGCTCCCACACAGAGTGCGATCACTAAAGCCAAGAACTTGATCATCACCATACCAACAGCCAGCCAGGCCAGAAATCAATGCTCGGGAAGTCGATATCCGCGAATAGCTCGATACAAGAATTTGTCCACTTGGTCACCCAGTCTCGTCAAGCCTTTCAATTCCAACTGCACGAATACGCCGTTATTGGCACTGGAACTGAAACTATTGCTGTTGACGGCATTACCGGTGGGGGTCACCCGGTTGATGTAATGCCGGCCAATCACGCTGAGACGCCAGCAGCAGGTTTCACGCTCAATACCGAGAAACGCCTCCAGGGTGATCTGGTCCAACAGCGAATACTGCCAACGCCCAATCGCATGCCAGCCTTCCGCAATAGGCAGGCGCATGGAACCGTCGAGAAGATCCACTCGATAAAGCTGGTTGCTCGGCTGATTGAGATAGAGATACGAGAGATTGAGAAGATTGTTATTGTGCGCATCGTAATGCAGCGACACCTGGCGACGCTCAAACTGGTTATCGTAGGGATTCCACTGACCCCCTACATTCAACCACCAACGGTCCGTCAACGCGGCACCGATATCGCCGATGAGATTGGAGAGCAAAGTGCTCTGGTCCGGGAAGCCCAAATTCACCTTGCGCCTTTGGAAGAAGAAAATTTCGCCCACGGTCGCCCGGATGCGGTCCAGGCCGGAAACCTGGTCCGCCAGGCGCGAGGTAAGCGCGGTGGTGACCTGATTGGTGTCGCCGAGCCGGTCCGAACCTGTGAATCGATTCTCGCGAAACATCTGATAGTAGTTGAAGTCGTAGTAGATGGTATCGAATAGCGGGAACTGACTCTGGTTCTGATACGGGATGTATACGTAAAACAGCCGCGGCTCCAGGGTATGAGTGAACGGCGAGTCGCCGATGGTGAGATCGCGCTCGAAGAAAAGCCCGCTATCGAGAGAAACAATCGGCAAGGCCCGAGTCAGGCTCGTTCTATCCACCTGGAAATTCTGGTAGCTAATGCGGTTCGGGTCGTCCGGATTGACCAGGTTGCTCATCGAGTACTGCGTCAGCTGAAAACTGACACTCGGGGTCAGGAAGCCCGCCGCGCTTCGCAGCGGATATTGCAGGCGCGGCTTTAGGTTGAACCGCTGTCCTTCCGGGTTGACGTCACTCGCGAAGTTCACAAACTCGCCATTCGCGGTGTAGGACAATCCGGTATCGCCGATCCCAGCGCCGTAGTAGGCGCTCAGCGACGGCAGCCGATAGTAAGGTCTGCCTTGCTGGGCGATGAGCGGATTGATCGTCTGGAAGTAGTCGATCCCCGTCGTCACGCCGTAGTTCGGCCCGGTATAGGTGGCGGACGCATTTGAACGAACGAAGTTGTAGTCGATCAAGGCGAGTTGATTGCCCCACTGATTCAGGTAATTCGTATCCGAGACGTAATTCAGGTCAACATGCGTACGGACATTGTCGGTCAGCCATGCGTTGTCAAGCAAACCCGCCTCACCCCGGGTCGTATGAGTTTGAGTGTCTTCAGGTACGACCTCGGCGATCAGCCGTCCCTGATTGTAGGGCGTCAGGTAGCGAAAGTCGCCGTGCAGCAGGACTCCCCGGGACGTCGCAAGACGGGGCCAGACGGTGAGGTCATAATTCGGTGCGAGGTTGAAATAGTAAGGGATCGAGAGATCGAAACCGCGCGCCCCCGAGTAGCCGAAGTTCGGCGCCAACAGGCCGCTTTTTCTCCGGTCATCCACCGGGAAAGTCATGTAAGGCGTATAAAAGAAAGGAACTCCCTTGAATTCGATCCACGCATGTTTCCCGGAACCCTCCCCGGTTTCTTTGTTGATCTTCGCGTTGTCGGCATGCAAAAGCCAATCCCGGTTACCCGGCGGACAACTGGTATAACTGAAGTGCTCGTACCGGGAAAGATCCTTGCTGTCGAAATGGGTTACCCGAGACGTGCCTCGACCAGGCACCGTCGCAAGGATAAATTGTGAGTTGCGGAGCACCCCTTGGTCGGTACCGAGATCCAAGAAGCCGCTGTCGCTGGAAAAGCTCAAGCCCTTTTCCTGGTAAGTCACATTTCCGCGCGCGCTCATCGTATTCGCCCACGCATTACGGCTAACGACATCACCGAACAGCTGCTGATCGGCGCGCGAGATCTGAGCGGAACCAGTGAAAGTGGCCACTTCGCCGCCTTGAAGTTCCCCATAGTCCGCCTGTATCTCCACCGGGGCCTTCTGCCGGGCCGAGCGATCGGCCGGTGAAAGCAGGAAATCCGTACCCAGGTATTCCTCTCTTTTCCCGCAATGCAACGCCCAGGGGTTGGATGGTAGGGTGGCCATCAGCGCCCGGAAACGCTTTTCGTCTTCGTCGGTGATGTCGGTCGTCTCCGCCCAATTCTCAGCCTCCTCGTCAGGAGACTCCTTGACGACATGGGCCTCACCGCGGGGATCCGGCCCCACCAGCCCGCAGCTCCACTCCTTCTCTTCCTCTCCCGGCCGACAAGCCCATCCGGGGACCTGTTTGCGGGTCCCATCACCGGAAGCGGCCTCCTGCAGACTCGGCACCTCAGCCGCTTTTCTCCGCGCGAGAGGCGGATCCAAGGTCTTGGCGGTCAGTTTGGGCTGAACCGACGGCCGAGCAGTCGGGGAGCTCGGTTGAGCGCGCGGGCTGACCCCCTGAACTCCCGGTTTGACTGGCGGCGGAACGGCATTTGCCCGGTGCGCATCTGACGCCGTCTGGGGTCTGGCAACGCCAACAGGCGCTGCCGCACGGGAGAGCGGCGCTGCCCGGACGCTCGGAGATGGCTTCTCCTGGGAAGAGGCCGGGAGCGTGCTCGAGGGAACCGTCCTTGCGCTGGTGGCCGCACCGCATCGCCAATCCTTGCTGCCACGCGGGGCCTGGCAATCCCAGTCTGCGGCTGCGAGCACCGGGGCCGAGCCGAGCACCACGCAGACCACTGCGCCGCAGATGCATCTCATCGAATGCAGGAAGAACATTCAATTAGGCACGGCCGGATCGGGACGCTCGCCCAATAGGAAACGAACCGGGTAAGGAAAACCGCGGCATCAACTTTCTCGACCAAAAGGCCAGGCGTGGGAGAGGCGGTAGAGCGCCGTTTTGGCCTGGTTTTTTTTCTCTAGCAATTGCTCATACAATGTCGCGATTCTACCCCATAGTCCACGACCGTGAGCAATTTTCGACAAGGGCCATCCACGATGCTCGACTCTCCGGATTCACGACTGCTGGAACTCTCCGCATGGCTGACCCGGAATCTCAAGGGCCCCTGCGAGAGAATTGCTCCCGCTTCCGGGGACGCCAGCTTCCGGCGTTACTTCCGAGTGTTTTCGGGGGGCGAGTCGCTGATCGCAATGGATGCTCCGCCACCGCTCGAAGACGTCGAGCCCTTTCTGCAGGTGGCCGATATTCTTCGCACGGCGGGCGTCAACGTGCCCATCGTTCACGCCGTAGACACGGAACAAGGGTTCGTTCTGCTGAGCGACCTCGGGAACTCGCGTTACCGGGACGAACTGGCAGCCGAGACCGCCGATCGACTGTACGGCGATGCCATAAGCGCCCTGGTGGCCTTCCAACAGGCGGTCGATATTCGATCCTGTGAACGACCGCCCTATAGCGAAGCGCTGCTGCGGCGGGAACTGAATCTGTTTCGCGAGTGGTTTCTGGAACGTGCACTGGGTATCGACCTCGACGCTGAGGAGGCTTTGCTGCTCGAACAGACATGGTCCAGGCTGATCGCGTCGGCCCTGGAACAACCTCAGGTATTCGTCCATCGCGACTACCATTCCCGCAACCTCATGGTCTGTGAGGCAGGAAATCCCGGTATCCTCGACTTTCAGGACGCTGTCATCGGCCCAATCACCTACGACCTGGTCTCGCTGCTCCGCGACTGCTACATCAGTTGGCCCGCGGCCTGGGTCGATCGATGGGTCGATACGTATCTCGAACTGGCGGCTCGGTGCGATCTGGTGAAGCCCACTGAAGCAGACCGATTCCGGGGATGGTTCGACCTCATGGGAGTGCAACGGCACCTCAAGGCGGTAGGCATCTTTGCCCGACTCAAGCTCCGGGACAACAAACGAGGCTATCTGGCCGACATTCCGCGGACGCTCGGCTACATCACCGAAGCCTGTCAACGCTACCCGGAATTCTCGGGCTTCGCGGCGTTTCTGGAGGAGACGGTGATGACACGCCTGGCGGACGAGGCATTCGCTTGAAGGCCATGATTCTCGCGGCAGGCCGCGGCGAGCGGCTACGCCCACTGACGAACCATACGCCGAAACCCTTGCTCGAGGTGGGAGGGCGTCCGCTCATCGAGCATCTGATCGGTGCGCTCGCTTCCGCCGGTTTTCATGACCTGGTCATCAACCTCGCTTATCTGGGGGAACAAATCCAAGCCCACTTGGGCAGCGGCCACGCTTTCGACGTGCGGATCGAGTACTCCTGCGAGGGACCAGAGCCCTTGGAGACCGGGGGGGGCATCCGCCAGGCTCTGCCTCTTCTGGGCGATGAGCCATTCCTCGTGGTCAACGGCGATATCGCGACCGACTTTCCATTCGAGCGTGTGCGCCGAAAGCCGAACGAAATTGCTCATCTCGTTCTGATACCGAACCCGCCGCATCATCCGCGCGGCGATTTCGCACTGGAAGCAAACAAGGTGACTGAGACAGGCGAAAGCCTTTACACTTTCGCCGGGATCGGCGTCTATCATCCGGCCTTGTTCGCCGACCTTGCGCCCGGGCGTTTTGCATTGGCACCCGTACTCAGGGAGGCCATGCGCCGAGGAGTGGTGAACGGCGAGCTTTACCGCGGCTTCTGGATGGACATCGGGACCACCGAACGATTGCGGCACCTGGACCAACACTTGCGAGGCACGGCTGGACCGACCCCTACCGCGCCCATACACCACCGTCCCAACAACTAACCCGGGGGATCAATTCCATGCTGCGCCAACGGACCCATCGAGCTTTTTTCTTGAGTGCCCGATTGCTGGGGGCCAGCTCGGCGCTATCCCTCCTCGCCGCAAGCGCGCTTGCGCGCGCGGAGAGTCTGCCCACGATCACGCACATATCGCTGGATCTCGCCCAGAAGGCATCCGGAGAAGCGCTACGGAAATGCCAGACGGATGGGTATCGCATCAGCGTGAGCGTGGTCGATCGGTCCGGCGTTCTCGTTCTCGCGGCGCGGAGCGATGGAGCCGGCCCACATACCGTCGACAGCAGCCGGCGCAAGGCGTACACCGCAGCAAGCCTGCGAGAACCTACTCAAAAACTGGCCGAAATTGCATCCGGCTCGCCCGACATGCGGGAGCTCGGCGACATGAACGAGTCCATCCTGCTTTTGGGCGGCGGCTTTCCCATCAAGATATCCGGGGATGTCGTCGGTGGCCTCGGTGTGGGCGGTGCACCCGGCGCGAAGCTGGACGAAGCCTGCGCCCGGGCGGGTCTCCAGTCCATCGGTGCCGACCTTTACGAGAGCCCCAAGTAAATCCGATGTCCGACAGATATCGCACACCGTGAAGCTACCAACGAGCGGGATAACCCCGGGAAATCAAGAAGATTTCGACCGGCGCAAGCGGCTGGCGCAACTGGTCTATGGGCTGCAAGCCGCGGGTTTTCTCGCCGGAATCACCTATTTCGTCGCAGCCGTCATCAGTCACGTCCAACGACCGAAGGTCGCGGGGACCTGGCTGGAATCCCATTTCCGCTGGCAAACCAATACCTTCTGGTTCAGCCTCACACTCGGCGTTATCGGCGCACTGACCCTGACCGCCGGGCCTATCGGCATCATGATCATCAGCGGCGATCTCATGTGGATTGTCTTCCGCATCGTCCAGGGTTGGGTCAAGCTGAGTTCCGGCAAACCGGTCGGGAAGAGTCCGACCTAGGTGACACCTAGGAAGGAGCGGACACGCGCCCAGCCTTCCCCCCGACGCAATTCACCGCCTGTAATGACTCGAACGAACGGTCCGCGCTGGGACCGAGAACCCAACCGGATTGGCGGTCTGTAAATCGAAAGGTGAAACGCCATCTTGGCCCCCACAGAAGAACTGAGCCATCTCAGGAAGCTTTACGAACTCAGCATGACATTGTCGGGCGACCCGATGGAGATCTTTCCCCCGGTCGCACGCATGATCGGCGAATTGCTGGACGTTAAGGTTGTTTGCTTATCCGAAATCCGCGGGAGCGAGCTCCATTTTCTGAGCGTGTATGTTCAAGGAGAGCTCTTTGTTAATGCGGGATCTTGTCCGTTGGAGATAACGCCTTGTGCGACTGTCGAAGCATCGAAGGATATCCGAATCTATGACCGCGTCATGGATCGCTTTCCCCAGGCCACCTTTCTCAAGGAACATAACGCCTATTCCTACTGTGGGTTCCCGTCCTTAGACAACAATGGCAACGTTGTCGCAGTGACTTGCCTCCTCGATGACCGGCCTCACGAGTTTACAACCGCCGACCAAGAAATCTTGCGAATTTTCGGCCAGCGCATCGGCTTGGAGATCGAACGCAAACACCTGGTCGACGAACGCGAAGCGGCGCTCAGCTCGCTCAAAGAAAACGAGCAACGTTTTCGCGATGTTGCAGGCTCGACAGGGCAATTCATTTGGGAATTAGACGCGGACGGACGTTTCATATACGTGGCCGAGCCCGTGCTGGGTGCCTTCGGACACTCTGCGTCGGAGCTCCTCGGCAGGACACCCTTCGATTTTCTATTCCCCGAAGATATTTCATGGATTTCGGATTACTTCATCAACGTGGTGAAGCGAAACCCATCCTTTCATGGTCTGGAACACCGAGTTCTAACCCATACCGGGGAGGTCAACTGGGTTCAGGTCAGTGGCGTTCGGGTGGTCGATGAGCAAGGCGAAGTAAGGGGCTTCCGCGGGACCACGTCAAACATCACCGGGCGAAAACTGACCGAGGAAAAGCTTGAACGCGAACGCAACCATCTCCGGCTGATTCTGGATAATCTCTTCACGTACGTAGCAGTCATGGAGCCTGATGGCACGGTCACCGAGGTGAACCGGGCGCTGCTGCAATCCATGGGGATAAAGAAGGAGGATTTCCTTGGCACCCCTTTTGCGGACGCCGTCTCATGGTCACATCAACCCGAACTAAAGACACGACTTCAGTCGGCCATCCAGCGGGCTGGGCAAGGGGCGTTTGTGCGGTTCGATGTACCCTTGCACCCGGCAGACAGCATCGATTTTTGTGTTGGTCCGATTCTTGATGCTCAGGGACTGGTCACCGAACTTGTCGCTTGCGGTACGGATATTTCTGAACGCAAGATGGCAGAACAAACGCTTCGAGAAAGTGAGGAACGCCTCAGGCTAATTGCAGAATCTATTACCGAAGTATTCTGGATGACTGACCTTTCGGTTCAAGAAATGTTTTATGTTAGTCCAAGCTACGAGCGGGTCTGGAAACGTAGTCGCAAGGATTTGTATGAGAATCCACGGTCCTTAGTCGACGCCGTCCACCCCGATGACCGGGAGGACGTGCAAGCCGGCTTTGCCCTCCAACAGATTGGACAGCCCTTCGACTGCGAGTATCGGATTACTTGGCCGGATGGGTCGATCCGCTGGATCTGGAATCGGGGTTTTCCTATCCGCGACGAGACGGGTATAGCGACCCGTTGCGTAGGGGTCGCTCAAGACATTACCGAGCGCAAGCAGGCGGAGAACTCTCGGCACGAGAGCGAACAGCGGCTGGAACTCGCCCTCATGGGGGCTGATCTGGGCCTGTGGGACTGGAACATGGAGACTGGCACAGTTTTCTACAGCGACCGCTGGGCCACTATGCTGGGATACGCGCGGGACGATATCCCGCCTGTTTATGACGGATGGGCACGGCTGGTCCACCCGGAAGATATGGCGCGCGTGAGGAAGGTGCTGGAGGCTCATCTGGAGGGTAGGACGCCTCACTATGAAGTCGAGCACCGTCTCTTGACCAAAACGGGCGAGTGGAAATGGGTATTGAGCATGGGCAAGGTGTTCGAACGCGATCCCCGCGGGGCGCCGCTGCGAGCGTCGGGTACTCACATGGATATCAGCGGGCGCAAGGCGTTGGAGGAGCGCCTCCGCCTCCAGAACGACCAGCTCTGCCACGCCCAACGTTTGACCCTCGCCGGGGAACTCACCGCCACGATGGCACACGAACTCAACCAGCCGCTGGGCGCCATCGGCAATTACGTGGGCGCTGCAATTCTGAAGTTTTCCGACCTCGTGGCCGCCCACCCCGAACTACAGGAAATGCTGCATGAAATATCCCGACTCTCGCTGCGCGCCGCTGAAGTGGTGCGGGGCATCCGAAAGATGGTGCGTACGCAGGAGTTAAGGCAGGAATGGGTGGACCTCAAAACCTCTGTTGACGAAATCTTCCCACTCGTTTCCAGCGAATTAACGAGGAGGCAGATACAGTTCGTCGTGGACATCCCCTCCACGTTGCCAAGGATTTGGGCAGGGCGTGTCCAGCTGCAGCAGCTGTTGCTCAATCTCATTCTGAACGCTATGGATGCGATGCATACCCCCGAACTGACTCACCGTCAGTTAACGCTGCGGGCAGAGCTGAATCGCCAGCATGAAATCGACCTCAGCATCGGCGACACGGGACCGGGCATTGCGCCGGACATCGTCAGGCGGCTATTCGAACCCTTCGTCAGCACCAAGCCAGATGGCATCGGGCTCGGGTTGTCGATCTGTCGCACCATCGTCGAGGCGCACGGGGGACATATCGCGGCGCACTCGGTTCCCGGGGAGGGCACGACGTTCAATGTGGTGCTACCCGCCAGCAAGGGAAGCAAGCGCCGTGTCGACTGAGCCCACCATCTTTGTCGTCGACGATGACCCGGACATGCGTCGTTCCCTCGAGTGTCTGATGGGCACCGCGGGCCTGCCCATCCAAGTGTTCGAATCCGCCGAGCAGTTCCTTGAATCATACAGGGTACCCCAACCCGGGTGCATGCTGTTGGATGTCCGGATGCCGGGAATGGGCGGCCTCAGGCTGCTCCAACACATGCAGACATTCGTGGCGCACCTGCCGGTCATCGTATTCACGGGCTATGGTGAGGTCCCCATGGCGGTGCAAGCCATGAAGTCAGGCGCCTTTGATTTCATCGAAAAGCCAGCCTCTCACCAGCAGATATTGGACCGCGTGCAGGATGCGCTGCAGCGCGTCCGGAACGCGCTGGCGGCGGACCGGGAGAGACATGCCCGCGAATTGGAGCAGGCCAAGATCGCGCACTTGCTAACGAAATTGTCGCACCGTGAGCGTGAAGTGCTCGAGCAGATGGCCGTGGGACTATCCGGCAAGACCATCGCCGAGCAACTCGGCATCAGCGAGCGGACTGTCGAGAAGCACCGCGAAAGCATCATGTATAAGACGGGGACTCATTCGTTGGCCGAGCTGATACGGCTGATCACTTTCCATCAAGTATACGGCTCGTAACGAAAGCAGGGTTCGGAAAGGGCTCTCGCTGTCCCCGCCGTCCGAACCGAGCAGGCGGTTTTCCCGCACACGGCTCTCCATTCGGTGGTTTCCTCATCGGCAGTGTCCGCGGTAAGTCAGGCTGGACAGCAGGCGAACAACCCAGCCGCAGCATGGGTACAGCGTTGCTGGTCGGCAAGACAGCGCCCGATCCGGTCGCTTCTGCCGATTCCGCAGCAACCTTGCAGTGCCGCTTCGGCTTCTTCCCGGCTGCGACACACGACGACAGACTCCGAACGCTCATGGCCGCCTAGCGATACCCGCCGACCCACGCGGCGGTTAGAACAGCGAGCCCCACCGATCTCTGGTGTCGAAATACTTTACAGTAGATGGATTCCTTCTGCGCAAGTCCGCGCTAAGCCTGTGAAAACCCGACTTGAGCGCGGCTGGCACAGGGAGTGCTTAGTCCTTGCGTGAGGACGTGAGGAGTTGTTGTTGCTGATCGCGTCCGGAAGAGAATGGGCTAATGGTTCCAACGATGAAAAACCTGAACGCAGGGTTCCGCGGTTGGCTCGGTGCGATGACACTAGTGGTGACTTCGGTCTTCGTGTCGGCCTCACCCGTCATCGCCGGCCAAGGCTACGAGGTATATAAATGTGTCGCGGGTGGGAAGGTGCTGTACGCGTCGAAGCCTACCTCCGGACAGTGCATAAGGCTCTATCTCCCTGACATCAGTTCGGACCCCCGTGACCGAAGCCAACCGGCTGAAACGAACGGCAGGCGCGCGCGCGAGGACCAGATGGAACCCGATCTCCCGGATATCCAGGACTCGGCCACGGAGACTCGGAATCAGTTTTCGACCGGTCCATCACAGGGTGCCGATGGCGACGGCTGGCCTCGGCAGCTCGCGATGCCTGGTGGGCCGGTGCTGACCGAGTGGGGTGCGGGTTACGTCGACCCGGAGCTGGAAACATTCTTCGCCAAGGCAGAGGATGGTCTGGTTGACACTCGGACACAGCAGTTTTACCCGATCACGCAGCTTCGGCCGAGGTGACGATGAGCGGGGCTCGCGTCAAGGAGGCGCCAGGAGCAGAGCGCCGGGCACGGATCGGGCCGCTGAGGCCTCGCGCCGTGGCTACTCTTGGAATGCGGAGATTTGTCGCCCGATGTCCGCAGAGGCGCAGGAAATCACTGCCACTGCTCCGGCCCTCTGGCCGGCTGGACGGCGCCGGGAACGGGGTGTTCGAAGACTTCCCACAGTGCGATGCTCACGCCTTCGAGAGCGGCGAGAGTGATCGTTTCGTCGGGAGCGAAGATTTCGCCACGCCCGTAGGCTCCATCCTCACCCAGCAACAAGCGTTGCACGTAGTTTTCCATGGGGTCGACGATCAGGTATTCCCTCACGCCGCTGCGCTGGTATAGAGCAAGCTTTTCGCGGAGGTCCTTGGTCGAGGTCGATGGCGACAGCACTTCCACCACCAGGTCTGGAGCACCCTCGATATGTGTGGGGGTGATTTTCGAAGGGTCGCAGACGACCAGCACGTCCGGTTGCACGACGTCTTGTTCGGACAGCTTGACATCGGTGGGGGCGGTGAAGGGCGTGCACCGCAGGCCGGCGAGCTTGGCGTAGAGCATTCCGAACAGATGGCCGGCGATTTTCTGGTGCTGGGTGTTCGGAGCCGGCGACATGTTGTAGGCGACGCCTGCGATGATTTCCCAACGCTCGCCATCCGGCCAGGTCTGGTAGTCGCTCCAGGTATAACGGCGCGGAAGCCGGACTTGGACTTGTTCCGACATGAGGTGTTCTCCGTCGCTGAAGGGTCTGCATTATTGTACCCAAGCAGCCAGCTGGGCGTTCTTTGCGGATCTGATATGTCGGATCTGGTATCTTGGTTCTCACACACTGGGCCAAAAGCGGCCGCTCGAATGGGCTCAACGCGACCGTCGCACCGCGATTTGTTCCCGCAATTCGTTGTGGCGCCGGTGATCGATGGGGAAATTCCACAACAGCGGCGCACCCATCATCATGATCAGGCAAGGCAACCAGCCGTAGATCAACATCAGCCACAGCTTGGCCCCCTCCTCATGTGTCGCCGCCGATGGTTCGAAACCAAGAGCTGCCGGCAGGGCGGTGGCCAACAGCACGCCGATCGCCACCGCGCACTTGACGGCCATACCCCAGACGGCGAAGAACAGCCCGGTCCGTTGCTGCCCTGAAGCCAAGATGTCTTGATCCACAACGTCGGCGGCAATGGAGTTCGAAAGGAGAAAGATCGACGTGAGACTGCTGCCACGCAAGACAATCAATGTCGCATAAAGCACCGTGTCCCCTTCGCCGACCAGCGGAAAGCCGAGGCTCCACACCCCCACCCACAACGCGGCGAAAGTTACCGCTCGGTGCTTACCGAGGCGGGCGGCCATGCCCAGCCAAAACGGAATCGCGCCGAGGGAACCAAGATTCTCGACCAGAATCAGCGGAGCGAAGATATCGGGACGCCCGACGACGTGGGTCAGCACCAGCTTGTGCAGGGTGGCCTGAATCATCACCGCCGAGCCGAACAGCAGAATCGTGGCCATGGTGCGGAGGAAAGCACGGTTGCGGAACACCAGCGCCAGCGCGCCCCAGCCCCGGTAGCGGACGCCCGTCAAGGTCTCAGGCGGATACTCGGGCACCTTGAGCAGCGCGAGGCTCACCAACGGCGGCAGACTCAGAACGATGGTCAGCGCGATCGCGACGAGTTGCTCGCGGCTGTCGGTACGACCGAACAGCCCCATCACCAACAGCATGCCCAGAAAGAGGATCAGCCCCACCGCGCCAAATCCTTCCCGCCAAGCCGCGACGTGATTGCGTTCAAGATAATCGGTCGAAAGTTCCGCCCCCCAGACTTTGTGGGGCAGATCCACCAAGGTGAAGGCCAGGAACAGCAGAGTAGCCCAGATTAGCAGATAGCTTAGCGATACCACTCCGGGCGGGACAAAAATCATCCAGGCCGAAAGCATCAGGAATGGCGTGCCGACAGCGATCCAAGGCTTGCGGCGTCCCCAGCGGGTAACGACACGGTCGCTCAAAATGCCGATCAACGGATCGCTGATGACGTCCAGCAACCTCGATGCCGCGATCGCTGCACCGACTCCCGCCAACGGCAGTGCGAGATCGTCCGCGTAGAACGCAGGTACGAACAGCGCCATCGGCAGGGTGACCACCGCCTGGGTCAGCTCCGGAAGCGCATAATAGATCATTGTCGTGCGAGGTAGAGGCGTATGATCCATAGATCGAAAAACGAAAGCGAGATGATTGCCTGCGGCCAGGCGAAGAGGCGAAGTCCTCGACATCGCGCAGGGTAGCGCCAGCAACGCGCAATGCCTGCGGGAGCCTGTCAAGGTCGTAAGTTTAACCCCACGATCGGTCGCCCAACCATCCATCGATGCAGCAGGATCCCGCATGCCGCGCGGCGCCTGCAATGCCGAACCCCATCGCTCGTGGCGTGGATCGGGTGGTGCCACGCCTGTTGCCAGGCCGGAGGCTCGCCTATCGGCACCGCATCAATGGCCCTCTGCGTAGCGAGAGGAGGACGCGCTTGAGAATTGTCCTGGTCAGCGATGCATGGCATCCACAGATCAACGGCATCGTCACGACCGTCAACAACCTTTGCCAGGCGATCACCAAGCTCGGACACACCGTTGAGCTGATCACGCCGGACCGGTTTCGGACCTGGCCGTGCCCGGGCTATCCTGACGTCGGCCTGGCCTTCGGATGCGGCCCGCGTCTGCGGCCGCTGATCAATACGTTCGAGCCCGAGGCGATTCATCTCATGACGGAGGGCCCAATCGGCTTTGCTGCACGACGCTACTGCCGGCATTGCCGATTTTCTTACACCACGTCATTTCACAGCTATTTCCCGGAATACCTGAAACTGCGGATCGGCGTCCCGCTGGTCATCAGCTACGCCTATCTGCGCTGGTTCCACAGCCGGAGCGAACAGATCATGGTGGCCACCGACTCCCTGCGGGGGGATTTGTCCGGCAAAGGCTTCTCCCGCCTGGTGCAGTGGCCGCTGGGGGTCGATACCGAACTGTTTCGGCCAGGCGACAAGACTTACATTCGGGACCAGCGGCCCGTGTTCATGTTTGTCGGTCGCGTGGCCATAGAGAAAAATGTCGAGGCCTTTCTGCGTCTTGATCTGCCCGGAACCAAGTACGTCATCGGCGACGGTCCGCAGCGCCGCGAGCTGGAAAGCCGGTATCCGAGGGCACGATTCTTAGGATACGAACAGGGAGAAGTAATGGCCCAGTACCTGGCGGCATCCGACGTACTGGTCTTTCCCAGTGTGACCGACACGTTCGGTATAGTGCTGCTGGAGGCTTTGGCCTGCGGTGTGCCGGTGGCTGCATACCCGGTGCAAGGCCCAAGCGATGTCCTCGGCGATCATCGTATCGGGATCCTGGACCGCGACCTCCGGCGGGCGGCATTGGACGCCCTGGCGCTGAATCCCGAGGATTGCAGGCGCTATGCGCTGCAGTGGTCGTGGGAGAAATCGGCCCGGCGGTTCATTGATAACATCGTTCCGCCGGGCGTCCGCTTGAAGAGCCACCGGAGGCGTTTCGGAAATTGATCTCGGGCCAGACGACGACTGTTGGACTCCGGCGTGGAGGCAGGTCGTCGCCAAATGCTTGATCACAGCCACGAGGCCAGAATCGCGAACTATCTGAGCCGAACCTGTCCCACCCCCTGCAAGAGGGGCGCTTGAAGACGCTGACGCTTGTTGGTGAAATCTGATTCTGCCACCATTAGCCTGGCAGCGGAACGAGACCAGACTTCAACCGCGATTCGGAGATTCGGCAGCATGTCAGCCACAAGAAAGCGCATTCTTATCGTCGGCGGCGTAGCCGGTGGAGCATCCTGCGCGGCTCGCGCTCGGCGCTTATGTGAAACCTGCGAGATCGTCGTGTTTGAACGGGGACCTCATGTGTCCTTCGCCAACTGCGGCTTACCCTATTTCGTGGGCGATGTCATCCAGTCGGAGGCCAGTCTCCTCGTGGCGACTCCTGTCCTGTTCCAAGATCGGTTCAACATCCAGGTGCAGACCGAAACCGAGGTAATCCGGATCGATCGTGGGGGCAAGTTTATTGAAGTGCGCGATCTCAAGTCGGGTGACGCGCGGATCGAGCCTTATGATGCACTGGTTCTGGCGACTGGCGCCCAGCCAATCCGCCCCCCCTTACCAGGCATTGACCTACCGGGAATCTATGTGCTGCGCACCATTCCCGATAGCCGGAAGGTCAAGGCTGCGGTCGCCAATGCCTCGCGTGCGGTCTTGGTGGGCGGCGGCTTCATCGGCTTGGAAATGGCCGAGAACCTGGTCCATCGGGGACTCGAGGTCACCCTACTGGAACTGGCCGACCAAGTGCTGCCGCCTCTGGACCCGGAAATGGCGGCCTACGCCGCAAGGCGGCTGCGAACAAACGGCGTCAATCTCAGACTGGGCGAGGGCGTTGAGGCATTTGCCAAACGTCCGGACGGCTTGGTAACCGTGCGGACCTCCAGAGGCAAGACGATCGACACCGATCTCGTCATCCTAGGGATCGGCGTAAAGCCCGAATCTTCGCTGGCACGCGTGGCCGGCCTGGAACTGGGCGCATTGGGCGGCATCCGTGTCGATGAATTCATGCGAACCAGTGATCCGGCGATCTGGGCGGTCGGAGACGTCGTCGAAGTCAAGAACCGGGTCACCCAGGAATGGCAGCTCGTGCCACTTGCGGGGCCAGCCAATCGCCAGGGTCGTATCGCGGCGACTGCAATCATCCACGGCTCTCAGGAAGATGAGAGCGCTGGCTCGCCCCCGATGACTTTCGATGGCATTCTTGGAACGGCGATCTGCGCGGTCTTCGGCCTCACCGTCGCTGCCACCGGTGCCAGTGAGAAGCTGTTGCGACGCGCTGGAATCAACGACTATCAAAGGGTCTACCTGCACCCGGGCCACCATGCCAGTTACTTTCCCGGCGCCAAGCCCACCCACATCAAGTTGGTCTTTTCCACCTCCGAGGGGCGCATTCTCGGTGCGCAGGCCGCTGGTGAGGCCGATGTAGCGCGCCGTATCGACGTGATCGCCACCGCCATGATGAAGGGAGCGACGGTCTATGACCTGGAAGACCTGGAGCTCTGCTACGCGCCGCAGTTCGGCGCCGCCAAGGACCCTGTCAACGTGGCTGGCATGGTCGCTGCCAACCATCTGCGGGGCGATTTGCCGCTGGCGGACTGGGCCGAGCTAGAGCGCGTCGAGGCCTTGCTGGTGGATGTGCGCACCGAGGCGGAATACCACACGGGTCACATCCCGAACGCGCAAAACATACCGCTGGAATCCTTGCGGGGGCGCCTCGGCGAGTTGCCCAAGAACCGTGAAATCTGGCTGGTTTGTGGGGTGGGCCAGCGTGCCTACTACGCCATCCGGACGCTGATGCAGAACGGCTTTCGGGTCAAAGTGTTGTCCGGCGGTATGCACACCTATCAAACCTGGAGCGACGCGACGGACCATCTGGAGCGACCCACTTAGCCCTGTCGCTCCTTACCGGGTTCGAACCCCTAACCTCCTGGCCGAGAAACCATGCCCGATCTCGATAGAGGTTGGCGCGACACAATGAGCGAGACATCGAACGTGGGCGAACCCCGCGAGTACTTCAAGATCCATCTGCCTGCAGATAGGTTGCTTCCCGATAGCGCCCGATGTAAAGGCCAAAAAGCAGCGCCGTTACCGCCATCAGCCCGGAGAATAACCAGAAGTAGCTCGCGCCCGGCAGCCTGCTGCCGCCTTCCGGCGTCAAGATCAGAAAATTGATGCTGCTGGTGAACACGTTTCCCAGCGCGACCGAAGCCATGTAGAAGGACATGATCGCTGACTTCATCTTCAGCGGGGCCTGGGTGTAGGAAAACTCGAGCCCCGTTATGGAAACCATCACCTCCGCCGAGGTCAACAGTAGGTAAGCCAAGAGTTGCCAAGCGATGCTCGGCATCGCCCCGCTGTCGATGAGGCGCTGAATCCATGCGGAAACGGCGAACGCGACGGCGGCGATCGTCATGCCCAGGGTGATCTTGCGGAGCGGTGTAAGGCTCAGCCGACGGGCGATCGCGGGGTACAGGAGGCGATTGAAGAGTGGGACCAGCAACAGGATCAGCAACGGATTCGCCGCCTGGATCTGGGAGGGCAGCACTTCCAAGCCGAAAACCAAACGGTCCATTTTCTCCGCCTGCAGGACCCAGGACGAGCCGGTCTGGTCAAACAGCGCCCAGAACATCGCGATGAAGAGGTAAATCACGGTCAATTGGCCGAGCCGTCGCCGGGAGTCGCCACTCAGAGCCTCACGCAGGAAACCGATTCCGCCGGGCGGGATGTGGGCGAAGTGCCAGCGGCCGAGCCAAAAAATCAGCGTCGCCAGCGCCATAAGTATGCCAGGGACTGCAAAGGCGATTGAGGCACCTACGTGGGCCAGAACCCAGGGAATGAGCAGCATGGATGTGAAGGCACCCAGGTTGATCGCGAGGTAAAACCAGCCGTAGACGCGGTCGAGCCAGTGGCGATTGAGCATACCGAATTGATCGCCCAGATGCGAGGAAACACAGGGTTTGATCCCCCCTGCCCCCAACGCGATCAGAGTCTGCCCGAGCAGCAAACCGCTTCGCGTATCGTCCCAAGCCAAGGCGAAATGACCGACGCAATACACTATGGAAAGCAGGATGATCGTTCGATACTTCCCCAGGAACCCATCCGCCAGCAGCGCACCCAGCAGCGGTGTGAAATATGTCGCCGACACGAACAGGTGAAAATAGGCCTGGGCTTCCGTTTCGCTCATCGTATCCAATTGGCCGGCAGCGTTCGTCAAGTGCTGCGTCATGAACACGACCAAGATGGCGCGCATGCCGTAATAGCTGAAGCGCTCTGCCGCCTCGTTTCCGATAATGAAGGGAATCCCGGGCGGCAAACCGCGGAGGCGAAGGGGAAACTGACGGTAGCCAGGCATAACGGAACGAGCAATAGCAATAACGTCGCCGGTAGGATACTCGAACCGGTTAAGGACCGCAGCGAAACGGTCGGATGGCTCGCTTGCCGGCGTGTTCAGAGAGGCCCCAGACGGTCGTTGGATGCAGACCTCAGCAGCAGGTGAGCGGGTAGCCGTATCCGGATTTGGGCACACCCCCTTTCATAGTTGCCTTTCTTGCACTAAAGTATTTCTCATTCTGTCTCATGTGTGGTGTGAAGAGGGTTCGGATAAGTCCGAGGACCACGAGGGGACAGGCAGGGACTGATCCAGGGTCGGCGTAAGGGCAGAGCTCGCCAACGGCAAGGAAGGCCTTGAGACATACGGGGCCATCGCAAGGACTCGACGAACGAACACTTAGCAGGACAATTATGAATAACCTAAGCAGACACAGGACTTGGAACGAATTTGCGCAATCGGTTACCGTAACCGTCGGCTGGATGATCGGCTGGACGGCCCTGTTGATTCTTTATGGCACGTGGTGGATTTGACCGTTGCCGCAATCGGGACATCCGGCCGAATTCGGCTTCCTCGAGCCAGGCGGGCGAGCCCAAACCCGTCACATCTCACGGAAATAGGTCGGACAGACGGCCCAATCCCGATGAAAGCGCTCGCATCATGTCGCTCATCGAAAAATCGAAGGCGATGAAGAGAATCCAGACGAGGCCGTGCAATACCACGATGCCCCAAAAAACCCGTTGATACGAGGTTTTGCTGAGTTTGTGTCGAAAGTTCCTTTGCGCCAGTAAGGCCCCGGGCCATCCGCCCATCAGTTCCAGCAGGTGAAGATAGATTTCCGGAATTCGCCAACGGCTCGACAACGCCCTCTTCTTATCGGCCCCGTAAAACAGAATCGTGAGTGTTGTAAGAAAAGCATAGAGAAACAGTGGGATAGGGTTATGTGTCTTCCACAGGACCCAACACGATAAGAGGATCGGAAGACGAATCAGCACGTAGAAGAGCCAAGACCGGGCGCGGGAGAGAGAAGCTGATTCCTCGGCGCCGGGAGGGGGCTGGACGGCGACACCTTGCAGAACGGCGTAGGCGATACGTCTCTTATCGGGGATCTCTTGGGCCAGTTGATAATGCACCACATCCCCAATCTCCGGACGCCTACTCAATCCCCTGCGGAACGCGCTGATGTGGACAAAAAAATCCTTTCCACCCTGTTCCGGACGCACGAAACCGAAGCCTCGGTCATCGTTCCAGAGCACCAAGGTTCCGCGCTGCCAGCGTAAGACACTGTCCATCTGTTAGGTTTCGAATCGGTTCAGGCTTGATCGAGAAACTGACGCCACTTTGGTGCCCTTTCGTTGAACGACCGTCGGTCTGGGTAGAGCGCCGCGGTTGCGAAGCTAGGACGTCCCCCGCGCGCGACCGGGACGGGTTTAGTGGTCTATGACGAGAACCTAAGGCACGGGCTAGGAAACCAAACAATCCGCTTGACTAAGCGTCTCACCGTTGCCGCGGAGCAGACTCCCGGAAGGACGGTTCGACTCCCGCCTCGAATGCTGGACGGCATCTATCCGGTGGGCATGAGCGCTGAGAGATTCGAGCCAAACATCCAAGACGGCCAGGGACCAGATGGCTCTGGTGTGATCCGCAGTTCGGTTGCAGTGTTCGTTGAATAGCCGCACCGCGGCATCAACGGCGATCCCGACCGAGGCCAGACGAGACGACCCAAGACGATGCCGCGTCCACTCCTTCAGCGGTCCACGTGTCCATTTCGCCAGCGGGACCGACAAGCCCCGCTTGCGGCGCTCCACAATGTCTGCGGGAAGATAACGCTTGGCGTAAGTCTTCAAGAAAGCCTTAGTTACCAGGCCCCGCACACGATCCCTAGCAGGCAGCGAGGCTGCGAACTCCAGCACCAGCAAGTCGAGGAAAGGCGCTCGCACTTCGACGCCGTTGCTCATTCCCGAACGATCCGCCTTGGTCAACAGACCTTCCGCAAGGGAATTCTCAAGATCGTAACGCTGGATGTAATCGAGGGGCAAACCCTCGGAGCGGGACACTTCCGCCGCCGCCGGGCCGGGCCCCATCAGCATCTCCATTACGGCCGGCGGCGTATGCGAGGTCCACAGGCGGTGACGGGCCAGAGGTTCGAGGTGTGCGCCTCGAATGAAGCGCTTGATCAGGTACGAAACCGGTACCTTCTTGTCCGAATGCGGCCAACGTTCAACGATGGCTTCCACCGCACTCTGGACCCATCGCGGCAATGCCGAGTAGCGGTTCGCCAATGCAATCCCTATGTAAGTCGGATAACCACCGAATAACTCGTCCGCTCCTTCCCCTGCCAACGCCAGCTTGATCTCCGAAGAAGCAGCCCCTGCACAAAGTGCCGCGGGCGCCCATGCCGGATCGGCCAGAGGCTCGCCGCACGACCGAACCAGGCGCTCCACTTCATTCCGAAGCTCATCCGGACCGACCCAAATCTCTCGCTGATGGAAGCCAAACAGGTGCGCCACTCGACTCGCATAATCGCCCTCGTCGTAGGATTCCTCCCGAAAGCGCAAGGTGTAGGCAGTGATGGACGATTGAGGCCTTAGGGACCGCAACACCGAGGAAACGAGCGACGAATCGATGCCGCCGCTCAGGAACACACCGTAGGGAACGTCCACGTCGCTTTGACGTTGAACCGCTTCGCGAAAGACCGCATCGAAGTCCTCGACCGACATCGGCCTTTTCTCTTTCTCGACCACTGGCCACCGCCAGTACCGTTGCCGACGCACGCTTCCGCTCTCCAGATCAAAGGAGACGATCTCTCCTGGCCCGAGTTTACGAACGTCGCAGAAGGGCGTCGCAGGTGCTGTGATGAAGCCATAACGCAGGTATTCCCTGATCGAGTCCTGACAGAAAGCAGGCCGGTCCTCAACGGACAGGAAAGCCGATAGCTCGCTCGCAAAACCGACTAATCCTCTTTGAACCCAGTAGTACAGAGGCCTCTCACCGGTTCTGTCCCGCACCAGGAGCAGCTTCCCCAGCCGCGGGTCGTAAACCGCGCAGGCAAACGCTCCTTCCAGGCGCTCGACGAACTGTTCTCCAAGCTCCAGATAAAGACCGGGAATAACGGCGACATCGGTGTCCTTGACGACTGGCCGCCCCCGTTCGGCCAGCCAGGTACGAAGGGAGCGATGATTGTCAATCTCGCCGTTGCACACGGCAACGACCCCGCTGGGGGCGTCGACGATCGGCTGTGCGCCGTTCGTCAGGCCCCGAATCACCAGCCGACCGGCACCGATGGCTCCATGCTGCACGGCGACGCTGCTCTGTCCATCGGGACCGCGATGACGCATCGTATCCAACATGGCGTTCACTCGGTCTTGCGCATCATCGACCCGACAATCGGCTACGGTCGACAGCAACCCGGAAATTCCACACATCTCAATATTTCCTCCTCGGCTGTAACAATGTTCCCGAAAAATCCGCTGTCAACATCGCAAATGCGACATCTCGATCTGCCAAACGGGCTCGAAGATTCTCGAGATCGCCGGCTTTCACGAGCAGAAAGACCGGTCGGTCCCGAGTGGCCAGCCAGGACCCGAAATCACCCTCGCGGACCATGCTGCCCGGCCAGTTCGGCGCGTTGCTCAGCGTGAACCGGATGTAGTTACTCTGCAGCTCATAGCCGTCTCTGGCGCTTATGATCGTCACATACCGCTGGGAGTAAAAGGAAAGGCCGTTCGGGTAGCACCGGTAGCATGCCAGGGTTGTGTCTTGGCTCAGAGGAGGTATGCGTTGGGCCAGGCTGTTCGCGGCGCGATGTTCAGCATACTGATCCATGTGCGCGGTGAGGATAGGGACCAGCAACAAGGCATAGAGCAGCAACGCAACCCCCGTAAAGCGAGCATCCCGGCGGGCAAAACCGATGAACGCGATCGTCGCGGACACCGCAAGCAGACACCCCATCCACAAGAAGGCGCTTGCCAAGTCACGCAAGTACGCGGAGATCCTCGGAGGCAACACGTCCAGGATCTCCGGCGCGAGCGAGGGTAGCAGACAGAGGATGGCGGCAAGGGAAGCCGCAATACCGAAGATCAAGGACCCGCGCCAAACGATCCGTGCAACAGGACTGTCTCCTCCCGACTCGACCGACTGGACCAACAGACGTGCGACCAGAACGCCGAGGGCGATCACGGCGGTAAGGATGTAACCCGGCAGTTTGGACTGGGAGAGCGAAAAGAATACCACCACTGCCAAAGCCCAGACCGCGAACAGACGATCCACATGGTGCCAGGAATACCTTTCCCGCCAAGCGACTGCCACCGACTCGGGCAAGAGCAGACTCCAGGGCGAGAAACACAGCCCGATCACGACCGCATAGTAGTAAAGCGGGGCCGTGCGGCGAAACTCGTCGGTCGTGAAACGGTGCAGCGATTCCTTGATGAGTCCGTAATAGGGAAAGTCCGGATGATAAAGACTGACACCCAAGAACCAGGGCACGACCACAACGAGGAAGATCGCGAGGTTACGCCAAGCGAACGCCTCTCGCCACCACCCCCGCTGACCTCCCCAGGCATGATACAAGGCAGTCACGAGGGTCGGCACGATGAAACCGACGGGGCCTTTCACCAGGGTCGCGACCCCGGCACAGGCCGCCGCAACCGCGTACAGCCAGGAACGATACTGCCCTTCGGCTTCGGATGCACTGAAACAAGCTAGGATGGCCGCCGACACAAAAAAAGCAAGTGTCATGTCGAAAATGACGAAACGCGAGAAGCCGATGAACAGCGGCGATGTGGTGATGACCAAGACCGCGACCGCGGCTGTCTTCCTTCCGTAGTGTCGGCGACAAACCGTGTAGATCAAGGCCAAAGTGGCCAGACCGAAGAAAGCGGAAGGCAGTCGCGCCGAGGCCTCGGACTGGCCGAACAGCCCAAGACACAGCGCAACTGTCTTGAAAAAAAATGCCGGCTTGTCTAGGTAAGCGAGGCCATTGTAAGTCGGAATCAGCCAATTTCCCGATTCCAGCATCTCGCGGGCGATTTCGGCATTCCGCCCCTCATCCGGTTGCAACAGGGGGTAAGAGCCGAGGTTCCACAACACGGTGAACAAGCTTCCGAAAAGTGCAAGCCCACCCAAAACCGGGGACGGGATCGTGCGGCGGGAAGAATCAGCTACTGAGGACTGGTCGAAGGAATCAGGGCGTATGGTCGTTTCCCGGCGTGAAATCTCTACGAAGCCATAGTGACACAAACCCGAATCCATGCCCACCCCATGGGCGATGGCCGACTGTTGCGTACGCCGTTACTTCGAGCTGTTGTCGGACGGCGAAGGCACGGTCCTTGCCGTGCGTTTCCTGGGATACTCGCACCGGCCGAGAGGTGGGACGCAACTCACAGGGCGGACTCCTGACGGTCGCTGTTTGACGGTGAATCCCTGTCTCGGCACTTGTTGGGACTCTCGTCCCCCCTGAGCAACAACTGTTGTGAGATAATCACGCTATATTTGCTGAAAACCAACATTATTGGTTAACATTAGGCTGCACATCCTGCGACAAAGTTGCCCCGATAGATGATTGAATCACCCGAGACCGAGTTCAAAACTGTGGCGATCGCCCTGCTCATCCTGTTCCTGGCGGGTTGCATCCCGTTCCTGTTGGCCATCCCCTTCGACGATTGGCTGACGCACACCCAAGAGATGAAGTCCCGATTTGCCACGCTCGGCTTGGCGGCGCCGGCAGTTTTCACGCTGCTCACAACGCTACTGATAGCCGTCGGGGCGCCCCGCTTGGTGTTCTGCGCTTTGGGAGGGCTGCTGTTCGGATTCCTCTGGGGTTTTGTGTGGAGCCAGCTCGGCACCATGCTCGGCGAGTATGGGACCTTCCTTTTCGCGCGCTGGACCGCCCGCGAATACCTGGTGAAAAGATTCCCGCGACTTCGGAGCCTGTCGGCCCGAACTCAGGGGACGGGATGGCGGTCGGTGGTCCTGATCCGACAAATGCCGATAAGCGGCCTTTACAACGACTTCCTGTTGGGGCTGTCTCCGGTGAGTCACCGCGATTTTTGGATCGGCAGCGCGCTGGGCTTTCTGCCCTTGGGTGTAACCGCAACCCTGATCGGCGCCGGCATGATGCAGACTGATCTCAGGCAGTTGGGGCAATACCTCGCATTAGCTGCCGCGGCTTTCGCATTGTTGGCATTTTCCTGGAACTATGTCGTCACGTTGGCCAGGAAGCAACAGGCATAATGCCGGCCCTCCGAAGAGAAGCAGCGGTGGTGGCAAATCGAGCACGGCGAGACTTAACCATCCGCCCCCGACTCCCTGGTCTTCGCGGACACGGGGCGCTCCCTACGAAACCGGTCGTCGAAAGACCATGAGCGAAATGAGGTATTGGCTTCGCGATTCTCACTGCAACATTCAGTGCTCTTGGGAGGTCCTCCAAGGAGGAGTTTTCTGTTGCTCAGCGTGCCCAACACCACGGATGCATTGCGGGTTGGGGTACGAAGAATGACCTCACCTGGTCTTCGCCGGTTAACGTCATGTCCCTGATCCGTCCATTCGCCGCTCTGCGCCCCGCTCCTGGACGCGCACCGGATGTCATTGCTCCGCCCTATGATGTACTCGACACGGAGGAGGCCCGCGCGCTGGCGAAGAACCGTCCGTGGAGTTTCTTGCACATCTCCAAGCCGGAGATCGATCTCCCACCAGGCACGGACCCGCACGCGTCCGAAGTCTATGCCAAGGCCGCGGAAAACCTGAAGCGGATGCGGGAAGCCGGTCTCCTCGCCAGTGACGATCAGCCGTTCTATTACGTCTATCGCCTGATCATGGGCCAACACGTCCAGGTGGGCATCGCGGCGGCGGCGAATGTTGCAGACTACGACCAGAACCGGATCCGAAGGCACGAGTTCACCCGCCCGGACAAGGAGGATGATCGGGTCCGGCAAATCGAAGCCGTCGACGCCCAGACCGGTCCCGTGCTGCTCGCCTATCCCGAAGAGCCGCATGTCGATCGTATGCTCGCCCAGACTCTCGCGCACAGGCCGGATGCCGATGCAAGCTCCGAGTCCGGCGTACGGCACAGCCTTTGGGTCCTACGCGACGAGTCCACCATCACGGACCTGACTCAACGCTTCGATGCGATGCCGGCGCTTTACATCGCCGACGGACATCACCGCGCCGCAGCCGCAGCGCGCGTCGCGGCTGCACGGAAAGGGGCCAATCCGCGCCACACGGGGGAGGAAAATTACAACTACTTCCTGACGGTGATTTTCCCACACCATCAAATGCAAGTACTGGACTACAACCGCGTCATCAAGGATCTGCATGGCCTGGTCGAAGCCGAATTCCTCCGACGCGTGTCGCAAGAGTTCGCGGTAGAGGATGTCAATGCCCCGGTCCGCCCGAGCCAGCCCGGGCAGTTCGGCCTTTATCTTCGTGGACGCTGGCGGCGGCTCACCCTCCATCCGGATCTAATCCCGTCCGATCCCGTGGGAGGATTGGACGTCAGCCTGCTGCACAACTATCTGATCGCGCCCGTCCTCGGTATCACCGATCCCCGCCGTGACCAGCGGATCGATTTCGTCGGAGGTATCCGGGGCCTCGTCGAGTTAGAGCGGCGAGTGGATTCCGGAGAAATGACCCTCGCCTTTTCTCTGCACCCTACCCGTATGGAAGACCTCATGGCAGTGGCCGACACCGGCCAGGTGATGCCCCCCAAGTCCACCTGGTTCGAGCCCAAACTGGCAGACGGCATGGTATCGCATCTGTTGTCGTAGTAGGGCCCTCGAGAGATGGCAATGCGAGGTCAGAAGGCCAGAATCTCCAACCCTGCGCTCTGATCGACAGCGGGTGAAGTGCTATTTCGAAGCGATTCCAAACCTGCAAAGTCGAACCAACGGGAATCTGCGAGCTGGGACGGCGCGGCGTTCTGCAGCGCCCTGAAAATGGTCTCCACCCGGCCCGGGAAGCGCTTCTCCCATCCTTGCAGCATTTCTTTCATGGCCTGCCGCTGGAGGTTTTCCTGGGACCCGCAGAGACTGCAAGGAATCAGCGGAAAACCCTTGATGCCCGCGTACTCCGCGATGTCCTTCTCGCGGCAATAGGAGAGAGGACGGATCACGATATGACGGCGATCATCGCTCAACAGCTTAGGCGGCATCGCCTTCAGAGTACCGCCGTAGAAGAGGTTCAGGAAGAAGGTTTCGAGGATGTCGTCCCGATGATGCCCCAACGCAATCTTGCTGATCCCGTTCTCGGCCGCGTATCTGTAGAGCAGTCCTCGCCGAAGACGGGAGCACAACCCGCACGTCGTCTTTCCTTCCGGAATGATGCTTTTGACGATACTGTAGGTATCTTGCTGGATAACATGAAACGGAATGCCGCGCCCGGAGAGATAGCGGGGGAGCACGTCCTCCGGGAATCCCGGTTGCTTCTGGTCCAGATTGACCGCGATGAGCTCGAAGTCGACCGGCGCATTGAGACGTAGATTCAGGAGGATGTCGAGGAGGGTATAGGAGTCCTTGCCGCCCGACAGACAGACCATGACCTTGTCTCCCTTCTGGATCATGTCGTAGTCGGCGATCGCTTCGCCCATCAGGCGACGGAGACGCTTCTGCAGCTTGTTGAATTCGTAACGCCTCTTCTCCCCCAAGGACAGGGGGAGCTCAGCGCTCATATCGACGGAAGATTAACGTGGAGTTCGTTCCTCCGAAGCCGAAACTGTTGGACATCACCATGTTCACAGCCGCGCCTTCAATGCACTCGCGGACGATCGGTATGCCTTCCGCGCCCGGATCGAGCGTCTCGATATTCGCGGAAGCGCTGATGAACCCGGCCTGCATCATCACCAACGAGTAGATCGCTTCGTGTACCCCGGCAGCACCCAGCGCATGCCCGGTGAGCGACTTGGTCGAACTGATGGGCGGAATCGTGCCCCCAAACACTTCCCTGACAGCTTCGAGTTCCCGGATATCGCCGACCGGGGTACTCGTTCCGTGCGCGTTGATGTAGTCGATGGGATCGGAAATCGTGGCCATCGCCTGTCGCATACAGCGCACGGCGCCCTCGCCCGACGGCTGCACCATATCAAATCCGTCAGAGGTCGCGCCGTAGCCGACCAACTCGGCATAGATCTTCGCGCCCCTTGCTTTAGCGTGCTCCAGGTCTTCCACGACCACCACGCCGCCCCCGCCGGAGATCACGAACCCGTCACGGTCGGCGTCGTAGGGACGAGAAGCACTGGTTGGGTCGTCGTTGTATCTTGATGACAACGCCCCCATCGCGTCGAACAGCACCGTCAGCGTCCAGTGGATCTCCTCGCCGCCACCGGCGAACACGATGTCTTGCTTCCCCAGCTGGATTTGCTCGGCGGCGTTGCCGATGCAGTGTGCACTGGTCGCACACGCGGAACTGATGGAGTAATTGACGCCTTTGATCTTGAACGGCGTGGCGAGACACGCCGAATTGGTGTTCGACATGGATCGAGGCACCATGTAAGGGCCCACCTTCTTGATGCCCTTTTCGCGAAAGCTGTCCCAAGCCAAGAGCATGTTCGAGGTGGACGGACCGCCCGAGCCCATGATGATCCCGGTGCGTGGATGCGAAACTTCGCGCTCTTCCAAACCGGAATCGGCGATCGCCTCCTGCATGGCGACATAGTTAAAGGCCGCGCCATCCCCCATGAAACGCCGTACCTTGCGATCGATCAGTGCATCTACGTCGAAATCGATGGGGCCAAAGACGTGACTGCGGAAACCCAAATCGCGATACTCCTCACTGAGGCGTAATCCCGATCGCCCGTGTCGCAGGGACTGTGCGACTTGCTCGCGGTTGCTGCCGATGCTGGAAACGATGCCGATGCCCGTGACAACCACACGTTTCATAGTTTTCTTACCTCAGAAAGCATCCGGGGAGGTAAACAAACCAACCCGGAGATCGGTCGCCTCGTAAATGACTTTGCCGTCGCAAGCCATCTCCGCGTCGGCTATGCCCATGACCAATTTGCGCATCATGACCCGTTTAAGGTGAATGCGGTAAGTGACAAGCCGGTGACTGGGCAACACCTGACCGCGAAACTTGACCTCACCCACGCCAAGTGCGCGGCCACGGCCCAGCCCCCCCATCCAACCCAAGTAAAAACCCACCATCTGCCAGAGGGCGTCGAGCCCCAAGCAGCCCGGCATCACCGGATCACCCTGAAAGTGGCAAGCGAAGAACCACAAGTCGGGCTGAATATCCAACTCAGCCAAGATAACGCCTTTATCGTAGTGTCCGCCCTCAGAGCTGATCTGCGTAATGCGATCGAACATCAACATCGGCGGGAGCGGAAGCTGCGCATTCCCGGGACCGAACATCTCTCCTCGACCACACTGCAGCAGATCTTCCCGGTTGTATTTGTTCTGTCGCTGCATGGGGGCGGTTCCAGCACATAAAAGCGATAATTATAGCAACAAACAGACAAGCTCAGACCACTCGTTATTATCCCTCTTGAATCCCTCTTGGCAGACTCAGCAGCCGCAGGAAATCCATGGCGTAACGACTCATCGAAGGCGCACCCAAACGTTTGTTTCGCCGTTTATTGGCATGGCTACGTGACTTGTAGACCCTTGCTGGCACAAGTAGCATCGCCGTAATCATACCGGGGCCTGACAGCAAAGGGATTGCTAAGCGGAAGATCGGACACCCTACTACCGCCCATGACACCCATGTTAGGGATCGTTCTGGCGGCGCTAGCGGTGCGGTGCGTCCTGAACGGCATTACCGGCTACTTGAACAATGAGATAGAGAGGGCGCACCCACCGGCCGGGTCTGGTCGCCGGCCGGGTCTAGGTCGGTGCTGATGTGAGTGGCGCCGACGTGGGCGATCTAACCTGCATTGCCGGTTGCGCCTTGCGTGGCATTACCTGCCTCACGATCAGAAAAAGATAGAAAACGATAGTACTTTCAACCGGGTCCCGCCGCGGGCTCTTATCGCGCCAGCACTGCCAGGGATGCTACCCTGACCTAAAACTCGATAGCACCTATGTCGCCTCGGCCGCCAGACGGGCGCCGGTGCCCCCGCTGGTCAGGGCCAATGGACTTGGTCCGGCGCGTCCAGAGAGACCAAGACGTGTCAGGCTGGTAGTCGCCTAACGAGCGCCAGAAGTCATCGGCAAGCCCCGCTGGCCCGAGCCGGCCGTCGATCTCCGCGTCAAGTTGCCTCCAGAAGGCAATCCACGGGGCGTTGGCCGGGTCAGCCGGCCACGTCTCAGGTTCAGCGCTGAAAGTCATACCGCTCAGATCGCCGAAACCCGACCCGAAGTCGCTGCCCAGGACGTTCCCGTAGTCATCCCGGATCTTCTGCAGTACGTCGTTCAGAAAGTCTCCCAGCGGCTCGGACTCAACGAAGGTGTATTCCGCACGCACGTAGCTGGTGTCGGACCAACCGGAGGGTATCTGGTTCATGGCCTCGCCCGCCGGCGGGAACCACAGGACGGCCGGCCCGCCGGCATCCGTCCCGAGCGAGTGGATGGTGTCGTGGTAGACGCCTTCGTCAAGCAACAAGACCTGGGACACATCGACGCCGCTGTGGTCGCCGTCCTTGGGCCAGTGCTGCCGGCTCAGGGACATCCACGGGGGAATCGGCACTAGAATCTGGCTGAAGTCCAGCTTCCCGACCAGGTTGTAGCCGTAGCTCATGAACTCGATCAGGGAGCCCGTGTATACGTCGCCGGCGGCCTGATTCACCGTGTTGCCCGCAACGATCGAGTGCCACACTTCCATGTTCTCTACTACGTGAGCGTTACCGATCGTCGCGGCGACACCGCCGCCGCCCATGTTGGGCTTGTTGCTGAAGACCGCCGGATGGCCCGTCACCGCATTCTGGACGATGGTGCAATGCGCAGCCACCAGGCTGCCGTTCGACATATAGAATCCGCCACCCCGGTAATAATACTGTGATCCAGCGGGCTCGCCGATACCAGGGTGATCTTCCACCAGGTTGCGGGCGATGGTGCAGTTGGTCAGTTTGATCGCCTTCCGGTTCCCGGGCCCACCGCCATCGCTGTAGACTCCGCCCCCATAGGCGTGCTGGCCGGTGACCCGGTTCCCCGTAATGGCGCACCGGGTCAGGCTCGACCCACCCTCACTCGTACTTACGCCGCCGACCGAGTAGACCCCGCCGCCCGCAGCGCCATAGCCTTTGACCGAGTTCCCGCTAACGACAGTGTCCGTCAGGATCAGCCTGTTCGCATAGATTCCGCCGCCGAACGAACCGCGGTCGCGAGCGGCGCCCTCGTCCCCGACCGCTCGGTTTGCGCTGACAGTGCATCTTTGAAGCCTGGCGGTGCCCCAGACGGCGAGTCCTGCCCCGCGGGCGAGCGTGAACGGCTGGGTTCCGGCGCTAATTGCCTCGCCGAGGACGTAGCCGGAGATGATGCTGACGTTCTTCATCGTGAGGTTCCCGTACACGGCCAGCACACGGGCCGGACTGGCGTCACCGCCTGCCCACTGGACGGTGATACCGTCTGGCAGCGCGGATGCGTCGATCCTGAGGTTCTTCTTGGCGTAGATCGCCGACCTCCCGTAGTCCCGCTCCTGGTAGCCCTGGAACTGGCCCATGGTGAAGACCTCGCCCTTGAGGATCGAGTGGGTTGAACCAACGATAGTGAGCGCGATTGTTGCGCCATTGAGCGCGGGAGCGAACGTGATCGTCCCGCCCGACCGGATGGTGTTGATCGCCGAGCGCAGCGTTGTTGTGCCGGCTGGCGGGTCCAGCAGGTCTTCCACAGAATTGACAACCATCGCCCGAGGGCCGGGCACGGCGGCGATGACGGATGAGAAGAACGCGCTGCACAGAAGGATGAAGCAGCTGACGCGGATTCCAGTGTTCATGGGAATTCACCAGCCAATGTTGGCGCTAGTAAGCGTAAGTTCCCCTCAGCAGCGCCAGCTTCGAAGATCCGGGAACATCGACGTGGTTAACGCACTGCAGGAGGCCCCACAATCCAGGCAGTATATACATGAAAAGCCATTGATTGTCAAGGTTTTTCTGGGCGGGAGCTGTCACGCGCATTGCTCCATCATTCCTGCGTCATTCCTGCAGGCCTTGCCGCAAGCCCCTCCCTTAACCTGTGGATATTCATCACCCCATAGCCTACATTGCCGCCATCCACACGGTACGGGCTCATCTCGGTGTCAAAAACAAATTCGTCTGCAAATTCGGCTGGGGAGGCACCGACCTCTGCCGCCGTCTCGCCCCCACCTGGCATCCCACCGGCGGTGGCTGGCATCCAATACAACTTCTGCAAGAACCCTGCATGTGTGCAGTTCGGAGCACCGCCACCCGGGGTTGCTCGCCACAGCACCGGCGGCGGCTATGGTGACCTGGCGGAAAAAACGCAACCATGGCCGCCCGCTCATTTATCAACAGGTTCAGAGAGGGGCTTGGCCGAGGGCACCCTCAAGGCGATGATCACCGACGTCCACACGGTGGTGGAGAGCAAGGGCAAGGACATCCGCCCGGCGGCCAATTACAAGCGCCTGAT
>Ga0209254_10000496_pt1 | contig 32057 bp, 25 predicted proteins | sample FrelakmetDIP11DI_FD_187148 | JGI IMG/M metagenome (GOLD analysis project Ga0209254, IMG submission 187148) | Freshwater lake sediment microbial communities from the University of Notre Dame, USA, for methane emissions studies - DIP11 DI (SPAdes)... | ecosystem: Environmental > Aquatic >... | reverse complement strand
CCTTGGTAGCCTTGAGAACGATCTGCGCGCCCCCCTCCGAGCCGCGCAACGCCGCCGCCGTATCGGTGGTGAAGAACGGATTACCGGTGCCGGCCGCGAAGATCACGACGCGCCCCTCTTCCAGGTAACGCAGCGCCTTGGGGCGGATATAGGGCTCGACCACCTGCTCGATGTTGAGCGCAGACTGCACGCGCGCCTCGACGCCCGCGCGGCGCATTGCGTCCTGCAATGCCATCGCGTTCATGATCGTCGCCATCATGCCCATGTAGTCGGCCGTGGCGCGATCCATGCCCTCGGCCCCAAGCGCGACCCCGCGGAAGATGTTGCCGCCACCAATGACGATCGCAACCTCGACGCCGAGCTTCACGACTTCGCCGATGTCCGCGACCATGGCCTCGACCGTGGCGCGATTGATGCCAAAGGCATCCTCGCCCATTAGCGCCTCACCCGACAGCTTCAGCAATACGCGTCGGTAGGCCGGTTTGCCGCTGGAAGACGACACGACGCGGCTCCCTCAGGCGCGGGCAGCGGCCGCCTGCGCGGCGACTTCGGCCGCGAAATCGGACTGCTTCTTCTCGATGCCTTCGCCAACGACATAGAGCACGAAGCCGTTCACGGTCGCACCGTGCGCCTTGAGCAACTGCTCGATCGTCTGCTTGCCATCTTCCGCCTTCACGAACACCTGCCCGAGCAGCGTGACTTCCTTGAGGAACTTCTGCACGGTGCCCTCGGCGATCTTTTCAAGCATGGCTTCGGGCTTGCCGGCCTCGCGTGCCTTTTCGATGGCGATGCGACGCTCGGCATCGAGCAGGTCGGCAGAGACGCCGCTCGCGTCGAGCGACTTCGGCTTGCTGGCCGCGATATGCATCGCCAGGTCCTTCGCGAGTTGCGCGTCGCCGCCGCTGACATCGAGCAGCACGCCAATCTTGCTGCCGCCATGAACGTAGCTCGCCAGTTGACCCTTCGCCTGCAGCCGGGAGAAGCGGCGGATGGCCATGTTCTCGCCGATCTTGCCGACCAGGGCCGTGCGGGTGGTCTCGACCGTGCCGCTGCCGAGCGGCAGCGCGGACAGTGCGGCGACATCGGCCGGGCTCTTTTTCGCCACCAGCGCCGCGAGATCGGCGGCGAACTTGAGGAAGTCATCGTTCTTGGCGACGAAATCCGTCTCCGAATTCACTTCGATGATCGCTCCGACCGCGCCGTCCAGGTTGACCGCGACCACGCCTTCGGCCGCGATACGCGCTGCCGCCTTGCTCGCCTTGCTGCCAAGCTTGACGCGCAGGATCTCCTCGGCTTTCACCAGGTCTCCGCCCGCCTCGGCGAGCGCCTTCTTGCACTCCATCATCGGCGCGTCGGTCTTCTCGCGCAGTTCCTTCACCATCGCTGCGGTGATTTCCGCCATTCACTGCTCCCGCAAAATTCGTTGTGGATTGCTGCTGCAAAAAAGGGGCTTGCGCCCCTTCCTGCGGTGAAGATCAACGTTGGCCGCTTACTCCTGGCCTTCGCTGACTTCGACGAACTCCTCGTCACCACCCCCGGTAACGGCCTGCACGACACCCTGCAGCGCAGCGGCCTTGCCTTCAAGCACGGCATCGGCAATGCCACGGGCGTACAGCCGGACCGCCCGGCTCGAGTCGTCGTTGCCCGGGATCACGTAGGAAACGCCGGCCGGCGAGTGGTTGGTGTCGACCACGGCGACCACCGGAATGCCGAGCTTCACGGCTTCCTGAACGGCGATCTTGTGATAGCCGACGTCGATGACGAAGAGCGCGTCGGGCAGCGCATTCATGTCCTTGATGCCCCCGATCGACTTGTTGAGCTTCTCGACTTCACGCGCGAAGTCGAGCGCTTCCTTCTTGGTCATGCGCTCGGTGCCGTTGTCGGCGATGATCTGCTCCATCTCCTTCAGGCGCTTGATCGAGACCTTGACCGTCTTGAAGTTCGTGAGCATGCCGCCCAGCCAGCGCTGATCGACATACGGCATTCCGCAGCGCTGCGCCTCTTCGACAATGGTCTCGCGGGCCTGCCGCTTGGTGCCGACCATGAGGATCGTGCCGCGGTTGGCCGCCAGCTGGCGCACGAAGCGTGTGGCGTCGTTGAACTGCTCGAGCGTGCGCTCGAGATTGATGATGTGGATCTTGTTCCGGTGACCAAAGATGTACGGTGCCATCTTCGGGTTCCAGAACCGTGTCTGGTGGCCGAAATGAACGCCGGCCTCCAGCATTTGACGCATGGTTACTGACATGACAACTTTCTCCAAGGTTGGGTCCAGCGCATTCGCCGACGCCGCCCGGTCCCGCAGGAGCCCGGCCAGCACCTTGGTGGCGGTGCGCGCGATTTCTGCCTGGTGCCGCCGGGGCGGATGCCGCCGGCGCGATCGCGCCGATTTCACCCTGGGTAAACCCCTCAAAAGCCCGCCCGGCGCGCTTGACCGGTCCATCGGACCCGACCAAGGCAACTTCCTTGCTTAAGCTTTTGATTTTCAAAGCACTAGACAGCCCGATATTATAGCCACCTCGCCGCATTTCGCTCAAGCCGCGCTCCCGGACCTGCCATGCCCATCGTGATCAAGACACCCGCCGACGTTGAAGGCATGCGCCAGGCGGGTCGGCTGGCAGCCGAGGTTCTCGATTTCATCGGGCCCCACGTCAAGCCCGGGGTCACGACCGGAGAGCTCGATCGGCTCTGCCATGAGTACATGACCAACGTCCAGGGGACGACCCCGGCGCCATTGAACTACGCTCCGCCGGGCTACCGTCCGTTTCCCAAGGCGATCTGCACCTCGGTCAATCATCAGGTTTGCCACGGCATCCCCGGCGATCGCGTGCTGAAAAACGGCGACGTCGTCAACATCGACGTCACCGTCATCAAGGACGGCTACCACGGTGACACGAGCCGCATGTACTACGTCGGGGAACCGTCGATTGCCGCGCGTCGGCTGTGCGAGGTGACATACGACTGCATGTGGCTCGGCATCGAACAGGTGCGGCCGGGGGCGACGATCGGCGACATCGGCCACGCCATCCAGACCCATGCCGAGCGCCATGGCTACAGCGTCGTGCGCGAGTTCTGCGGCCACGGCATCGGCCGCAAGTTCCATGAGGAACCGCAGATCCTGCACTACGGCAAGCCCGGCACGCTGGAGCGGCTGGCAGCCGGCATGACCTTCACCGTGGAGCCGATGATCAACGCCGGCCGGCGCGACATCAAGGAACTGGCCGACGGCTGGACCATCGTGACGAAGGATCACAGCCTGTCCGCCCAGTGGGAGCACACGGTGCTCGTCACTGACGCGGGATACGAGGTCCTCACCCGCTCGGCCGCGACTCCGGCACCGCCGCAGTTCGTAACGGGCGACTGGCGCGGCGCGCCGAAGCCCGAGGCCGCCACCGCGTGAGCGAATGAACGACGTCAGCTTCCAGCTGCGGGACCGCCTGCGACTGGAACGCGATGCACTGGTCGCCCGCTTCGAAGCCGGAGGTCAGGTCGAAGTCCTGCTGAAGGGCTACTGCCGGTCGATCGACGGCCTGCTTCGCGACCTGGCGCGGTCCACGGGCCTGGCGCAACACGCGGCGATCATCGCCGTCGGCGGCTACGGTCGCGGAGAGCTCTTCCCGCACTCGGACATCGACGTTCTGATCCTGCTGGCACGCGAGCCCGACGACTCCCAGCGCGCCACGATAGAAAGCCTGGTCGGCCTGCTGTGGGACCTCGGCCTGACGCTGGGCCATAGCGTCCGCACGATCGAAGAGTGTCGCACTGAAGCGCAGGGCGACATCACCGCGTTCACTTCGATGCTGGAAGGCCGGCTGATCGCAGGCCCGCGGCCGATGTTCGAGCGCTTCGTTCAGGCGGTGCTCGGCGTGCTCGACCGTGAGGCCTACTTCCGCGCCAAGGTCCTCGAGCAGCGCCAGCGCCACACGAAGTACAACGAGTCGCCCTACAGCCTCGAACCCAACGTCAAGGAAAGCCCGGGTGGGCTGCGCGACCTGCACGTGCTGCTGTGGCTCGCGCGGGCCCTGGGCTACGGCACCAGCTGGTCCGAACTGGCGCGGCGCGGGCTGATTACGAGCGAGGAAGCCCACCTCATTCGCCGCAGCGAACGCCGGCTGAAGCAGATCCGGGCGTGGCTGCACCTTGTCACCGGGCGGCGGGAGGATCGCCTTGTCTTCGACGTACAGCATGCCGTGGCAGAGCGCGCCGGTTTCCAGGCGACCGCGGCGCGCCGTCCGAGCGAAGTGCTGATGCAGCGCTATTACTGGTCGGCCAAGGCGGTCACCCAGATGAACACGATCGTCCTGCAGAACATGGAGCAGCGCCTGTTCCACCTGCCGGACGAGCCATGCGAGCCGCTCGACCGGACATTCGTCGCGCGCAGCGAGTTGCTGGACCTGCGTGCGCCCGATGCGCTGGACTCCGACCCGAACGGCATCCTGCGCGCCTTCCTGCTGATGGCGCAGCACCAGGAGCTGCGTGGAATGTCGGCGCCATTGATGCGGGCGCTCTGGCATGCAAGAGTGCGGATCGACCCCGCCTACCGCCGCGACCCGGTCAACCGCGCGACTTTCCTGGCGATCCTGCAGCAGCCCAAAGGCGTGCTGCACGAACTGCGCCGCATGAACCAGCTGTCGGTGCTCGGACGTTACCTGCCGGTGTTCCGGCGCATCGTGGGGCAGATGCAGCATGACCTGTTCCATGTCTACACCGTGGACCAGCACATCCTGCAGGTGCTGCGCAACCTGCGCCGGTTCACCTTGTCGGAGCACGCCCACGAATACCCTCTTTGCAGCCAGCTGATCACCGACTTCGAAAACCCGTGGCTGCTGTATATCGCCGCCCTGTTCCACGATATAGCCAAGGGCCGCGGCGGCGATCACAGCACGCTGGGCGCGCGGGACGCGCGACGTTTCTGTCGGGATCACGGCCTGTCCAGCGAGGACACCTCGCTCGTGGGGTTTCTCGTCGAGCATCACCTTTCGATGTCGCAGGTCGCACAGAAGCAGGACCTCGCCGACGAGGCCGTGCTGCGCCGCTTCGCAGCGCTGGTCAAGACCGAGCGCCGCCTGACCGCGCTCTACCTGCTGACAGTGGCCGACATCCGCGGCACCAGTCCCAAGGTCTGGAATGCCTGGAAGGGCAAGCTGATCGAAGACCTATTCCGTTCGACCCGCCGCCTGCTCGGCGGCGGCAGTGTCTCGTCCTCGGCCGTGCTCGAAGGGCGCAAGGAGGAGGCGCTGCGCATCCTCCGGCTCTACGGCCTGGCCGACAGCGCGCGCGAGTCGCTCTGGAACGAGCTGGACGTCGTCTACTTCCTGCGGCACGGCGCGCAGGACATTGCGTGGCACACGCGATCGCTTTTCAACCGCGTGCACACGGAGCGGCCGGTCGTGCGGGCGCGGCTCGCGCGAATCGGGGAAGGTGCCGAGGTGCTGATCTACGTCCGCGATCAGAAGGACCTGTTCGCGCGTGTCTGCGGCTACTTCGACAGCCGCAACCTGAGCATCCTGGATGCCCGCATCCACACGACGCGGCACGGCTATGCGCTCGACACGTTCCTCGTCACGGACAACGGCCGCGCCCCGCACTACCGCGAGCTGCTGGCTCAGGTCGAGCATGAGCTGGCCGAGTGGATTGCCACCCAGCACGAGCTACCTCTGCCCGTGAAGGGAAGAATGTCGCGGCAGTCGCGCCACTTCCCGGTGACGCCGGCCGTGCATCTGCAACCCGATGAACGCGGCCAACGTTACCTGCTGTCGGTCATCGCGACAGACCGCCTCGGCCTGCTCTATTCGATTGCGCGCGTACTGACGCAGCACGGCCTGAACGTGCATACGGCCAAGGTCCTGACGCTGGGCGAACGCGCCGAAGACGTGTTCCTTGTGTCCGGCCCCGAGCTCAGCGAAGCCAGGAACCAGCTCGAGATCGAGAACGACCTGCTGGCAGCAGTCGGTCCCTGACGACCCCGGCCGTCGGGCTCAGTCGTCCGTCTGGCTCGCCAGTTCGGGGAAGAGCACGTCGGTGAAACCGAAGCGCGTGTAGTCCTTGACCCGCATCGGGTACAGGATGCCGTCGAGGTGATCGCATTCATGCTGCACGACTCGCGCGTGAAAACCGGACGCGACCCGCTCGATCGGTCGGCCGTCCAGATCGAAGCCGCGGTAGCGCAGATTGGCATGGCGCTCGACGACGCCGCGCAGCCCCGGCACCGACAGGCAGCCCTCCCAGCCTTCCTCGAGCCCGCCGGGCAGCGGCTCGAGTTCCGGATTGACCAGGATCGTCTGCGGGACCGGGTCAGAGTCTGGATAGCGCGGATTGCGCATCTTGGGATCCGCGTAGCCGAAGATCACGACCCGCAGAGGCACGCCGATCTGCGGCGCGGCGAGCCCCGCCCCGCTGGCGGCGTGCATCGTGTCGAACATGTCGGCGACGAGCGTTCGCAGTTCCGCCGTGCCGAAGTCCAGGACCGGTTCCGAAACGCGCAGCAGGCGCGCATCGCCCATGCGCAGGATCGCGCGGATCACGGCGTCGCCTTGAAGAAGGTCGCGAGGATGCTGACCGCGCGCGTCATCGTCGCGCGCATGACGCCATCGAGTTCCTCGAGCCTGATCGCGTGCTTGCTGTCGCCGCGCCCGGCCGCGTGGTTCACGACGACGGCGAGCGTCGCGTAGGCGAGTTCCGCCTCGCGCGCAAGCGCCGCCTCGGGCATTCCGGTCATGCCGACCATGTCGCCGCCGTCGCGTGCAATGCGTTCGATCTCGGCCGCGGTCTCGAGGCGCGGGCCCTGCGTGCAGGCATAGACGCCGCCGTCAACGACGGCTTCGCCGCAGGAGCGCGCGGCGGCCAGCAGTCGTTCGCGCAGCGCGGGCGTGTAAGGCTCGGTGAAATCCACGTGGGTGACCGGAACCTCCGAGCCCTCGAAGAAGGTGCCTTTGCGGCTGTGCGTGTAGTCGATGATCTGGTCAGGCAGCACGAGCGTGGCCGGGCCCAGATCCGCGCGGATCCCGCCGACGGTCGCGATCGCCACGACGCCCTCCACCTTCAGCTCGCGCAGGGCCCAGATATTGGCGCGGTAGTTGATCTCGTGCGGCGCCAGCGTGTGGCCGTAGCCATGGCGCGCCAGGAACACCACCTCGGTCCCGCCGAGGCGCCCGAAGGTCAGCGCGCCGGACGGCTCACCATACGGCGTGCGCATGACCTGCCGCCGCGGAGCCTCGAGAGCCGAGAGTTTGGCGAGGCCGCTGCCTCCGATGATTGCGTACATCAGTCTTCCAGCATGGTTCTCAAACGGGTCTCGTCGATGACCGTCACACCGAGCTCGACGGCCTTGTCGAGCTTGCTTCCGGCCTCGGCGCCGGCCACCACGAAATCGGTCTTCTTCGAAACCGAGCCGGCCACTTTGCCCCCGGCCGCCTCGATGCGTTCCTTCGCTTCGTCACGGGTCCAGTTCGGCAGCGTACCGGTAAGCACGAACGTCTTGCCAGCCAGCCTGCCAGCGACACGGGGCGCTGCCTGGCCTTCCTTCCAGTGCACGCCTGCGGCGCGCAGCTGGTCGACGACTTCCCGGTTGTGTCGCTCGGCAAAGAAGCGCGCGACCGAGGCCGCCACGACTGGCCCGACATCCGTCACCTGCAGCAGTTCGTCTTCCGAGGCATCCATGACCGCCTCGAGCGAGCCGAAGTGCCGTGCCAGGTCGCGCGCCGTCGATTCGCCCACATGGCGGATCCCCAGCGCATAGATGAAGCGCTCGAGCGTCGTGCTGCGCGCCCGCTCCAGCGCCGCCAGGATGTTGGCGGCCGACTTGTCCGCCATGCGCTCGAGACCGGCGATCGATCCGAACCCGAGCTTGAAGAGATCCGCCGGCGTCTTGACGAGGCCTTCATCGACCAGCTGGTCGACCAGCTTTTCGCCCAGACCTTCGATATCCAGCGCGCGCCGTCCGGCGAAGTGCAGCAGCGCCTGCTTGCGCTGGGCCGGGCAGAAAAGTCCCCCCGTGCAGCGCAGGTCCTTTTCGCCCTCTTCCCGCATGACGCTCGAACCGCAGACCGGGCACGCCTTGGGCAAGGCGAATGGCGTCGCGCCGCGGGGCCTGCGGTCCGGCAATACCGAAACGATCTGCGGAATGACATCCCCGGCGCGCCGGACGATGACGGTGTCGCCGATCATCAGTCCCAGGCTGTGGATGTAGTCCTCGTTATGCAGCGTTGCGTTGCTGACCGTTACCCCACCGACGAACACCGGCGCAAGCCGCGCCACGGGCGTGATCTTCCCGGTGCGGCCCACCTGGACGTCGATCCCGGTCACCTGGGTGAGTTCTTCCTGCGCCGGATACTTGTGAGCCACGGCCCAGCGCGGTTCGCGCGACACGAAACCCAACTCGCGCTGAAGATCCAGACGGTTGACCTTGTAGACGACGCCGTCAATGTCGAAGGGCAATCGGTCGCGCTGCGCGGCGATCTCTGCGTGGAACGCCACCAGGGCGTCCGCGCCAAGGACGACACGGCGCTCGGAAGCCACCGGCACCCCTATCGCGGCAAGTGCATCGAGCACTGCGCTGTGGGTCGTCGGCGTTCGCCAACCAACTACTTCGCCAAGCCCATACGCGTAGAACGACAGCGGCCGGCTCGCCGTCGACTTTGCGTCCAGCTGCCGCAGAAAACCGGCCGCGGCGTTGCGGGGGTTGACGAACACCTTGTCGCCCGCCTCGCGCTGGCGCTCGTTGATCCGCTCGAATTCGCGCCGCCGCAGAAAGACCTCACCACGCACCTCGATGACAGCGGCTTCGACATTCTTCAGGCGTAGAGGTATTGACCGGATCGTGCGTGCGTTGGGCGTGACGTCTTCCCCCTCTTCGCCATCGCCGCGCGTGGCCGCACGAGCGAGTACGCCGTGTTCGTAGCGTAGGTTGATGGCAAGACCATCGAACTTCAGCTCGGCGCAATACTCGACCGGCGGGTCGTCGTCACCCAGCTTCAGTTCGCGGCGTACACGGGTATCGAAGGCGCGCGCGCCGTTGGGGCCGGCATCGGTTTCGGTGCGGATCGAAAGCATCGGCACCGCGTGGCGCACCTTCGGCAGATCGGATCGCACGCCGCCACCGATCCGCTGGGTCGGCGAGTCAGGCGTGAGCAGTTCCGGGTGAGCCTGCTCGAGCGCCTGCAGTTCGCGGAACAGTCGATCGTATTCGGCATCCGGCAGGCTTGGGCTTGCGAGCACGTAGTACTCGTAGTCCGCCCGCGCGATCTGCTCGCGCAGCGCGCGCGCCCGCGCGTCCTGCGATCCGCGCGACGCGGTGGGCATCTCAACCCGCGTAGAGGCGCTTGGCGCGCACCGAACCCGCCTCGACACCGGCCACATGCATCTGCTCGTACATGCCGGCGAGCTGCGCCGCAATCGAGAAGTGGGCCTCGCGCTGTACCGGCCGTCCGTTGTCGTCAACGATGCGGCCGTTCAGTCGCACCGCCAGCGTGTCCGCCGCGGCAAACTGCTTGACGAGCGGTTGCCCTTCCGGCCGAACCACCGGGACATCGATCGAAACCGCGAGACGCTCCGTGGGGAAGGATGCCGCCGTCAACGCGAGGACGGGCTCGCCGCGCTCGTCGCGCGACTCCCAACGGCCCTGGCCCAAGGCGACGAACTCAGCCTCGCTCGCCGCCGCCTGCACCGTGTCCGCGGTCCAGGGTCCCTGTGTCGCCTCCACGGTCAGCGTGATCTGCACATCGAAACGCGCACAGAGCTGGTCGAGCTCGGCCGCCTGGGCGACCAGTCGCGGCACATCCGGCGCATCGAAGTCGGCGTCCACGCCGACGGCGATCTGCTGTGCCGTCGCGACAAACCGTGTCGCGTCGATCTCGCCCAATACCCCATTGCGATGCGCCATCTGGACCGCCAGCAGCAGTTCGGAGTAGAAGCCAAACCGATCGGGTGCCGTCCATTGCTGCGACTTGGCATCCCAGACCGCGAGGTGAGTCGGCAGCGGCAGATGCAGCCGCTCGAGCTGCCCCTTGGCTTCAAGTGCCGCCACGCCGTCGATCGCATGCGTGCAGCGCAGCTCGATGACAAAGTCGAGCAGCGGGTCCTCGACCCAACCGTCGGGCAGCGCGTATGCCGAGGCATCAGCGCGCTCGGCGGCCGCGTCGTCCTCCGCTTCTGCCTGCGGTGCAGGATCCGCAGCAGCGGCAACTTCGCCTACCACCGTTTCTTCCTGAACCTGGGGCTGGGACTCGAGGCGTGGCTCGATCCGGCGCGAGACACCACCCGCCGGCGCCGAGGCACTCCGCGGCATCTGCGCTAGTGGGTCGCCGACACCCTGCCGCATCGCTGCGTCGATCCGGGCGCGCGTTCGACGCTCCTGCCACTTGCCGTAGATCCATAGCGCGAGCAACAGGGCGGCCGCGACAGCAATCAGCGCCCAGTGCAGGTCTGTCATCGCGCCTAGGCCGCTTCGGCCGTGAGCCGCACGGCGCCTTCGATGTCGACAGCGACGATGCGCGACACACCCTGCTCCTGCATCGTCACGCCGATCAGCTGCTGTGCCATCTCCATCGCGATCTTGTTGTGCGTGATGAACAGGAACTGCGTGTTCTCCGTCATCGATTCGACCAAGCGGCAGAAGCGGTCGGTGTTCGCGTCATCGAGCGGAGCGTCCACCTCGTCCAGCAGGCAGAACGGCGCCGGGTTGAGCTTGAACAGTGCAAACACCAGCGCCGTGGCCGTGAGCGCCTTTTCGCCTCCGGACAGCAGGTGAATCGAGCTGTTGCGCTTGCCGGGTGGCTGCGCCATCACCTGCACGCCGGCATCGAGGATCTCCTCGCCCGTCATCAGCAGGCGAGCTTCGCCGCCGCCGAAGAGCTTCGGGAAGAGCTGACCGAAATGCGCGTTCACCTGGTCGAAAGTCTGCTGCAGCATGTCGCGAGTCTCGCGGTCGATCTTGCGAATGGCGTCTTCGAGCGTGTCGATCGCCGACCGGAGGTCGGTCGACTGTGAGTCAAGGAACGTTTTGCGCTCGCGCGAGGTGGTGAGCTCTTCAAGCGCCGCCAGGTTCACGGCTCCCAAAGCCGCGATTTCCTGTGCCAGTCGCGTGATCTCGGTCTGCAGGGCAGCCGCCTTGATCTGCGGCGTCAGCTTCTGGAGGAGCGCAGCCTCGTCAGCACCGGCCTCGCCAAGCTGGGTTGCAAACTGCTCGGCGGCGAGTCGGGCCGCCTGCTCCCTCAGTTGCAGCTCGGTGAGTTTCTGGCGCCGTGGCTCGAGTTCGCGCTCGAGTGTGAGGCGACGCTCATCGGTGGCGCGCAACTGCTGGCCGAGGTCGTCGAGTCGGCTGCGGGCCTGCCGCAGATCCTCCTCGGCAGCGGTGCGCTTGCCGAGCCAGCCTTCGAGCCCCGCACGCACTGCGCCGTCGTCAAGTCGGGCGAGCTCCTCCCCGGCGGACGCGATGTCGGCCTCGAGTCGCGCTGCATCGGACGCCGCGACCTCGGCTGCGTGCGCGACATCGCCCTGGCGCTCTCGATTGGACGCCAGCGCAAACTCGACCTGCTTCCACGCGGCCTCGAGCGCGCGCTGCTCGTCTCGCGCCCCCCGCAGCGCCTGGTCCGCCTGTTCGTAGCTCGTGCGTGCGGCCTCGACCGCATCCTGGCGCGCTGCCAGCTCATTATCCAGCAACTGGAAGCGACCATCGGCGTCATTGCGTGCCGACCGCAGTTCCAGTTCGTGGGACTCGATTTCCGCGAGCTCGCTCTCGATCTGTCCGCTGCGATGCCTGACGCGCTCGATCAGTTCGCCGAGCCGCACGGCCTCGATCTGCACACCATGCAGGACGCCGCGGACGCGTTCGACCTCGCGCCGGCTCGCGGCCAGTTGCTCCTGCGCATCACGCAGCGCGCCTTCGGAACGCGCCAGCGACGCGGTACGTTCCTCGACGATCAGTCGCTGGGCGCGGATTTCCTTGTCGAGGTTCTCGATCTCGAGGCGCCGCGCCAGCAGGCCCGATTTCTCGTCGTCGGCGGCGAAGAAGCGCACGCCGTAACGCGAAACGAGGTGGCCCGCGGCCACCACGAACTGCCCACCGACCGGAAGCTGGTCACGCGCCGCCATCGCCGCGGCGAGATCGGGCGCGACGAAGACGTTCGCCAGCCAGTCGTTGAGGACGGCCACCAGCGCGGCGTCGTGACCCCGCACGCGATCGGACAGTCGCGCGAAGCCAGGCATGTGCCCGCCCTCTCGCGTAACCGCACCGGTGGTCGAGTAGAACGCGACCCGCGCGGGCGGCGCGCTGGTCGCCAGGCCGCCCACCGTGTCGAGGCGTCCGACTTCGACGCCTTCGACGCGCTCGCGCAGCACGGCCTCGAACGCCGTTTCCCAGCCGTGCTCCACACTCAGCTTGCGAAAGAGCCGCGGCAGTCCATCCAGGCCCTGTGCCGCCAGCCACGGGTCGAGCCGGGTATCCGCCTCGACGCTCGCCTGCACCTGCCGTAGCGCGGCCAGGTGCGCCTCGATCCGTGTCAGGGCCTCCTGTTCACGCTGCTTCGCATCGACGTGTTCCTGCCGCTCCCGCGTAGCCGCCGCGACGCGCTCCTCGGCCGCGGTGAGCGCGGCGGAGTGCTGCCCCAGTTCGCCTTCCAGCGTCGCGACCTGATCACGCATCGAGGCAAGGCGTGCCTCATCGGGTGAACCAATAGAAGCCCGCTCTTCATCCAGGCGTTCGCGCCGCTGCTGCAGCTGGGCAAGCTGGCGATCGACATTGCGCTGTTCCCCGGCCGCCGCCTCGATCGCCTGTTCGGCGAGCGCGGCGTCCGCGCGCGCGGCCGTCATCGCCTCGCGTGCCAGCTGGTAGGCGTTCTCCAGCCCCGGCAGTCCACCTTCGTGTTCGGCGCAGCGGGCTTGCGCCTGCACGAGCTGGGTGGTCGCCTCCTGGATGCTCTGCAGAAGGGCAGCTGCACGCGCGAGCAGGTCGGTGTGTTCTTCGAGCCGGCGCGCGCGATTCGACTTCAGCGTCTCGATCTGCGCGGCGAGGCGGTTGCGGCCCTCGACGATCATGCGGATCTCGGATTCGAGCCGTGCCACCTCGGAGTTGACCTGCAGCAGGCCGCCCTGTGCCTCATGCACGGCGTCACTCGCGCCGTAGTGGCCCGTGCGAACCTCCTCCAGTTCGCGCTCCGCGGCGCGCAGGTCGGCCACGTGCGATTCCAGCGCCGTCGTGCGCGCCTCGATGTCGCGCGTGACCTTGTCGCGCTCGGCTTCCGCCTCGCGCCGCCGTGACAGCCACAGCAATTGCTGCTGCTCGTCATGCGCCACCTGCAGGTCGCGATAGCGCGCCGCGACTTCAGCCTGCTGCTCGAGCCGTCCGATCTGGCTGTCGAGCTCGCGCAGGATGTCCTCGACCCGCGTCAGGTTGTCGCGGGTATCCGCCAGTCGGTTCTCGGTCTCGCGCCGACGTTCCTTGTATTTCGAGATCCCTGCCGCTTCCTCGAGGAAGATCCGCAGTTCCTCGGGACGCGCTTCGACGATGCGCGAGATCATTCCCTGGCCGATGATCGCGTAGGCGCGCGGACCGAGGCCGGTTCCTAGGAACATGTCGTGCACGTCGCGGCGCCGCACGTTCTGGTTGTTAATCATGTAGCTCGACGTCCCGTCGCGTGTCAGCACGCGCTTGACGGAGATCTCCGCGTACTGGCCCCAGGCGCCGCCGATGCGGCCATCGGCGTTGTCGAAGACGAGCTCGACGCTCGCACGGCCGGCCGGCTTGCGGTTCACCGAGCCGTTGAAGATGACGTCCTGCATTGACTCGCCGCGCAGCTCGGCGGCCTTGCTTTCGCCGAGCACCCAGCGCACCGCGTCGATGACATTGGACTTGCCGCAGCCGTTGGGGCCGACGACCCCGACAAGGCTGCCGGGGACATCGATGGGGGTCGGGTCGATGAACGACTTGAACCCGGCGAGCTTGATCTGCCGAAGGCGCACGAGTGTCTGAGCGGGAAGTTAAGGTGGCCGCCCCGAACGCAACCGGTGTCGAGCGGTACCGAGTCTGCGCGGGGAGGAAAAACGCCTTCGTATAATAACAGCGCACATCCTTCTCGCTGCGGCCTCCCGCACGCATGCGAACGCAAGCTGCGACCATGGCCACCCGCCCCAGCAAGAAACTCGAAACGTTCCCGAACCCGGCGCCACAGCGCGATTACCTCGTCCACATCGAGGTGCCCGAGTTCACCTGCCTGTGCCCGCTGACGGGACAGCCGGATTTCGCCACGCTGATCCTCGACTACGTGCCGGACCGACGCAACGTCGAGCTGAAGGCACTCAAGCTCTACGTCTGGTCATACCGCGACGAGGGCGCCTTCCACGAAGCCGTCACCAACCGGATCCTCGACGACCTGGTGGCGGCCCTGGCGCCGCGCTTCGCCCGGCTGACGGCGAAGTGGTACGTGCGCGGCGGGCTCTTCACGACGGTCATCGCCGAACACCGCAAGAAGGGGTGGAAACCGCCTTTGCAGGTCGACCTCGGCCGCATTGCGGTCGAAGGCACGCCGACCCGGGGCTGAGCGTGAATCCTGATCTGCGTCGGCTGCAGCCCTACCCGTTCGAGCGCCTGCGGCAGCTTTTCGCCGGGACCACCTCGCCGGCCAGCCTGGCACCGATCAATCTCTCGATCGGCGAGCCGAAGCATGCGACCCCGCATCTGATCTTCGATGCACTGACCGCGGCGTTGCCGGGACTCGCACAGTATCCGGTGACGGCCGGCATGCCCGCGCTGCGCGAGGCGATCGCGACCTGGCTGACACGGCGCTTCGACGTGCCCGCCATTGATCCGGCATCACAGGTGTTGCCGGTTATCGGAACGCGCGAGGCGCTCTTCGCCATCGCGCAGACCGTCATCGACCGGTCCCGCAAGGCGCGCGTCGTCGCGCCGAATCCGTTCTACCAGATTTACGAGGGTGCCGCGCTGCTCGCAGGAGCCGACCCGGTATTCCTGCCCACGACCGCGGGAGGCGGCTTCCGCATGGCGTTCGAGACGCTGAAGCCCGACGACTGGAACGGTGTGCAACTCGTCTACGTCTGCTCGCCCGGCAACCCGACCGGCCGCGTTATGGACCTGGACGAGTGGCGGCAACTCTTCGCGCTGTCGGCCCGTCACGGCTTCATCATCGCGGCGGACGAGTGCTACTCGGAAATCTACTTTGACGAGTCAAATCCGCCGCTGGGCGCGCTGCAGGCCGCGCGGCTGCTCGGCAATGAACGCTACGAGCGGCTGATCACCTTCGGCAGCCTGTCCAAACGCTCGAACGCGCCGGGCCTGCGCAGCGGCTACGTGGCCGGCGATGCCGAAGTCATCCGCCAGTTCCTCCTGTACCGCACGTACCACGGCAACGCGATGAGCCCGCCGGTACAGAGCGCCAGCATCGCGGCCTGGAAGGACGAGGCGCACGTGGTCGAGAACCGGCGCCTGTACGCACAGAAATTCGCGCAGGCGCAGCCGGTGATCGCGCGCCGCCTGCCCTGCGCAATGCCGGACGCGGCGTTCTATCTCTGGGCGCGCACGCCGATTGACGATGCCGAGTTCGCGCGTCGGCTGCTCGCCGCGACCAATGTCACGGTCCTGCCCGGCAGTTACCTTTCACGCGAAGTTGCAGGCCACAATCCCGGGGCCGGCTACGTCCGGATCGCGCTCGTGGCGGAGCCGGCCGAGGTCGCCGAGGCCGCCGAACGCATCGCCTCTTTTCAACTCTGACGCACCCAAGGAATCCCGATGTCACTCGAACAGACGATCAACGGCGCCTGGGAACAGCGCACCAGCCTGGCGCCGGGAACCGCCCCTCCGGCAATCAGCGAGGCCGTGAACCAGGCCATTGCCGACCTCAACGCCGGGCGCCGGCGCGTCGCCGAGAAACTGGACGGAACGTGGATCACGCATCAGTGGCTCAAGAAGGCGGTGCTGCTGTCGTTCCGCCTCAACGACAACGTTCCGATCCATGCCGGCGAGCTGGGCTTCTACGACAAGGTGCAACCGAAGTTCTCGCACCTCGACGCGGAGCACATGCGTGCCACCGGCGTTCGCGTCGTGCCGCCTGCCGTCGCCCGTCGCGGCAGCTACATCGCCAGGAACGTCGTCCTGATGCCTTCCTACGTCAACATCGGCGCCTACGTCGACGAGGGCACGATGGTCGACACCTGGGCAACAGTCGGTTCGTGCGCGCAGATTGGCAAGAACGTCCACCTGTCGGGCGGGGTCGGCATCGGCGGCGTGCTGGAGCCGCTGCAGGCCAATCCGACGATCATTGAGGACAACTGCTTCATCGGCGCCCGCTCAGAGGTCGTCGAGGGCGTCATTGTCGAGGAGAACGCGGTGCTCGGCATGGGGGTCTTCATCGGCCAGAGCACCAAGATCTTCAACCGAGAAAGCGGCGAGATCTCCTACGGGCGCGTGCCCGCGGGTTCGGTGGTGGTGGCTGGTTCGCTGCCTTCGCGCGACTGCAATCTGTACTGCGCGGTGATCGTCAAGCAGGTCGACGCGAAGACGCGAGCGAAGACGAGCATCAACGAGTTGCTGCGGACGTAATTTCGACCTTGATAAGGCCCGCTCGCTTCGCGGGGCGGTAGCGCCACCTTCCTAATACCAAGCCGGGAGTCGCCCGGCGGCGAGCGGGACATACCGTCGCCGTGCCGATGCCGCTAAACGCGGCGCAGTTCTGCCTTCGAAGGCGCCGCGGCAGGCAGAAAGAGCAGCCCGTGCTGTGTTCCAGCGTCAGCCCTGTGCCCCGTTAGGCCCTCTTTTCATCCAATCGGACGGATTCGCAACCGCCCGCCTGCAGTCGTATGCTTTGCCTCTCAGAAGCCCGAGGTCCAATGTCATGTCGACTACTCCCACGTCGCTCGAACGCCTCTTCGGCCTGATGGCCGAAAAGCAGGCGTCGGACCTCTTCCTTTCGGTCGGGTCGCCGATCACGATCAAGATCAACGGCGTCTGCGTGCCGATCAACCAGGAGCGCCTCGCCCCCCAGGCGATCGTCTCGCTGCTGGCGGAGCGGCTGACCGACGCCCACTTCCGGGAGCTCGAGGACTCGCGCGAGTTGAACATCGGCCTGCCGGTGCAGGGCATCGGCAGCTTCCGTCTTTCTGCGTTCCTGCAGCGCGGCTCGATCTCCGCCGTAGTCCGTTTTATCCCGCATGACATCCCGAAGCTCGATGCCCTGCACCTGCCTGAGATCCTCAAGGACCTCGTGATGGAGCGTCGGGGTCTGATCCTGGTGGTGGGCGCCGCGGGCTCCGGCAAGTCGACGACCATCGCCTCGATGATCGACCACCGCAACGAGCTGATCACCGGGCACGTGCTGACCTTCGAAGACCCGATCGAGTTCCTGTTCCGCAACAAGAAGTCGATCATCAACCAGCGCGAGATCGGGTCGGACGCCCGGACGCTGCAGGTGGCGTTGCGCAGTGCGATGCGGCAGGCACCGGACGTCATCTTCATCGGTGAGATCCGCGACCGCGACACGATGAGCGCGGCGCTCGCCTATGCGATGTCGGGCCACCTGGTGGTGGCCACGCTGCACGCCACCAACAGCGCCCACGCGTTGAACCGCGTCATCAGTTTCTACCCGCCGGAAACGCGCCAGGCGTTCTTCCAGGACCTTTCAGTCGCCGTCAAGGCGATCGTGTCGCAGCGTCTGGTGCGGTCCAAGCGCGGCGGGCGGGTGCCGTCTGTCGAAGTGCTGATGAACACGCGCCACATCGCCGACCTGATCGAGCGCGGCGACGTGCAGGCCATCAAGGAAGCGATGGAGCAGAGCCTGGCGCCCGAGAGCATGTCGTTCGAGCAGAGCCTTTACTCGCTGATCCAGGCCGACCAGATCACGCGCGAAGACGCGCTCGCCGCGGCCGACTCGCAGAACAACCTGCTGTGGTTCATCAATAATGCCGGCAAGGCCCGCTCGCAGATCCAGCGCGACCGCGAAGAGACCGGCTCGGACGCCTCCTTCTCCGAGTTCACGCTCAACATCTGACTCCGCCGCTGGCGGCACGGGTCAGCCGTTACAATCCGCGCGCTTCGCACGTGCACCGTTGCTGCGTGCGGCCGCACGCATGCACCCGACCCTCGAACTCGCCCACGAACTGATCTCCCGGCAGTCCGTCACGCCGTATGACGGCGGCTGCCAGCCGCTGATCGCCGCGCGACTGGCCCCGCTCGGCTTCAACGCTGAAGTCATCGCCAGCAACGGTGTGACGAATCTATGGCTGCGGCGCGGCCGCGCCGCGCCGGTATTAGTCTTTGCCGGGCACACCGATGTCGTGCCGACCGGTCCGCTCGACCAGTGGAGCTCGGACCCCTTCACGCCGACGCTCCGCGATGGCGTCCTCGTCGGGCGCGGAGCCGCCGACATGAAGAGCTCGATCGCTGCTTTCGTAGTGGCCGCCGAGGAATTCGTGCGCGCGCAGCCGAACCACCGCGGGTCGATTTCATTGCTGCTGACCTCGGACGAGGAAGGCCCGGCGACCGACGGGACGACCAAGGTCGTGGAAGCCCTGCGCGCCCGCGGCGAGGCAATCGACTATTGCATCGTCGGCGAGCCAACCTCGGTCGACCGGCTCGGCGACACCATCAAGAACGGCCGGCGCGGCTCCCTCACGGGACGCCTGACCGTGCGGGGCGTGCAAGGGCATGTGGCCTACCCTCACCTGGCACGCAACCCGGTGCACATGCTGGCGCCGGCGCTTGCCGAACTTGCGGCCACCCGCTGGGATGACGGCGACGAGTTCTTTCCGCCGACGACATTCCAGGTCTCCAACATCCACGCAGGAACCGGCGTCGGCAACGTCATCCCCGGGACCTGCAGCGTCGACTTCAACTTCCGCTTTGCGCCGGCGTCGACGGCCGGGGATCTGCAGCAGCGCGTCGCGGAGGTGCTACGCAGGCATCAGGTCGAGCATGAACTCGACTGGACTGTCGGCGCACAGCCGTTTCTCACTCCGCGCGGTGAGCTGTCGCAGGCCATCAGCGCCGCGATCGAACAGACGACCGGAATCAGCCCGGAGCTGTCCACCACCGGCGGGACGTCCGACGGGCGCTTCATCGCCACGTTGTGTCCTCAGGTCATCGAGTTCGGCCCGCCGAACGCGACCATCCACAAGATCAACGAACAAATCGCCGTGGCCAACCTCGAACCGCTCAAGAACATCTATCTGGGTACGCTGGTACGCCTTCTGGCCGCGGAATAGACCATGACAACGCTGATCGACGCACAGGCCAACCTCCGCACGCTGCGCGACGTGCTCCGCTACGCGGTTACACGCTTCAACGAGGCCGAGCTGTCGTTCGGGCACGGCCAGGGCGACGCCTTCGAGGAGGCCGCCTTCATCGTCATGCGCACGCTGAAGCTGCCGACGGAGCGGCTCGAGTTCTTCGCGGACGCCTACCTGACGCACGCCGAGATCCACGAACTGCTGCAGGTCATCGACCGGCGCGTGAAGAAGCGCATTCCGGCGGCCTACTTGCTCAACGAGTCGTGGCTGCGCGGCTACAAGTTCTACGTCGACGAACGCGTGCTCATACCGCGGTCGTTCATCGGCGAACTGCTCGACGAGGGACTGACGCCCTGGATCAGCGACCGCAACGCGATCGGCGATGTGCTCGATCTGTGCACGGGCTCGGGCTGCCTCGCCATCATGGCCGCCGACGCCTTCCCCAATGCAAAGGTGGACGCCGCCGACATCTCGGCCGAAGCCCTCACGGTGGCACGCCGGAACATCGACGACTATCAGCTCCAGACGCGCGTGAACCCGGTCAAGTCCGATCTCTTCGCCGCACTCGGCACCAAGCGCTACGACATCATCCTGTGCAATCCGCCCTACGTGACCGAGAGCGCGATGGCCAGGCTGCCCACTGAGTACACGCATGAGCCCAAGATCGCGCTGGCGGGTGGAGCGGACGGCATGAACCTGGTCAAGACCGTCGTGCGCCAGGCGCGTGGCCACCTCAAGCGCGGTGGACTGCTGGTCGTCGAAGTCGGTGATGGCCGCGCCGCCGCCGAGAAGACCTTCGGCGACCTTCCGCTGACGTGGCTGACGACCAGCGCCGGCGATGACATGGTGTTTCTCGCCCGGCAGGAAGAGCTGCCGTAGCGAGGCGCCCGACGTCATGGTCCGGGTTCTGCCCGCGCGTGACGCGGCAGCCGGAGTCGGCGCGGTGATCCGCGATCTGCCCGGCTCGACGCAATGCGCCTGATGATGACTTTGAACAGTCACCGACTTCCATGCTGAGACTCATTGACGTCGCGATCGCGCGCGGAACCCGGACGCTGTACCGGGGCGTGTCACTGATCGCGCGACCCGGCGAGCGCATCGGGCTGGTCGGCGCCAACGGTTGCGGCAAGTCGAGCCTGTTCGCCGCGCTGCTCGGCGAACTGGGGCTCGATGCGGGCAGCGTCGAGGCACCTCCACCCGAACGCATCGCGCACGTTGCTCAGGACATCGAGGCGAGCCATCTGAGCGCACTCGACTATGTCGTGGCCGGGCACGCGCCACTGGTCGCCGCCCGCGCGGAACTCGCCGCCGCGGAGAGGTCGCACGATGAAATGCAACTCGCGCACGCGCACGCGGCGCTGGCCGAACTCAACGAAGGCGCCATCATCGCCTCGGCGCAGGCCGTGCTGCACGGCCTCGGGTTCGCGTCCTTCGACGGCACGCGGCCGGTCACAGCGTTCTCGGGCGGATGGCGCAACCGGCTGGCCCTGGCGCGCGCGTTGCTGCGGCCGGCCGACCTCCTGCTGCTCGATGAGCCGACGAATCACCTCGATCTCGACTCCGTCGTCTGGCTCGAATCCTGGCTGCGGCGGCAACCTGCCACGGTACTGGTCATCTCGCATGACCGCGAGTTCCTCGACCGCATTGCCGAGTCCATCTGGCACGTGGACCAGGAAACGATCCGCCGCTACGCCGGCGACTACAGCGCCTTTGAGCTCGCCTGGCTCGAACAGCAGAAGCAGCAGGACGCCGCGGCCAAGGCCTATGCACGGACGGCGGCGCACCTGCAGAGTTTCGTCGACCGCTTCCGCGCGCAGGCGACCAAGGCACGCCAGGCGCAGAGCCGGCTGAAGATGCTCGAACGGCTGACCGTCATCGAGCCCAGCCGGTCGCGGCGTGAGTGGCGTTTCGAATTCCTGGAACCGGTGCGCACGCCGGAGCGGCTGCTCGATGCCGAGGGCATGGCGCTCGGCTACGGCTCGCGGACGGTGCTCGCCGACATCACGCTGACGGTACGCGCCGGCGACCGCATCGGCATTCTGGGCGTCAACGGCGCTGGCAAGTCGACGCTCGTGAAGGCGATCGCGCGCGAGCTGGAGCCCGCGGCCGGCGAGCTGCGCCGGGGACAGGGCCTGGCGATCGGCTACTTCGCGCAGCACCAGCTTGACCAGCTGCGCTCCGACGAGACACCGCTGGCCCACCTGCGCCGCCTGGCGCCCGATGCCCGCGAGCAGCAGCTGCGTGAGTTCCTGGGAAGCTATCGATTCTCGGGCGAGATGGCCACCACGCTGATCGGTCCGATGTCCGGCGGCGAGAAGGCGCGCTGTGCGCTCGCGCTGATTGCGTGGCAGCGCCCCAACCTGCTGCTGCTCGACGAGCCCACGAACCATCTCGACATGGAAACGCGCGAGGCCCTGACGGTGGCGCTTTCGTCCTACGAAGGGGCGCTGCTGCTGGTCTCGCACGACCGGCACCTGCTTCGCGCGACCTGCGACCAGCTCTGGCTGGTGCACGACGGCCGCGTCGCCCCCTTTGACGGCGACCTCGACGACTACGCGTCCCTTGTGCTGGCGAGCCGGCGCGATCGCGCTGATGAACCGGGCGATGCCGACGCGCCCAACCGCCGCGAGCAACGCAAGCAGGAGGCGGCCGAGCGGCAGCGTCGCGCGAGCGCGCGGCGCCCGCTCCAGTCGCGCCTGAAACGCCTCGAACAGGAACTGGCGAAGGTCAATGGCGAACTGCGCGAACTCGACGCACGACTGGCCGACCCGGACTTCTATCACGCAGGCGACGAAGCGGTGGTGGCCGAGACATTGAAGCGTCGTGGCGAACTGTCGCGCCAGATAGAGACGCTTGAGGGACAATGGCTCGAACTCACGCAGGAACTCGAGGCGATCGAATGAAGGGCACCGATCCCGCGGGACACGGGTGCTGGCACGCATGCGCGCAGGGCGTCCGATGACTGCGCCCCTCGCGGGACTGCGCATCCTCGACCTCACGCGCCTGCTGCCCGGCCCGGCGGCGACGATGCACCTGGCCGACTTCGGGGCCGATGTCATCAAGATCGAAGACACCGCAGCCGGCGACTACATGCGCGACTTCGAGCCGCAGGTCGCCAACGCGCAGGGCGTACTCGTTAATCCGGCCTTCGAGGCGACCAATCGCGGCAAGCGGTCACTGGCGATCGACCTGAAACACGCGCGCGGCCGCGAGTTGCTGCTGGAGCTTGCCGGCAACGCCGACGCCCTGATCGAAAGCTTCCGCCCCGGCGTGCTTGCCCGGCTCGGCCTCGGCTGGGACGTGCTTCATGCGCGCAACCCCCGGCTCGTCCTATGTTCGCTCTCGGGCTACGGCCAGACCGGTCCGTGGTCGCAAAAGGCCGGGCACGACATCAACTACATAGCGGTCAGCGGCGTGCTGGACCAGATCCGCGCCGAGGGTCGCCCAGCGATTCCGAACCTGCAGCTCGGCGATCTGCTGGGCGGTGCGCTGTCGTCCCTGTCGGCGCTGCTGATGGCGCTGTTGGCTGCGCAACGCACCGGCCAGGGACGATGGATCGACGTCGCCATGTCCGAGGCCTTGCTGGTGCATCACTTCTTCCCTCATGCGGAACTCGACGTCGGGCAGCAGCCCATCGGCGGCGAGACGCTGCTGACCGGCGGGGCAGCCTGCTATCGCCTCTACGAGACGGCCGACGGCCGCCATCTGGCGGTCGGGGCGCTCGAGCAGAAGTTCTGGGAGTCCTTCTGCGATGCGGCCGGGCTGGCGCGGTTGCGCACGCGCCACTGGGCATGCGGCGAGGCACCGGGTTCGACCGCCGCGCACGAGACGATCGCGCACGTGGCCGAACAGCTGCGCCGACGCACGCTGGACGAGTGGCTGCAGGTCTTCAATGCTGTTGATGCCTGCGTGACACCGGTCCTGACCCCGGCCGAAGCCATCGTCCACGAGCAGGCCGCCGCGCGCGGCGTCGTCCGCCGACAGGGTGCGGTAACGGAGATCGGCCCGCTCGCGCAGATGTCAGGCCATTCAATGCCTTCGCGCCCGGCTCCGCGCGCAGGCCAGCAGACCCGCGAGGTGCTGGCCGAGCTGGGCCTCAGCGCCGGCGCGATCGAGGACCTGATCGCCTCCCGGGTCGTACAGGAGGCCAGATGACCGAGCGTCGACGGCTGCTGCTGATGCGCCACGGCGCCGTCGACTACTTCGATGCCGCAGGCCGCCCCTACCCGCCCGATGACGTGCCGCTGACTGCCGCGGGCGTCGAGCAGGCCCGTGCGATGGGCGCCTGCATAGCACGCGCGGAAGTGAAGATCGACCGCGCGATCACCAGCGGCCTGGCACGCACGCGCCAGACCGTGCAGCACGTGCTGGAGGCCGCGGGCGTGGAGCCACCGATCGAGCACTGGCCCGACCTGCGTGAGATCCAGCCCGGACACCTGCCCAGCATCTCCGATCATGAATTGCGGACGGCGTTCCTGAGCGCGTTCGAAGGCCCGGTGCCGCGCGAGACCCGGTTCCTGCACGGCGAAACGATCGGCGCCATGCTCGACCGCACGCTGCCGGCGCTGCAATGGCTGCTCGCCGACGAGGGATGGGACACCGCGCTGATGGTGCTGCACGGCGGCGTGAACCGGGGACTGCTGTCCTGGTTCCTGACCGGGCAGCCGCTCTTCCTCGGTGGCCTGGCGCAGGACACCGGTTGCCTCAACATCATCGATGTCGGCTCCGGGCCGTCCAACAGCGTCGTTCGCGTCGTCAACTTCTGTCCGATTGATACGCTGCAGACGGCGACCCGCCTCTCCACCATGGAACACCTGCTGCAGAAGTATCTGAAACTGCGCACTTTGCGCGGCGAACCAGGAGACATCGCATGAACCAGCTCGGTCCCGTCACGGGACGCCACGCCTTCGATGTCGGGCGCCTCGCCACCCATCTCGCGCGGCATCTGCCGGACTTTCGAGGGCCGGTCGAGGTACAGCAGTTCCAGGGCGGCCAGTCCAATCCCACCTACCTGATCGCCACGCCGACGGCGAAGTACGTCATGCGCAGCAAACCGGGCCCGGCCGCCAAGCTGCTGCCGTCGGCGCATGCGATCGAGCGCGAGTTCCACGTCATGCGCGCGCTCGCGGCGCAGGGCATCCCGGTGCCATGGACACTGCTGCTGGTCGAGGACGAAAGCGTGATCGGGCGAGCGTTCTACCTGATGCAGCATGTCGATGGCCGCATCTTCTGGGACCAGTCGCTGCCGGACCTCGACCCCGTCGAGCGCGCCGCGATCTACGACGAGATGAACCGGGTCATTGCACGGCTGCACTCGGTCGACATCGAACGCGCGGGCCTCGCCGACTACGGCAAGGCGGGCAACTACTTCGAGCGCCAGATCGGCCGCTGGAGCAAACAGTACCGGGCTTCGGAGACCGATCGCATCGAGGCCATGGACCGCCTGATCGAGTGGCTGCCGAAGCACATCCCCGCTGGGGATGAAACGACCGTCGTGCACGGCGACTACCGGATGGACAACCTGATCTTCCACCCGGTCGAGCCGCGCATCATCGCCATCCTCGACTGGGAGCTGTCGACACTCGGGCATCCGCTGGCGGATTTTTCCTACCACTGCATGAGCTGGCACATCCCGCCGGGCGCATTCCGCGGCATCGCCGGCCTCGACCTGGCTGCGCTCGGCATCCCGGAGGAGCAGGAGTACATCCGCCGGTACGTCGAACGCACCGGCCGGCCCGTGATCGAAAACTGGAACTTCTATCTCGCCTACAACCTGTTCCGCATCGCGGCCATCCTGCAGGGCGTCTACAAGCGAGCGACCGAAGGGCTTGCCTCGTCGGACAATGCAAAGCAGGCCAGCGAGAACGCGAAGGCGCTGGCCGAGCTGGGCTGGCGCTATGCGCAGCGCGCCTGAGACAATCAACCGCACGCTATGAGCCTGCTCGACCCCAAGCTGACCCCCAGCGCAATCGTCCGCCACCTCGACCAGTACGTCGTGGGCCAGGACGAAGCGAAGAAGATCCTCGCCGTCGCCGTTTACGCGCACTACAAGAAGATTGCGCGTTCGCAGCTGGAGGGCCTCGAGATCACCAAGAGCAACGTGCTGCTGGTCGGCCCGACCGGCACCGGCAAGACGCTGATGTGCGAGTCGCTGGCGCGCCTGCTCGGGGTGCCGTTCGTGACCGCAGACGCAACCTCGCTCGCGCAGTCACGCTACGTCAATGACGAGATCGAGGCGATCCTCGAGCGACTGCACGACAAGGCCGAGGGCGACGTCGCCCGCACGCAGCAGGGCATTGTCTTCATCGACGAGATCGACAAGCTGCGCTCTGCCGTCGACGCGGCGGCACGGGGGCAGTCGGGCGAAAGCGTGCAGCACGCGCTGTTGAAGATCATGGAAGGTGCGCCGGTCCGGCTGCGCAGCGGCCAGTACCTTGACACGACGAACGTGCTGTTCATCTGCGGCGGCGCCTTCGTGGGGCTCGACGCGATCATGTCGCAGAGCCATGGGTTCGGGTTCGTCGCAACGTCAGATGACGACAACCAGAAAATCCTGACACGGCTCAACGCACGCGTAAAGCCGACGGACCTCGTCGAGTTCGGACTGATACCCGAGTTCACCGGGCGGTTGGCGATCGTGGCGCGTTTCCAGGACCTGACGCGCGACATGCTGGTTCGCATCATGACGGAGCCGCGGAACTGCATCTACCGGCAGTTCCAGGCCATCATGAAGAGCGAGGACGTCGAGCTGGTCGTCGCGCCGCGCGCCTTCGAGGAGATCGCCGACCTCGCGATCGAGTACAAGTCCGGCGCCCGCAGCCTTCGCGGCCTCTTCGAGGAACTGATCACGCCGGTGCTCTTCGCCGTCCCCGACCACCCGGAAGTCAAGCGGGTGGAGATCAACTCGCTCTTCGTCGAGCCGCGCTACTTCCGCGCCCCGCCCGCGCGCTAGCCGAACGATCGCGACCCGCATGATCTCGCTGGCCGGTGCACGTCGAGTCGTCTTCGGGTTGGCCCTGGCCAGCTTCGTCCTGTCGTTCTTCCATCGCACCGCGCCGGCGGCGATTGCCGGGGAGCTGACACGTGCGTTTTCGATCAGCAGCACCGTACTGGGCACGCTGGCAGCGACCTACTTCTATGTCTACACAGTGCTGCAGATCCCCGTGGGCGTGCTGGCCGATACGCTCGGTCCGCGCAGGATCCTGGCGACGGGCTCCGCCATCGCGGCGGCGGGCTCGCTGCTGTTCGCCCTCGCTCCGGTCTGGGAAGTCGCGGCGGCCGGCCGCACGCTGGTCGGCATCGGCGTGTCGGTCGCGTTCATTGCGGTCCTGAAACTCTCCGCCGTCTGGTTTCCGCCGGGCCAGTTCGCCACGCTCGCCGGCGTCACGATGTTCGCGGGCAATCTCGGCGCGGTGATCGCCGGCGCGCCACTGGCGTGGGTCGTCACGCAGACCTCGTGGCGCACGGTGTTCGTCGCGCTGGCGGTGCTGTCGGGGCTGCTTGCCCTGGCCACGTGGCTGCGCGTGCGGGACCGGCCGGAGGAGCTTGGCCTGCCGGCCGTGAACCCTCCGCTTCCGACGACGGCGCACGTACCTTGGAAGCACGCAGTGGCGCGCGTGCTGGCCAATCCCGCCACCTGGCCGCCCTTCATCGTCAACCTCGGCGTCGGCGGCAGCTTCCTCGCCTTCGCCGGTCTCTGGGCAGTGCCCTATCTGCAGCAGGTGCACGGAATGTCACGTGTTCATGCGGCCCAGCACTCGAGCCTGATGCTGCTGGGCGTTGCCTTCGGCTCGATGGCGATCGGTGTCATCTCCGACCGGCTGCGCAGCCGGCGCGGCGTCATGCGTGCCGCGGTCCTGCTCTACACGTTGTCGTGGCTGCCCTGGCTTGCGCATGTGCATTGGCCGCAGTGGGCCACGCTGTCCTGGTTCCTGCTGATGGGGCTGCTGATTCCGGGGTTCACGCTTTCGTGGACCATTGCCAAGGAGGCCAATCCACCGCAGTACTCAGGGATCGCGACCTCCGTGGTCAACACCGGCATCTTCCTCGGCGCCGGCATCCTGCAGCCACTGGTCGGATGGGTACTCGACCGCAGTCGTGCGCTGGACGACGTCGCCGCTGGTTGGGATCGCGCGCTGCTCGTGCTCATTGGCGCCGCCGCGCTCGCCTTGCTCGCGGCCTGGCTGCCTGCGCGCGGCGCGGCGCAGCACCACTGACATCGGGGCGTCGGCCGTCCTGCAACCGCTCAACGGCTGGTCAAGGCGGTGCCACGCAAAGGTTGCAAGCATTGAGTCCGGCGGACTGCCTGCGGCTGCACCCGCACCCATTAGCGCTCGACCGCCTGCGGCGCATCAGGCATACGGCCGCCTTTGCCCGATTGCGCTCTGTTGGCTAGAGTCGCGTTCCGCGTCAACGGCGCCGTCCCCGATGTCCAATGATGAAACTCCCTCTCCGAAGGCGGCACATGGCTGTTTCCGCGGCTGCCGCGCTTCTGGCTGGTGCGCTCTGCGCGCAGCCTCCAGCTTCTGATGGGAACCTCGCCATGACAGATCCGCATCTCTGGCTCGAAGAGGTCGAAGGCGAGCGCGCCCTGGCGTGGGCGCGCAAGCAGAACGAGCGCACACTGGCCGAGTTGCAGGCGGACCCGCGCTTCGAGCGGTTTCAGGCCGACGCACGGCGTGTGCTCGAGTCGCGCGACCGCATCGCGGATCCAGTGCTGATGGCAGGCACCGTCTACAACTTCTGGCAGGACGACCAGCATGTGCGCGGCCTGCTGCGTCGCTCGGATTGGGCCAGCTATCGCAGCGGTGCTCCCAAGTGGGAAACCGTACTCGACATCGATGCACTATCCGCGCACGACGGCAAGCCTTGGGTCACGGGCCTGCCCGACTGTCTGGGGCCGGAGTACCGGCGCTGCCTCGTCACGCTTTCGAACGGTGGCAAGGACGCTGCGATTGTTCGCGAGTTCGATCTGCACGACAGGCAGTTCGTCGCCGGCGGCTTCGCGCTGCCCGAGGCGAAGCACAGAATCGTCTGGGAGACCGGCGATTCCTTGATCATCGGCACCGACTGGGGTGAAGGAAGCCTGACGGAGTCGGGTTACCCGTTCATCATCAAGCGCTGGCGACGCGGTGAGCCGCTGGCCGCGGCCACCGAAGTCTTCCGTGGCTCGCCGCGCGATGTCGGAATGTTTCCAGCCCGGTTCCGCGACCGCGACGGCGGCGTCGCTCTTGTGCTCGTCCGGGCCGAAACCTTCTTCGAGTCGACCTTTCAACTCGTCGACGGCGATCGGCTGGTGCCACTTCCCCTGCCCCGGCGCTCAGAGGTGGTCGCCCTCTGGAGCGGGGAACTTGTGGTCGCCTTGCAGGAAGACTGGAAGGTCGGCGCGACCTTGTTTCACAGCGGGAGCCTGGTCAGCTTTTCGCTGGCGCCGTTCGTACAGTCAGGCACGCTGCACGCCAGATTGGTCTACCAGCCGGGACCCCGGGAATCGTTCCAGGAGTTCCGCGGCAGCCGATCGCTGGCGTATCTGCTCACCGCGGAGAACGTCGCCACCCGGGCCTACCGTTACACGTTCAATGATGGCCAGTGGCACAGGCTCGAAGCGCTCGAGTTGCCACAGCGCAGCCAGGCGAAGTTCGGCCACGTGCCTGCTGACGATGATCGGGCCTTCGTCTACTCGGAGGGGTTCGTCACACCCCTGAGCCTGTTCCTGGCCGAGCCCGGGAAATCGCTGCAGAAGCTCGCCGACCTGCCCTCCCGCTTCGACGCGAGTCGCCTCGTAGTCGACCAGCACGCAGCTCGCTCGAAGGACGGCACGAAGGTGCCTTACTTCGTCGTTCGCCCGAAGAACCTGAAGCTGGACGGCACGGCCCCGACGCTCCTCTACGGCTATGGAGGCTTCCAGATTTCAATGACGCCGGCCTATTCCGGCACGCTCGGGAAACTCTGGCTCGAAAATGGCGGTGTCTACGTGCTGGCGAACATCCGGGGCGGCGGCGAATTCGGGCCGGCCTGGCATCAGGCCGGGCTGAAGACAAATCGGCAACTGATCTACGACGACTTCATTGCCGTGGCCGAGGACTTGATCGAGCGCAGGATCACGAGCCCCCGTCGCCTCGGGATCATGGGGGGATCCAACGGGGGATTGCTGATGGGAGTTGCCCTGACCCAGCGGCCGGACCTGTGGAACGCCGTCGTCATCCAGGTGCCGCTGCTCGACATGCTTCGTTACGATCAGATGCTCGCGGGCGCATCGTGGGTCGACGAGTTCGGCAGTCCAAATGTCCCGGCGGAGCGTGCGTTCCTGGAGAAGATCTCGCCGTACCACAACCTCAAGACCGCCGTCGTCTATCCGCCACCGTTCTTCGTCACATCGACCAAGGATGACCGGGTTCACCCGGGGCATGCCCGCAAGATGGCCGCGAAGATGGCGGATCTGAACTTGCCCTTTTACTACTACGAGAACATCGATGGCGGCCATGCCGCCGCCGCGGACCAGCGGGAGCGCGCGAAGCGCGTGGCGCTCGAATACACGTACCTTGCGCGGCGCTTGATGGACTGACGCCCTGCACTCGAAGACTGCCGCGGCGTCGCTTGCGGGATGGGATACAGAAGCTAGCGGGATCCCGCCACTTCCGATGCCGAGGCGCAGCTGAAGGGGCGTACGCCCTATGGAAGTGAGTGCAGTTCGGCTGCGCGCACTCCGGTCAAGCCCGCCGGCCGCCATGCCCGCAAAAGTGCCAATCAAAACGGTTCAAAGCCGCCAGCAGCGCAGTTGACCTGAATCGACCTAACGCGACAAAACGCTTTCCCGATAGCCGACGTACCTGCCATGCCGAAAAGCGGCAAGGGCGCCCTACAAGTAGTCGTCCTCACGCTGGTGACGCACGGCAAGAACCGTGACGACGTCGCTGCCTTCGATTTCGAAGAGCGCTACATACCCCGCAGAGCCGAACGGAATGACCAGCTCGCGCAGGAACGGGCTGCGTTGGCCGCTGGCCTTTCTGTAACTGAACGGGGAATGCTCGAGACCGGAAACGGCGTGGCGGATCGCTTCCAGCGCACGCTCCGCCAGCGCCCAGTTCGTCACTTCTCGCTCAAGAATGAATTCATACAGCCGAACCAGGTCGTCCTCGGCTTCACGTGTGAAGCGGACGCGGAACATCACTTTGCAGCTGCAGTCCGCCTGGCTTTCTGCAACATGCTTTCCAGGCGGCCCAGCACCTTGCTCGCAGGTACGTAGTCCTGGTTACGCGTCGCTGCATTTCTCGACTTCAGACCCCTTGCGATGAACTCGCGCTGCGCCTGACGACGCTGGATGCCATCCCGGATCGACTGCTCAACGAAGCTGGACAGCGTTTCACCTTCTTCAAGAACATCTTCCGCAGCAGTCCTGAGTTCAGGCTCGACCCGGAGGGAAGGAATGGTGGCGGTCTTCATCGCAACTCCATGCGTCGCATTTGCAACGCATTCTCAGGAAATTTCGCGCCGTCCGCAAGTACCAAGGTTCTATCGAAATGATGATGGCCGTTCTGGCCGGCTACTGGCTAGATATCGCCTGCGGGCCGGAGCAATTTGGGCGGCCGCATTCGGGCATTCCCGGTGGCGAATGTCAGGCATTGAACGCACGCTACAGGCAGCAATGTTGCGCCGCCCGCCGTTGCGGCCGGTGCAATCGCGATCACCGCAGGTGTAAGCCGCCGCGACACTGCACTCGGGGTGAGCGTGTTCGGACCCGACGGCCATCATGGAGCGCCGGCAGATCGTTCACCGGGCTGCTACTCGCTCTTAAGCCGCTTCGACCCTTCGATCAGCGGGTGCCAGCCGTAGACGAGCGTGATCATGAAGCTGTCCATCTTCAGGTCGCCCGGTGAGCTGTCGTTCACCGTCGACTTGTAGCCGACGGTGAGGTTCAGGTTGCTGTTGACCTGGTAGCCCAGCGTCAGTCCGACGCCGATGTTGTTGAGCTTCTCGCCGGCCACGCCGTTGACGGTGGCCTTCCCGCCGCTGTACCAGGCAACATCCAGCGAACCCCAGAAGTTCTCGGTGAAGTCGCGCGTCAGGTGCGCGTCGAGCTGGAACAGCGGATCGGTCTTGAGCGTCTGTCCGACGTAGTCGTTGTTGTCCCCGAACAGCCACACCGCGGGCAGCAACTCCAGCGTCGTGCGCCGGCCCGGGACCCATGCGCCGAGTTGCCAGACGATGGGGGCCCCAATCCGACCGTACCAGCGGTTCTGTCCCAGGTTGAGCGGCTGGCTGCTGTCGTACTCGCCGATCGGCAGCGCGAGGTCCGCCAGCAGGTCCACCGAGAAGCCGGGCTCGTAGCGTAGGGCATCGGGGATGTTCTTCTGCGCGCGCGGGCCGATGACATTGATGTTGAACTCGAGCATCGGATCCCCGAATCCATTCGCGTTCTGGTTGAAGCTACGGCCGCCCACGGTGAGTTCGCCCGAGACGCGCCCCATCGGCAGCAGGATCGCCGCCAGCGCGGACCGATCGAAGAGCTCGAAGGTCTGCGCGTACCCCACGATGGCCAGCGTGCCGTCGACGTTGCCGCCCGGCGCCACGGTGTGCGCGGGGTCGAAGGGGTTCGTGTTGCCGCTGATGGAGTTGACGATGAGTGGTACCGCGCTGCCGCCCGAGAGCGACTTCCAGTAGAACCGCGCCGGGACCTGGGCCTGCGCAAGTGGCGGGCAAAGTGCGCCCATGGCGAGCACCGCCGCCGCGACCATCCGCGACCATGCAGACCTGTTCATCGGACCTCCATCCTTCATCGGGACCTCACGTTGTTCGGAATTGCTGGGACCTGCTCGATCACTTCGGATCGG
>Ga0209254_10000495_pt1 | contig 32064 bp, 36 predicted proteins | sample FrelakmetDIP11DI_FD_187148 | JGI IMG/M metagenome (GOLD analysis project Ga0209254, IMG submission 187148) | Freshwater lake sediment microbial communities from the University of Notre Dame, USA, for methane emissions studies - DIP11 DI (SPAdes)... | ecosystem: Environmental > Aquatic >... | reverse complement strand
CGCTGGGGACGGCGTCGGTGCAGGCGCTGCTGCCGCGACCGTCGGCGTCACTGGCACGCTCGCGGCCGCGGGAGGCGGAGCGGGTGGGGCGGCGGACGGCGCCGGCGGCGCGGGCACGGCGGGGGGCGTCTGCGGCGGCGCCGTCGCAGACGCGGAGGGCGGAGGCGGGGCGTTCGCGACGACGAAGTTCGACTTCGGCTGCAGCTGCCACCAGAAGTAGCCCCCCACGCCGAGACCGATGAGCCCGAGCAGCCCGAGCGTGGCGTAGTAGCCGCGCTTCGGGTTGTAGTCCATCTGCTTCGCTTCGAACACCTGGCGTGCCGCCTGACGGTCGGCCGCGACCTCTTCCGCCGGTCGGCCCGCGACGCGACGGGTTTCGGTTCGGCGCGTCTGCGCGCCCGACGGGGCCGCTGCTGGCGGACGGTCCTCGGCGAGCTGCAGCTGTGGTGGAGGAGGTTCGGACGGACCGGCGGGCCGTTGCGGCGCTGCCGACTGCCGCGGCGGCGGGGCGAGGTCGTCGGGGACGAGCTCGAGTCCCGCGATGTCGGGCAGCCGGTCACGGGTCATGAGCGGCGGCGCCGCCCGTCCGCCCGGCATGGTCGCGTCGGGATCGGGCGCGGCTCGGGCGGCCGCCTGCTTGGCCTGCTCCGCCTTCTTCAGCGCGTCGAGCAGCAGGCTCATGGCCGCAGCACCTGCCCGCGAGGTCCCCGCCGCGCGGGGTTCGGCTCGCTCATGAAGTCGTCGCCGGGCAAGAACTCGCGGTAACCGCGGAAGTCGCCCTCGAGGCTCGCGTCCTTGATGACGGTCGGACGGATGAAGATCACGAGCTCCGTCTTCACGCTCTCGAGCTTGCGGTTGCCGAAGAGGTTGCCGAAGCCGGGGATGCGGTTCACGCCCGGAATCAGGTCCTCGTTGTTGTTCGCCGAGTCCTGGATCAGGCCACCCATGACCACGATGTCGCCGCTGCCGACCTTGATCACGGACTCGATCTCGCGCGTCTGGATCTCGGGGATCTGGCTCACGATCGGCGGACTGACGGTGCGAAGCACCGGGTTCGGGTCGTTCACGAAGCCGGTGATGCGCGACAGCGTCGGCTTGAGGTTGAGCAGCACGACCTCATTGTCGCTGATGTTCGGCGTGATGTTCATGACGAGCCCGACCGGCACCACGTTGGGGGTGGTGGTGAAGGTCTGCAGCGTGCCGACGTTAGCGGCCTGGGACACCTGTGCCTGGATGGTGAAGTAGACCTTGTTGTCGACCACCTTCAGCAGCGCCGTCTGGTTGTTCACGGCGCTGATGCGCGGGCTCGAGAGCGTGCGCACGTTGCCGAAGGTCTCGAGCAGCCGGACGGCCGCGGCGAAGTTCGCCGACGTGTAGGCGAGGGTGAAGATCGAGCCGGTCGGCGTCGCGTTCAGGCCCTGCCCGAGCGGCGCCTGCATGATGTTGAAGCCTGCGGCCCCCTGCCGCATGATGCTCCAGTCGATGCCCTGCTGGTACTGGGTGGAGAGAATCACCTCGACGATGGTCGCCTCGATCAGCACCTGCCGGCGGGCGCTGTTGAGCACCTGGTCGAGGAACTCCTGGATCTTCTCGTGCTGGCGAGACGTGGCGCGGATGCTGAGCACGCCTGCCTCGCGGTTGGCGATCACCGAGGCAGCCTCGCGATAGGCGACCGTCGGTGCGGGCGGCATCGGTGCCGGGCCGCCGCCCCCGCCGCTCGCCTGCGCCTGCGCCTGGGCCTGCGCCTGCTGCTGCGCGAGGTTCCCGAGCGGCGTCGCCGGGAGCACCTTGTCGGTCTCGCGAAGGATGTCGCCGATATTGTCGATCAGGGCATCCCAGAAGCGGTTGACGGACGTGTTGCGCACCGAAACCGTCGAGGTGTTCGCCGCCCCCGTGGCCCCGCCCCCGCCGCCCCCGCCGCCCGCGCCCGCGATCTGCCCGGTGATCTGCCCCGACACCGTAACCGTGCCGGTGGCCGACCGCTCCATGTTGACGTAGTCGACCTTGTAGACCTTGAGATAGGGCGAATCGGGCATCACGAGGAGGTTCGGCCCGTCGAGCTCGTAGCGCATGTCGACCTGCTTCGCGATCCGGCTGAGGATCTGCGGCAGGGTCTGGTCGATCGCGTTGAGCGTCACCGTGCCGGTGATGCCCGGATAGATGTCGACGTTCAGCTTCGCGTCGCGCGCGAGCGCGAACAGCAGGTCCTGGACGCGGACGTTGTTGACGACGACGCTGAAGGTCTCGGCCTTCTGCGTCGGCTTCGGTCTCGGCAGCGCCGCGCTTACGCCCACGGGCGGCGGGATGGCCCCCGGCTCGTTGCGCGCATCCTGCCGCGAAAGGTGTCCACCATCGCTCTGCTGCAGCGGCCGGAAGCAGCCGCCGACGAGCGTCGTGCAGAGGACGGCCAGAACGGCCCTGGCGAGCGTCGCGCCCGCGACGCGCTTCATCTCGAGCAAGCCGCCCCCCTTGTGTCGCGCCCGTTGGTCTCAGTACACACCATCGTCGCCCCCGGGTCTGCTCACGAGGCCCGGTTCAGGCGACGCATCTCGCCGACGCTGCGCTGGAACGGGCTTCCCGCCTTGAGCGCCGGCGGCAGCGCGTCGAGCGCCGCCTGCACCTCGTTGGTGGACGCGAACGACCCGTAGGCGACGCGGAAGTGCTGGCGCCCGTCGACTCGCACACTGTACACGTAAACGTCCGCCGGATTCAGCACGCCCATGACCTCACGAAGGAAATTCTCCATCCTCCCCGATTCGCCATCGGCGAAGATCGCGAGCTGGATGGACTGCCGGCCGCCCGGCGTGGTCTGCAGCCACGACTGCGTGGCCACGTAGCGGTCGCGCGAGAGCCGGCCGAGCGCGGCGGGTGCGCTGAAGGCCGGCGCGGCGTCCGCACTCGCGGTATCCGGGGACGCGGGGCGGGCAGGATCGACCTTCTGGGACGCCGCGGCGTTCGAGAGGGCCGTCGGCATGACATCGGCGTTCACCCGTGCGACACCGCCGGCATCGGGCGCCGGGGTCCTCGCGGCATTCGAGTGGGCCGGGACCGCCCCGGGGACGATATCGGTCGTTTCACGGGCGGCCGTGTTCCGTGCCGGCTCGCTTGCCTGCGGCGCCGGAGGCAGGGCGGCCTGCCCTGCCGACCCCGCCGCTGCGACGGGCGCCGTCGGCTGCGCGTTCGTGCGCGTCAGGAGCCAGTGCGCCCCGGCGCCGACGGCGAGGCCGGCCGCGAGCGCCGCCGGCACCACCCAATTCGTCTTGGGCTGTGGCGTCGCCGGCTCGGCGAACTCCGAGTCCTTCACCGCGGCGCGGGCGTGCTCGGCGGACACCTGGTTTGCGCCGTCGGCGTAGGCCGCGAGCAACGCCTTGTCGGCGAGGATGTTGATGCGGCGGGTGAGCCCGCCCGAGGTCCGGGCAATGACCGCGAGCGCTTCGGGCGCGAACAGGTTCGCCCCGCGGTAACCGGCCTGGCGCAGCCGGAAGTCGACGTACTTCTCGATGTCGGCGTGTGCCAGCGGCTGGAGCTTGAACGAATGCGTGATGCGCTCCCGCAACTGCCGCATGTCGGCTCGCGCGAGCCGCTCGTCGAGCTCGGGCTGGCCGAACAGCACGATCTGCAGCAGCTTCTCGCGGCTCGACTCGAGATTGGAGAGCAGCCGCACCTCCTCGAGCGACTCCGCGGGCATCGCATGCGCCTCGTCGACGAGCAGCACCACGCGGCGGCCCTCCGCGTAGACCTTGATGAGGTGCTCCTGCAGCGCCCGCAGGAGCACCGTGGTGCGTGCGCCGGGCAGCGAGATGTGCAGGTCGTCGGCGAGCGCGTGCAGGATCTCGTCCCGGGACAGCGAGGGGCTCGCGAGGAAGATCGTCTCGACGTTCCCCGGCAGGCGCTCGATCAGCACGCGGCAGAGCATGGTCTTGCCGCTGCCGACCTCGCCGGTCAGCTTGACGATGCCCTCGTCATGGGTGATGGCGTAGAGCAGTGCCTCGAGCGTCGCGCCGCGGTTCGCCCCGGCGAAGAAGAAGTCCGTGTGCGGGGTGATCCGGAAAGGCGCCTCGTCGAGGCCGAAGTGCGCGAGGTACACGAGTCGCTCAGCGTCGGTCACGCGGCAGCGGGCAAACCGCCCGGTGCCTTGCAAGGGCTGGAAAGGCGCTGCCAGGCAACGGATCGCCGGGCGTCGGCGTCGCGGATGTCCGAAACGGCGTGGGCGCGTCGACGCGGCGAGCGCCGCCCGCGTCGATGACTTCCGATCGCGAGTGCGGGCACTGCCCCGCCAGCTGGTATCGGGAAGCACACGAGCCGCCGCACGGACACCGGCCGCGCACTCGAGGGCTCAACCCGCCGCAGCGAAGCGGCGGTCGCGAGGCGTGACGACGACGATCTGGCCCCCCTGGCGGCGCGAGGCGAATGGCCACGGCCGTGGTCCCCCTTTAGCTGTCTCTCGGCGACGAGGCGGACGGCTCACGCCGCCCGCATACACGCGGATTCTACGGGGACGCGGAGGGCCCGCAAAGCCCGCGTGCCGGCGGCACCCGTAAAGCGCGGGCGTGCCGGCGCACGTTCAGTGCTGCCGCTGCAGCGACTCCATCCGGCTGTACAGCGTGGTGCGGTTGATGCCGAGGAGCTTCGCCGCCTGGCTGACGTTGCCGCGCGTGAGCTTCATCGCCGCCTCGATGTAGCCGTGCTCCCATGCCTTCAGCATGCTGTCGAGATTGAAGCCGCGCTCGCGCTGCAGGTGGCGCTGGGCCTGCTCGATGAGCGCCTCGGGATCCTGCGGCAGGCCGAGGTCCGCCGGCCCGGCGCTCGCACCCATCGCCGCGTTCGCCGCCACGTCGAGCTCGGGCTCGAGCTCGGCTGCCGAGAGTCGCTGGCCGGCGTACTTGGTGGTGAGGCGGATGACGATGTTGCGCAGCTCGCGCACGTTGCCCGGGAAGTGATAGCCGCGCCACTGGTTGAGCGCGCTCTCGTCGAGGCTGAACGGCGCGAGCCGCGCCTGGTCGGCGTAGAAGCGCGAGAAGTGGTCGAGCAGCAGCAGCTTGTCGTCGTCCATGTCCCGGAGCGGCGGCACGTTGATGCTGAACACCGACAGCCGGTGGTACAGGTCGGCGCGGAAATGGCCCTTCTTGATCTCCTGGCGCAGGTCGCGGTTCGTCGCCGCGATCACCCGCGCGCGGCTGTAGCGGCGGTGCGTCTCGCCGACCCGCTGGTACTCGCCGTTCTCGAGCACGCGCAGCAGCTTCGCCTGCAGCTCGAGCGGCAGCTCGCCGATCTCGTCGAGGAAGAGCGTGCCGTCGGCCGCGTCCTCGAAGTAGCCCGACTTGTTCGTCGCCGCGCCGGTGAACGCGCCCTTCACGTAGCCGAAGAGCGTCGGCTCGACCAGGGTCGGCGAGATCGCCGCGCAGTTGAGGGCGAGGAACGGCCGGTCCTTGCGCGAAGAGAGCGCGTGCAGCGCGTTCGCCACCATCTCCTTGCCGCTGCCCGACTCGCCCTCGATGAGCGCCGGGAACGGGCTGTCGGCGTACTGCGAGATCTGGCTGCGCAGCTTCTGCATCGCCGGGCTGCGCCCGACGAGCACGTCGCTGCCCTCGACGCCGCGGCGCACCTCGACGTCGCGGAACTGCAGCGCGTGCATGAGCAGGCGCTTGATGTTGTCCGGATCGCAGGGCTTGGCGACGAACTCCGCCGCGCCGATGGCGCGCGCGTGGCGCGCGTTGGCGGCGTCGTTCTGCCCGGACAGCACGAGGATCTTCATGCTCGGCGAGTGCGCGAGCAGGTCGGTGACGAGCTGGAAGCCCTCGTCGGGGCGGTGCGGCGTCGGCGGCAGGCCGAGGTCGACGAGCGCGAGCTGCGGCGCCGTGGCGAGCTGCCGCAGCACGCCGATCGCATGCGCGCGCGAGTCGCTCACGAGCACGTCGAAGTCGCGGCCGAGCGCGAAGGCGAGCGTGTCGGTGATCAACGGATCGTCGTCGACCACCAGCAGTGTCGGTTTGTGATTTGTTTGTTCAGACATTCACGGGTCCCGCGATGCACTTCAAAAAGGCGTGCTCAACCGAAGGTTCGCCGTAATGCTCGCACAGGGCCCGGGGGGTCCCTGCGAAATAGCGCACACCCCCATGCAGTATCGCCATGCGGTCGCAGACTTCTTCCACGTCCGCGAGAGAATGGGACGTGAAGAGCAGCGATGCGCCGCGCTCGCGCAGCCGCGCGAGCAACTTTTTCACGCAGGCACGGGCGCGCGGGTCGAGGCCGCTCATCGGTTCGTCGAGGACGTAGAGGTTGCGACGCTCGAGGAAGGCGGCGGCGAGGCCGAGCTTCTGCGTCATGCCCTTGGAATAAGTACGGACCGGCCGGTCGAGCGCCCGGGCATCGAAGTCGAGGTCGGCGAGCATCATGTCCGCCTCCTGCCGGGACCACCGCGTGCTCGACAGGCGCGCCATGTAGCGGAGGTAGTCGCGCCCGGTCAGGTAATAAGGCGGGACGAAGCGCTCCGGCAGGAACGCGAGCTGCGAGCGCGAGCGCGGCTCGCGATTCGAGGTGCCGTGGATCTCGATGCTGCCGGCATCGACCCCGCAGAAGTCGAGCAGGCACTTGACGAGTGTCGTCTTGCCCGCGCCGTTCACACCGGCGAGGCCGAGGAACTCGCCGCGCCCGAGATCGAGGTCGACCCCGCGCAGCACCTCGGCGCGGCCGAACGACTTGCGCACGCCGCGGATGCGCAGCGCCGCCTCGGCGCCGCCGGACGATGGCTCTTCAGTCGACACGATGCGAATACGCGCTCCCCCGCCGCCTCCCGGCGCTTCGCGCGCCGCATTGTCCATCATCTCGTGCGGTTGCGCGCGGGGCGTCGAAGGCCGTCGGGGAGCTCCGCAGAGGTGCCCATGGCCCCCTTGTGCCATCCCCGAATCCCCGGGCATGACCGGCCCGCGCCGGGCGATGCGGACCTTCCTCGGTCCGTGGCTCGGCCTCGCGCCACGTTACCGGCCGCCGGAAGGGCCCGGGCGGGATGCTAAACCCTGAAAGCCGTGCGGGAGCGGGTCGCGTCGACCCGGTCGCGTACAATTGCGGGCTTTTGCCCGGGCCGCCCGGCCGCTGCCTCCCCCCGTGTCGGACAACGTCGTCGAAATCGACCAGGTCTCGTTCGCCTACGACGCGCGCCCGGTCCTCGCTGGCATTTCGCTCGAGATCCCGCGCGGCAAGGTGGTCGCGATCATGGGCGGCAGCGGCTGCGGCAAGACCACCCTGCTGCGGCTGATCGGCGGCGTCATGAAGCCGACGAGCGGCGACGTGCGCGTCTTCGGCCAGTCCACGAAGAGCCTCAGCCAGGACGAGCTCTACGCACTTCGCCGGCGCATGGGAATGCTGTTCCAGTTCGGCGCGCTCTTCACCGATTCCTCGTCGTTCGACAACGTCGCGTTCCAGATCCGCGAGCACACCGACCTGCCCGAGCCGCTGGTCCGCGACCTGGTGCTGATGAAGCTGAACGCGGTGGGCCTGCGGGGTGCGGCGCACTTGATGCCCGCCGAGCTTTCGGGGGGCATGGCGCGACGCGTTGCGCTCGCGCGCGCGATCGCGCTCGATCCGCGCCTCATGATGTACGACGAGCCGTTCGCCGGTCTCGACCCGATCTCGCTGTCGGTGATCGGCCAGCTCATCCGGCGCCTCAACGACGCCCTCGGCGCGACCTCGATCGTCGTCACCCACGACGTCATGGAGTCGCTCAAGATCGTCGACTACATCTACTTCATTTCCGACGGCCGCATCATCGCGCGCGGCACCCCCGGCGAGATCCGCGCCTCGTCGATGCCCTTCGTGCACCAGTTCGTGCACGGCGAGATCGACGGACCGGTCGCTTTCCACTACCCGGCACGCAGCTACGGCGAGGACCTTCTGGGGACCGCCGGACGATGATCGGCCGGCTGGCGAACGTCTTCTCGCTGGTCGGCGCGCGCGTCGTCGACTGGGTGTGGCGCCTGGGCTTCGGCGCGCGGTTCTTCTGGGCCGTGCTCCTGCACAGCGGCACGGCGCTGCGGCGCTTCTCGCTCACCATCCGCGAAATCTACTTTGCCGGCGTGCAGTCGCTCATCATCATCCTGGTGAGCGGCCTCTTCGTCGGCATGGTGCTCGGCCTGCAGGGGTACGACACGCTCGCGCGCTACGGCTCGGCGGAGGCGCTCGGCGTGCTCGTGGCGCTGTCGCTGGTGCGTGAGCTCGGCCCGGTGGTGGCGGCGCTCCTCTTCGCCAGCCGCGCCGGCAGCGCCATCACCGCCGAGATCGGGCTCATGAAGGCCACCGAGCAGCTCGATGCCATGGAGATGATGGCGGTCGATCCGGTCGCTCGCGTCGTCGCGCCGCGCTTCTGGGGCGGCGTGATCTCGATGCCGCTCCTCGCCGCGCTGTTCTCGGCGATGGGCATCTTCGGCGGCTACATCGTCGGCGTGGTGCTTATCGGCGTCGACGCCGGATCCTTCTGGTCGCAGATGCAGTCCGCAGTGGACCTGCGCGAGGACGTGCTGAACGGCGTCATCAAGAGCATCGTCTTCGGCGTCGCCGTCACCGCCATTGCCGTCTTCGAGGGCTACGACGCGGTGCCCACCGCCGAGGGCGTATCGGGCGCCACCACGCGGACGGTCGTGTCGTCCTCGCTCGCGGTGCTCGCGCTCGATTTCATTCTCACCGCCCTCATGTTCCGGGGAACTTGACCGATGATGAAGCGTCAGACGCTCGACCTGTGGGTCGGGCTGTTCGTGCTGATGGGCCTCGCTGCGCTCGTCTTCCTCGCCCTCAAGGTCGCCAACCTGTCGAGCTTCGGCGCCGGCGACACCTATTCGATCAGGGCCAGCTTCGACAACATCGGCGGCCTGAAGGTGCGGGCGGCAGTGAAGAGCTCGGGCGTGGTGGTCGGGCGCGTGACGTCGATCGGCTTCGACAACCAGACCTTCGAAGCGCGCGTCGACATGGCGATCAGCTCGCAGTACCGCTTCCCCAGGGACACCTCGGCGAAGATCCTCACCTCCGGGCTCCTGGGCGACCAGTACATCGGGCTCGCCGCCGGCGGCGACACCAAGGAGCTCGCGAACGGCGACACGATCAAGATCACGCAATCGGCCGTCGTGCTGGAGAACCTGATCGGGCAGTTCCTGTACAGTAAGGCGGCTGAGGGACCGGACAAGAAATGAGGCTGTCATGACGAGAGGACTCACGGCGCTCGCCGCCGCGGCGCTGCTCGCCGGCTGCGCGACCACAGGCACCGGCGCGCGCGACCCGCGCGATCCGTTCGAGCCGGTGAACCGCGCCGTGTTCGAGTTCAACGAGGTCGCCGACCGCACCGTCTTCCGTCCGGTGGCCGAGGTGTACGCCAAGGTCTTGCCGGAGCCGATCCGCACCGGCGTGACCAGCTTCTTCGGCAACCTCAACGACGCCTGGACCGCCGCGAACAACCTGCTGCAGGGCAAGCTCGGCGACAGCATCAACGACTTCGGCCGGGTGTTCGTGAACTCGACGTTCGGCCTCGGCGGCATCCTCGACTGGGCGACGCCGATGGGCATGGAGAAGCACAACGAGGACTTCGGCCAGACCCTCGGCGTCTGGGGCGTGCCGTCCGGGCCGTACGTGGTCATCCCGATCTTCGGTCCCAGCTCGGTGCGCGACACCGCGGGCTTCGTCGTCGACATCTACGCCTACCCGCTGTTCTGGATACTGCGCTGGGCGGATCCGGTGCACCGCGTGTCCTGGCGCAACATCGCGACCGGCGTCGGCTTCGTGAACGCGCGCGCCAACAACCTTGCCGCCACCGACCTGCTCGAGCAGGCGGCGCTCGACCGCTACAGCTACGTCCGCAGCGCCTTCTTCCAGCGGCGGCAGAATCAGATCTTCGATGGCGCGCCCTTCGTGGCGCCCGCGTCCTCCCGGGACTCCTTCCGTCGTACGCTCGCCGCAGACGACGAGTGGGACGCGCCCGGCCTCCCCGGGAGGGCGTTCGCCGGCCTTCCCGTCGTCGATGCGCTGCCGGTCGCCGCGGGGACAGGCACACCGGATGCGTCCATGGCGGAGTCGCAGCCGCAGGCCGCAATCGTGCAGTGATTCACGAAGGAACCCGATGAGACGCCTGCTCGCCCTGTTCGCCCTCCTCGTCGCGCCGCTCGCCGTCGCCGACATCACGCCTCCGGACGTCCTCGTGAAGACGGTCTCGACCGAGGTGCTGGACATCATCCGCAAGGACCCCGAGATCCAGCGCGGCAGCACGCGCAAGACCATGGCCCTGGTGGAGGCGAAGGTGCTGCCGCACTTCGACTTCCAGCGCATGACGGCGCTCGCGATGGGACCGAGCTGGCGCAAGGCGTCGCCCGAGCAGCAGGCGCAGCTCGTCGACCAGTTCCGCACCCTCCTGGTACGCACGTACTCCTCGGCGCTCGTCGCCTACCGCGACCAGAAGCTCGACTTCAAGCCGCTGCGCATGCAGAACGATTCGGAGGCGGTGGTGAAATCGGAGATCGTTCAGCCGGGCCAGCAGCCGGTGCCGATCGACTACTCGATGGAGAAGTCCGGCGAGTCGTGGAAGGTGTACGACGTCGCCGTCGGCGGCGTGAGTCTCGTCACCACCTACCGCGACACCTTCAACGCGGAGGTCAAGCAGGGCGGTGTCGATGGGCTGATCAAGTCGCTTTCGGACAAGAACCGCCAGCTCGAGGCGTCGGCCAGGTGATCCGCCGCGACGGCGCGGGCATCGTCGTCGAGGGACCGCTCAACCTCGACAGCGTGACGCCGCTCGTGGAGAGCGGCGCCGCCCTGATTGCTGCCGGCGCGGCATCGGTCGATCTCGCCGCCGCCACCGAGCTCGACTCTTCCGCCGTGGCCCTGCTGCTCGAGTGGACGCGCCGGGCGCGCAGCGCGGGCCGCGAGCTCGCGCTCGTCAATGCGCCCGGGGCTTTCCGCTCGCTGGTCGAGCTCTACGGGGTGGGGCCGCTGCTCGCTTTCGAGCGCACGCGGGCGCGCTAGGCGCGTTCACGCGCCCCCGTGTCCGCCGCAATCTCCATCTCGGGCGTCGGCAAGCGCTACGGCACGCTGCAGGCGCTCGCGGGCATCGACCTCGAGATCGAGCGCTGCGAGTTCTTCGCGCTTCTCGGCCCGAACGGCGCGGGCAAGACGACCCTCATCAGCATCCTCGCGGGGCTCGTGCGCGCCGACGAAGGCGCGGCGCGCGTCCTCGGGCACGACGTCGTACGCGACTACCGACGCGCGCGGCGGCTGCTCGGGGTCGTGCCGCAAGAGCTCGTGTTCGACCCCTTCTTCACCGTGCGCGAGACGCTGCGCTTCCAGTCCGGCTACTTCGGCATCCACGGCAACGAGGCGTGGGTTGACGAGGTGATGCATCACCTCGACCTCACCGCGAAGGCGGACACGAACATGCGCGCGCTCTCGGGCGGCATGAAGCGACGCGTTCTGGTGGCGCAGGCGCTCGTGCATCGCCCGCCGGTCATCGTGCTCGACGAGCCCACCGCCGGTGTGGACGTCGCGCTGCGCCAGGGGCTGTGGCGATTCATGCAGCGGTTGAACGCCGACGGCCATACCATCGTGCTCACAACGCACTACCTCGAGGAAGCGCAGTCGCTCTGCCAGCGGGTTGCGATGCTCAAGGCCGGCCGCATCGTCGCGCTCGACACGACGGAGCGGCTGCTCGCGCGCTTCCAGGACCTGCAGCTTCGGCTCCGCCTGAGCGGTGCGCCGGTCCCGCCTGCGCTCGCCGAGCGCGGCCGCACCGTCGCCGGCGGCCTCGAGCTGCAGCTCGCGAGCTACGACGAGGTCGAGCCCATACTCGCAGCCTTGCGCGCCGCCGGCTGTCATGTCGAGGCGATGGACCTCGCGAGACCCGACCTCGAGGACGTGTTCGTGCACATCATGAGCGCGCGCGAGGAGGCCGTCGCATGAAGCGCGAGACCGTCCCCCTCGCCGGCGATGCGGTCGTCCGGAACGCGGCGCTGGAAGCGGGCGAGGACGATGCATCGGTGCGCTTCGCGACCCTGCTCCGCAAGGAGCTGGTGCGCTTCTGGAAGGTCGCCTTCCAGACGGTGCTCGCTCCGGTGGTCACCTCGCTCCTCTACCTGCTGGTGTTCTCGCACGCGCTCGAGTCGCACGTGCGGGTCTACGAGACCGTGAGCTACACTCAGTTCCTGGTGCCCGGCCTCGTCATGATGTCGGCATTGCAGAACGCCTTCGCCAACAGCTCCTCGAGCCTCATCCAGTCGAAGGTCACCGGCAACCTCGTGTTCGTGCTGCTCGCGCCGCTGTCGCACTTCGAGCTCTTCGCCGCCTACGTCGCGGGCGCCGCGATCCGCGGGCTCGTCGTGGGCCTCGGCGTGCTCGCGGTGACGCTGCCGTTCGCGCACCTCGAGGTCCTGCATCCGCTCTGGGTGCTCGCGTTCGCGGTGATCGGCTGCACGCTCCTCGGCGCGCTGGGTCTCATCGCGGGCATCTGGGCCGACAAGTTCGACCAGCTCGCCGCGTTCCAGAACTTCGTGATCATGCCGCTCACGTTCCTGTCGGGCGTGTTCTATTCGGTGCACTCGCTGCCGCCGTTCTGGCAGGCGGCGTCGCACGCGAACCCGTTCTTCTACCTGATCGACGGCTTCCGCTTCGGCTTCTTCGGCCTCTCCGACACCCCTCCCTGGCTGAGCCTCGGCATCGCAATCGCGGCGCTGGCGGCGGTGTCCGCGCTCGCGCTCGCGATGCTGCGCACCGGCTACAAGCTCAGGCACTGAAAGGCGCTCCATGCTGACACCGCAGCAACTGCATTCCTACATCGCCGCCGGCCTCCCCTGCGAGCACCTCGAGGTCGACGGCGACGGCCATCACTTCGAGGCGGTCATCGTCAGCAGCGAGTTCGCCGGCAGGAGCCGCGTGCAGCGGCACCAGCGCGTCTACGCCGCGCTCGGCGATCGCATGCGCGAGGAGATCCACGCGCTGTCGATGCAGACGCTGACGCCCGACGAGTGGCGCTCGCGCGCCTAGCACGGGCATGGACAAGCTCGTCATCGAAGGCGGCGCCCGGCTGAAGGGCGAGGTGCGCATCTCCGGCGCGAAGAACGCGGCCCTGCCGATCATGTGCGCGTCACTGCTTTCGCGCGACGCGCTCACGCTCCACAACGTGCCGCAGCTGAACGACGTCGCGACGATGGTGAAGCTGCTGCGCCGGATGGGCGTGTCGGTGGAGCGCGACGGCGACCGCATCACGCTCGATGCGTCGCGGCTCGACTCGCCGGAGGCCCCGTACGACCTGGTGAAGACGATGCGCGCGTCGATCCTCGTGCTCGGGCCGCTCGCCGCGCGCGCCGGCGAGGCGCGGGTGAGCCTGCCGGGCGGCTGCGCCATCGGCGCCCGTCCCGTCGATCAGCACATCAAGGGGCTGCAGTCGATGGGTGCCGAGGTGCGCGTCGAGCACGGCGACGTGCACGCCACCGCCACCCGGCTCAAGGGGGCCCGGCTCTTCACCGACATCGTGACCGTCACCGGCACCGAGAACCTGATGATGGCCGCCTGCCTCGCCGACGGCGAGACGGTGATCGAGAACGCCGCCCGCGAGCCCGAGGTGGTGGACCTCGCGAACTGCCTCGCGGCGATGGGGGCGCGCATCTCCGGCGCCGGGACGGATGTGATCCGCATCCGCGGCGTCGATCGCCTCCACGGCACCACCCACCGCATCATGCCCGACCGCATCGAGACCGGGACCTACCTGTGCGCGGCGGCGGCAACGCGCGGCGAGGTGCGCCTCGCCGGCACCTCGGCGAGCTACCTCGACATCGTCATCGACAAGCTGATGGACGCAGGTTGCTCCATCACGCCCGAGCGCGACGCCATACGTCTGAAGGCGCCGGACCGGCTGCAGGCGGTGAGCATCCGCACCGCGCCGTACCCGGCGTTCCCGACCGACATGCAGGCGCAGTTCATGGCGGCGAACAGCGTCGCGGAGGGCACGGCGGTCATTCGCGAGACGATCTTCGAGAACCGCTTCATGCATGCCGTCGAGCTGCAGCGCCTCGGCGCCGACATCCGCATCGACGGCAACACCGCGGTGGTGAAGGGGGTGGACCGCCTGCAGGGCGCCACCGTCATGGCGACCGACCTGCGCGCCTCCGCGAGCCTCGTCGTCGCGGCGCTCGCCGCCGAGGGCGAGACGGTGGTCGACCGCATCTACCACCTCGACCGCGGCTACGAAGGGCTCGAGCACAAGCTGCGCGACCTCGGAGCGAAGGCGCGCCGGGCGAAGTAAGCTTCCCGCTGCAGCGGCCCTCCGGCCGGCGCGCCCCCCGGCCGATGCTCGAATCCCTCTCCGCGCTGTTCGCCGGCAACCAGTTCTTCTCGGGCGGGCTGGTGCTCGCCCTGCTCGGGCTCGTTGCGATGTGGTTCCGCGACGTGCCCAAGCATCTGTGGGAGCTCTTCAAGCGCAACTTCGTGAGCACGCTCGCGTTCGACAGCCGCGACGAGCTCATGTTCACCACGCTGGTGGAGTACATGAACGCCAAGGACGTGCTCCGCGGCATCAACCAGTTCACGGTGCGCGGCGTGCGCCAGAGCTCCGGGTACTCGAGCTTCTCCGACGACATCCGGCAGGGGGCGTATCCGGAGACGTTTCTCTCCCCCGGCGAAGGCTTCCACGTGTTCCGCCTCGACGGCCGCATCATGTGGATGACGCGGGAGGTGCAGGTCGTGCAGACGGTCCTCGAGCGGATCCGGCTGTCGACGTTCGGCCGCAGCAAGGCGCCGCTCGAGGAGTTCATCCAGTCGGCGCTCGCCTACCGCATCTCGCGCGAGCTGAACAAGATCGCGATCTACGTGCCGAACCCCTTCAACCACTCCGACTGGATGCGCGCGAAGCTCGGCAACAACCGCAAGCTCGCCTCGATCGTGCTCAAGGAAGGCCAGACCGAGGCGATCCTCGCCGACCTCGACCGCTTCTTCGCGTCGCGTGGCCGCTACGAGAGCCTCGGCATCCCGTGGCGCCGCGGCTATCTCCTCTACGGTTCGCCGGGCACCGGCAAGACTTCGCTCGTCACCGCGATCGCCTCGGAGCTCGCGCTCAACGTCTGCAGCGTGAGCCTCGCCTCGAGCGGCCTCAACGACGACCGCATCAACGCGCTGCTCTCGAGCGTGCCGCCGCGCTCCATCATCCTCATCGAGGACATCGACTCCTTCTTCCGCCAGCGCGACCAGGCGAGCCAGACCATGCGGCTCTCGTTCTCAGGCTTCATCAATGCGCTCGACGGCGTCGCCTCGCACGAGGGCTCGGTGATCTTCATGACCACCAACCATCCGGAGCTGATCGACGAGGCCGTGATCCGCTCCGGCCGGGTGGACTTCCGCATGGAGCTGTCGCGCTGCGACCGCCACCAGCTGCGCGAGATGTTCCTCAAGTTCTTCGACGATCCCGCCGCCGCGGACGCTTTCGCGAACGCGCTCGAACCGGGCCGGTGGTCGCCTGCCGAGGTGCAGGAGCGGCTGCTCAAGGCCGACGATCCGCAATCGGCGCTCAAGCACTTCCAGCCGCGGCCCGCGGCGGCGGCGGTGGCGTGAGGGGACGCGCCGCCGAAGTTGCCGAGCCCGCCTGGGCACTTCCGCGGCGACGGACGACCCCTCTGCCACACCCGCCTCGCGGGAACCCGGGCCGATCGGCGCTATCGCCGGCGCACGACCCCCGAGGCCACGAACACGCCACCGGCGTACGCGGACTCGATGCGCATGTCGCCGAGGAGGGCGGCCAGGTGGCCCCACGGCGCTTCCAGGCCTTCGAGCGTCGTCACGGAGTGCCGGGCGGCGGCCAGCACGACGACGTTGATCGGGAACGCCCAGGTCCGGCTCCACTTGAGCCCGCTCGCGACCACCCGCGCGCCGGGCTTCAGGTGCTGCACGACATGGGCGAGCGCCGCGGGGTCGCGCAGGATGTCGTGGGTGAGGTGGAAGAGCGCCGCATCGGCGCGGCCGCGCAGCGGCGACTGCGCGATCGGCGCCTGCAGCAGGCGGACATTCTTCCACCCGTGCTCCACCACGCGCTCGCGCGCCTTCGCCAGCATCTCCGGGCTCTGCTCGATGCCGACGATGCGGCCGCCGGCGCCGATGCCGGCCCACAGTCCGGGGAAGCTCAGCCCCGTGCCGCAGCCGAGGTCGAGCACGGTCTGGCCACGGCGCAGCTCGAGCCGCTGCAGCGCGCGCTCCCGGATCGGCTCGAACAGCGCGAGCTCCAGATCGTAGATGCCGGCGCGGCGGCGGTACTGCGCCAGCGCGGCGGTGGGGTCGGGGCCGGGCGGCGACGCGGTCACGCGAAGCTCGACCATCGGGTAAGGGACGAGCCGTCACTGTAGCCAAACGCCTGCGTGGCGTTGCAACCCGGATCGCTCGAGCCGGCCGCGCGGCGCGCGTCCGTCGCCCGCCTGCCGCAAGCGATGCGCGGGCGCAGCGGGGATGCAGGCGCAGGGCTTTGAGGATTTTCAGCCGGTGCGGCGCCTCCTGGCGCCGACCTCCCACCGGTCACCGCCCCGCGAGCCGGTCCCCCAGCTCGTACAAGCTCGTACGGGGGACGTCCCACGGCCCCTCTGCTGCCCGGTTCGCCCATACGGGACCAAGGGCCCGGCCCGGGCAGTGGTACCCGGGCTGTTACACTCACCGGCTTTCGCGTATCACGCGCCGTCCGTGTCGATCACCCTCGCGCTCTCCAAGGGCCGGATATTCGACGAGACGCTGCCGCTCCTCGCGGCGGCGGGCATCGAGCCGCTGGAGAACCCCGAAACCTCGCGGAAGCTCGTCATCGGCACCAGCCGTGCGGACGTGCGGCTGGTGATCGTCCGCGCGTCGGACACGCCCACCTATGTGGAGTACGGCGCCGCCGATCTCGGTATCGCCGGCCGTGACGTGCTCGACGAGCACGGCGGTACCGGGCTCTACCAGCCGCTCGACCTCGGCATCGCGCGCTGCCGGATGATGGTCGCGGTGCCGGAGGACTTCGACTACGCCGGCGCGGTGCGCAAGGGCGCGCGCCTGCGCGTCGCCACCAAGTACATGCGCGCCGCGCGCGAGCATTTCGCGGCCAAGGGCGTGCACGTGGACCTCATCAAGCTCTACGGCTCGATGGAGCTCGCGCCGCTCGTCGGGCTCGCCGACGTCATCGTCGATCTCGTCTCGAGCGGCAACACCCTGCGCGCGAACAACCTGCGCGTGGTCGAGGAGATCCGGCCGATCAGCGCACGACTCATCGTCAACCAGGCGGCCCTGAAGCTCAAGCGTGAGTCGATCCAGCCGCTGCTCGCAGCGTTCGAGGCCGCCGTCAACGCACCGGCGGCCACGGCTGCCCACTGAGGTTTCCGCAAGTGCGTGACCGCTCAGCCCCCACCCCCCAGCCCCTCTCCCGCATGAGCGGCAGAGGGGAGCGTCGCGACGAAAGCGGCTGTCAGCCGGTTTCGTAATCCTCAGTAAGCGACGCATGACCCGCATCCGCCGTCTGTCGTCCACCGCGCCGGGCTTCGCCGCCGCGCTCGCCCGGCTGACCGCGCTCGAAGCGGCGCAGGACGACGTCGTGGACGCCGCCGTCGCCGCGATCCTGGCCGACGTGCGCAGCCGCGGCGATGCGGCAGTGCTCGATTACACGCGTCGCTTCGATCGCCTGGACGCGCCGACCGTGGCGTCCCTGGAGATCGATCGCGGCGCGCTCGAGGCCGAGCGCGCGAAGCTGCCCGGCGAGCAGCGTGCGGCGCTGGAGACCGCCGCCGAGCGCGTGCGCCGCTATCACGAGCGGCAGCGCGGCGAATCGTGGAGCTACCGCGAGGCCGACGGCACCCTGCTCGGCCAGAAGGTCACGCCGCTCGACCGCGCCGGACTCTACGTGCCGGGCGGCAAGGCCGCCTATCCCTCGTCGGTGCTCATGAACGCGCTGCCGGCGAAGGTCGCCGGCGTCGGCGAGCTGATCATGGTGGTGCCGACGCCCTACGGCGAGCGCAACGGCCTCGTGCTCGCCGCGGCCGCGGTCGCCGGCGTTGATCGCGTCTTCGCCATCGGCGGCGCGCAGGCGGTCGGCGCGCTCGCCTACGGCACCGAGACCGTCCCCGCGGTGGACAAAGTCGTCGGCCCCGGCAACCGCTATGTCGCCGCGGCGAAGCGTCGCGTCTTCGGCGTGGTCGGCATCGACATGGTCGCCGGGCCTTCGGAGATCCTCGTCATCTGCGACGGCGGCACCGATCCCGACTGGATCGCGATGGACCTCTTCAGCCAGGCCGAGCACGACGAGGTCGCGCAGGCGATCCTCGTGTCGCCCGACGCCGCGTTCCTCGACCGGGTCGCTGCGGCGATCGAGCGGCTGCTGCCGCAGATGGCGCGCCGCGCCGTCATCGCCGCGTCGCTCGCCGATCGCGGTGCGCTCATCCACGTGCGCGACCTCGACGAGGCGTGCGAGATCGCGAACCGCATCGCGCCGGAGCACCTCGAGCTGTCGGTGGCCGACCCGGAAGCGTGCGCGGCGCGCATCCGCCATGCGGGCGCGATGTTCCTCGGCCGCTACAGCTCGGAGGCGCTGGGCGACTACTGCGCCGGGCCGAACCACGTTCTGCCCACCTCGCGCACGGCACGCTTCTCGTCGCCGCTCGGCGTCTACGACTTCCAGAAGCGCTCGAGCGTGATCGGCGTCTCCGCCGAGGGCGCGCGGACACTCGGGCAGGTCGCGGCGACCCTCGCCTACGGCGAGGGGCTGCAGGCCCACGCCAGAAGCGCCGAGTACCGGTTCGCGAGCGGGACGGCCGGGGAGCCTTCGCGATGAAGGGTGGACCCGAGCACTGGGTGCGAGAGGAGATCCTCGCGCTCAAGCCCTACGCCGTCGCACCGGCGGAGGGCATGGTCAAGCTCGACGCGATGGAGAACCCGTACCGCCTGCCCGAGCCGTTGCGCCGGGAAGTGGGGCAGCTCGTCGCCGACGCCGCGATCAACCGCTATCCCGACCCGGCCGCCCCGGCGCTCAAGGCGCGCCTGCGGGCGACCATGGGGATTCCCGATGCCGCGGAGCTCATCATCGGCAACGGCTCGGACGAGCTGATCACCCTTGCCGCGCAGGCGCTCGCGCGCCCCGGCGCCGTGATGCTCGCCCCCGAGCCGACGTTCGCGATGTACCGCATGAACGCGGTCTTCAGCCGCATGCGCTACGTCGGCGTGCCGCTGCGGCCGGACTTCATGCCCGACCTCGACGCGACGCTCGCCGCCATCGAGAGGCACCAGCCGGCGCTGGTATTCGTCGCCTACCCGAACAACCCCACCGGCAACCTCTTCCCCGAGGAGGCGGTCGCCCGCATCGTCGCCGCGACGCCCGGCCTCGCGATCGTCGACGAGGCCTACCAGCCGTTCGCGCAGAAGAGCTTCATGCCGCGGCTCGGCGAGTTTCCGAACCTCGTTGTCATGCGCACGGTGTCGAAGCTCGGTCTCGCCGGCGTGCGCCTCGGCTATGCGGCCGGCCGCCCGGAATGGATCCGCGAGCTCGACAAGGTGCGGCCGCCCTACAACGTGGGCGTGCTCGCGCAGGCGGTGGCGGAGCGGGTGCTCGCGCATGCGGACGTCCTGGAGGCTCAGGCGCGCGCCATCCGCGACGAGCGCGGTCGGCTGCAGGACGCGCTTGCTTCCCTGCCCGGGGCGACGGTCTTCCCGAGCGCGGCGAATTTCCTGCTCGTCCGCGTGCCCGACGCACCGCGGGCGTTCGCCGGCATGAAGGCGCGGCGCGTGCTCGTGCGCAGCTTCCACGGCAGCCATCCGCTGCTCGAGCACTGCCTGCGCATCACGGTCGGCACGCCGGAGGAGAACGCCGCGATGCTCGCCGCCCTGCGGGAGAGCCTCGCGTAGCTGCTGCGTACCGGCTGCGCCGTCCGCGCTACCATCCGCCTCTGCAACCCGTTCCGCACCCCTCGTGAGAACAGCCAGCGTCGACCGCAACACCCTCGAGACCCGGATCTCGGTGGCGCTCGACCTGGACGGCACCGGGAGGGCGAACCTCGCCACCGGCGTGCCGTTCCTCGACCACATGATCGACCAGGTGGCGCGTCACGGCATGATCGACCTCGAAGTGCGTGCGGCGGGCGACCTGCACATCGATGCCCACCACACCGTCGAGGACGTGGGCATCACGATCGGCCAGGCGGTCGCGAAGGCGGTCGGCGACCGCAAGGGGCTGCGCCGCTTCGGCCACGCCTATTGCCCCCTCGATGAGGCGCTGTCGCGCGTGGTGATCGACTTCTCGGGGCGGCCCGGCCTGGAGTTCAATGTGCCCTTCACGCGCCCGCTCATCGGCGAGTTCGACGTCGACCTCGTGCACGAGTTCTTCCAGGGCTTCGTGAACCACGCGCTGGTGACGCTGCACGTCGACAACCTGCGCGGCCGCAACGCGCATCACCAGTGCGAGACCGTGTTCAAGGCGTTCGGCCGCGCGTTGCGCATGGCGGCCGAGCTCGACCCGCGCGCCGCCGGGGCGACGCCGTCCACCAAGGGCGTCCTCTGACCGCGGCGCGGGCGTCGCGCCGCTCGCCCCGCTCTTTCCCCGCAGTCGCAGTCATCGCATGACCCGCATCGCAGTCGTCGACTACGGCATGGGCAACCTGCGCTCGGTGTCGAAGGCGCTCGAGCACGTCGCGCCGCGGGCGACGGTGACGGTCACCGCGGACGCGAGCGTCGTGGCTGGGGCGGACCGCGTGGTGTTCCCGGGGCAGGGCGCGATGCCCGACTGCATGCGCGAGCTCGACGCGCGCGGGCTGCGGCCGGCGGTGCTCGCCGCGGCGCGCGAGAAGCCCTTCCTCGGCATCTGCATCGGCCTGCAGATGCTCTTCGAGCGGAGCGAGGAGGGTGACGTCGCCGGTCTGGGCATCTTCCGCGGCCGGGTGCGGCGCTTCCCGCACCAGGCGATGGTGGATCCGTCCGGCGCCCGCCTCAAGGTGCCGCACATGGGCTGGAACGAGGTACGGCAGGTGCGGCCCCATGCCCTGTGGCGGGGCATCGACGACGGCAGCCGGTTCTACTTCGTCCACAGCTACTACGTGGACCCGGAGGATGCGTCGCTCGCCGCGGGCCGCACCGACTACGGCATCCTCTTTACCTGTGCCGTGGCCGGGGATAACATCTTCGCGGTCCAGTACCATCCCGAGAAGAGCCACTCCACCGGCCTTCGGCTGCTCGCGAACTTCGTCGACTGGAATCCCTGAGCCGCACCGGGCGCCACGCCCGCGGGCACCCGACGCGAGAGCTGCAACCCCATGCTGATCATCCCGGCGATCGACGTCAAGGACGGTCGGTGCGTGCGCCTCCAGCAGGGGGACATGGCCAGGGCCACGATCTACTCGGACGATCCGGTGGCCACCGCGCAGCACTGGCTCGAGCAGGGCGCGCGTCGCCTGCACCTGGTGGACCTGAACGGCGCGGCGGCCGGCAAGCCGAAGAACGAGCGCGTCATCCGCGACATCGTGCAGACGCTCGGCGAGGACCTGCCGGTGCAGCTAGGCGGCGGCATCCGCGACCTCGACACGATCGAGCACTATCTCGACCTCGGCGTTGCCTACATCATCATCGGCACGGCCGCGGTGAAGAACCCGGGTTTCCTGCACGACGCCTGCACGGCGTTCGGCGGCCACATCATCGTCGCGCTCGACGCCAAGGAAGGCAAGGTCGCGGTCGAGGGCTGGTCGAAAATGACGGGCCACGACGTCATCGACCTCGCGCGCAAGTTCCAGGACTACGGCGTCGAGGCGATCATCTATACCGACATCGGCCGCGACGGCATGCTCACCGGCGTCAACCTAGAGGCGACGCAGCGGCTCGCCCAGCAGTTGCGCGTGCCGGTGATCGCTTCCGGCGGCGTCAACGGCCTCGACGACATCCGCGCGGTGTGCGCGCTTCAGGACGAGGGCGTCACCGGCGTCATCACCGGGCGCGCCGTCTACGCCGGCACGCTCGACTTCGTCGCCGCGCAGGCGCTCGCCGACGAGCTGACCGGCGAGGCCGCGGACGACGAGCAGGGGTAAGCGGCGCGCGGAGCGCTCCTGCGCTCCGGCCCGCGCACCGCCTTTCTCGCGCGCACCCATGGGCCTCGCCAAGCGCATCATTCCCTGCCTCGACGTGACCGCGGGCCGCGTCGTCAAGGGCGTCAACTTCGTTTCGCTGCGCGATGCCGGCGACCCGGTGGAGATCGCGCGCCGCTACGACGAGCAGGGCGCGGACGAGCTCTGCTTCCTCGACATCACCGCGAGCTCCGACGAGCGCGACATCATCGTGCACGTCATCGAGCGCGTGGCGGCGCAGGTCTTCATCCCGCTCACGGTCGGCGGCGGCGTGCGCAAGGTCGAGGACGTGCGCCGGCTGCTCAACGCCGGCGCCGACAAGGTGTCGATCAACACCGCCGCGGTGCAGGACACGGGTCTGGTGGCGGCAGCGAGCGGCCGGTTCGGGGCGCAGTGCATCGTGGTGGCGATCGATGCTCGCCGTTCGGGCACGGACGCCTCCGGCGCACCGCGCTGGGAGGTCTACACTCACGGCGGACGCCGCCCCACGGGACGCGACGCAGTCGAGTGGGCGCGCGAGGTCGAGCGGCTCGGTGCCGGCGAGATCCTCCTCACCAGCATGGATCGCGACGGCACGCGGGAGGGGTTCGATCTCGGTCTCACGCGGGCGGTCTGCGATGCCGTGGACGTGCCGGTGATCGCCTCGGGCGGGGTCGGGCGGCTCGAGCATCTGGCGGACGGCGTGACGCTCGGCGGGGCGGACGCGGTCCTCGCGGCGAGCATCTTCCACTTCGGCGAGCACACGATCGGCGAGGCCAAGGCGCTCATGGCGCGTCGCGGCATCGAGGTGCGGGAGGCGGCATGAGCGGGACGACGGCGACGGGGGCACAGCCGGGCTGGCTCGCCGAGGTGAGGTTCGACGAGCACGGGCTCGTGCCGGCGATTGCGCAGGACGCGACCACCGGACGGGTGCTGATGCTCGCCTGGATGAGCGCCGAATCGCTCGTGCGTACCCTCGACACCGGCGAGGCGACCTACTATTCGCGTTCCCGCCGGCGGCTCTGGCGCAAGGGCGAGCAATCGGGCCATGTGCAGCAGGTCGAGGACGTGCGCCTCGATTGCGACGGCGACGCGGTGCTGCTCACCGTGCGGCAGCTCGGCGGCATCGCCTGCCACACCGGGCGGGAGCGGTGCTTTTTCCGTGCCTTGCGGGAGGGCCGCTGGCAGGACGTCGAGCCTGTGCTCGAATCGCCGGAGGCGATCTACGCGGGGAAGCGCGCGGGCGGGCCTTCGGAGTGAGTCCCGGGCGGGCGAGGGCCGGCCCGGAAGATGAGGCAACGATCCGGCGCCGCCCGATTGGCGAACGGTGCCGCCTCGCGCAGGCGCAAAGCGGAGAAGACGATGCAGGAAATCCTCGAGAGACTGGCCGACACCATCGAGAGCCGCAGGGGCGGCGACCCGGACGCGTCCTACATCGCGCGCCTCTTCGCGCGCGGCGAGGACGCGGTGCTCAAGAAGGTGGGCGAGGAGGCGACCGAGGTGGTGATGGCCGCCAAGGATGGCGACCGCCGGCGCATCGTCGGCGAGACCGCGGACCTCTGGTTCCACTGCCTGGCGATGCTCGCCTACTACGGTCTGCGCCCCTCCGACATCCTCATGGAGCTGCGGCGCCGCGAGGGCATCTCGGGCATCGACGAGAAGGCCGCGCGGCAGGACGGCATCCGCATCGAGGCCGAGGTTCGCAACAAGTGAAGACGCGGCGCGAACGAACGGCGTCGCCCGGAGTCAGAGCATGAACGAGCAGAACTGCATCTTCTGCAGGATCGCGCGCGGCGAGATTCCGTCGCGCAAGGTCTACGAAGACGAGGACGTGATGGCCTTCCACGACATCAATCCCGTCGCGCCGGTGCACCTGCTCGTGATTCCGCGCCGGCACGTCGCATCGCTCGCGGATTGCGACGCGAGCGATGCGCCGATGCTCGGCAAGCTGTTTGCCGCGCTGCCAAAAATTGCGCGCGAGCAGGGCTGCACCGACGGTTTCCGAACGATCGTCAACACCGGCCGGGTCGGGAGGCAGGAGGTGTATCATCTTCACGTACACGTCCTGGGCGGGCCGGCCCCCTTGCCGGCGATGCTGCGACGGGACTAGCGGGAGCAGGAGGTCGTCATGGGTTCCTTCAGCATCTGGCACTGGATCGTGGTGTTGCTTATCGTGATGCTGATCTTCGGCACGAAGAAACTGCGCAACATCGGCCAGGATCTCGGCGGGGCCGTCAAGGGCTTCAAGGACGGCATGAAGAGCGCGACCGACGAGGAAGGCGCCACCGCGCCCCAGGTCACGGGCAGGACGATCGACGCCGAGGTGAAGAAGGAGTCGCAGTCGAAGGCCTGACCGATCGGTCGGGCGCGACGTGCGGGCCGCCGCGGGCGGCCCGTTTCACTTCCGGGCTTCGCGCACTGCCATGTTCGACATCGGGTTCTCCGAGCTGATGGTGATCGGCGTGGTGGCTCTCGTGGTCATCGGCCCCGAACGCCTGCCCAAGGTGGCCCGGACCGCCGGCCACCTGCTCGGGCGGCTGCAGCGCTACGTGAACGACGTCAAGGCCGACATCAGCCGCGAGATGGAGCTCGACGAGCTGCGCAAGGTGCAGTCGGCCTTCCAGGATGCCAAGCAGTCGATCGAGACCTCGGTGCGCGACGTGCAGAGTTCGGTGCAGCAGGTCGAGGCGGAGGTGCGCAGCACGGCCGATTCGCTGGGCGCCAGCGGCAGCGCGGGCACGCCGGGCGCCTCCGGCACGACGGGCTCCGGCCAGGCGGCGCCCGCAGTTGCGGCCCCGTCACAGCCGCCGGCCTCGCCGGCCTCGCAGGCCTGACCGGTCGGTGGGTGCGGTGATCGCGCGCCCCTCAGCCGAACCATCGCCTGCGCCCGGGCGGGCCGGGGACGGACGGCGTATCGGCCGTCTTCCGCACGTGCGCCAGCCATGAGCGACCAGGACACGTTCATATCGCATCTGGTCGAACTGCGCGACCGGCTGCTGCGCGCACTCGTCGCGATCGGCGTCGCTTTCGGCGTGCTCTTCTTCTACCCCGGAGCGGGTGCGATCTACGATTTCCTCGCCGCACCGCTCATGCAGGCCCTGCCCGAGGGCGCGAAGATGATCGCCACCGGCGTGATCACGCCGTTCCTGGTGCCCGTGAAGGTCACGGCCATGGTCGCGTTCCTGGTGGCGCTGCCCTTCGTGCTCTACCAGGCGTGGGCCTTCGTCGCGCCGGGCCTGTACTCGCACGAGAAGCGCCTCGTGCTGCCGCTGGTCGTGGCGAGCACCGGCCTGTTCCTGCTCGGCGTCGCCTTCTGCTACTTCTTCGTGTTCGGCAAGGTGTTCGCGTTCATCAACCAGTTCGCGCCCAAGTCGATCACGCCGGCGCCGGACATCGAGGCCTACCTCGGCTTCGTGCTGACGATGTTCGTCGCGTTCGGCGTGACGTTCGAGATTCCGGTGGTGGTGGTGGTGCTCGCGCGACTGGGCATCGTCTCCATCGAGCAGCTCAAGCAGGCGCGGCCGTACGTCATCGTCGGCGCTTTCGTCGTCGCCGCCGTCGTCACGCCTCCGGACGTCGTCTCGCAGCTCATGCTCGCGATTCCGATGTGCATCCTCTACGAGGTCGGCCTGATCATCGCGCGCATCATCACGCCGCGCGAGACGGCCGCGGGCGATGCGATCGGCAACGCGGTGATGGAGCGTGCCGAGGAGAGTCGCCGCGGCGATTGAGCCGTGCGGCACGCCGAGCGCGGAGGCGCGCCCGCCTGCGCGCGTGGTCCGCGGACGAGCCGCAGCGTCAGCGCTTGGCAGGCGGTGCGGCCGGGCGCTTCTCGATCTCGACCTCGACCTCGACGTCGCGCGCCTCGCGGCGCAGCTTCAGCGGCACCTTCGTGCCGGGCTGCAGTGCCGCGACGACGTTCAGCATGCCCTGCGGGTCGGCGACGGCCTTGCCATTGACCGCGAGGAGCACGTCGCCGGGCTTCACGCCCGCGCGCTCCGCCGGCCCGCCCTTCTGTACCCCGGCGATCAGGGCGCCGTTCGATGCCGGCAGCTTGAAGGACTCGACGAGCTCGGGCGTGATCTCCTGCGCCTCCACGCCGATGAAGCCGCGCGTCACGCTGCCTGAGGCGATGATCTGCTCCAGGACCTGCCTGGCGGTCGAGACCGGGATGGCGAAGCCGATGCCGATGGACCCGCCGGTGCGGGACAGGATGGCGCTGTTGACGCCGACGAGGTTCCCGGTCGTGTCCACGAGCGCCCCGCCCGAGTTGCCCTGGTTGATGGCGGCGTCGGTCTGGATGAAGTTCTCGAAGGTGTTGATGCCGAGGCCCGTGCGGCCCACGGCGGACACGATGCCCATGGTGACCGTCTGGCCGACGCCGAACGGGTTGCCGATCGCGAGCACGACGTCGCCGACGCGCAGGCCCTCGTCGCTGCCGAGCGTGATCGCGGGCAGGGGCTCCCGGGTCTCGACCTTCACCACCGCCAGGTCGGTTTCGGGGTCGGTGCCGATCACCTTGGCGTCGAGCGATCGGCCGTCCGAGAGCGCCACCTGCACCGAGTCCGCGCTCTCGATGACGTGATTGTTGGTGAGGATGAACCCGGCGGGGCTGACGATCACCCCCGAGCCCAGGCTCGAGGCGCGCTGGCTGTCGTCCTTGTCGAACATGTCGCCGAAGAAGCGGCGGAAGACAGGATCGTCCAGGAAGGGGTGGGTGCGGGGGTCGACCTTCACCTCCTTCGAGCTGAAGACGTTCACGACCGCGGGCATGGCGCGGTTGGCGGCGTCCGCGTAGGAGCTCGGGCGCGCGGCGGCAGCCGGGACGGCGGTGGCAGGCGCAGGCACGGCGTTCACGGCGACGGACGGCGGCGAGGCCGGGGCCGGGGTCGGCGCGAGCCACTCCGGCCGCAGCGTTTGCACGACGAAGAGCGCCGCCAGGCAGATCGTCACTGCCTGCGCGAACACCAGCCAAAGCCTGCGAAGTGTCAAAGCGTCATCTCGGCCGGTCGATTGTTCGTGCGTGCCCGGCGGCGCTCACGGGCGGCACGTCGGCGAACTGCCAGCAGTGCGAAACCGACCTTCGGATTATTCCGTAAATCCGCGAGTGCGAAGCGGAAGCGGCAAACGGCGCGTTCCGCGGCGTGCGGGCGTCGCTGGCAAGGGTCGGGATGATCGGCAAGAGGGCGCGATTGGCGAGTGTGCGGCGAACACGCGTTCTGCGTGCTCGAGCCGCTTCGCTGCATCGCGGCAGGTTGTCCATACGGCGGCGCTTTTCTTCCGCCGCATCAGTGCGTTAGTGTGAAAAATTTCACTTTCGCCGGGGCTCTTCGCTATAATCACAAGCGCTGCGGTTCGTCCGCACCGCGCCCGCATCCGTCCCCGCGCCCTCAGCCGCCGCCCGTTCCCTGAACGCCACGCGCACCGAGTCGTCAGGAGCCATCCCCTCATGAGCAACGCCTCCGCCACCACCTCGCCGCCCACCGTGCCGAGCGATCCGCGCGACGCGCCGGACGTCTCCGATCCCGCACGCCGCAACCTCATCATCGGTACCGCCGTCGTTGGCGGCCTCGCCGGCGCGGCAGTCGCCTGGCCGTTCCTCGCGAGCATGGCGCCTTCCGAGCGCGCGAAGGCGGCCGGCGCCCCGGTCGAGGCCGACATCGGCCAGCTCCAGCCCGGCCAACTCATGACGGTGGAATGGCGCGGCAAGCCGGTGTGGATCCTGCGGCGCACGCCGGAGATGCTGAAGTCGCTCACCGAGGACACCGCGCAGCTCGCCGATCCGAAATCGCTCCGGTCCGAGCAGCCGCCCTACGCGCAGAACGAGACGCGCTCGATCAAGCCCGAGTACCTGGTCGCGATCGGCATCTGCACGCACCTCGGCTGCTCGCCGAGCGAGAAGCCCGCTGGCGACCCGTCCATGGGCTCCGGTTGGCCCGGCGGCTTCTTCTGTCCGTGCCACGGCTCGCGCTTCGACCTCGCCGGGCGCGTGTTCGCGAACATGCCGGCACCGACCAACCTGCCGGTGCCGCCGTACAAGTTCGTCTCCGACAGCAAGGTGCTGATCGGCGAAGACAACAAGGGCTGACCACGATGGCCAACGGAACCACCACCGCGAACGGCGTGAAGGGCACGGTGAACGGCAAGCCCGGCGCCGGGCAGCAACTGCTCGACTGGGTCGACGCGCGCTTCCCGTTGACGGTCCTGTGGAAGTCGCAGATCGCCGACTACTACGCGCCGAAGAACATGAACTTCTGGTACTTCTTCGGCTCGCTGGCGCTGCTGGTGCTGGTGAACCAGATCGTCACCGGCATCTTCCTCACCATGAACTACAAGCCCGACGCGAACCTCGCGTTCGCCTCGGTCGAGTACATCATGCGCGAGGTGCCCTACGGCTGGCTGATCCGGTACATGCACTCGACGGGCGCCTCGGCGTTCTTCATCGTCGTGTACCTGCACATGTTCCGCGGCCTGATGTACGGGTCGTTCCGCAAGCCGCGCGAGCTCACCTGGATCTTCGGGGTCCTGATTTTCCTTGCGCTGATGGCCGAGGCGTTCTTCGGCTACCTCCTCCCCTGGGGGCAGATGTCCTACTGGGGCGCCCAGGTGATCGTGAACCTCTTCGGCGCGATCCCGGTGATCGGCGAGGACCTCGCGGTCTGGATCCGCGGCGACTTCGTCGTCGGCGACGCGACGCTGAACCGCTTCTTCGCGTTCCACGTCATCGCGATCCCGCTGGTGCTCGTCGGCCTCGTCGCGGCGCATCTGATCGCGCTGCACGAGACGGGCTCGAACAACCCCGACGGGGTCGAGATCAAGAAGCTCAAGGACCCGAAGACCGGCCATCCGGTGGACGGCATCCCGTTCCACCCGTACTACACGGTGAAGGACCTGTTCGGCGCGTCGATCTTCCTGATCCTCTTTTCCCTGGTGGTGTTCTTCGCGCCGGAGCTGGGCGGGTACTTCCTCGAGCACAACAACTTCATCCCCGCCGACCCGCTCAAGACCCCGTCGCACATCGCGCCGGTCTGGTACTTCACGCCGTACTATTCGATCCTGCGCGCGACCACTGAATCGGTCATGCCGTGGCTCGCGGCGTTCGTCGCGCTCGTCGCGCTGCTCACCGCGATCAGCGTCCGGCGCAAATGGGCCCGGCTCCTAGCGCTCGGGATCGGCGCCGTGCTGGTCGTGGGTTTCTTCGCGCTCGAGGCAAAGGTGTGGGGCGTGGTGCTGATGGGCGTCTCGGTGCTCATCTTCTTCGCGCTGCCCTGGCTGGACAAGAGCCCGGTGAAGTCGATCCGCTACAAGGGCCCGATCTTCAAGACGATGCTCGCGCTGTTCGTGATCTCGTTCATCGTGCTCGGCTACCTCGGCATCCTGCCGCCGACGCCCATCGGCACGATCGTGTCGCAGGTCTTCATGTTCGTGTACTTCGGCTTCTTCCTCCTCATGCCCTGGTACTCGGCGATCGACAGCCACAAGCCCGAACCGAAGAGGGTGACCGGATGATGAAGAAGCTCCTCGCCGCGGCGGCGCTCGCGGCGCCCCTGGCCGCACTGTCCCTGGCGACCCCGGCCCTGGCCTCGGAAGGCGGCGCGCGGCTCGAGCACGCGCCGATCGACGTGCGCGACCTCGCGAGCCTGCAGTCGGGCGCGAAGACGTTCGTCAACTATTGCCTGAACTGCCATTCGGCGTCGCTCGTGCGCTACACACAGCTGCGCGACATCGGCCTCAGCGACGACCAGATCCGCGACTACCTGATCTTCAACGGCGGCAAGGTCGGCGAGCTGATGACGGTGTCGATGCCGCGCAAGGACGCGAAGGAATGGTTCGGCGCGGTGCCGCCCGACCTGTCGGTCACCGCGCGCTCACGCGGCGCCGACTGGCTCTACAGCTACCTGCGCGGTTTTTACCGCGACCCGGCGACGCTGACCGGCTGGAACAACACGGTGTACCCGAACGTCGGCATGCCGCATCCGATGTGGGAACTGCAGGGCGAGCGCACCCTCGTGCACGACGACAACGGCGGCGAGGGCCATGGGGCGCTCGCGGCGGCACCCACCTTCGACGTGACGCGGCCCGGCAAACTGACCCCCACCGAGTACGACGCAACGGTCCGCGATCTCACCAACTTCATGGTCTGGATGGCCGAGCCGCACCAGCTCAAGCGGCGCGAGATGGGCATGTGGGTGCTGATGGGCCTCGCCGTCCTGACGTTCGTGAGCTGGCTCCTTTACAAGAACTACTGGAAGGACGTCCACTGAGACCACGGCGGCAGCCCTTGCACCGCCGCCCGGGGCCGCCGTCGCGACCATAGCGACCGGCCCCCGCGACCCTTTTCGAGGGCGCCCGCAGAGCGCCCGCACTTGCGCGCCGGCCCGGCCGACCGGCGCGAACGACAGGAGGCCCTCTCCATGATGAACCTCTACTCGGGGACGACGTGCCCCTTCTCGCAGCGCTGCCGCATCGTGCTCTACGAGAAGGGCATGGACTTCCAGATCATCGACGTCGATCTCTACAACAAGCCCGAGGACATCGCGGTGATGAACCCGTACAACCGGCTGCCGGTGCTGGTGGAGCGGGACCTCATCCTCTACGAATCGAACATCATCAACGAGTACATCGACGAGCGCTTCCCGCACCCGCAGCTGATGCCCGCGGACCCGGTGATGCGCGCGCGCGCGCGGCTCTTCCTCTTCAACTTCGAGGTCGAGCTCTTCAGCCAGATCGACGCGCTCGAGAACGGCAACCCGAAGCAGCAGGAGAAGGCGCGCGCCCAGGTCGCCGACCGCCTCACCGAGCTCGCGCCCGTCTTCACCAAGCAGAAGTACATGCTCGGGGAGGAGTTCTCGATGCTCGACGTCGCCATCAGCCCGCTGCTGTGGCGGCTCGACTACTACGGCGTGCAGCTGCCGCGCCAGGCCGCGCCGCTGATGAAGTACGCCGAGCGCATCTTCAGCCGGTCGGCGTTCATCGACGCGCTCACCCCGTCCGAGAAGGTGATGCGGAAGTGAGGCATGCCCCGGAAGCGTAGCCGCGAGACGACCGCAGCCCTCTTGTTCCCGGCGCGGCCTGCTGCGCGAAACGTGCATTGCGGCAGGCGGGGTGGAACAGGTTTTGACTTGCAGCGCTGCGGGCGGGGGGCGATCATCGGCGTCTCCCCGTGCTCCCTGGACCACGCCGCGAGCCTGATGCCGTGAGCGAGCCGCCCCCGACCAAGCCTTACCTGCTGCGCGCGCTCTACGAGTGGTGCGTCGACAGCGGCTTCACCCCCTACATATCGGTCGTGGTCGACGAGCGCACGCGCGTGCCGCAGGAGTACGTGCGCAACGGCGAGATCGTGCTCAACATCGGCCCGCTTGCCACCAATCGGCTCAAGATGGGCAACGAGCACATCGAGTTCGCGGCCCGCTTCGGCGGCGTGGCGCGCGACATCGTCGTGCCGGTGGCGTGCGTGTCCGCGGTCTACGCGCGCGAGAACGGCCACGGCATGTCGTTCGAGACCGAGGCCGACAAGACCGCCTGGGAGGCGAGCGGCGCCGCACTCGCTGCACCCACCCCGGTGCCGAGCGGTCCGGAGAACCGCGAGCCGCCGCCGAAGACCGGCCGACCCAACCTGCGCCGGGTGAAGTAGCACCGGCAGCCGCGCTCGGCCGCCTCGCCGCGTTCGTATAATCGCCGTCGCGTGCCGGCTTAGCTCAGCTGGTAGAGCAGCTGATTTGTAATCAGTTGGTCGGGGGTTCGATTCCTCTAGCCGGCACCAAGAACTCATCCAGAGCAGTCCACGGTAGGCCGTAAAGACCTTTAAGAGCAGTCGGTTAGGGCCTCTCCTTAGTCCTAAGCGGTCCGCCCTCCTTTGTTGAAATCTACCGCAACTGGGGGTAGATTTTGGGGGTAGTTCGATGGCACTCGCCATGCCGGCGAAAATCTACCCCCAGGAGTCGTGCCCATGCTGACCGCTAAGGAAATCGACAACGCGAAGCCACGCGCCAAGCCCTACAAGCTGTTCGATGGCGGCGGCATT
>Ga0209254_10000494_pt1 | contig 32072 bp, 34 predicted proteins | sample FrelakmetDIP11DI_FD_187148 | JGI IMG/M metagenome (GOLD analysis project Ga0209254, IMG submission 187148) | Freshwater lake sediment microbial communities from the University of Notre Dame, USA, for methane emissions studies - DIP11 DI (SPAdes)... | ecosystem: Environmental > Aquatic >... | reverse complement strand
GACGGCCAGACGGTTCGAACCAGCCCTGTTCAGATAAGGGGTGATATTGTATTTCTTACGGAGGAACATGCCCTCATGCCTGTTCTCGGTTATACGCGTGCCGTTGAGCCAGATCTCAGCAAAATAATTTATACCTCTGAAATTAAGCCATACCTGCTTTGTGGAATCAAGGCTCTCGGTAGAAAACCTGGTGTAGAACCAGTACGTGTAATAGTCTCTTCCTTCGGTATAAACATCCGGTATTGTCGCATTATTCATTCCAAAATAAGGGTCAGGCATCACTTTGTTATTAATCAGAGACGTCAGCACAGTACCCGGCACCGTGGCAATCAGCCAGCCTGCCATGTCAGGCTCAGTCATAGTCAGCTGTGATCCGTCTGCCATAACGTCTGAGGCTTTCTTCATTCTCCATCCTCCGGAGAGAGGTATCTCCTGCGCGGTAACGATAAAACAACTAAAGACTAATGCGCTGAATATTAATAACTTTCTCATTTTATTCAGTGATTACAAACAAGTACGGCAAGTTATTAAAATATTCTTTACATTGCAGATTCTATCTTTTTGCAGATGCTGCCCGCCGGGGAGAGAGAATATGAAAGGCTTTTTGTGCTCGTACTGACACAGCACCGGCGCTGGGGTTCCGTTTTGCTGCCCTATATTATTGAACGGATGCCCGGTGTGGCCTATTATCGGATGACCGAACCGCTGTCACCCCATCCCGACAGGGTAACGCTATCACATCTTGACAATGAAGAGAGCGAACTGGTGCGACTGATAAATGAATACTCCGACAGGAACCTCTACAAGCTCTTCTCCAAACACCGTGATGCGAGGGAATTCATCGAAAAGGTTACTGACAGTGAGTTTGAACAGCTCATCAAACCATTTATTGAGTCACGGATCCACCACAGCCTGCATATAGCGCAGAATGAGGAGATACCTGTTTATCTGCAAAAAACAAAAATCACGAGCCTCCACCCGGAAGACAGACTGGTCATTGCACATGAACCCGCCTTACCGGTATTCAGTTTCAACCGGTATACGGAAGGCAGCAGCTACTGCCTGTTCATTGAAGCTGCAGGCAAGCCTGTAGACCTCCGGAAATCGACAGTTGAAATTCTCTCGAACAAACCGTGTGTCATAAGGGTAAACTACACCATTTATTTCGTCTCTGACATAGAAGGAACCAAGCTGAAGCCTTTTCTCACCCGCGGCAGTATCACCATTAACCGTTCTACGGAAGAAAAGTACTTCGGCACTTTTGTCCTTTCGGTCATAAATGATCATAAAGTTACCGGCAAGGGTTTCGTCATTGAGCAGGGAGAGGCTGTCAGGCAGGCGTACCTGACTATTGAGAAAGGTATCAGGGGTCTGCCTGTTGCCATCCTGAAGTTCCGGTATGATGAACGTGATATTTTCTTCCCTGAAGAAATGACGCACTTCACGTCATTCAGCAACGAGGGCGGGAAATTCATCTTCCGCAGGAAAGAGCGCGACCGCGATTGGGAGAAGAAATGTATGAAAGCCCTGGATGATGCAGGACTTTTCTCGGAAGACGGTATTAACTTCATGACCCCGGGCACAAAGGAAGGTAACGATGATGCCATCTACGATCTTATTGAGACTGTGGCCGTCAACAGGAAAAGGCTGACTGACACCGGCCTCCTTCTCCGCACAGGCAGTCTGGGCGGTCCATACAGTCTTGAGCCGGTTGAGATAAAGCTGAGCCATCAGCTGGTCAACGACTGGTTTGATCTGAAGGCGTTGGTACAGATAGGCCCGTACAGCATCCCTTTCACGCGTCTGAGAAAGAATATCCTGGAGGGTATACGCGAGTACCGTTTGCCTGACGGGACAGTGGCAGTGCTCCCTGAAGAGTGGTTCACCCGCTACCGGAGCCTCTTTGAGATGGGAAGAGACAACGAGGAGAGCCTGATGGTGCATAAGCAGCATTTCGGCATCATCAGCGAAGTGATGTCAGGAGCCGGTTGTGATATATGCCTTAAGCTGGAAAAGCTCAACGTTCCTGAAGAGCTGCCTGCGCTCTCCCCTCCTGCAGGATTAAGAACCGAGATGCGTCCCTATCAGATCGAAGGACTGAGCTGGCTTCATTTTCTCCAGACGAATGACCTCGGAGGCTGTCTTGCCGATGACATGGGCCTCGGCAAGACTGTCCAGACCCTCGCTCTGCTGCAATGGAACAAGGAGCACAGGGACGAAGCGGAAGAGAAGGGTGCAGGCGGCCAGATGACCCTCTTCGGCCGCGAATGCAACAGCACCACTTCGCTTATAATTGTTCCGGCGTCACTGAGCCATAACTGGTACAACGAGATAGTGAGATTCTGCCCGTCACTGAAAACTCTTATCCATCACGGTACCGGCAGGCGAAAGTCAGCATCGCACTTTTCAAAATATGATATCATTATTTCAAGCTACCACACAGTACGGCAGGACATACAATTTTTTACCGCAATGACCTTCTTTTATGTCGTTCTGGACGAGAGTCAGCATATAAAAAATCCGTCTTCAAATATCTACAGGGCGGTCATGCAGCTGAAAGCCGAACACAGGCTGGTACTGACAGGAACACCTGTTGAGAATTCACTCACCGACCTGTGGACACAGCTAAGCTTCGTCAACCCCGGCTTGCTTGGATCGCTTGCTTTCTTTAAAAGAGAATTCGCCAGTCCTATTGAAAAGAACAACGAAGAGGATAAGGAAAAGAGACTGCGCAAGATCATACAGCCGTTTATCATGAGAAGGACTAAAGAAATGGTGGTCAGGGAACTGCCTCCAGTCACGGAACAGATCGTTCACTGCGATATGTCTGAGGAGCAATCGGCGATTTATGAGAGAGAAAAGTCAGCGGTACGCAACAGCATACTCGAGAACATTGAAAGCGTCGGGGTGGAAAAGTCAGCCATTATTGTTCTGCAGGGACTGATGCGGCTCAGGCAGATTGCGAACCATCCTCTCCTTACCGATGAAACCTATGACGGCGGATCAGGAAAGTATGACACGGTGACGCGTAATATTGAGAGTGTCATTTCAGAAGGACATAAGATACTCATCTTCTCATCGTTCGTCAAGCATCTGGAACTGTTCCCCGGGTGGCTGAACAGGAACAGTATCGGGTATTCGATGCTGACAGGCTCCACCCAGAACCGTGAGAAAGTAATTAACCGTTTCAGGAAAGATGATGCAATTAAGGTATTTCTCATTTCGCTCAAGGCAGGAGGAGTTGGACTGAACCTCACCGAGGCTGATTATGTTTTCATCCTTGACCCGTGGTGGAATCCTGCATCGGAGATACAGGCCCTCAGCAGAGCCCACAGGATCGGCCAGGAAAAAAGAGTGTTCGTTTACCGCTATATTTCAGGTGACACCATCGAAGAAAAGATACAGCGTCTACAGGAGAAAAAATCGAAGCTTGCCGAGACCTTTACAGAATCGACCAACCCGTTCGGCGAGCTTGACATCAAGGGGATGCTTGAAATACTGAACTGATTTTTTAATAGTTTTACGGAAACATAAAAACCAGATGTAATGAATGATTACCAGAACCATCCACTGGCGGGAGCTGACGACCTCGACAGCGCCATGTCAAAACTGTGGGCCTTCTACAAAAAATATTTCGCCGGCATGTATATTATATCAGTGGTAATGGCATTGCTGTCAGGGATTATCACTTCCCGATTTGATATGTCATCCTTGTACTCAGGTTATTCAGTTGATCCTCAGCAGCTCCTGGAAATGATGAAGGGCATGGTCGTACCTTACTCACTTCTCCTGATCGTGACGTTTGTATCCGGGGTGTTGCTTCATGCCTGGATTCTTGAAAGACCTCTCGGACAGGAAAACACAATATTAAAAGTGCTGAAGGGCAGCCTGATTGCCTTGATTCCTGTTCTTATTGTTTTCATCGTATTCTGTATCGCGGGTGCCATGCTGACGACGATAGGGCTTGTATTACTAGTATTGCCCGGCCTCTTCGCCGTATTGTATATCTCTACGGTTGCCATCTTTGCGCTGCCGGTAACCCTTATCGAGACCCGCAATCCGGGCCTGATCATTTCGCGGTCATTCAGTCTTGCCCACAATAAATTCTGGCCGAATATTGCATGGGTTATCGTGCTTGCGCTTATTATCATAGTTATCGCCATCGTGATAGGCGGTCTCACCATGCTGCCCTTCTCCGGCACTTTCATGAAAGCGCTTGCCGACCCCGGGGATGCTACTGCCATGCTTGAGATGGCAAAGAACCCCGTTTATATCGGGCTCAGTTCATTGGCGACCGCGCTGGTAACGCCGGTATTCCCCATCCTGGCATTCATCTTGTACTTCAGTAACAATGCGGAAAACCCGGCTGAAGTAATAACCCCTGAAGATGATAATAAAGTTAAGGTGGAAGATCTCTATCCCAGGATGCCGGATAATCAGTAGGCAGCAGCAATATTAACACATAACAAAGAACCCCCGCTGAGCGAGGGTTCTTTGTTTTATATACTAATAAGATTCTCTCTGCTGGTAATGGGTATGAAGCAGCTCGTGCGATTTATGCCCGTTAGGTTCTACCAGAAACTCCTTATAGATAGCAACTATTTCAGGGTTCTCATGGGACTTTCTGATGGGCATACCGGTATCTTCCACATAGATGGCCTCCATACGCTTCTTCCTTATATCAATATTTGTTGGTATAGGCTGACCGCCGCCGCCGATGCATCCGCCGGGGCAGGCCATGATCTCAATGAAATGGTATGAGGCTTTGCCGGTACTGACCGCCTTGGTAAGCTTGTTCGCATTCACCAGTCCGTGTGCGATAGCCACTTTCAGTTCAGCGCCTTCCAGGAATTTCCATTCCTCCTTGGTGCCCTCAATCTTAATGGCAGCCTCCTTTACCCCTTGCATCCCGCGCACGGGTATGATATCGAGGTTCTTGAACGGGACGCTTCTCCCTGTGACAATCTCGTACGCCGTGCGCAGAGCAGCCTCCATCACGCCGCCTGTGGCTCCGAAGATGACCGCAGCACCGGTGGAAGCACCCATAAATGAATCATATGTGCTCTCCTCCAGGGTACGGAAATCAATCCCTGCCTGTTTGATCATCACTGCCAGCTCACGTGTTGTAAGAACGAAGTCAATGTCTTTGTAGCCGCTTGACCTCATCTCCGGCCTGTCAGCCTCAAATTTCTTGGCTGTGCATGGCATTATGGAAACAGAAACCACTTTTGACGGGTCAATTTTGCGTTTCTCCGCATAGAATGTTTTTGCCAGGGCTCCGAACATCTGCTGCGGTGATTTGCAGGTCGAGAGGTTCGAGAGCATGTGCGGGTACTTATGTTCAATAAACTTTATCCATCCCGGTGAACATGATGTGAACATGGGAAGAGCAACCTTCTTGTCGCCTTCAACCAGCACCTTTCTCAGCCTGGTAAGCAGCTCAGTACCCTCCTCTATTATTGTCAGGTCGGCAGTGAAATCAGTATCCAGCACCGAGTCAAAACCCAGCTGACGCAGCGCGCTGACCATCTTGCCCGTCACCCTCTGCCCCGGGTCATAACCCAGGTCTTCACCCAGGGCTACCCTTACTGCCGGGGCTGTCTGAACAACCACATGCTTCTCGGGATCATAAATTGCATCCCAGACCTGGTCAATATATGTTTTTTCAGTCAGTGCACCCGTCGGACAGCGGTTTACGCACTGTCCGCAGTTAGTACAAACGACATGGCTCATAGGCCTGTCATGAAATGAGGATATTTTCTGATGCGAGCCTTTATTGGCGACTGCAATAGCAGATACATGCTGCAGCTCGGAGCAGGTTCTCACACAGCGCTGGCACCTGATACACTTGCTGTCATCCTTGGAAAATGACGGTGATGATCTGTCAATATTATACGGCTGACCCGCAACCAGGTCGAGGAAAATATGCTCACCGAACGAATATTCGTTTGCCAGTGTCTGCAGCTCGCAGTTCTGGTTCTTGTAGCACTTGGTGCAGTCTGCACGGTGTTCTGACAGGAGCAGTTCAACTATATGCTTGCGCGCGTTTCTAACTTTGAGTGAGTTTGTAAAGATCTCCATCCCCTCCGAGGCGGGCGTTGCACAAGAGGCAATCAGCGTCCGGGCACCTTTCTGTTCCACCACACAGACACGGCAGTTGCCTGCAACACACAGATCCTGATGATTACAGAGTGTTGGAATATTGAGACCCAACCCCTTGGCAGCATCCAGTACTATTGTTCCTTCTTTTACCTGAACCTGATGGTCGTTTATCTTAAGTGTTATCATAGTCTTCCGTTCTTTTTTAATAAATAACCTCTTCCCTGAAATTCTCAACTATTGATCTGAAGGCATTACCCACCGACTGACCAAGGCCGCATTTTGATGCCACCTTCATTGTGTCGGCGAGTTTAACCAGCTCATTCAGATATGTCGATTTTGCTTCTCCTTTTTTGACTTTCTCAATACCAAGTAGCAGTTGCTGGCAGCCGACACGGCAAGGAGTACACTGGCCGCATGACTCTTCAGTAAAGAACTCAAGGTAATTGTGAAGCACGTTGTACATTGAACGTGAACTGTTGAAGAGTTTCATGGATCCGCCCGTCGGAACGCCTTCAAAACCTATCATCGTCTCTCCGAATTTCTTCCTGGGGACACAGAACCCCGAGGCACCTCCCACCTGCACAGCCTTGGTATCGCCGTCGCCAAATTCATTCACGAACTCCTGAACGCCCATGCCCAGCTCCAGCTCGAAGATACCCGGGATAGGTGTGTCTCCTGAGATAGAGAACACCTTTGATCCGCGTGAGTCTTTCGTACCAAGTTTAACATATTCGGCACCGCCCATCTTCATGATCATTATGGCTGTGACAAGTGTCTCCACGTTGTTTATCGAGGTTGGTTTGTAGAATAATCCGCTTGTTGTGGGATATGGCGGTTTGTTGCGTGGTTCACCGCGAAAACCTTCTATCGACTCAAAGAGAGCGCTCTCTTCACCGCAGATGTAAGCTCCGCTTCCCATGCGGTATTCAATATTAAAATCGTATCCTATTTCTCTGATCAGCTTATGAAACTTATGAAGCTCCACATAAAGCTGCGGTAAAAGGAATCTGTACTCGCCACGCAGATAGATAAATCCCTTTTTTGCACCCATGGCTTTGCCTGCAATGGCCATACCTCCGTAAACCTTGTAGGAAACCTTGTCAAGAATCTCACGGTCCTTGAATGTGCCAGGTTCACCCTCGTCAGCGTTGCATACGATATATTTTTCAGGCTCTTTCTCAGCGGCAGTATATTTCCACTTCAAACCAGTTGGAAAACCTGCGCCTCCACGGCCTTTTAGTCCGGATTCAAGGATCTGCTGGATGATTTCTTCGCTTGTCATGGCGAAGGCTTTCGTCAGAACCTCCCTGACATCTATACTTTCAAATATGAGGTCTACCTTGCTAAGTCCTTTATTTTTCATGTCTTTCTCTCTGAGTTATTTACGCATATAACCTTTTATCACATCAATAACCGTTTCAGGGGTCAGGTCAGTGTACGGCATGTCATTGATAAGGATCGCCGGAGCTTTGTGACACCACCCGATACAATTGGTCTCCAGAAGCGTGAACATCTTGTCAGGGGTGGTTTCGCCAACCTTAATCTTAAGTATATCCTCGATGGAGTTGATTATATCATTCTTCCCTTTCATTGAGCATGTTATCGTTTTGCAGACCCTGATTATATTTTTTCCCCTGGGCTTGGTGTCAAGGAATGTGTAAAATGAAGCCGTCCCATACACTTCAGCTGCTGAGATATCAAGCTCAGTTGCAACATCTACCATTGCATCGTCAGTCAGGTAGTTATACTTCCTGACAATATCCTGAAGGATCGGCATCAGGCTCTCTCTCTTCCGGCCGTGTTTTTCGGCCAGATCTTTCACAAGATTACCGGTGTGATACATTTCTGTTTGGTTTTTAAGTAATTGATTTCTTTATGGAATTTCTTATTTTTTCGGCTGTGAAAATAATAACAATACCTATTGAAAAACCTTACTTATATCATGTTTATTGTTAAGAAATAAACAAATAATGTAGTTTCTCAGGTAAATGGAAATATTCAGCTGTCAGCTGTTTTATAATGAATTCAGCTGTTTTTCCATCCAGTCGAGCCACGCCTGCAATCCGTCGCCACGGGTGGCTGAGATATTGAAAAGGGGCACATCGGGGTTAATAACAGCAAGGTCTGCCTTAAAAGCCTCAGTATTAAAATTGGTATATGGGAGGAGGTCAGTCTTGTTCAATATTACCGCCCCCGCCTCGCTGAAGAGCCTTGGGTACTTGGCCGGCTTATCATCTCCCTCGGCAGTGCTGACAACAGCCAGCTTGAAAGCCTCGCCAAGATCGAACTCTGAAGGGCATATTAAATTCCCCACATTCTCAACAAACAGCAGATCAAGAGTGTCAAGATCAAACATTCCGAGCGCCTTGGATATGCTGTGAGAATCGAGGTGGCATCCCCCTTCAGTATTAATCACCACAATCGGGATATCATATTTCTTAAGTCTTTGCGCATCACGGTCAGTGGTGACGTCACCCTCTATTACACCAATTCTGATTTTCCCTCCCAGGGCTTCGCATGTCCGTTCCAGCAAGGTGGTCTTCCCTGCGCCAGGTGAGCTTATTACGTTTACCATTTTCACGTTCTTTTCCGCGAGCAGGCTCCTGACTTCATCAGCTTTGTTCTGATTCCTGTCAAGGATATTTTTCATGATCCTGATTTCCATAGTCATTCTCCTTCTATACTTTTAATGAATAATTCTTTTCCGTGTACAACAGTAATGTCAAGGGCTCCGCATGTGCGACATGATGGGTAATTTTCCACAGGATTATAATCTGCACCGCATGACAGACATCTCATTTCCAGGGGGATGATCTCAATGTTCAGTGCCGCTTCTGCAGCAACGGTATCCCTGACGGCTTCCCTGAAAGCAAACTCAAATATGTCAGGCACTATCTGCACAAGCTGACCGAAGCTGACATTAACTCTCTCAACAACCGACAGACCGGCTTCCCTGGCTTTATCAACCACGATAACCGATAGCTCTTCTGCAATTTTTATCTCGTGCATCTCATTTGTTTCAGCATATTCTCGGGAGGAGAAGTCCTGACGGCATATCCAGGAACCGTCTTCCTCCCGTTGAACTGTTTACGATTACCCTGCCCGGTTTTTCCAGGGTTATTTCTCCGATTACCGATGAATCTCTCCCGGCGGGATCAGAACGCATTATATTCAGGATCTTTTCTGCCTCGTCTGCAGCTGCTGCGATGATCACCCTGCCCTCGCTGGCAAGCGTGAGAGGATCAAATCCCAGTATTTCGCACAGGCCTCTGACCGGCTCCTCAACCGGCACCAGGGCCTCTTCAATCATAATACCGCATGCAGTCATCCCTGCCAGTTCATTGAGTACTCCAGCAAGACCGCCACGTGTCATGTCTCTCATAAAATGGACCCCTGAGGATTGTTCGAGTACCTTTTTTATCATACGGTTAAGCGAGGTACAGTCTGAGGTCAGGGGAACATCAAAGCTAAGTTGCTTGCGTGATGCAATTATAGTTACCTCATGATTTCCGGGCGGACCGTTAATAATCAGTTTGTCACCGGCCTTTATGTGGGCTCCGTAGCTTATATGTGAATGGTCGTTTCTGAGTATTCCCACCCCGGTGGTAGTGATGAAGATCCTGTCACAATGACCCTTCTCAACTACCTTTGTATCACCGGTCACTATTTTCACTCCTGCAGTATCAGCCTCATCAGCCATTGAAGCAGCGATTCTGTCCAGGTCGTTTATTTCGAATCCTTCTTCTATAATAAAAGATGCGGCAATATATGCCGGGTCAGCACCTGATACTGCCAGATCATTGACAGTGCCGCATATAGCCAGCCTGCCTATATTACCCCCGGGAAAGAAGATCGGATTTACCACGTACGAATCGGTTGTGAACGCGATCATCTCAGACGGAACGGCAAGCAGTGCTGAATCTGTCATCGGTTCCTGCATACCGAAATGCTTTGCAAAAACACTGCGGATGAGGTCATGTGTCTGCCTGCCTCCGCTGCCATGACTTAAAGTTATCTTTTCACTCATGCAGGTGATATTTATACCAGGTGTTGCAGGCCCCCTCATCCGATACCATGCATGCGCCTGACGGATGGTGGGGAGTGCAGGCTGATGCAAACAGTATGCATTCATCAGGCGTCCTGATACCTCTGAGAATGTCTCCGCAGATGCAGGCTGTTTCAGTCTCATTATGAGCCACCTCTATGTTGAATGAAGCGCCGGCGTCAAAACTTTTATACTTATCACGCATCCTTAATCCGCCTGCAGCGATAACTCCCAAGCCTCTCCACCCGGCATCACAGGGCTCAAACGCTTCGTTCATATATGCCTGTGCCTTAATGTTGCCTGTGCGGGTCACTGCCCTGTTATACTGTATCTCCACCGCGGGATTGTGATTGTTGACCTGCCTGATGAGCATTAGTATTGAAGAAAGGATATCAGTTGGTTCAAAGCCTGTAATCACGCTGGCAAGTTTGTATTTCCGGGGAATGAACTCAAAGGCTGATGACCCTGTTATAACCGAGACATGACCGGGGCAGATGAAACCGTCAATCTGTGATCCTCCCTTTATTATCTCCTCCATCGCAGGAGGCATAACCTTATGTGCATTCAATATGAAGAAGTTTTCCCTTCCCTCTGCGTCAGCTTTAAGTACTGTTACGGCTGTGCCCGGTGCGGTAGTCTCAAAGCCTATGGCCGCAAAAACTACCCTGAGGTCATGATCTGACCGTGCAATCTCAAGAGCCTCATAAGCTGAAAGCACTACCCTGATATCAGCCCCTTCAGCGCGTGCTTCAGAAAGTGATCCTGCGGTGCCCGGTATACGCATCAGGTCTCCGAAGGTGGCAACAGCAACCCCGCTTATGAAAGAGAGGGCAATAAGCTCATCGATATATGTTTCTGCAGTAACACACACCGGGCATCCCGGGCCTGAGATGAGCCTGATGCCCGGAGGCAGAAGGGAGGGTATGCCAAAACGGTGTATAGCTGCCGTATGGCCCCCGCAAACCTCCATAAACGTGTATTCACCTGTTACCGACCGCCTGATCTGATCAGCCAGATTCATTATCAGCTTCCTTTCCCTGAACTCGTCAACGTATTTCATCGCAGGATCATTCAGCCATTGTATCATCTATCTCCTTCAGCAGGCGCAATGTCTCAAGCGCATCCTCTTCATTCAGCTTCTCAATGGCAAAGCCTGCATGAAGGAGTACATAATCACCCACTCCGACATTTTCTACCATCTGAAGGCCTGCGCTGAAAATTGCACCTCCGACAGAGACCTCAGCCATATCTCCGCTGACAGAGACAACTCTGGCCGGGACACTCAGGCACATAACACTCTCCTTCCCGCAGCTATCATAAGCTGCCCGAGTGATACACCACCGTCATTTGAGGGAACCTGAATATTGGTAAACGCTTTGAATCTGTTCACGGTCAAAAGATACAAAGATTTCTCAAGCAGGTACTTATTCTGAAATACACCTCCGGACATTACAACCGAATTGAGTCCTGTTTCCTTTCTTATCTCAAGGCAGACATGAAGGATTATCCTTGCGATTGTGTTGTGAAACCTGGCAGCGATACGTGAGGCATCCGAATATTTGAGTTCTTTCACAATTTCATGGAACATCTCACCTAATGAGATTGTTTCTGCAATAGCAAATGGATAAAAGTCATCCCTCCCGGGACTAATGACAGACTCGAGACGCATCGGGGCTTCTGAATCAAATGTGGTCTCCGGGCAAAGGAGCAGGAGTGCTGAGACAGCGTCAAAGATACGGCCGGCACCTGAAGTAAGCGGAGTGTTTATCCCGCTGCCAAGCATATCCCTGACGACAGACATTTTATTCTCATCAACCTTCTGAAAGAGCTTCAATTTCAGAAAGTCGTAATCGCTGCCCATATATTTATAAAGGCATGACATCGCCATGCGCCATGGTTCTTCAACGGCAGCGTCACCACCGGGCATCATGAAGTAGTCAAAGTGCTTATACCTCGTGAAATCCCCTGGAGTTACTATCATGAATTCGCTTCCCCAAATATTTCCGTCAGTGCCGTAACCTGTGCCGTCCATACTTACGCCAATGACCTTTTCTGTGATGCCGTGTTCAGCCATCACGGAGACAGCGTGAGCATGGTGATGCTGAACCCTGATCAGGGGAAGTCCCGTCTCCTCAGCCAGTGATTCGGCAAACCTGCCCGACAGGTAATCCGGGTGCATATCGCACACAAGAGCTGAGGGAGTGAACCTGAAGAGAGAAGAGAACAGATTATAGGTTTCATGGTAAAAATCATATGTTGCTACATTTTTTATATCACCGATATATTGGCTCATGAAAGCCTGGGAGCCCTTCCCGATACAGAAGCTGTTCTTTTGCTCCGCTCCTGCTGCAAATATTCCATCAACATCATTAATGAGATCTACGGGCTGGGGCACAAATCCTCTTGATCTGCGTATAATGCTTGTATTGTGATTGATGATCCGGATGACAGAGTCATCGGCCCTGTTATGAATTTCCCTGTTATAACTTACAACGAACCCTGCCACAGGCATGAGATCATGTAAAGCGTGGCGGTCATCGGTGATTATGGGTTCATCAGACATGTTTCCGCTGGTCAGTATAACAGCAGGTGAGTCAATTGTTCTGAACATCATATAATGCAGAGGCATATACGGGAGCATTGCCCCAATGGTGTCCAGTCCGCTGTTCACTGAAGGTGCAAGTGCCTTCAGCTGTTTCAGGATAAGTATCGGTCTTCGCCACGATGTAATGGCAGCCTCCTCCTCTTCCCCGACGATGCAGTACTCTTTTAAAGCAGAGATATCCCTGAACATTACAGCAAAAGGTTTCCGGTCACGTTGTTTTCTCTGCCGGAGCTCTTTTACTGCCTCCTCATTCCGGGCGTCACACATCAGGTTATATCCGCCAAGTGATTTGATGGCGACACTCCTTCCGGTGTTTAGCCGGTCAGCTATCGCCTGCAGGATTTCGCTGATGCCAGACCTCTTATGCCCATTTTCATGCATGAAATACTCAGGACCGCAGCTGTTGCATGCTACAGGCTGTGCGTGAAACCGCCTGTCAAGAATGTCATGGTACTCTGAAGCACACCGGAGACACATACCGAATCGTTCCATCGTAGTATTGTCCCGGTCGTATGGCAGAGCTTTAATTATAGTGAAACGGGGTCCGCAGTTCGTACAGTTGACAAATGGGTAATCAATACGCTCCGGATCAGAATCAAGGTCGGCAAGGCATTCCGTGCAAACCGCTATGTCGGGACTCACCTCAGTGATGCTGGCCTCTGTGTCCGTGCTTGCAGTAATGCTGAAAGTACTGTAGCCGGCAATCATCTTTCTTTTAATCTCTATTGACTTGATATTGGCAGCCGGAGGAGCCTTGGAGCGGATATCACTGACAAAGAGTTCTGCTGACTTGCGGTCACATTTAATAATCACAGTAACCCCATCCGTCCTGTTTATTACCTCACCGGACAGATCGTGACTGAAAGCGAGCCTGCATATGAAGGGGCGAAATCCCACACCCTGCACCAGGCCTCTGACCGATATCTCATACCCTGTTTTTATGACAGCCTTTTTAAAGTTGATTCTTCCTTCGCCAGTTTATGGACAGACCAGATAACACTTTCTATTTCATCGCTGAGGTTGACATTGCTTACCACGACATCGCCCGGCACCTTTAGCAATACGGGTGAGAAATTGACAATTCCCCTGATTCCTGTTTCAATTAATTCATTGCATACCTCCTGTGCTGATATCTCCGGAACAGTAATGATGGCAACACCGACCCTGAACCTGTTAACAATTTCCTGGAGTCGGTCCATCGGATAGACGCTTGTGTCAGACCTTACCTTCTGTTTAAAGGGATCAATGTCAAAGGTGGCAACGATGTTTATGCCGCGCAATGCAAAGCGTCCGTACCTGGAAAGGGCAAGTCCCAGGTTTCCCATGCCGACCAGAACCACATTGCTGATCTTGTCCCTGTTAAAGAGAGCCTCCATATCATGCAGCAGAGTTTCTATCGTGTAACCTCCCCTCCTGTTGCCCCGGATGCCATACTCAGAAAAATCCTTCCTCACCTGTTCAGGAGTGACCCCTGTCTCACGTGCAATGGTATGTGAAAAGACTCTTGTGACACCCATCACATTAAGCCTGACCAGCAATCCGTGATACAGAAATATCCTCCTCAGGCTGTTTCTGATATTATGTTTTGTGAATTGTTTCACATTAAAACATTATCATCCGGTTCTACATGCAAGTTAAACCAACTTTCTTAAAACACATAAATTAATTTTATGTAATTGATTTGATGTAAATTACAATTCATATATTTCTCTTTTACCGATTCTACAAAAATAAAATTTTGCTCACATCAGGGATGAGTGTAAATTTATCTGTGAATCTTCTCACATAAAATGTACCATATAAACCTTAAAAAAGAAGATTGGTATAGTTCACTGGAAAGGTTGCTCTTGTCGTATGACATTTTTGTTCCGGTGAAGAATGAATTTAGCCTTGATTATGAGCCATTCAGGCTTAGTGAGGCTGGATATATTTCATATAATACACCCAAACCAGCAACTCCTTTAAAGAATTTCTTCCTTCCCGTCAGGGAAAATGTCACTGCTGAGAGGATGATTGAGAAGCCCAGGATCATTATCGGTTCCCCGAACTGTGACATAGAAGCTCTCAGGCTGCTCGATGAAATATATCTTGACAAGACATTTACAGACCCCTTTTACAGGAACCGCCGCACCAGCACCCTGCTGATATCATCTGATTGCTTCTCAACAAATGAGCATTGTCATTGTCTCTCCTACGGTGTGAAACCCTATTCCCTTGATATCGCCGATATTGCGATAGCTGTTGAAAATGATGATATCTTCCTGCGTGTAATCAGTGATAGGGGCAAGGAGCTTGCAGCACATTTTACGCCTCAACAACCGGTTGAGAGCAACCACTACGTTTCATTCATAGAGCAGAAGCGTACGTCGGTCGAAGCATCGTTGGCTGCAAAGAACAAGGGTCTGCCTGATTACCAGGCTACCGGGCAGATCGTACAGAAAGCCGGTAATGATATATGGGTTAAGTATGCTTCAACGTGTGTTTCGTGTGGTGCCTGCACAACCATCTGTCCCACCTGCAGCTGCTTCCTTCTTATAGACAAGCCCGACTTCGAAAAGGTGAAACAGATGGATGCATGTCAGTATCCTGGTTTTGAACGCGTGGCCGGGGGTGAGGACGCACTCTTTGAGCTTCCGCACCGCTTCAAAAACAGATATATGTGCAAGTATGTGTGGAAACCGCAGACATTCAACGCGGTAGCCTGCACCGGCTGCGGAAGGTGCATCGAGGCATGCATTGGTAAAATAAACAAGAATGAACTGTTCATGGAACTTACCTGACAGGCTTTATGGCGGATACTGCTAATATATATAAGCCTTTAAGGGCAAGACTTGAGGAAGTTATCGAAGAATCTCCGCTTATTAAGACCTTTGTGCTTATCCCGGAGAGGGAGTTCGTTTTCAGTACCGGCCAGTTCATAGAGTTATCCGTTGATGGCGTTGGTGAAGCACCTTTCACACCGTCATCATCGCCCCTGGTCACAGACAAACTTGAGGTCACGGTGATGAAGACCGGGTATGTCACAAACATAATGCATCAGCTCAAACCGGGAGCAATGATGGGCATCAGGGGCCCTTACGGAAGAGGTTATCCGGTTAAGGATTTTGAAGGGAAGGAAGTACTGATCCTCGGCGGCGGTTGTGGTCTCGCTCCAATCCGATCACTCCTCTTCACTCTTGAGCACATAAAAGACGACCTTGAGAAAGTGATCCTCTGCTATGGATCCAAAAGCCCTTCTGACTGCATATATAAGCCTCTGTTCAGCAGGCTGAACAGTATAGACAAGTTCGAAGCGTACCGGACTGTTGACAAGACAGAGGAGGGATGGGACGGTTCGGTGGGTGTGGCAACCGGACTGCTCGACAAAATAAACGTGAAGATAGAGAACTCCGTAGCCGTGGTATGCGGCCCTCCGATCATGATGAAGTTCGGAACTATCAGACTCCTGGAAATGGGCTACCGGGATGACCAGATCTACCTTTCAATGGAAAAAAACATGTCGTGCGGCCTTGGTAAATGCGGCCACTGCATGATGGGGGAATTTTTTGTCTGTAAAGACGGGCCTGTCTTCACTTACAAAGAGATTAAACATAATCCGGAAATCTGGAAATAATCTAAAGGACTACGTCATGAAAGTGGAAGTTGAAAATCTTAAAAAGATCAGGTTCTTTGAGAAATACAGTGAAGAGCAGCTTAAGACAATAGCTTCAATCTCTTCAGTCAGGGAGTTTAGGGTGAAGGAAATACTATTTGAACAATATGATGAGCTCACAGATGTTTTTGTTCTCCTGCAGGGATCACTGTCACTTGGCATAAGCCTTCCTAAGGACAAAAGAATGCATCTGGGAACCATTGAGGAAGGTCAACTGTTTTCATGGTCGGCTGTCTTTCCTCCATCAATCTCCACAGCCTGGGTGATGGCGGTCACTCCGGTAAGGGTTATTGCCATTGATGCCGGGAAGCTTAACGCTGAAATAGAGCGGGACTGTGAGTTTGGATTTAAGACAATGTCCAAGATAGCACAGACCATCTCCCATAGACTAAGTGACACCCGGTTCCAGCTTATGAACCAGCTTAACGTGTAAGAACGGATTACATATGAAGGTGTTGATAGATATGATAAAACTGAGGGCTGCCATGATGGAAAACCCGTCAGTGGAGCTTCCCGAGGCTCTCTGTTACAACACCGCGAACACCAATGGTCTCAAGACCATACGTGAACTGGCTACCTTCAGGTTCACCTGCCGCAGGTGCGAAGATGCCCCTTGCATCAGCGTCTGCCCCACGGAAGCACTTGAAAAAGATAAAGATGGCGTGATAATACGTCACACCAACCTGTGTGTTTCATGCAAATCATGCGTTACCATCTGCCCCTTTGGCACAATGATGACTGACTTTTTTAAACATCACCGCAACAGGGACCTTTTATATAATCTGTGTGACGATGAACAGGTTAAAAAATTTGCTGCAGCCTGCCCCCCGGGAACAGCAATGCTAACAGACGGGAATGAGAAACCCGGGGAGCATATTTATAAGCTTAATGATAAGGTACTCATAAGAGAGTACATATATACCACTGAAAAAGAGTAAAGAGAAAGAATATGGCGGTTAATCTCTTCTATTTCTTCATATTTCCCGGGCTGCTCTTCCTGGCAGTTGCGGGAGCTTTCCTTTCATGGTTCGACAGGAAGATATCCGCCAGGGTACAGTTTCGCAAAGGGCCTCCCCTGTTTCAACCATTCTATGATTTCTTTAAACTGCTGCTTGTCAAGGAAACGATACTCCCAAAGCATGGTTCACCTTTTGTCTTCCTCCTTGCCCCGCTGCTGGCTGTCTTCGGGGCAACCATGGCCGGTGTATTTATCCTTCTTCCCATTTTAAATATAAATACCGGATTCAGGGGTGACATGCTGGTTATCTTTTATCTTCTGACACTCCCCTCCTTCTCTTTTATTATTGGCTCGCTGGCCTCTGGTAACCCGCTTGCTGCTGTCGGCGGATCACGGGAGATGAAGCTGATCATCAGCTATGAACTTACATTTCTTCTTTTAATAGCCGCCATCATTATGAAGAGCGGGCAACACTTTGACCTGAATACGATTATAGAAACACAGCAGTCCGGTACACCCTTTATCGGCAGCATCTCCGGAGTGCTGCTCTTCATTGCCGGTATATTCTGCATACAGGCAAAACTGGGGATGGTGCCTTTTGATATGCCTGAAGCTGAGGCAGAGCTGGCTTCAGGCATATACATTGAATATTCGGGCCCTCCCTATGCGATGATCAAACTGGCAAAATACATTATGCTTTTTATTTTGCCGGCTTTCCTCATAGCACTTCTGATGAACGGCATGAAACCGGGAATAGGAATTCTATGGGTCATACTTAAAATTCTCGGTGTGGTATTGCTTCTTATACTTATAAAGAACACTAACCCGAGAGTGAAGATCAAACAGGCATCCGGCTTTTTCTTAATTTGGATGAACCTGCTTGTGGTAATTGCTATTGTGCTTATTGCATTCGGATTATAAAAACTGATACCGTGGGGTTCAAGGATTATTGTTTCAGGAAATCTCTCTGGGTCTTTCACTTCGGTGGAGCCTCCTGCAATAACTGTGATATCGAGATCCTTGACTGTCTTACCCCGAGGCATGATCTGGAACGGTTTGGAATCCTGCTGGTGGGCAGCATCAGGCATGCTGATGTTCTACTTGTCAACGGATCAATAAACATGCGCGATAAAGACAGACTCCTTGAACTGTATCACCAGGCTCCAAAACCAATTCTGGTAGTAGCTATCGGGGCCTGCGGCTGCACCGGCGGCATATTTGCCGAAAGTATTACCTTCGCTGGTCCAGTTGATGCCATCATCCCGGTAGATGCATATATTCCGGGTTGTCCACCCAAACCTGAGGCAATAATAGGAGCAATTGTAAAACTGGCAGGGAAAAAATAGTAAAATTACTATGAAGGCAACGGTAACCATAAAAAATATTTCGGAAAAGTTCTACGATGACATTGTTGATATAAGTCAGGATAAAACCAACCGCGGAGTTGTTACAATTAAGCGGGGTATCATTACTGATGTTGCTGAATATCTTTACAAGAGTGAAGGCTACAGGTTCATTATTGCCACTGCGATACACACCAGAAAAGGCTTTGAGATTTATTATCACTTCAGTTTTGACGCTGAGGGACTAATATTAAGCCTGCACGTAATACTGAATATGGAGAATCCCCGCATCGAATCACTCTCCAACATGTTCAGCGCTTCAAACTGGATTGAGAGAGAGATGCATGAACTTTTCGGGATCGATTTTCTCCATCATCCGAACCAGGAGAAACTGCTCTCGGAAGGTAACTGGGCTGAGGGCGTTTACCCTTATAGAAAGGAGTTCAAATAGATGAGCAGAAAAACACTCATACCGATAGGTCCCTACCACCCCCTGCAGGAAGAACCTGAACTCTTCAAACTCTACTGCGACGGGGAGATAGTTAAAGATATCAAGTGGGAAACAGGTTACAACCACCGGGGTATAGAGAAACTCAGTGAGTCGAAGACCTACGACCAGGTATTCTTCCTCGTGGAACGTATATGCGGCATCTGCTCAACATCCCATCCTTTTGCCTTCGCAAATGCTGTGGAAGAGATCGTCGGCATTGAGGTCACGGACAGGGCCAAATACATCAGGTCAATCATCGGCGAACTTGAACGCATACACAGCCATCTGCTCTGGGTGGGCCTCGCCGGACATTTCCTCGGTTATAATACCGTCTTCATGTGGGCCTGGAAATACCGCGAGCCGATTCTTGACCTCTTTGAGATGATAACAGGCAACCGGAACAGCTATGCCATGTTTAAGGTCGGAGGCGTAAGGCGTGATATTGAGAACAGCAGGATCGCTGCGATTAGAGGAGTGATGGCCGATGTCCGGAAAAAGACAGATCTCCTTGCCGGAGCCGTAATGGATGATCCGGTTATACATGCCAGGACCAAGGGTGTGGGAGTTCTCACCCGGCAGGATGTCATTGATTATGCCGCTGTAGGTCCTACTGCCAGAGCCTCAGGCGTGGCTATCGATGTAAGGAAGGATGACCCTTATGCCGCATACCCGCTTGTGAACTGGAAAGTGATCACGGCCGAAGGCGGAGATGTCTTTGCCAAGGCCGAAGTAAGGCTCCTTGAAATGTACGAGTCAGCTTCGATCATTGAACAGTGCCTTGACGGCCTGGAAAAAACAAAAGAGGGAGATATAAATATAAAGGTGAACGAAATACCTGAAGGTATAGGGACAGGCCGGGCAGAAGCCCCCAGAGGCGAAGTATTTCACTTTGTTGCCTCAGATGGTTCCAACTCACCGGCCAGGCACAAGATACGTGCCCCGAGCTACGTAAATATTGCTACGTTCAAAAAGTCGTGCATCGGACAGACTATTGCCGATGCAACTATCACACTCGCGGCGGTTGACCCGTGCTACTGCTGCACCGAGAGAATGGCAGCAGCTTATGACATCTCTTCAGGCAGGAAAATACTCAATGCCAATGAGCTGATCGACCTTTCACTCAGGAGAACTGCACAATTAAGAAAATCAGGTGCCGGTCATGAATGAGCCACTCGCAATATTCGCTGGGCCATCTGCATGCATGCTTCTGCAACTGCTGATAACGCTCCCTCTGGCTGCGGGATTACTGCTCTTCCTTATCCCTGACAGATTCCTTACTGTTAAAGGTACCCTGGCTCTTGGTGTCGCTCTGGTAACCGCTTATTTCTCTGTCAGGCTCTACTCAGCAGCTTCGCAAATGACGATGCAGGGAGAGACTGTCAGGCAAGGCTGTTTGACCCTCTTTAATGCTGACCTGATAAAGGAAGGAAGCAAGTATCTGATTTTCACTGTGGACGGCCTCAGCAAGCTGATTGTCCTTTTCATAAGTATCTTTGCGACACTCATTCTGTTCTATTCACTGGTCTATAACAAGTCCGTGAAGGTCAGCAACTACTATCCGTGGTTCATGATCACCCTTGGCTGTTCATATGGTGCCTTGCTCTCTGACAACCTGCTCCTTTTCATCATTTTCTGGGGTATCCTGGGTATGACTCTTTATAAACTCATTCCGGGAAGGGATGAAAAGAGCTCTGCAGCGGCAAAGAAAACAATGATACTGATCGGCGCCTCAGACACAATTATGATTGTTGGCATAGCTCTTATATGGCGGCTCACTGACTCACTGAGTATCAATAGCATATCGCTGGAGACAAACAATATACTTAATGTCACAGCATTCCTGGCGCTGCTGATCGGGAGCTTCACCAAAGCCGGTGCCTTCCCGTTCCACTCCTGGGTTCCTGATTTCGCCGAAAATGCCCCCGCTACCTCATCAGCCTTGCTGCCCGCCTCATTTGATAAACTTTTAGGTATCTATTTCCTCGCCAGGCTGACCGGCGATCTTTTTATAATGAGTGAGGGCATAAAACTCGTCCTGCTGTTTGTTGGAGTGAGCACTATCATTACGGCAGTGATGATGGCTCTCATGCAGCACAATTACAAGCGCTTGCTGGGCTATCATGCCGTCTCTCAGGTAGGCTATATGGTACTGGGCTTCGGACTCGGTTCCTTGCTTGGAGTAGTGGGAGGTCTCTTCCACATGATAAACCACGCCATCTACAAAAGCGGACTTTTCCTTTCAGCCGGTGCAATTGAGTACCGAACACATAAAACTGAAATCAGCGAACTGGGAGGCCTCTCCAAAGCCATGCCCGTTACCTTCATTGCCTCACTGATCTTTGCCATGTCCATATCGGGTGTGCCTCCCTTTAACGGCTTCGCATCAAAATGGATGATCTACCAGGGAATAATAGACTTCGGTGCAGGTGAAGGCATTGCCAGCAGCCTGTGGATAGTGTGGCTCGGACTGGCCGTCCTTGGCTCGGCCCTGACACTCGCCAGCTTTATCAAATTCATAGGAGGCGTCTTCCTTGGAAGAAGAGAGTCTGACGTGGAAAAGGTAAAAGAGGTGCCTGTTCTGATGTGGCTTCCCATGGCAGCACTGGCTCTGCTCTGTGTCACCTTCGGCGTATTCGCGACAGGTTGGGTCATTCCGAAGCTCTTCACCCCGGTGACGGGTGCGTTCACCTTTACAGGCTTGTGGAACTCATCTTTTGTCTCGCTACTTGTCCTTATTTCTATTATCCTTGGTTTACTTGTTTACTTCGCAACCGGGAAAAAGAAATTCAGGACTGAAGACAGCTTCATAGGCGGCGAGAAGATGCAGGACAGGACGGCATATCCTGCTACAGAGTTCTATAAGACCTTCACTGAATTCGGATTTTTCTCACGTGTCTATAAAAAAGCTGAAGAAAAAGCATTTGACATATACGACCTCTCCAAACATGCTGTCCTCTGGTTCAGCGGAAAACTGAGCAATGCTCATACCGGTTTACTGCCCGCTTATGTCATCTGGGTTTGTGCCGGGTTGATAATCATGTTGCTGATAATGATGTGATACAATAAGTAATAATGGAACTGGCAATATCGATTATAGTAGGATTTATGATACTGGGTGCCATCTACGCCATTCACGCCAAAGATATTCTCTCAGCAGTGATAACCGGAGGCATAGTAGGGTACAGCCTCGTCATCTGTTTCCTGCTGCTGAAGGCACCTGACCTGGCTATTGTGCAGATAGTTGTGGAGACCATTACCCTCATTCTCATGGTGGCTGTGGTTCTTGACAGCTCCCGCACAGAAGCATATAGCAAACTTGACACACAGGGGTGGGTAACTGCAGGGACTGCCGTTCTGATACTGCTCATCCTGTTCTGGTTCATGAAAACGGCATCAGCGCCTCTTGATCATTTCGGTCAGGGTTCACTGAGAATGGCTGATGCTTATATTAACGGCGCAGTCGAAAAGACAGGCAGCACCAACCTCGTCACCGGTGTTGTCTTTGACTTCAGGGGATACGATACACTTGGCGAAGCAACGGTGCTGGTTACGGCAGTGCTTGGGGTGCTGACTATTTTGAGGATTAAAGGAAAGAAATAAAGAATTAAGAATTGAGCCGGATGAAGGGGATGACAATCATAGTAAAAAAGACGACGCAGCTGATAGCCGGGATAATTTTTCTGTACGGCATTTACATAATTATACACGGGCATCTGACACCCGGGGGAGGGTTCGCGGGAGGCGTGATCCTTGCCGGGTCATTCATCCTTCTTATCCTGGCGAATGGCAGCGATTTCCTGAATCTGGTCAGGGAGGAATCCGGTTCAACCCTGTATGAAAACCTTTCCATCCTCGTCTTTCTGCTCCTGGCTCTTACAGGGCTGCTTGCCGGAGCGCATGTCTTCTTTGCAAACTGGCTCCCTCACGGCACACCAGGTACACTGGTAAGTGCCGGCTTTCTTCCTCTCTATAACATATTTGTCGGAATTGAGGTCGCCGCTTCCATCCTTACAATATTTCTTGCACTGATAATATTCAAAGAGGAGGTACTGAGATGATTGTATACTTGCTGTGCTTTATACTGTTCCTAACGGGCCTCTATGGCGTGATAACCAGGAGAAACCTGATCAAGATAGCTATCTCACTGTCGATAATGGAGTTCAGCAGCTTTCTCTTCCTGGCTTTAATCGGGTATGTCGACGGAGGTGTCGTTCCTATCGTCGACATGGCTGACCCAGTCAAGACATATGTCGATCCGCTGCCTCAGGCACTGGTGCTAACAGCTATTGTGATCGGACTGGCCACCACTGCAATGCTGATGGCGGTGATCATCAGGATATACAGGAAATACGGAACTTTTGACATCAGAGAGATAAATAAATTAAGAGGATAGATAATGAATCCGCTGATACCGTTTTTCGTGGCCGTACCGTTAGCCGGAGCATTTCTGACAATGATCCTGGGCAGGTTCATCCCCCACCTTAACAAGAGCCTGGCCACCATTATCCTGCTGTTTCTCACCTTCATAAGCTTCTGGTCACTTTTTACGACAGGTGAAACAGTATCGGTTTACAAGGTGGGCGGCTGGGAGGCTGTGAACAGCGTCCCGATAGGTATCTATCTCGTCCTCGACGGTTTCTCAGCACTGCTTCTATGCGTCATAAGTTGTATCGGCCTCATGTCTGTAGTCTATTCGATCTCATATATGGCCAGATATAGCTCCGAGAACTATTTCTATGCCCTCTTCTGCCTTATGGTCGCTGGCATGAACGGTGTAGTGCTCAGCGGTGACATCTTCAATATATTCGTTTTCCTGGAGATCTCCACGATATCATCTTATGCCCTTGTAGCATTCGGGGTGGAAAAGAATGAACTTGAGGCAACACTTAAATACCAGGTTCTTGGAGCTATTGCCTCTTTCCTGATACTTTTTGCTATTGGATTCATTTACTGGAAAGCCAAAACGCTGAACATCGCTGACATCAGAACGGCATTCAGCGAAGGTCATGATGCACGCTATTATCTTCTCGTACAAATACTTCTGCTGAGCGGCTTTGGCCTCAAGGCCGCCATGATTCCTTTCCATGCCTGGCTTCCTGATGCGCATTCATCAGCCCCGTCTCCAATCTCGGCAATGCTTTCGGGTGTTCTCATCAAAGCGATTGGCATATATGTTATCATACGCCTCTTCTTCAACATGTTTGAAATAACTGAAGGGATGGCCATCGTTATAACTACTCTTGGCACCCTCTCAATGGTCGTTGGTGTATTTCTGGCAATAGGTCAGTGGGACATAAAACGGCTGCTGGCATATCACAGCATCAGCCAGATGGGCTATGTGGTAATGTCAGTCGGCATTGGTATGTTACTCATTGCAAGAGGATTAAGGAGCGAAGTAGCTGCCCTGGCCATTTCAGGCGGCATCTTCCATCTTCTTAACCATGCTGCTTTTAAGGGACTGCTCTTTCTTAATGCGGGTGCCATTGAATATTCAATCGGGACACGTGATCTGAGAGAGATGGGAGGACTGGCAAAGAGCATGCCTGTCACCTCTGCCACATCATTTGCAGCATCCCTGGCAATATCAGGGATACCTCCGTTTAACGGTTTCTTCAGTAAGCTGATCATAATTGTTGCAGCTGTGATGGGTCACTTTTATTTCCTCGCTGCAATGGCTGCGATCGTAAGCATCATTACCCTGGCATCCTTCATGAAGTTCCAGCGTTATGCCTTTTATAACAAGGAGCAGGGAGAACTGAAATCAGACATAAAGGAGGTGCCTGTACCAATGCTGGCGAGTATGATAATCCTGGCTGTCATCTGTCTGCTCCTGAGCGTTCTTGCCATACCGGGCGTGCGTGAAACGATACTGTCGCCTGCGACTGACATCCTGATGGATCAAATGAAATATTCCTCACATATAACCGGCATGTGATATGAAATATGTAACAGTATTTATATTATCCCTGATCTTCTGGCTTCTGATAACCTTCAAATTCACCGTGGCGAATCTTGCCGTAGGAGCTGGTGCTTCACTGATAACTTCAGCTATTTTCGGCAGGTACTACTTCCATAATGTCTATAAGTTCCTTCAACCTCGCCGTTACTTATGGTTTGTCATATATCTCGTTACCTTCATATGGGCCTGCATCAAAGCAAACTTCGATGTTGCCTACCGTGTATTGCACCCCGCTATGCCTATAAGACCCGGTATAGTGAAGTTTAAGACTTCACTCAGATCTGAGTTTGCGAAGACTTTGCTGGCTAATTCAATAACCATGACACCGGGAACAATAACCGTGGACATAATAGACGATGACTTTTATGTACACTGGATTTATATCCGGTCAGAGGACCCGGCAGTTTATACCAAAATGATCACCGGACAGTTTGAAGAATACATAAAAAAATTTGCAGAATGAACGATTTCCTGAGCATAATGCTTTACATACAGATAGCCCTCGCTGCTGCCTGTCTCTACCGGATCATCAGGGGCCCGACAATCCCTGACAGGATGGTTGGCATCGATATCTTCGGGATACTTGTTGTGGGCATCTGCGCCATTATCTCAATTGAGACTGATAAGGATTTTATTCTGGATATCGGGATTGCATGGATCATACTGAGTTTCATCGGAACGCTGACACTGGCAAAGTATCTCAGCGGCAAAAAACTTAATGAATGATATGGCTACAATTATTTTAATATCGATAGGAGTACTTTTCAACATCTTCGGGTGCATAGGTCTGTTAAGGCTTCCCGATATGTATAACAGGCTGCAGGCAGCAACCAAATGCGTGACACTGGGCTGCTGCAGTATCCTTTTAGGTGTTCTCGTCCACTTCGGTTTCGGGGGTGGAGGATTTAAAGCCCTTGTGGCTATACCTGTTCTCTTCTTCACCTCTACCGTGGCAGCACATGCACTGATAAGGGGAGCGTATCATTTCGGAACCAAAATGGGCAATAAGACTGTCCGGGATGACTACAGGGGGGCAGTAAAATGAAGTACCCAAAACTGAGAGAGCTGAAAGAGGCAGTGATATCACTGGTCACTCCGGCATATACATCGAAATTCCCCGCTGTAGAACATGTTCCGTACAAGGACTTCAGAGGTAAGCCTGTTGTTGACGATGCAAACTGCGTGGGATGTGAGACATGCGCCAATGTATGCCCTCCACTGGCTATAACTTTCACTGACGATAAGGAGAAAAAGATACGTACCATAAAAAGAGACTACGGCAAGTGTATCTTCTGCGGTCAGTGCCAGGAACACTGTATAACCGGCAAGGGTGTCAAACTCTCAGATACCATCTATGATATGGCAGCATTCGACAGAAAAACCATTGTCGAGTACCAGGAGAAAGAACTGCTCGTATGCGAGAGCTGTGGCGCAATCATTACAACCGTCGAACACCTCCATTTTATGCACCGCAAGCTTGGTCCCAAAGCATTTGCCTCAATGTTGAACCTTAGTATTCTCAACCGTAAGCTTAAGCTTGCTGAAGGACAGGATCTCTCCGCAGAGATAAAGGAAACCCTTCAGCGAAAGGATATGTTTAATATCATTTGTCCAAACTGCCTGCGGCAGGTAACAGTCAAGTATCTATTCAAAGGTGTCTGACAAGCTGGCTGAACTGCTTACAGGTAAAGACCGGAATATCCTCTTCGTCGGTATAGGCAACCTTCTCAGGCAGGATGACGGAATAGGTGTATATATCAGTACACGCATAAAAGAGAAAAACAACATTAAGGTAATAACTGCTGAGGTCAGCATCGAAAACTACATCGGGAAGATCAACTCAATAGATCATAACACCCTTGTTCTGATCGATTGCGTGGAGATGAAGAAGCAGCCTGGTACCTTTGAATTGATCCATCCTGACCGGGTGCATGATATGACATTCAATACACATAATATTTCACTTAAAAGATTATCGGAATTTTTCTCGAATGAGATATTAATACTCGCAATTCAGCCTGAAAAAGTTGGATTTGGTGAAAATTTGTCTTACATTGTACGTGATGCCGGTAACAGAATTATTGAACTAATAAATAAAGAGGAGGTATAAAATGGCAGTAGACTTTTTATGCAAGGCATGCAGAGGAGTTCTGAACGTTAAGACTTCGATAATTATCTCTGCCACAAAGATCAACAGTACCAAAAGAGGTCTGGTCTATCTCAATCCCGAGCTGGGTAACTATACAAAGACCACACATCCTACCTTTGGGCTGGAAGATGGTGCGGAGTACCTGTTCAATTGTCCCATTTGTCACTCACAACTCAACAGTGCGAAATATCCCCACCTGGTGAGAATCATTATGAAAGACGATAGCGGGAAACAGTCTGACATTTATTTTTCGAACATCGGAGGCGAAGAGTGCACTTTCAAGCTGAGTGAGACCGGCCTCGAAGAACAGGGCCCTGACGCCGGCAAATACGATAAGTATTTTGACATCCCGGAGGATGACAGGAAGTATCTCTAGTTGAGGTCTCAGGTCTGAAAGTCAAAAGTCTGAAGGTCGGTTGAAAGGTTGAGGGATTGAAGGGTTTTCAATCCTCAGTCTCCAAACTTTGCCGATGTATTAACCCCTGTAAAACTGGACTAATTTCTTTTTAAGTTAGTACTTTTAGTCTAGTTTCTTAGGTGTGCAAGAAAGTCTTTGCCCACTGTGGACTGCTGACTGTTTTATACCCTGTGCCCCGTGCTCCATGCAGCATGCTTTTTGCTCCATGCCATTTACTCCATCCTTTTACCCAAATCCTCCACTTTTTTTGCTTATTTTAAGCTACTTTTATAATTACCAACACTGTATTTATGAAAACCACTATCGAAGTCAGGTATGCGGCTCATCCTGATGATGTAAAACACTGGGATACAGATCGTTTAAGAAAAGAACACCTCGTGCAGCCCCTGTTTGTTGATGACACGGTAACGATGGTCTACTCACTGTATGACCGGATGGTTACCGGAGGTGCAAAACCCGTCAGTGAGCCTCTTAAGCTCGAACCGGTTGAAGAGGTCAAGGCATCGTTCTTCCTGCACCGGCGCGAGCTGGGTATATTCAACGTCGGTGGAAAAGGCAGGGTCAGAGCAGGAGACAAAACCTTCAGCCTTGATTTCAAGGAAGCACTATATATTGGCAGCGGCGACAGGGATGTGATTTTTGAAAGCGATGATAAAAACCATCCTGCCCTGTTCTATTTCAACTCCACCCCTGCACACCGCAACTGTCCAGACAAAAAGGTCACAAAGGCAGACGCTGTCATCGCGGAGATGGGATCAATGGAAGCAGCCAACCACAGGGTGATCAACAAGATGATCGTGAGCCAGGTACTGGAGAGCTGCCAGCTGCAAATGGGAATGACCGAGCTCAAGCCAGGGAGCGTTTGGAACACCATGCCCCCTCACACTCACAGCCGCAGAATGGAAGTTTATTTCTATTTCGAGGTACCCGACGGCAGTGCCGTATGTCATTTCATGGGAGAACCCACCGAGACACGGCATATCTGGATGAAGAACAATGAAGCGGTCATCTCACCCCAATGGTCAATACATGCTGCCACTGCAACATCAAACTATACGTTCATCTGGGGTATGGGCGGAGAGAACCTCGATTACGGTGACCAGGACTTCTTCAAACAGACCGATCTCAGGTGATCTGAAAAGGAATTCACAAGCAAAATATTATGAATAAAGATCTTTTTACTCTTAACGGAAAAATTGCGCTTGTCACGGGCGCCTCGTACGGCATCGGGATGGCCATGGCCAAAGCTCTTGCACACGCCGGGGCAATCATCGTCTTTAACGACCGTGTGCCGGACAAAATACAGACTGCTCTCGAAGAGTATGCCGTTGACGGTATTACAGCTCACGGATACTTATTCGATGTCACTGATGAAAAGGAAGTCAAGGCTCACATCGAAAAGATCACCAGTGAAGTGGGTGTCATAGACATCCTTGTCAATAATGCCGGGATTATCAAACGGATACCTGCCCTTGAGATGGATGTGGAGGAATACCGCCAGGTCATTGACATTGATCTCACGGGACCGTTCATTATGTCCAAGGCTGTCGCTCCGGGAATGATCAAGAAAGGCGGCGGCAAGATCATTAATATATGTTCGATGATGAGCGAACTGGGCCGTGAGACGGTCTCTGCATACGCCTCTGCCAAAGGCGGCCTCAAGATGCTGACAAAAAACCTGGCCTGTGAATGGGCCGGTTACAACATCCAGGTCAACGGCATCGGCCCGGGCTATATAGCAACACCTCAGACCGAACCTCTGCGCGCGGAAGGACATCCCTTCAACTCATTCATCATAGGACGTACCCCTGCCGGAAGATGGGGAACACCGGAAGACCTGCGGGGACCGGTTATCTTCCTTGCTTCGAAAGCCTCCGATTTCGTGAACGGACATATCCTCTACGTTGACGGAGGGATACTCGCATACATCGGTAAGCAACCCAAGTAATTAGAAAGGACCACTTATGAAGAAAACATCTCTTATTCTGGCACTCACCCTTATTTTGTGCGGGTGCGGTAACGACAGACTGAAAATCACAGTCACCAATCCCCTTGGCGTCGACAGGTCAGGCGAGACAGTTGAAATTCCGGTTGCGTTTATAAAATCGCAGAGCGAAGATCTTGCTCCTGATGGAATTATAGTAACAGATGCAAAAGGTAATGAAATACCATCGCAGATCATCTATAACGGACTTGAAGAACCGCAGTCACTCATTTTTCAGCCGGAAGTAAAAGCTGGTTCCGACGCTGTTTATTACCTTGTTAAGGGGGTTAGTGGTGAGTATGGTACAATGGCTTTCGGCAGGTTTGTGCCTGAGCGTATGGATGACTACGCATGGGAGAATGACCGTATTGCCTTCCGTATCTACGGCCCTGCGCTTATAGCCAAGGATGGCCCCAGTAACGGCATCGATGTGTGGATCAAGAGAACAGACAAGATGGTAATTGACAGGTGGTATGCCGACTATCTCGCCGGTAAAAACACTTATCATGATGACAACGGCGAGGGCTGTGACTGTTATAAGGTAGGACGTACCCTGGGTGCAGGAGCCATGGCTCCGTATGTCAATGATTCACTCTGGCTCGCCATAAACTTTGAAAGCTACGAGACCCTTGACAACGGACCGCTGCGCATTTCATTCAGGCTGAAATATTCTCCCTTCCCCGTCAATGGTGTGATGGTTTCAGAGACACGTACCATTTCGCTCGATGCCGGCAGCCAGCTGACAAAGATTATTGAAGAGTATGCCGGACTGAGCGAAGAGTTCTCTGTTGCTGCAGGCATAGTCAAGCGGGAGGAGGGCTCTCCGCTGTCACCTGCCCCGGAAAGCGGAGCCATAGCCTATCGCCTCGACGGTGGCGAAGGTGGCATAACCTTTGTAGGCACTGTTCTTACGACACCGGTCGTGTCGCGCCAGGAAAAGAATGATCATCTGCTTATAGTTACAAAATATACTCCGGATACTCCCCTCTCCTACTACACTGGTGCTGGCTGGAGCAAGTGGGGATTTGAAACTGACGAGGCATGGACGGACTATCTTAACGCCTTCGCACAAAAAATCAGCTCACCGCTGCAATGGAAATAGGATAAACACCTATGCGACCGTCAGTCAGAGCAGCAACCCTGGTTGTTCTCCTTTATGGAGCAACACTTTACGAAGGCTACTGTCAGCCCAAATTAAAGCACTAATTTAGTTTTTTATTGCTATTTTTCGAAACAGCGGGAAATCATACCATAATAGACGATGAAAGAGACAGGCAAGTATTCGTTCGGGATCGGGGATAGGTTCTCTCATCAGGGTAAAGCTCAGCTTGAAGCCTTATTGAAGGCTTCCGTTGTACCTGGTATCGATATAACTCCTGTCTGGAACAAATCGAACAGGGAACATAATATTGTACATTCAGAACCGTCTGACACAAGGGCAGAGGCTGATGCCGCAGTCAGGGCCCTCAACTATGAAGGCCCCTATTTTGTTGATGCTGATCACATTAACCTTACAACGGTGGGGCGTTTCCTTGACAACTCCGACTTTTTTACCCTTGACGTTGCGGATTATATCGGGAAGAGGGCTTCCGGAACTGACATCGAGGGCTTTGTTGAGAGCCACAGGCATTTCTGCGGGTCACTGGCAATACCCGGTATTGCTGACCACTTTACCGTTACGGAGAATTACCTGAGGAGCTTCGCGGAGAAATTCCTCTTTGCAATAAACCAGGCAGCGGCAATATATAATCATATTGCCTCGGCTAAAGGTGTCGGAACCTTCGTTACAGAAGTATCCATGGACGAGGTTGATGAACCTCAGAAGCCGCTCGATATGCTTTTCATCCTCAAAGGACTGGCTGACCTGAAGGTGCCGGTACAGACGATTGCCCCAAAGTTCACCGGGAGGTTCAACAAGGGCGTCGACTACGAGGGTGACCCAATCCGTTTCGGGAAAGAGTTTGAAGAGGATATCCTGGTCATCAGCTATGCAGTCGCAGAATTCGGGTTGCCGGCTAATCTCAAACTAAGTGTGCACTCCGGCAGCGACAAGTTCTCAATTTACCCCATAATAGGTTCTGTTCTCAGAAAACATAACTGCGGCCTTCATCTCAAAACCGCTGGTACAACCTGGCTGGAGGAGGTCATCGGCCTCGCTGTCTCCGGCGGAGAAGGGCTTGAGATAGCTAAGCTGATTTACCGTAACGCCTATGAGAGAAGGGAAGAGCTCTGCGCTCCCTATGCCACTGTCATTGACATCAAACCTGAACTGCTGCCCCTTCCCGGTGAGGTCGTTGCAGAGGAGCACGTCGCCGGCGTGGAATCGTCGCGATTCGCCGTCGCTGGTCACCACTTCGCCCTCGCCCG
>Ga0209254_10000493_pt1 | contig 32087 bp, 22 predicted proteins | sample FrelakmetDIP11DI_FD_187148 | JGI IMG/M metagenome (GOLD analysis project Ga0209254, IMG submission 187148) | Freshwater lake sediment microbial communities from the University of Notre Dame, USA, for methane emissions studies - DIP11 DI (SPAdes)... | ecosystem: Environmental > Aquatic >... | reverse complement strand
AGAGGCTCAAGGCGACTATCGGGAAGACAAGCGAGACCTGTTTGAAAACAATTCAGATTTTCTCTTGTCTTATACAAATAATGGAAAAATCCTCAGGGGACTTGATATCAGGGCGTCAGCCGGTGGTAACTATCGTACTTTTAAATATAATTCAAGCTTTGCTACAACGGATTATCTTAATGTTCCGGAAGTGTACAATTTCTCCAATTCCCGGAATCCTGTTAAGATATACAATTTTGATTCAAGGATGCAGGTGTTAAGCTGGTATGGGTTTGCAGATATCTCATATAAAAATTATGTCAACTTATCTCTGGCCGGAAGATGGGATAAATTATCTACTTTACCGGCAGGGAATAATACATATTTTTATCCTTCAGCTTCCTTAAGTACAGTTATTTCAGAATATACTCATCTGCCTGATTTTATTAGCTTTTTAAAGGTTTTTGGTTCAGTTGCTAATGTCAAGGGTGGACTCACGTCACCCACCAAAGGGCCTGCAGCTTATCCAATTGGATATGGATCTCCTTATGTAACTGCATATGATGGCCCAACCTATGAGAATACTGCAGCGTATAATACACCATTGGTATATAATAACCAGCCAGCTGCTTATTATTCAAATACCATCAGTAACCCCAGTCTGAAACCATTCTCCCGTACAAACTATGAAGCAGGAATTGATATTCGGTTTTTGGGAAACCGACTTGGACTTGATGTGACTTATTTTTTATATAAAGACGGACCGGGTATCTTTCAAAGAGATGTATCTGAGGCAACAGGTTATATCAAAGAGATCGTAAATGGTATCGAAACACAACGCAAGGGTTGGGAAGTATCACTTACAGGAACGGCTATACGTGCTCGTGAAAAGGGCGGATTTAGTTGGGATGTAATGGTGAATTGGTCTACTTACAAAGAAACACTTGCTGGTATCTATCCCGGTCAGACAAAGTTGGCATCTAATTTCTTCATCGGGGATAACAGGGGTGACAGGTTTATAGAAATTGGCGACCGTGTTGATGCAATTTATGGCGGTGCATTTCATCGTGATCCAAATGGTGCTTTAATAAATGATGCAGGTGGAAGACCGTTTACTTTACCAAAAGGTCAACTGCTTGGATACGCCAATCCGGATTGGGTATGGGGTATCAATAATCGGTTTGGATTTAAAAACTTCATGTTCAGTTTTCAGTTTGATGGAAGGGTTGGCGGCAGTCTTGTAAATTATCTCCAGCGTCAGGCATTCCGTGGTGGTCGGCATATTGAAACAACTGAAGGGGCAATGGGAGAAGCCAGACTCCAGGATGTTCAGGGAGTCAAATCCTACGTTGGGTCTGGTGTGGTTGTAACAAATGGCGTTCCATTCCAGTATGATGATAATGGAAATATCAGTAATTATAAGGATCTGCAGTTTGGGCCAAACACCACAAAGCAATATTTACAAGATTATATAAGCCGGGCTTATTCTCCAGAGGAAGGTAATATTGTAAGTAAAACATTTACCAAGCTTAGAGAAGTTATAGTGGGGTATACATTACCTGAAAATTTATTGGGTAATAAAAAAGTAGTTAAGCAGGTAAGTCTTTCATTTGTTGCCAGGAACCTGTTTTATTTTTCTAAGGTTAAAGATGTTGATCTGGATCAGTATCCTGGTTTTGCAGCTTATTCTACTTTGCAAACACCCACTACCAAAAGGTATGGTTTCAATATCAATTTTGTATTCTGATAAACTTTACCATTACAATAAATAAATTGAAGATGAAACGAAATAATTCTATAAACAAAACTGTAATTATCCTGGTGCTTCTATCCGCTTTAAGTTGCCAAAAATTTGATGAACTGGAAAAAGACCCTAACCGCCCAACTAATGTAACTCCCGGTCTCGTATTTAACGGCGTTTTAAACAGTATGTTCGATAGTCCCTGGGACCTCACCCAACGCTGGTGTCAGTTCAATTGTTGTAATTATAATTACTATGGTAACCAGGAATACAACTGGAACAATACAACATTGTATTTTACCACCCTCAAAAATGTGATTAAAATGGAAGAGGAAGCTGTGAGAAGCGGACTTCCGGAAAAAAACGCATACAGTGCCCTTGGGAAATTCTTCCGTGCTTATTATTACTATAATATGACCATGCTGGTAGGAGACCTGCCATTGAGTGAGGCGTTTAACCCGGCGGAAATACAGAAGCCAGCCTATGATACACAGAAGGATATTTTCAAAAATATTCTGCAGTGGCTTGATGAGTCTAATACAGAATTAGCTGCATTGATCAGTACTGGTAACAATACCATTACCGGAGATATTTATTATAAAAATGATCTCCGTAAATGGCAAAAAGCAGTAAATACATTTAAGCTTCGGGTGCTCGTCCAGTTAAGTAAAAAGGAAACAGATGCAGACCTGGGTGTTAAAACAAAATTCGCAGAAATCCTGTCGAATAAATCAAAATATCCGGTGATGGAAAGTATGACGGATAATATGCAGTATGTATATAACCCTCAATTTAATAAATACCCCATCAATCCGGATAATTTTGGATTTGATGCTACCCGGTATAATTATTCAACAACTTATCTTAATAGCCTTTCCCAACTCCGGGACCCACGTGTTTTTGTGATGGCGGAACCCGCCGGATCAAAACTTAAAGCTGGGTTGTCACCAACGGATTACAATGCTTTTGTTGGAGCAAATCCCTCTTTGGATTTGGGTGATATGTCATCCAGAGCAGGTACAGATAACGGTTCTGGTTTTCTTCCCGGTGAGTATTCATTTTTTAATCGCCGCCGTTTTTACAGTAACTATACCGCCGAAAACACAATCCTTATCGGATACATAGAAATGTGTTTCAATATTGCCGAAGGCGTAAACAGGGGTTGGGCATCAGGCGATGCGGAAGACTGGTATAAAAAAGGTATTCAGGCTTCTCATAGTTTTTATGGAATTAAAGAAGGGGAAAATGATGTCTTCTTTTTTAAGGCTGGCGGATCTCCATCCAATTCAGGGGATTATAATAAATATTCCATTTCATTCAACTGGGACACTTATTATACTCAGCCTGAAGTTAAATATGCCGCCGCAACATCTGGACTTAACCAGATTCTTCTTCAGAAATATCTTGCTTTCTTTCAAAATTCCGGATGGGAAGCTTATTTTAATTACCGCCGCACCGGTGTACCAGCTTTTGCACAAGGCGGTCCGGGTACTGGTAACAGTGGTCGAATTCCAAAACGTTTCCAGTATCCGCCTTCAGAATCATCAACCAATGGCGATAATCTGAAAACGGCTCTGGACAGGCAGTTTCCAGGTGGGAAGGATGATATTAATGAGGGCATGTGGATAATCAAATAAAGATTTCATACGATAAGCAGTTGTTATTAGTTTACATCGGCGAAACTTTTCCAGGTTTCGCCCTTTTTTTATATCTGTAAAAAAGATTGTTTGATTTTATGATACCCTGATGTTATACTTTCGATAATGATCTGAAAAAAATTATGATGAAATTATCTTGCACCCTGCTTTTGAGTTTTTTAGGTTATGGTTTATTTGCCCAACAGATGGTTCAGTCGCTTCAGGTTCCGGGACGAAACAGGTATGCGCAGATACTTCCAGATCAATCTGCTGTTTTACCCAGTGGAAGAATTGTAAAACCTGCAGGCAGTTTCCTGCGGATTACCCATGACCCATTTGGCATGGCAGTTTCGCCGGATGGGAAAAGAGCTGTAACCCTTCACAATGGAGTCTTCACCATAATCGATCTCCAGACACTGGAAGCCACCCGGGTTCCATCATACGATCAGAAAATTCCATCTCCCTTTTCAGCCGGTTCCTTCCTTGGTGTTGCATTTGCTGCAGACTCTAAATCGGTTTTCCTGAGCGGGGGCGATAATGGTGCTGTGATCGAATATGACCTCGAAAAATTTATTCGTTTAGACAGTATTTCACTGAATGGGATTGTGAACGGTGAATCATTTGACGATAGTTTTACTTCTGATCTGGCATATCATCCTGGCTATAATGAATTACTGGTGCTTGACCGGGCCAATTTCAGGATGGTACGAATCAGCCTCGAAACCAGGAAGCCTGTAGCATCCATTCCAACCGGCAGGCTGCCCTTCGGACTGGCCATCAGCCCCGATGGGAAAACAGCGCTTGTCTGCAATGTAGGCATGTATTCATATCCGTTAGTTTCCGGCATGACGGAGAAAAATAAAGACTCCCTGATGATACCCTGGCACCCGTATGGAGACAATACCCATGAATCCATAAACGGTACCGTTGTAGAGGGTCGTACTATCCCGGGTGTGGGTAGTCCTTCCAGTCCGGAAGCGATGAGTGTGTATGCTATTGATTTGGTCACAAACCAGGTAACCGCCCGGTTGAAAACGGGTCACCAGGTAGGTCAAATGCTGGAAGATATTGAGGTCACCGGAGGCGCCAGCCCCAATTCCGTTGCCATGGGCAACACACTTGCCTATGTGAGTAATGCTAGCAATGATAATATTTCGGTTATAAATTTTCGGGATGGCAAGATCATACGGCATATCCCTATCAAAGTAGATAAACGTATTGACAGGTATCGTGGATTGCTCCCCTTTGGCCTAACGCTAAGCAAGGATGAGAAAACGCTCTACGTTGCATTGCTCGGCTTTAATGCCATTGCTGTAATGGATACAGAAAGCGGAGAAACAAAAGGGTTGATCCCAACAGGCTGGGGACCGGCCAGGGTGTTGCTGAATTCTGTAGGGAATGCGATCTATGTTATTTCATGTCGTGGACTTGGAGCAGGGCCAAACGGCGGAAAAGATTTTGTGGCTCCTATTCAGGGCACTTATGTTGGAGATATTCAATTGGGCAGTTTCCAAAAAATAACTATGCCTGGAGAAACTCAACTTAATGCCTACACGAAAATTTGTCTTGATAATACATTTGACGAGATCAAACTAAAAGATGACGTTAAAAATCCTTTACCTCCTTTGCCCGCATTGCGTAATAGCCCGATTGAATATATTGTTTACATCACTAAAGAAAACCGGACCTACGATGAAGTCCTGGGACAATTGACGGAGGCAAAAGGTGATGCAACCCTTGCCAGGTATGGTGTTGGAGTAACTGTAAGCGGGAAAAACGACAGTGTTTCTTTGGCCAATATTATGCCCAATCACCGGAAAGTTGCCAGGCAATTTTCTTTCAGTGATAATTTTTATTGCGACAGTGATGCATCCATACATGGGCATCACTGGATGGTGGGTGTGATTCCAAACGAATGGGTTGAAACCAATTCAAGCGTAGATAAAACGGCCAAAATATTTTCAAAAGCCCCGGGGCGAAGGTTCCCCGGTTCAACGGGGAGTATGGACCCGGAAGATTATGCCGAAGCCGGAGGTTTATGGGAAGCCCTTGAAAGAAAAAAGATTCCCTTTTATAATTTCGGGGAAGCCAATGAAACAGCACATGTACGTGAAGAGTGGTATGATACTTTAACAGGGGCAGCGCATGCAGTGATGGTGCCCATGCAAAAAGCACTTTGGAGCAGGACCAGTCATAACTATGCAGGATACAATACAAATATTCCTGACCAATTCCGGATGGATCAGTTTGAAAGTGAATTCAGCAGGATGTGGCTGACCGGCAAAGAAAAGATGCCACGGTTTATTGCCATTCAAATTCCAAATGACCATGGTGCTTCTCCCAGGCCTGAAGATGGCTATCCCTATGTACATTCTTATATGGCGGATAATGACCTCGCAGTTGGCAGGATACTGCATTTTCTTTCCCGTACGCCATATTGGAAGAAAATGCTTGTCGTTATAACGGAGGATGATCCACAGGGTGGGGTGGATCATGTGGATGCACACAGAAGTATATTGATGATGGCCGGGCCCTATATAAAAAGGGGATATGTTTCAAATGTCCATGGTAATTTCGGATCTATCCTGAAAGTGATTTACAATATCCTGGGCGTTCCTTATGTAAATCAATATGACGTTACTGCCTCCCTGTTACAGGACTTTTTCACCAGCAAACCTGACTTTACGCCCTATACATTGGAAATGCCTGATACACGGGTATTTGATCCGGCAAAGGCGATGAAAAAATACAATAAAGAAATCGACTGGCGGAAGATCATGCAAGGGCCTGCCATGGATGATGAAAAGCACCAGCGGACAGAACATTATAAAGGAAATGACTAATTTTTTTTATGGAGTGTTGCTAAATAATATGTGGAGTATTGTAACAGTTTAAGTCTTTCAATAAACTGTTTGATCTTTCTTAGTCCCAACAAATTGAATTACATCGGCTATTCCTTCATGATATTTACCTTCATTTAATCTTGTCCGGACAGATTGAAGTATTTCAATATCCAGGCCTTCGAAATCATTTCTGATCATCTCTTCTGTATATAGCATCGATAATTCTTTAGGTCCTCCTGAATGGTTGTTTAATTGGTTCGGATTAAAAGCCTCGAGGATTATTTTACCGCCGGGTTTTAGCCATTGGATGGCTTTTAGATGAATTTTTTTTCGAACAGATGGTGGAAAATGAGCAAAGATAAAGGCAACCACATCAGCGTTGTTATCGGGGTAAAATATAGAAACTGCATCGTCAACTTTATAATCTATAGTAACCCCTTTTTTGTCAGCGAGTAGTAGGGCTTTCGATTTTCCTGCATCACTGGTATCGAAAGCACTAACCTTCCATCCCAGCGAAGCTGCATAAACGGCATTTCGGCCTTCGCCTTCGGCCGGTAAAAACATGTTGCCTGCAAGTAGATTACTAATCTGTTCAGCAAAAAACATATTGGCTTCTTCTCCATAAGCATAATCTTTTTCACTGTATCGCTCATTCCAAAAGTTTTTCATTCAATAATATATTTGAGCATTGAACTTACAAAGAATATCAAATTGACAGATTTTTACTTGCGTGGTAATAAAAGTTTTACGGGTTCCGTTTCATCAAAAGAAACAATATCCAGGTGGCCAGCCTGGTATTTATTGGCCATCCTGTAATGTATATGCAGAAAGCTGTCGTGATGGGTAAATATCGTTTGGTGATGCTGAGAATAAAAACCAAGCATTTGTGCATACTGGTTTGTAAAGGTGTTTTTATAGTTTGCATCACTGAGAGCAGCCGGTGTAATGGCAGTTATCGAACTGTCTTTGTACATGATATGGCCACTGCCTTCTTTTACTTTTCCAAAAATTAAAAAAGGAAACGCTTTTGAAGTATCTGTACCTTGCTGATATGCCGCTTTTGTTATTGTTTTTTCTAAATCATTTAAGGAGCTGATTTTATTTGTAAGCAGAACCGTGTCCCATTGGCTTATATCTGCATATACGAGGAAAATGGCTTTAAGTGATTTTACATTTTTTTGGAGGTATGGTTTTTTGTCATCTGTTATTGCCGCTACAAAAGGCTTGCTATCCCAAACTAAAATTTCACCACGGAGGTTTTCAACCGGGCCAATTGCATATAGATGATTCCCTTTAATACTGTCAACCATTATTGCTGCATCCACCCGTTTTTCCTGGCCAATTTTACTCATCTTACCACTATATTTAACCAGGGTTTCCTGAGAGAAGGCAAATGGTGATAAAAGGGCCATAAGAGCCGTGTAAAAAAATTTTCTGTTTTTCAGTTTCATCTAAATTTATTAGATCGTAAATGTAAGCTGAAAGTAAATACAGCTTGTGTGACAAGTCTTACGGAACGAATTAATGATTAATGTACAATTGCTTTATGTTCACTGACTGAAAATCGATGTATTATAAAACGCAATACGTATAATTTGGGTTTAAAACGAGAAAGCCAGTCTTATCCACCCTGTTCTGCCATATCCATCAATCCCGGAACCATGCATTCTGTAGGACTGATCAAGGATGTTTTCAATGCCTGATTGTACTGAAATCGAGCGCCAATTGTAACCTGCCCGAAATTGGACTATGGCCCAGCCTGGTGTTCCTTCAGGGTTAATCCGATGGTCTGATTTATCACCTGCTGATAACCTGCTCTGTGTGGCCGCAAAATTCAGTTCAAATTCATAATATAAACCTTTTACCGGCCGGTGCCTGAATCCGGCCTTTCCAAAAAGAGGCGGTATTCTTCTTAATGGTTCATTTGCACTTTCATTTTGGCCATAAGTATAAGTAAGGTGGCTGAAAATGTCCCATTTTTTTGCCGGCTTTAAGACTATTTCAAACTCTCCGCCATAAATAACCGCTTCGCCAATATTCTCTTTGGTGTACACAGGATCGCCATTATAGATACTGTCACCATTATACTCCGATGGCACCCTATCAATTAGATTGGTAAGCCGGTTATGAAAAACCGAAAATGAAACCAGCATCCGGTCATTGATTTTTTTCAGGCCGATTTCTTTATTGAATGATTTTTCGGGTTCCAGTGATGTGGTGGGTACTTCTGTGCCAAAATCAAATTTACCGAAAGAGCCAAGGTCATTAATATTGGGTGCCCTGAACGCCGTTGAGATTGATGTTGCCAGTTTCCAGTTATTGCCAAGATGATACATCGCCGAAAAATTCCATACAACAGCAGAGGGACTCAGGTTCACATCACCAAATTGCTGCTCTTCCATGTTGAGCCAATACATATTTGCCCTAATGCCGCCTTCCAGTTGCCATCGTTCCAGTTGCCATCGATGCCTGTGATATAGAGCTATGGAAGACATGCGGGCGTTATCCGGATATAATCCTCTTTTTGCAATTAATTCCTGGCTCTGAATATTTTTATCAAAAGCGTTGCTGTTTACTTTATCAGCATAAAAATCCATTCCTGTTCCTGCCTCATGCCTGTCTGAGATATCAGAAATGAACTCTGCTGTAAAACCTCTTGTTACCGTTTTATCGTATTCGGTTGTAACTATGGGTGAATTTGTTTTTTGGCGTATTCTCCCTTCGTCAATTTGTTGCTGGAATGCCGTTACGATCAGTTTGGAAAAAAGCGGTTTTGAAAAATCAGCCGTCCATCTCAGGTATGCAAGTTTTCTTTTTAGCGGGTCTGTTTGCGAAACGGCATACCCTCTTTGCGTTACCTGGTCGTACAGGTCAACTTCATCTTGTTTAAGGTATTGATAGGCAAAAGTGAGTTCCTGGTTTTTTGTGATTTTGACCCGCCAGTTGGTATTCCAAGCCTGTTGGCCATAGTCCGTAGGATTTTGCACTTTGCCATTCCCGGCTACTATATGTCCAAACTCACTTATATTTCCGTTTACCATACCTGCCCAGTTTCGTTCACTGAAGATCAGTTTGGCACCAATGGTTTTTTCCATATTCCGGGTCATGCCTCTTGTGTAAACTGTTCCATGAAAACTTTTATTATTTTCCGCATAGCCTGGCTTTTCTGTTTGCAGGTAAACAACGCCACCCATGGCGTCTGAACCGTAAAGCACACTTCCGGTACTGCGTAAGGTTTCTGCGGAGAAAAGGCTCCAGGGGTCTATTGTGCTGAGATATTGATTGGGTCCATAACGGTAAGTGGCGTTGTTCAATCTTATTCCATCAACAAGCGTCAGCACCTGGTTGCCTGTAAGGCCCCTGATAAACGGGCTTCCTCCGCCATGATTTGTTTTTTGCATCCAAATGCCAGGCGTACCCGTAAGCATTTCGGGGGTACTGCGGCTCTGCATTTGTTTGATCCGGGTCTGAGGAATAAAACTTACAGGTACGGGTGAGAATGAAAGTTTTTGTAAAGAACGGGAACTGATAACAACTACCGGGTTCAACGCATAACTTGTTGTATCAACATTAATTTGATTTTGAATAATCGTATCAGTTAGTTTCGCTATGGCTTCACCTTGCAGAAAAATGGTGAACATAAAGATGCAGAAAATCTTCATCAAATTATTTTTACAAAAATCCCTTAATTAAAGTCGCTATAAAATCAAAAGGATTAAGTTATTGTTATAAATGAAATTACAAAAAAGGAAGCTTCTGTTATCGTATACTTTTGTTTCATAACTATTATGCATGAACTTCATTGAACAAACCGCAGGAGAAATTTTTGCACTGTATGCTTTACATGGCGGGGAAGATTATATTGGTGAACCTGTTTCGCAATTGGAACATATGTATCAAATGGCCCAATTAGCAGAAGAAGCGGGTCATGATGATGAAGTAATCCTTGCCGCTTTTTTTCATGATATAGGTCATCTTGTGGCTACTACCGGCAGCTATGTTTCCATGGATGGCTATGGCGCTTTTTCTCATGAAACCATTGGTGCCGAATATCTTCGGCGAAAAGGCTTTTCTGAAAAGCTTATATCTCTGGTGGAGAGCCACGTTGTGGCAAAACGCTATCTTACATATAAGTATCCGGAATATCTTATTCAATTATCAGGGGCAAGCCAGAAAACGCTTCTTATCCAGGGCGGAGTGATGACAGAAGAAGAAGCAAACGCTTTTGAGTCTGATCCTTTGTTTGAGCTTAAAGTGCAGTTTAGAAAGTGGGATGATGAAGCTAAAATAACCGGAAAGCCTCTAAGCGGTTGGGAAAAATTAAAAGCTAAAGTAATCCGACATCTTGAATCACAATCATCATTCTAAAAAGTACTTCAATGCAACATGCAAAATTAGTTGTCTTTGATATGGCCGGTACAACTGTCGTTGATAAAGGGAGTGTTTCCTCCGCTTTCATCCAGGCATTTCTCTCCCATGAATTGGATATCCCTGCGGAAGAGGTGCATAAAGTAATGGGATACCGCAAGGTGGATGCCATCCGAATGCTACTGGAACGTTATTACCCCGACAGGAAAGATGAGTATCCTGTTTTGATCCCGGCCATACATCATACTTTCGAACAATCAATGGTTGATTTTTATCTGGCAGACACCTCATTGGCGCCTTTACCTGGTGCGGAGGAACTCTTTAAACATTTTAAATCAATTGGCATTAAAACCGCTTTGAATACCGGCTTTACACGCAAAATAACTGATGCAATTTTGCATCGGCTTAACTGGAAAGAAAGTTCACCGGTTGACGCTGTAATTTGCAGTGATGAAGTGCCGGAAGGCAGGCCCGCTCCCTTTATGATACAGGAACTGATGCGTCAATGCGGGGTTACCGATCCGGGCCAGGTAGTAAAAGTTGGCGATACGGAAGTGGACATACAGGAAGGCCGGAATGCAAAATGTGGCTTGGTGGTTTCGGTCACTACAGGTGCGTATAGCCGAAATGAGTTATTGGCCCTTAAACCTGATCATATCATAAATTCGCTGGACAACCTTTTACTTTTAATCCACTAAAGTTGAATAAATCTATTCCTCAAACGTCTGCTGATTTTTTTGCTGACCACCCTAAGCTGCTGGCGCTGTATATCTCCGTTGTGGCATTTATGACCTATGCCTCGGTATATGCATACAGGAAACCATTCACAGTAGCGGTATATGAAGGGATAGAAATGGGAAATTTCTCATACCAGACCCTGCTTATTATCAGCCAGGTGATCGGCTATATGCTCAGTAAATTTTATGGGATAAAGTTCATTGCAGCACTCAGGCGGAGGGGCAGGTGGAAGACAATGATCACACTGATCGCGATTGCCTGGTTTAGTTTATTAATTTTTGCACTGGTGCCGCCGTGGATGGGACTTTTGTGTTTTCTGGTCAATGGCTTTATGCTCGGATTTTTATGGGGCATCGTTTTCAGTTATGTTGAAGGCCGGCGAATCACCGATTTTACCGGTTCGGTAATGGCAGTGAGTTTCATTTTTGCAGGTGGTTTCACCAGGTCCGTCGCAAAATGGCTGATGGTTGATTTTGGGATTTCGGAAAAGTGGATGCCTTTTTGTACCGGGGCGGTTTTTGCCTTGCCATTGGCATTGTTCATTTTTTTGCTGGAACGAATACCACCGCCGGATGAAGGGGATGAGGCTTCCCGGACAAAAAGGATACCCATGCAAAAAGAAGACCGGCAACAGTTGATGAAAGAATTTGGTACCGGTATTTTCCTGGTGACCATCACCTATATATTTCTTACGGTGATGCGCGACATCCGGGATAATTACATGGCCAATATGTGGCGCGAACTGGGTTATGGTTCTAACTACAACATCTTTACGCGAACGGAAACCATTACATCAGTGATCATACTGCTGATGATGGGTTCACTGGTTCTTATCCGTAAAAATATCCAGGCTTTTCGAATTGTCCACCTGGTGATATTTGCCGGTTTCCTTTTGGCAGGTATTTCTTCCCTGCTGTTTAGTATCGGCCGATTGGATGGGGCACTCTGGATGCAATTAACCGGGCTTGGATTATACATGGCCTATATACCTTTCAATTGTATTTTTTTTGAACGAATGATCGCCAGTTTCAGGATTGCTGCTAATGTAGGGTTCCTGATTTACATCACTGATGCGTTTGGATACCTGGGAAGTGTTTTGGTGATGTTGTTAAAAGAAACAATCCGTATGGAAATTAACTGGTCGTCTTTTTATGCGTGGGGCGTAGTAGGATTTTCTGTTGTGGGGTTATTTGGCATACTGGCATCTCTCCGCTGGTTCAGCGGGAAATATACATCAATGAAACTACCGTAAATGAATACTCGATCTGTTTTGATCATTGGCGCCGGCATTGTTGGACTTGCCATGGCCAGGGCATTTGCCCGCAGGGGATACAAGGTGACTGTGCTGGAGCGTTCTGTAAAAGCAAATGGGGCCTCTGTCAGAAATTTTGGTATGGTCTGGCCGATAGGGCAGCCCAAAGGCGACTTATATCAAAGGGCGCTTATGAGCCGGCATATCTGGGAAGAAACGGCACGTGAGGCAAAGATCAGTTTTGATCCTGTTGGCAGCCTTCACCTGGCGTATAACAAAGAGGAAGCAAAGGTCCTGCAAGAATTCTACGAGCAGGAAAAAGATCACCGCCCAATCCGAATGATTTCATCAGCTGAGATTTCAGACCTTTCACCGGCTGCCAGGCCCGAAGGAATGATAACGGGACTTTTCAGCAAAGATGAATTGATCGTTGATCCAAGAGAAGCCATTGCAAACCTGCCCGCCTGGCTAACTGAAAAATACGGTGTACATTTTCACTGGCAAACAAGTGCCAACACAATCAATGGCCAGACAGTATTTACCGCCAATGGCCATGCGTATACAGCCGACTTTGTTTTTGTATGCAGTGGTGCCGATTTTGAAACCTTATATCCGGAGATATTTGCAGCTACGCCCGTTGTGAAGTGTAAGTTGCAGATGATGCGCATGGTTTCTCAGCCCGGTAACTGGAAAATCGGGCCGGCACTATGTGGCGGTTTATCGCTTATACATTACCGCAGTTTTCAGTCGGCATCATCCCTGGCGGAGCTTCATCAGTTTTATAAAGATACTTTTCCGGCATATCTGGATTGGGGCATACATGTAATGGTATCACAGAATGCTGCTGGTGAGTTGACCGTTGGAGATTCGCATGAATATGGACTTAACCCTGACCCATTTGATAAACAATTTATCAACCGGATGATCCTGGATTATCTTTCTTCCTTTGCCCGCTTTAAAGACGAAACCATTCAGGAAACATGGCACGGCATTTATCCTAAGTTAACAAATGGCGATACGGAAATGGTAAGCATGCCTGCGCCGGGAGTATGGATCGTAAATGGACTTGGCGGCGCAGGAATGACTTTATCTTTTGGATTATGCGAAGAAATTGCGGGAAAAATTAGCTGATGGTATTTTCTGGTTTCTGAAAAATGAAAATCAAAGAGAGTGTGAATAGCGCTTATTCAAATTGAGGTTAACTACCTTAATCTTTCTCAGAACCGAAGTAAGATTTATCTGATTTGAAATGCGTTAAGATCCCTCCTTCGTCGGGATGACAAAAATAAGAGATTGACAAATAGCAGTTATCACTTAAGAGGTAAACCACCTCTGGTTGTCATCCCGACGAAGGAGGGATCTTACAAGTTAAAAACAGTCAAAAACAATTAATGCTTCAATTTTTCTGCCCATAGAAAATATCGGTTCAACTAATAATAGAAAATCCCCGGTAGAAACCGGGGAGAAATCAAAACGAATGAATTGCCGTGCTTAAATACTACATGAGAAAACTATGACGTAAAATGACATCATTAAGATTAACCCCTTGTTAAGAGGGTATTAATAAAACATGATGATTGGGGTGTGGTTTTTTTACCGCAAAGTAATTAAGGGCGCTAAGTTTTTCAACATTGTTGTATCGGTCTACAGCAATATGATTTCAGTTGCAAATTTTCCAGCGACGCCATCAACCCTGTTTACAATTTCATTCTTTAATTCTCAGTAAAACAGGATGATTAATCTTTACGGGCATTTAAAGTAAAACCAAATGTAGTCCCCACATCAGGCTTGCTCCGTACATGTATGCTGTGTTGATGTGCTTCTACAATGTGTTTGCAAATAGCCAAACCCAACCCTGTTCCCCCGATGTTTCTGCTTCTTCCATAATCTGTGCGGTAAAAACGTTCAAATATCCTGGGCAGATGTTCTTCACTGATGCCCATACCATCGTCACTGATCTCTATGAGGATATTTTTTCCATCTGTATTATAGATACTGGCCTCTACCATTCCATTGGCCTTGCCATACTTGATGGCATTGTCAACCAGATTAATGATCACCTGCCTGATCTTTTCCTTATCGGCAAATACAGTAACGGGAGATTCGCATCCCTTCTTGATGAACAGGCTGATATTTTTATCCTGTGCTTTGATGCTTAAGGTTTCGTATACTTCCCTGATGAGGTCCTGGATAATAAAATTACTACTTTGCAATTGCTGTTCGCCACTTTCCAGCCGGGAGATCTCATCCAGGTCGTCTATCAGGTTTACCAGCCGGTCAATATTCTTGGCGGCGCTGTTCAGGAATTTTTTATTTACTTCCGGCTTATCCAATGCGCCCCCCAATAGGGTATCTACATACCCCTGTATGGCGAATACGGGTGTTTTAAATTCATGGGAAAGGTTCTGCAGGAACTCTTTTCGATAGGCTTCGTTTTGTCTTAAAATCTCAATTTCCTCCTTACGTTGTTCGGCCCATTTTTCCACATCATCACTCACTTCTTCCATGCTTTTCTGGGGCAGGATATTTTTATAATAGAACTCTTCCCGCTTGGTGGCTTTTGTCTGGTAAATGAATTTATATATGAGTTTGATCTTCCGGTAAATAAACCGCTGGATGAAATAATGCGTCAATAGGTAAGAGATAAGAAAGAGCCCGAAAAAGGTAATAATCGGGATCCACCAGTTTCGGATGACCAGGTAATTTACCATTCCGCCAACAATAGCAATGGTAGATGCATTTAAAGCCGCAACCTGCCGGGGGTTGATATTCTTTGTATCGAACATGGCTGCAAGTTACGAGAATGGAAAATAACGTCGTCAGTCGGAAGTAAATCTTTGGATTAGTTTGATTCCTCGCGACTTCCGCCCTTTGCGGTTAGATTCTATAACTCGAATTTGTACCCTACGCCCTTTACTGTTGTAATACAATCGATACCCAGCTTCTGGCGGATCTTCCGGATATGCACATCAATGGTCCTGTCTCCTACAATAACATCCGCACCCCAGATCTGGTTGAGGATCTCGTTCCGGAGGAAAACCCTGCCCGGGCGGGAAGCCAGCAGGTACAGCAGTTCAAATTCTTTTTTGGCGAGGCTGATGTTGTTACCCTGGTAAATCACCAGGAACTGGCCCGGATCAATTTTAAGGTCACCCTGTTCGAGTACCTGGTCATCTTCGGTCTTAATCATCCGCCGGAAAAGCGAATTGACCTTGGTGACGAGTACTTTGGGGCTTACGGGCTTGCTGATATAATCATCCGCGCCGTATTCCAGTCCGCGGACATGCGACAATTCATCGTTTAGTGCTGTCAGGAAAATGATCAGGGTTTCGTGAAAAGCAGGCTGGGACCGAAGTATCTTGCACACTTCCATCCCATTTTTATTGGGCATCATGATATCCAGGATGATCAGGTCTGGTTTGGTAAGTTTTGCTTTTTGCAGAGCGTCTTCCCCATCTTTGGCGGTAATCACCTCGTACCCTTCTATCTTCAGATTGTAACTGATGATCTCCAAAATATCCGGCTCATCGTCAGCAATCAGAATTTTTTTGCCTTTGGGGTCCATTTAACATAAAATTTACGCAAAAGTAACTTTGCTGCCTGCCCTCCCCAAATATGGGGGATTATGAAATTGTTAATCACATTCTTGCGTTATTATCGTTTACAAGGTATGACAAAAAGGAAAAATGAAAAGGATCGGGCTTTTAGGCCTAATTTTGTAAAGATTTGTCCGTTGAAACCATGAATAAATGTATACTGTTTTTTTGCTGTTTGCTGTCATCATTTAGTGCGGCCGTTGCCGGACAGGATACGATAAAATATAAAATCGATATCCGTAGGGTAAAACTGCATGAAGACATCGACAAGTTGCAGCTGCAATTGCTGAATTCTGATGGCAGGGAAGATCAATTGATCAGTGTATTGCCCGATGAAGATGTGAATCTGCTGGTGACCGATGTGTTTATCAGGCAGGTGAACCTGGTACAGGACAGTCTTGAACGCAGTACGGTGCTGGACCACCGCCTCAAAGTGAAATACCTGACAGGACTGGAAAACCTGTTGAAAGGATACCTCGATGGCTGGCGCAAACGTACACTCGCCCCGGAAAAGGGCGTGGTCTTATTTGCCGGTTTCATGGAAATGATGCAGGCCGATCTGGCAGGTGTATCCATCGCCCCCATTGCAGAGAGATATCCATATGAAGTAGGGAATATCCTGGTGAACAGTTCCTCCAGTGTGTTTTTTGAAAATGCCGGGATGCAGGAATCGCGGATCATTCTGTTTCGTAAGTTCTGCCAGTTGTACCCGGAGCTGGCTCTTCCAAGGCTTGAATATTTCAGTGATGTACCTTTTGCCGACAGCCTGATCATTTTTGCAGCGCATACTTTCCCCAACCAGTTTTATGACTATGCCGCCGCATCACGTACCCGGGTTGGCCAACTTATAAGGCAGAGCCAGGATCCACTGGTAAAAGCCATTACTTCCATGGCAAGCAGTAAAAGCGGAAGGTTATATTACCCTTTTCTGGATGAGGTGATGAATGGAAGGCTTACCACACAAAAGTTGAACGAGGTAATGAACGACAGCCTGAAATATTACCGGCTGCTTGTACAAACACAGATAAGTTATGCCGAAAGGATGCGGAAAAAAGATACCCCGCTGGTTGCAAGTGAAATGCCACGCATGCTGAAAAGAAAGGCCGAAGAGGTTTTCATCAACCAGATCAATGCCCTGCATGATGATCCGGATGCCGTGAGATTTAAGATACTGGAACCATTCACGTCGCAGGAATTGTATTACCTGATCGTGCTGGGCGAGGAGATTATTTATACATCCAGTTATAAAGGAGTATATAATCGCATGATGGAGCGGATGCCTACTCCATCCGGTGATACTTTAATGATGAGTGTCCAGTTTGATCGCTTCAAGAAATTCATAAAAATGGCCGCCGGTTATAATAAACTGGATCATTTTCTGTCGACCATGCCAGACAGCAGTGCACAACGTTTAATGATCGCCTTTGCACGCGGACTGGATAAACAAGAGGGCCTGGAGGAAGCCGTGGACGTGGCTGATTCTTATGGAAGTATTACCACCGAATCTGTAAAAAAACTTATCGACAGGGAGATTGAAAAAAGCCGTTCAACAAGCGCTGCACAGTCTCAGAAACGAAGCTTTGTGATCTATGATATCCTGCAAACGATCTTCCAATCATCGGCAGACAGCAGCATTGATATTTCGTCCAGGCTGGGTATCCCCCCGGTATATAAACTGGATTATAGTGCTTTGACCGATGCCGGTGGAAGGGTGGTGCAATTGGTATTCTTTTATGGAGATAAGGATGGTATAGAATCTTATGCCAATTTCATGAGCATGTTTAATGGAAAACCAGAATGGAAAGTAACACGCACCAAAGAATGGGTGGAAATAAAATCGATAAAAGGTAAAAACGTATGGATCTATGCCAATCTGCCTTTAGATAATTCCAAAGGTGACGACCCTGATGCAAAAGCACAGGCTAACCTGCTGGAATACCTGTCAAAAAATCGGTTACACCCCACCGTGGTTATCCACCGGGGTCATAGTTACCATGTAAAGTATACCTTAAAGCAATTGCCTGAGTCAGCAAAGATCGTCATACTGGGATCTTGTGGCGGATACCATAACCTGGATGACGTGTTGAGCAAATGCCCTGATGCGCATATCATTTCTTCCAAAGAAGTAGGAACGCGTACCGTCAATGAGCCCATTCTCCGGTCCATCAATGAAGACCTTCGTAATGGCCGCAATATCGAATGGATACCTATGTGGAAGAGCCTTGCCACTCAATTCAACAGTCCTGAATCAAAGGAAAGATTTGAAAATTATATCCCGCCGCATAAGAACCTGGGTGCATTATTTATTAAGGCGTATCAGAAGGCGATGGGGGAATAGAGGTGCGAAGTGAAAGGTGCGAAGTGCGAAGTGAGAGTCATTAGTCGGGAGTCTGGAGTCAACAGCCAAGGGCAGTAAATAGTCGGGAGTCGTTAGTCGGTAGTCAGCAGCCGTTGTTTATATATTTTATTCCGGATAACTATTTCTTTGAACTCTTTACTATTAATCAGGGCTGTTTTTGTCGACTGGTGACTGGTGACTGGCTACTGTCTTTGCTGCCAACTAACAACTATCAACTAACAACTAAAATGTCCGAACAGCCCCCGGTAAAAAAAATATTTGATTTCAGCCTGTTGCGCCGGGTTTTCGGATATGCAAGACCGTATAAGCGCAGGTTTTTCCTCTCGGTTATACTTTCTGTTGTTTTGGCAGTATTAGCGCCGGTGCGCCCATTGCTCATCAATTATACTATCCATGATGTCATGCAAAGAGGTGCTGATGAAAAGGCGCTGATCATGACGCTTCTTATCAACATCACCCTTATACAGGTGCTGATCCTGCTGGTGGAAACAGGCTTACGGTTTTATTTCTCTTTTATCACGGCCTGGCTTGGGCAGACAGTTGTGCGTGACCTTAGGGTGCGGGTATACAGGAAAGTACTATCGCTGAATCTCTCTCAATTTGATAAGACGCCGATCGGTACACTTACAACCCGGACCATAAACGATATTGAGGCCATCAATGATGTTTTCTCAGAAGGGCTGATTCCCATCATTGCCGATCTGTTATCCATCATAGCCATATTAACAGCCATGTTCTGGACCAATTGGCAGTTAACACTCATCTGCCTGATTCCGTTTCCGCTGATGATCATTGCTACCTATTTTTTCAAGGAAAGCGTGAATAAATCTTTCATCAGTGTCCGTAATGCTGTTGCTGCGCTCAATGCTTTTGTGCAGGAGCACCTTACCGGCATGCAGGTGATACAGGCATTTACCGCTGAGGAGAGAGAATACAAAAAATTTGATGCCATCAATAAAGGGCACCGGGATGCTAATATCCGCGCCATTTTTGCCTATTCTGTTTTCTTTCCCCTGGTGGAAATTGTGCTCGCCGTATCCATGGGCTTATTGGTTTGGTTTGCGGCCCGTCAGGCATACAATCTTTCGGCACAGGAAGCCGCAAATATTACCGGCCATATTGTATCCTTTATATTGATGCTGAACCTGCTCTTCAGACCACTCCGGGTCATTGCCGATAAATTCAATGTATTGCAAATGGGAATGGTGGCCAGTGAAAGGGTTTTCAAGGTACTTGATAACCCGGATGTTACTGATAACAGCGGTCAGCAGGTGCCTGAAAAAATTAAAGGTGCGATCACTTTTGATAAGGTGAGTTTTGCCTATACTCCTGGTCAGCCGGTTTTAAAGGGCATTGATTTTTCGCTTCAGCCCGGTGAAACCCTGGCAATAGTAGGCCATACCGGCAGTGGTAAAACAACCATCATTAGTTTACTCAATAGATTATATCATGTGAGCGAAGGCGAGATACGGCTCGATGGTATCAATATTGAAAATTACCCGTTGGATACATTGCGTAAACATATCGGGGTTGTGCTGCAGGATGTTTTCCTGTTTTCAGGGTCCATTTATGATAATGTCACCCTTAGGAACCCGGATATCAGGATGGAAGAGGTGGAACGGGCGGCACGGATGATCGGCATGCACGATTTCATTATGCAGCTGCCCGGAGGTTATCAGTATAATGTAATGGAACGGGGAAGCACCCTTTCGCTGGGGCAGCGACAGTTACTGTCCTTTATTCGGGCGCTTTTATTTAATCCGGCCGTACTGATCCTGGACGAGGCAACCTCATCCGTGGATACCGGCTCGGAGCAACTGATACAGCATGCAATCGAAACCCTGATCTCCGGAAGGACTTCGATAGTTATCGCACACAGGCTTTCCACCATACGTAAAGCCAACAAAATCATGGTTTTGGATAAGGGAGAGGTCAGGGAAATGGGCACCCATGAAGCACTTTTGGCCAGGGGCGGTTTTTACGCCAACCTGCATAAAATGCAGTTTGAAAAAAAGCAGCTCAGTTTTGAACAGCCCTGATCTTTTATACCCACTGATTTTTATTAGTTTTTACCAGTTCCCGTGGTTTTTCACCCCCGCCTCCCTATCTTTGCGCCAAATTTAAGGATGGCTATGGTAGTAAACAGGTTCAAATCTTTGCTGGTAGCGGTTTTAACCATACATATATTCCTTTTTTCTAATATGGTTGCTGCGCAGCACGAAGAGGCGCAAGGGGAAGCTCAAAAGCCGGCCCATGAAGCTGTAGAAGGTCATGAAAAGAAAGAAGGATTTGATGCCAACGAAGTGATATTTGATCATATCCTGGATGCTAACGAGTTTCATTTTTTTAATTACATGGGTAGTGACGGGAAAGAGCATCATGTTTCCATTCCATTGCCGGTAATTTTATATGCCCCTGAAAAGGGATTGTCTGTTTTCATGTCATCTGCCTTTCATCATGGTGAGCATGAAGTGGATGGATACAAGCAGGTGGGTAATAAAATTATAGCTGTTGATCCTAATCTTAAGTTTTATAATTTCTCCCTGACCAGGAATGTGGTACAGATGATGCTGGGTTTGATTATCCTCATGTGGATCCTGATCAGCATGGCTAATAAATACAAACGCAATGGATCGGGCAAAGCGCCAAGCGGGCTCCAGAATGCCATTGAGCCGGTGATCACTTTTATCCGTGATGAAGTAGCCGTACCCAACCTGGGTGCAAAATCGAAGAAGTACCTGCCTTACCTGCTTACCGTTTTCTTCTTCATCCTGATCAATAATATTTTTGGACTGATCCCCGGATCGGCCAACGTAACCGGAAATATCGCATTCACACTGGTGCTGGCAGTAATATCATTTGTGGTGATCCTGATCAGCACAAACAAACATTTCTGGGGCCATATTTTCAATCCTCCGGTGCCTGGATTTGTAAAAGGCATCCTTGTTCCGGTGGAAATACTGGGTGTGTTCACCAAGCCTTTCGCATTGATGATTCGTCTTTTTGCGAACATGATGGCGGGACACATCATCATCATCTGTTTAATTTCATTGATCTTCATATTTGGCGGTTTAAGCAAGGGGATAGGCTGGGGTTTCTCTCCCGTCTCCATTGCATTTGCTGTTTTCATTTACCTGATTGAGATACTGGTGGCGTTTATTCAGGCCTTCATCTTTACGAACCTCACCGCAGTATTTATCGGGCAGGCATTTGAAGGGGAGCATCATGAAGAAGCACATCATTAATTTTTTTTCTTAACCAATACAAACACACAAGTATGCATTTACTGGATGTTTTGTTAAGTACGACGCCATGGGCTAATGCCGGTGGTGCAATTGGTGCAGGACTTGCAGCCATAGGCGCAGGTATCGGTATCGGTCAGATTGGTAAAGGTGCGGTAGAGGCTATTGCCCGCCAGCCGGAAGCCATGAACGACATTCGTGCTAACATGATCTTGACAGCCGCCTTCGTAGAAGGTGTTGCCCTGTTTGCGGTTATTGCCGGTATCCTGGCAATGTTCGTATAATCAGGAAATTTCTAAACTGCACCTGGAGCACAGGGCCGAGGGTGCAGTTTTTTTCTCATTCGAAGACATCGTTAAAATAGATTAATATGGATTTACTAACTCCCTCGTTTGGTTTGATCTTCTGGACACTCCTGGCATTCCTGATCGTGTTTTTTATTCTCAGGAAATTTGCCTGGGGGCCAATCCTGGAAGCACTTGGAGAAAGAGAAAAGACCATTGCTGATTCACTTGCTACAGCAGAAAAGGTGAAAGCAGAAATGGCACAAATGAAAAGTGAAAATGAAGCTTTACTGATCCAGGCCCGTGAAGAAAGAGCTGCTATGCTTAAAGAAGCCAAGGAAACTAAAGACAAGATCATCGGTGAAGCCAAAGAGCAGGCAAAAATTGAAGCGAACAAAATTTTCAGCGATGCAAATGCAGCTCTCGAAAACCAGAAGATGGCTGCACTGACTGATGTAAAAAATCAGATTGGAAATATGGTTATTGAAGTAACTGAAAAAGTTATCCGCAAGCAGCTGGAAAATAAGGCAGACCAGGAAACGTATATCCGTAAACTGGCTGATGACCTTGAGTCTTTTCGCAGTAATTAACATACCCGCTGAATAAATTAATACATGCGTCAGTATAAAGTAGCAAACAGATACGCCAAAGCTTTATTTACTCTTGCAGCTGAGACCAATCAACTGGAAGAAGTAAATAGGGATATTGAATTAATCCAGGCTCTGGATCACGATGAGTTTAAGCGGATTATCTTGTCGCCTATCATCAGCAGTAACAAAAAAGAGGCTTTATTTGAAGCCGTCTTTGGAGGCAGGATCAGCAAACTGACCCAGTCTTTTTTCAACCTTGTTTTTCAAAAGGGAAGGGTAACCTCACTGCTTGAGATTGGTCAGGATTTTGAAGAACAATACCGTGAACATAGGGGCATCAAAATAATGAAGCTCACTACAGCCATTCCGGTATCGGCTGAAGTAAAGGAAGAAATCAGGAAAAGGATTCAGGCAATAGAAAGGTATAAGAACAGTACCCTTGTATTGGAAGAAAAAGTTGATGACTCCTTAATTGGTGGTTTTGTAGTTCAGGTGGGTGATGAATTATTTGATAGCAGTATCAAACACGATCTCAGGTTCATCAAGAAACAGTTTGTTGAGAACATGTATATTCAACAGATCAGGTAAAATCTTAAAACGTAATCATTTTTAAATAGTCTTTTATGATAGACATTAAACCGGATGAAATATCAGCGATACTTCGCCAGCAACTGCAGAATTTCAATTCCTCTGCAGAACTTGAGGAAGTAGGATCTGTATTGCAGGTGGGCGATGGTATCGCCCGTATTTATGGCATTAAGAATGTAAAATCGGGTGAACTGGTTGAGTTTGAAAATGGGGTAAAAGCCATTGCGCTTAACCTGGAAGAAGATAATGTGGGTGTGGTTTTAATGGGTGAAAGCGGTGATATCAAAGAAGGTTCAAAAGTAAAACGTACCGGCCTGATCGCGTCCATTAAAGTGGGAGAGGGATTGGTTGGCCGAGTCATTAATACCCTTGGTCATCCAATTGATGGTAAAGGCCCCATTAAAGGGGAGTTGTACGAAATGCCGCTGGAACGTAAGGCACCAGGTGTAATCTTTCGTGAGCCGGTGAAAGAGCCATTGCAGACAGGTATTAAAGCGATTGATGCGATGATCCCCATCGGCCGAGGTCAGCGTGAGTTGATCATTGGCGACCGCCAGACTGGTAAAACGGCTATTGCGGTAGATACGATCATTAACCAAAAAGAATTTTTCCAGGCCGGCAAACCGGTTTATTGCATATATGTTGCGATTGGCCAGAAGGCATCCACTATTGCAGGTGTGATGAAGCAACTGGAAGATGCAGGCGCAATGGAATATACTACCATCGTTGCCGCTTCGGCATCTGAACCTGCCCCATTGCAGTTCTACGCTCCTTTCGCCGGTGCTGCTATTGGCGAGTTCTTCCGTGATACCGGCCGTGCTGCATTGATCATTTATGATGATCTTTCCAAGCAAGCTGTTGCCTATCGTGAAGTATGTTTGTTATTGCGCCGCCCGCCGGGACGTGAAGCATATCCAGGTGACGTATTCTACCTGCATAGCCGCCTGCTCGAGCGCGCTGCTAAAGTGATCAGTAAGGATGAAGTTGCCCAGAAAATGAATGACCTTCCTGAAACGATCAGGCACCTCGCTAAAGGCGGCGGATCATTGACGGCTTTGCCCATCATTGAAACACAGGCCGGTGACGTTTCCGCATATATTCCAACGAATGTAATTTCCATTACAGACGGACAGATATTCCTTGAGTCAAACCTGTTCAACGCGGGTATCCGCCCGGCGATCAACGTAGGTATTTCGGTTAGCCGTGTGGGTGGTAACGCTCAGATCAAATCGATGAAGAAAGTTGCCGGTACGCTGAAACTTGACCAGGCCCTTTACCGGGAGATGGAAGCTTTCTCTAAGTTTGGTGGTGACCTTGATGCGGCTACAAAAGCTGTACTTGATAAAGGTGCCCGCAACGTGGAGATCCTGAAACAGGGACAGTACGCACCAGTTTCCGTTGAAAAGCAGGTAGCGATCATTTACCTTGGTACACAGGGTTTGTTGAGCCAGGTTCCTGTAAAGTTTGTTAAGGAATTTGAAGAACATTTCCTCCTTGAAATGGAGAACAAATATCCTGAGATCCTTGCCGAATTCAAAAAAGGAAACCTGCCTGACGAAGGCATCAAGAAAATGGTTGAAATGGCAAAGGGCTTGATGAGCACATATAAAGCCTGATAAAACTACACAATACGAGAAGCCGCATTGGAAACAGTGCGGCTTCTTTGTTGTTTTGCGGTTGAATAAGTTAAGAGCTTAACCGCAAAGTAAAAAAGCCGCCAGGGAAAGACCCGGCGGCTTTTTTAATAATTGGAGATTCTATTACTTGATGAACTTTTGTATCGCCATGGTTTCACCATTATCGCTGATAACTTTCACTATATATTGCTGGCGGTTCCAGGAAGAAGCATCAATACGGATCATGTTATTCTGACCAGACATATCGTATTGCTTGCGTAAGTACGTTCTTCCGGTTATGTCTGTAACAATAACTGTGATCTTTGTATTCAGGTTCCTGTTCAATTCAATATTCAATACATCTCTTACCGGGTTCGGATAAATGCTCAGGCCAATACCTTTTTTGTTGTACACTACGTTGATGGGGTTGGTATTTTTATGGGTACCATTTTTTGTATAATTCCTGATGCGGTAGAAATTATTTCCTTCAACCGGATTTTTGTCAACAAAATAATAAGGTGCGATACCTGCAACTTTCCCAATAGGGGTAAAGTATGATCCATTGGTTGACTTTTCTATTTCGTAATAATCATGGTCAGCAAGTTCAGTGGCATCCCAGTCAATTTTAACAGTCTCATTATTCAGGAGCCTGCCGTTTAACGTAATACTACCCAGCGGCATCAGGTTTGAGAATGTGGTATTTGTCTTGATGATCTTGAAATTATCAATGGAGAATCCATCATCAACCTGGTACCTGAAACCAGTGGTGTTTCCATCTGATGTAAACCTGAAACGGAATCTCAGATTTGAATTATTTACATATCCGCTCAAATCAAATAATTCACGGGTCCATATTTCCCGGATACCAGTCAGGGCAGGTTTGCCCGCAATTTTAGAACCATCAAGTGTGCCTGGTTCCTGTACTGTAGTTGTTCCGCAAATAGGCACCCAGGTAGATCCATTTGTAGAAACTTCCACATTCAGAATATCCCTGAAATTCTCTGCACGATGTTTTACCCAGAAACTGACCCAGGCAGCTTTTGCGCCTGTCAGGTTGATGGTTGGGCCGGCATAGGTCGCCATTCTTTTTGTAGTTAATACACTGGCAGGATAGTTGCCGGTTGGCGACTCAGTTAATGATTTGGTTCCCTGGTAGGCAGTGTTGGTTGCATAATTCCATCCACCTACAACGGTCCATTTTCCGGTAAGGCTGCTACCTTCCATATCATCCTGGAAGATGGTTGCCGGGCTATAGTATTTAGTAACCGTGTCATAATATACATAGTCACCTGTTTCTATCTTCCAGGCAAATTTTATTCTTTGTCCGGTTGGCAGGGTTGAAAATAAATTATAGCTGATTCCGCCGGAATAGGTATCCTGGTAGTTAGGCAGGGAGTTAATGGTAACGGGTGTACCGGCTGATTCGATATTTTCAAGGGGCACCATGGAAACAGTGATGGGTTTATCTTCCAATCCAACCCTTGTCAATTTAAAATTGAAGGATCCGGTAAGTGATGTTATGGCTATATCACTTTCGTCCTGGATATCTGCGTAAGATCCTGCAGCATAGGCAATTTGCAGGTTCTGGAAGGTCATCCCTTTGCAGAGGTTTACAATTTGTGAAGCCGGTGCCCAGAAACTGCTATAGGTTCCACCGATTCCACCACCAGCGCCACCTTCGCCGGTCATGCCCCAGATCTTTCCTTTATTGCCAATGCCAATATCACCAATAAGCCACCAGTCTTTTACACCACCGGCCACTTCGTACCCTACAGATTCACAACTGTTACCTGCACGCATACCATTATATTGTCCCATGAGGGCAGGTACATAGGAGAAAAACTTTTGCTCAATGGCAGTTAATGTTCGGGCAGTTTTGCCATAAGGCAGAGAATAGTAGGGGCCGTAACAGTGCTGATCAATCGCTGCTACAAAATTCTTTGCATAACAAAGGTCACGTACCGCTTTTGTTTCGGGTTCAGAAAATGCGCTTGGTCCATAATAAGTATCTGAACTGGGTGTTGAAGATCCGCAGCTGGATGCAGAACCACAGGTTACAGATGAGCAACTTCCCCAGTCAACCCCATAGTTCCTGTTTAGGTCAACACCGTATGTGGTGCCGGTGATCAGCCGCCTGTTCTTGCGCCATCCTGCTCCAGCGCCGCCATTTAAACGATTGTATTCCCATCCGTCGGGATTGACGCAAGGTATGATGTAAAATTCGCGGGCATCAACGAGGCTCTTTAATCTGGAATCAGCGCCGTAACGTTCGCATAGGTATTGCATGAAAAAGATCATGCTGCTGCCGCCTATTGCTTCGCGGGCATGCTGTAATCCCATGTATAAAACGTCCGGCTCTGTAATATCATCAGAAGAAACGTTGTCGGAAATTTTAACGGCAAAGATCTCCCTGTTTTGTGCGGAGAATCCGAGTGATATTTTTTGTGCGATGCCCGGATAAGATGCTACCAGTACATCCATTGCAGTGACCATTTCTGCATAACTGTAGTAACCGCCAAAGGTTGATTTCACCTGGAAGGCAGCAGGGGTCTGGATTATAGCGTTTGCTGTTTTGCATACACCATCCAGGGCCATTCGATCGGGCTGAATATCACCGGCAGCACGTTGAGCAAAATATCGGTCGTTCTCCTGTTTCAGGTATGCCTGTACGTCATCTACAACAACCTTGAAACTGTATCCAGATCGTCTCAAAGCGGCTAATTCTTTCTGGCCGATCTCGGCAATAAGATCGCCATCTTCATCATAATTGAAATGATCCAGTTCAAGCTGGCCTACAAGTTCGCCAAATCTTCGGCTATCATTTATGGGTGCTTTGATTTTTACAGTGCTGTATTTTTCCTGGGAAAAGGAATTTGAGAAGATGCTTAGGAAAAGCACCAGGCTTATCAGTTTTGCAAACTTCCTTAGCGTTAATGTGGGGTAAAAGTTTTTTTTCATGATCATTGGATTTAGGTATTCGTTGATATCTTTTTTTAAAATGGGTTTTGGGATTACCAAATGTAGGAAATATTTAAAAACGCTGAATCTATTAGCATCGTTGTTTAATTAAATAATGCAGCATTATCGACAGATCATATTTATGAAGTGTGCGTATTTGACGGATATCATCAAAAAATAGTGTTTTGTTTGTGAAATTGATCATTATGTTGAAACATTAATTGCTATATCATTATCATCTAATCAATTTTAAATTGTGTATGAAATACGCAACTATGGGTATGGCTGGTGGTAAGTAAATGGCTTTTTGAGAAATCACATTTTAAAAAATCAATATGTTGTGCTCTTAAACATATTAAATAATTAACATGTTGTTCTATTAAACGAAAGATTACCATTTTGCTGATTATACATGAGATCCTTCACTCTGGTATCTTGAGTAAGCAAGTCTTTTAGAAAAGCCCGGGTTCAGGACAAGTAACTACCTGTCATGCCGAGGCACGAGGCATCTTATTGTGATACCTGAAGATCCCTCGTTCCTCGGGATGACAAACAAGCATAGGATGACAAGAGAGAGGTCGACTAATCGTAGCTATGCTAAATGACTGATCTTCCCCCAACCTGTCATCCTGAACCCGGGTGGCTGATGAATTCCATTAAATTCGGATGACAGGGTGAAGGATCTATTTTCGTAATTGTCTAAACGGATGCCTCACAGGTATTAGTTCGCAGTTAATGGTAAACTTAATTTACTGAATTGTTCAATAGCACAATACGTTAAATAATTATTCAAATTATTTATGAATAAGATCCTTCACCCTGTTTTCTTTCTTACGCAAGAAAGTATGGAAACAACCCTGGTTGCCAATGAAGCATTTCCCTTTATTGATTTTGAAAAAGTATAAATAGGGTTGAAATGTGCCCAATACTGATCATAGTCTCCTCGGGCTGATTGTCAATCTCAATTCCGACAGGCGGTCAGACGGAAGTCGCTGCCCTGCAATGTTGATGAGTATGGCGTCAGACCGGGATTCTATTGTTCCTTGTCTACAGCCTCCGTCCGATCGTTTTTCTTAGCAACCTTTTAGTAAAACAATTGATAGAACTGAATATTAAGATTGAAACAGCCATCGGTCAAACCGAGGCCCCCGCATGAATGACTTAGTCAGGCAGGCGTCGGACCGGATGCTGGAAATCGGTTCTTTATGCCAATCTGGGATTTGCTTTTGGGGGCAATATGCAAATAAAAAAAAGGCCGTCCCGTTAAGGACAGCCTTTTAAGTCAAAAGCACTTTTAATTTATTTAATGAATTTCTCAATGGCCATTGTCTCTCCGTTTTCATTCATCACTTTGATAATATATTGCTGGCGGCTCCAGTTGGCTACATCAAGTTTGATGATGTTACTTTGTCCCGTCATATTATACTCTTTACTGAGATATGTCCTTCCGGTAATATCCGTTACTGTAACCCTGATTTTTGAGCGGAGGTTTCGATTTAGTTCAATATTCAAAACGTCTTTTACCGGATTAGGGTAGATGCTGAGGCTTAGGTCTTTTTTTCTATACGTTACCTTAATTGTGTTACTGTATTCAAATTTACTGTCTTTGTCTACCTGTCTCAGCCTGTAGAAATTATTACCCTCTGCCGGATTTTTATCTACAAAATTGTATGGTGGTATTCCCCTGACCTTTCCTATTGAACTGAAAGAAACACCATCTGTTGATTTTTCAACGTCAAAATAGTCATGGTTAATTTCCCTGGCAACATCCCAGTCGAGTTTGATGGTTTCATCAGGTAGTAATCTTCCGTTGAAGGAAATGAAATCAACCGGTAAGAGGTTGAATAAGGGTGCGTTTGTTTTGACAATTTTAAAATTGTCAATGTTAAAACCCTGGTCAACCCGATATAAAAAAGTGGATGTATTGCTGTTTGAACTGAAATTAAATCTGAAACGCAGATTTGATGTGTTCAGATAATTGCCCAGGTCAAATAGTTCCCTGGTCCAGATTTCCCTGATACCGGTCAACGCAGGTCGGCCATTTACCCTTGATCCATCAAGGGTGCCCGGTTCCTGAACAGTTGTTGTACCACAGATAGCTGTCCAGTTGGTGCCATCAGCAGAGACTTCAACATTTAAAAGGTCCCTGAAATTCTCAGCACGGTGCCTTACCCAAAAACTCACCCAGGCAGCAGTAGCTCCGGTAAGATTAATCGTAGGACCTGCATACTGAGCAATCCTTGTTGTAAGGTTTGGATAATTAGCCGCAGGGGATTCTGACAATGATTGAGTTCCCTGGAATCTGAAATCGGTTGAATAATTCCAACCTAATGAGGATGTCCATTTTCCGGCTAAACTTGCTCCTTCCATATCATCAGAAAATATGGTAACTGGCGAATAAAACTTTGTAACGGTATCATAATACACGTAATCACCTGTTTCTATTTTCCAGGCAAAACTTATTCTTTGTCCGGCAGAGAGCGCTGGAAATAATGTATAGTTTATGCCTCCTGCGTAAGTGTCATAGTAATTGGGCAGGGATGCAACTGTTACCGGAGTCCCTGGAGTTTGAATGTTTTCTATAGGTACCATGCTAACAGTCACTGGCCTGTTTTCAAGTCCAACTCGAGTGAGAGAAAAATTGAAAGTGCCAGTAAGGTTTGTAACGGCAATATCACTTACATCCTGTATATCAACATAGGATCCACCGGCATAGGCTAGTTGCAGATTCTGGAATGTCATTCCTTTACAAAGGTTGACTATTTGTGAGGCCGGCGCCCAGAAATTATTACCGCTGACTCCGCCACCAGCACTGCCTTCTCCGGTCATGCCCCAGATTTTACCTTTGTTACCGGTACCAATATCTCCAATCAACCACCAGTCTTTAACTCCACCCGCAACTTCATAATCAAGCGCATCGCAACTGTTTGCCGAACGCATACCATTATACTGGCCCATTAATGCCGGTACATAAGTATAGAACCTGCTTTCAAGTGCTGTTAGGGTTCTGAATTCTCTTCCATAAGGAACAGAGTAGTAAGGTCCATATGCATGCTGATCGATTGCTGCTACGAAATTTTTTAGATAGCAAAAATCTCTTACTGCTCTTGTTTCAGGTTCCGAGAAAGCGCTTGTGCCATAATAAGTATCACTGCTTGTTGAACTGGAACCACAGCTGCCTGCATTTGCCGGATTGCAGGTTTGTCCGCTGCAATTTGCCCAGTCTGAAGCGTAATTCCGGTTTAGGTCAACACCATAACCACCTCTCCTGTTTTTCCGCCAGTTTGTATTAACCCATTGAGGCGCCGTATTAGGATTTGTCCTGTTATATTCCCAGCCATCTGGATTTACACAAGGGATAATATATATTTCCCTTGAGTCAACAAGACTTTTGATACGTGGATCCAATGCATACTGTTCACAGAGGTATTGCATAAAAAAGATCATACTACTACCACCTATGGCTTCTCTTGCATGCTGTAATCCCATATACAATATATCCGGTTCTGTATTGTCATCTGTTGCAACATTGTCTGATATTTTGATAGCCCAGATATCCCTGTTTTCAATTGATTTACCTATAGAAGTTTTAGTTACCAGGGCAGGATACGCAGCCGCCAGGTTGTTCATGGCGGTATTCATTTCTGCAAAGCTGTAGTAGCCGCCAAAAGTAGCTTTTACTTCAAAAGCAGTCGGGGTCTGTATAATGTTATTAACTGTTTTGCATACACCGTCCATAGCCATTCTTTCGGTTTGCAAATCGCCCCTTGAACGTTGTGCATAGTATCTTTCATTTTCCTGTTGTAAATATTTACCCACATCGTCGATATCGATAATGAAACGTTGGCCGCTTTTCCGGAGAATTTTCATTTCCTTTGATCCTAATTCTGCAACTATATTTCCTTGGTCATCATTATAAAAATGATCTATTTCCAGGTCGCCCAGCATTTTATAAAAAGCCTGGTCTTTTATTTGAGGCAAAACAATTTTTACCCTGCTCAATTTGTCCTGTGCAAAAATGCTCCCGGCTACGAATATATTTATCAAAAACAGGAATAAAATTTTTCTCATTAGTTATTGGATATAAATGTTAAGTCAAAATTTTCTGGTTATCTGGAAATAACAAGTTTGGTTGTTTCGGTTTTCTCGTCCGTTTTTAACTTGATTATATAAATTCCTTTATTCAGTTTATCCAGTCCTTGTATGGTAAGGATATTATTTCCTTTATACAGTAAATACTTTGATTCCATCACTGTTTTCCCTGAATAATCAATCACAGTCACTATTGCATCTGTT
>Ga0209254_10000492_pt1 | contig 32094 bp, 30 predicted proteins | sample FrelakmetDIP11DI_FD_187148 | JGI IMG/M metagenome (GOLD analysis project Ga0209254, IMG submission 187148) | Freshwater lake sediment microbial communities from the University of Notre Dame, USA, for methane emissions studies - DIP11 DI (SPAdes)... | ecosystem: Environmental > Aquatic >... | reverse complement strand
GGGAACTCGACTCCCGTCTTGTGTCCGAATCCCAGCTGGTCGTAGAGGCCCCAGAGACCCGCGTAATCCATCTTCTGGGCGAGCTTGACGGCGCCCACGTTGCTGGACTTGGTGATGATCCCGGTAACGTCGAGGGTACCGTAGCTGTGTACGTCGCGCACCACCCCCTTTCCCACCGTGAGGCTGCCGCCAAGCGCGAAGCGCGTGGTCGGCTTCACGAGACCCCGCTCCAGGACCGCCGCCACCACCAGGGGCTTAACTGTGGAGCCGGGCTCCATGGTGTCGGTCAGAGCCCGGTTGCGCCGGCGCTCCCCATCGCCACCCCGCAGGTCGTTGGGGTTGTAGCCCGGCTGGTTGACCATGGCGAGCACCTCGCCGGTGGCGACGTCCAGGACGACGGCGGTACCCCCCACGGCCTTGTGCGCCTTCACCGCGGCCTTGAGCTCCCGATAGGCGAGGAACTGGAGCCGCCGGTCCAGGCTCAGGACCAGGTCCTTGCCGTTTCGGGGGGGGCGGATCTGCTCCACCTCGGCCACGACTCGGCGGCGCCCATCTTGGATGACGCGGCGCTGGCCCGGCTCGGCGCTTAGCCACTTGTCGTAGGCGCGCTCCATGCCTTCCTGGCCCTGGTCCTCAATGTCCGTGAAGCCCAGGACGTGACCGAACACCTCCACCCCCGGGTAATAGCGCCGGTACTCGGTCTCAAAGTCCACGCCGGGGACGTCCTGGGCGGCGATCAGCTCACGCACGGCTCGGGCCTCATGGAAGCTCGCTCGGCGCTTGAGATAGATGAAGGCCCGTTTCGGGTCGGCCAGGACCTTCGCCTCGAGCTCCTTGGCGTCGAGGCCGAGGGTCTTGGCCAGTGCCGGGATGGCATCCAACCGGCTGGCGAGGAGGCGGGGGTCGGCCCATACGGTCTCCACCGGGGTGCTGACCGCCAGGGGCTCGCCGTTGCGATCCAGGATCATGCCCCGACGGGCGGCGATCTCGCCGTCGCGCAAATAGCGAGCCTCGCCTTGCTTCTGTAGGAAATCGATCTCGAGGACCTGGCGATAGAATACCGCGGAGACCAGGGCGAAGGCCGCCACCGACAGGGCCCCCAACAGCACCTGGCGGCGCAGCTTGAGGTTGGGCGGGGCGCGCTCGGTTTCGGGGCGTCGCATGCGCCGTTTAGGGGAAGCCATGGCCAGCCTCTTCGATCAAAAGGACGTCATCGAGCCGGGGCAGGTACATCCCGAGCTCATCCCGGACTCTGCGCTCCACCCGCACATGTGTGGAGAGGGCGGCCTCCTCCAGGCGCAACCGGTTCCACTCCACGTCCAGGGCGTCGCGCTGGTTGCGGAGCTCTTGCAGCTGGACGAAGTGAACGCGCGTCAAGTACTTGGCGTGTACCGTCGCGATCCCGGAGGCGATCACCGCGAGCGACAGCAGGGTGAGTAACCAGTATGCCCCGCGGCTCATGGAAGGCGCTCCGCGACCCGCAGGGTGGCGCTCCGGGCACGGGGATTGTCCAGCAACTCGGACTCCGAGGGGCGCAGGGGCTTCCCCAGCAGGCGCAGCCGTCCGCGGGTCTGGTCTGCCCGCACCGGCACGCCCTTGGGGAGCTCGGGGCCCCGGGCCTCCCGACGCATGAACCGCTTGACGATCCGATCCTCCAGGGAATGAAAGCTGATGACCACCAGGCGTCCGGTGGCCATCAGGAGGTCGCACACCTGGTCCAGGCAGCGCTCGAGCTCCCCGAGCTCATCGTTCACCTGGATGCGTAGGGCCTGGAAGCTGCGGGTGGCCGGATGCTTCCCAGGCTCACGGGTGGGCACCGCTCGCGCGACGATGTCCGCCAGCCGGCGGGTGGTTGCGATGGGGGCCTCGGCCCGCGCCTCCACGATGGCTCGCGCAACCCGGCGGGCGAAGCGCTCCTCCCCGAAGTCCCGGAGGATCCGCTCGATCTCCGTCTGGTCGGCGCGCTCCAGCCAGCGGGCGGCGGACTCGCCTCGGTCCGGGTCCATCCGCATGTCGAGCGGGCCGTCCGCGGTAAAGCTGAAACCGCGGTCTGGGGAGTCGAGCTGGGGGGAAGAGACCCCCAAGTCCAGCAGGATCCCCTGGACCCTTCCCTTGAGCCCCAGGCCTTCGACCAGACGGGAAAGCTCGCCGAAGGCGCCTTGGATTGCCAGGAATCGCGGATCGGCCTCCGCGAGGGCGCGGGCCTCCAGCATCGCCTCCGGGTCGCGATCGATCCCGACCAGCCGCCCGGCGCACCCCAGTCGCTCCAGGATCGCGCGCGCATGGCCGCCACGGCCGAAGGTGCCGTCGATGTAGGTCCCGTCGGGGCTCACCACCAAGGCCTGCACGCTTTCCTCCAGTAGGACCGACCGATGGGTCGGGTCACTCATGTGCTCGCCAGAGATTCCACGCTAGATGTCGGACTTGCTAGAACTTGAGCTTGCCCAGTGCCGAGGACATCGCCATTTCGCCGATGCTTTGGTCCTCCAGGTCCGCCATGGTCTTCTCCTTCCACCGTTGCTCGTCCCAGATCTCGAATTTGCCACCCTGGCCGACCAGGGCGACGCGCTTGTCGAGGGAGGCGAACTCCCGAAGATGCTGGGGCAGCAGGATGCGCCCCTGGGCATCCATTTCGACATCTTCCGCATGCCCGAGGTAGAGCCGCACTACGGACCGGGCTGCTTCGTCAAAGGCGGGGAGGTCGGCGAAGTCGCGCTCGATCAGCTCCCAGGTGGGGGAGGGAAAGAGCAGCAGACAGCGGGCCCGGTCGACGGTTAGGACCAGGTTGGAATCCCCCACGGCCAGCAGCCGCTCCCGCTGCTTGGACGGGATCGCGAGGCGCCCCTTGGCATCCAGATTGAGGTAGGCCGTCCCCCGAAACACCCGAGCCTCCTGTGGTGGGTTTCCCCCTGGTTCCCCACTTCGCCCCACTTTTCACCCATGTTAGACACCCTATACCCCATCGTCAAGGGAATCGGTCACGTTTTTCTTTTGCTCCTCAGCAACTTATCCATCGTCCATCAGCGCTTCGTCAGTAACGCCATAAAACCCCGCTCACTCAGTGCGATGAGTGATCTAGCTTTAAACTTAGGTGAGACCTGGAGCCCGTAGCCCGGCGGCCGCGCCATCATGGGGCCGTCCGGCTACCGGGGGTGAAAGGTGGGAGCCGGCCTGTAAGCCGGGTTCTGTCGAGGACAGCCATTCATCTAGGACGTGCGTCACCGCACGCCTCAAGCGACCTACCCGGGGACACGCGCGGGCCGCGCGCTGCGGCACGGAGCCGCTCGCCCCCCTATTTGGTCTTGCTCCAGGTGGGGTTTGCCCTGCCACCGATGTTGCCATCGGCGCGGTGCGCTCTTACCGCACCATTTCACCCTTACCTCCCATCCGCCCGGCGGGGCCGGGATGGCGGGATCGGCGGTGTATTTTCTGTGGCACTTTCCGTGGGCTCGCGCCCCCCAGGCGTTACCTGGCACCCTGCCCTGTGGAGCCCGGACTTTCCTCCCCACCCGCTAGCGGGAGGAGCGGCTGTCCGGCCGGCTCCCCGCTATCAGTGTACCCCATGAGGGCGGGCCGCAGGGGGGCGGGACGAGAGCGGTCCCGGGGCCTGGATTCGGGTGACCGGACCCCTCGTTACGCCTGGGGCCTTCCTCAAAGCCCAAGCTCGATTCCCAGCCTGTACAGCGCATTGCGCTTGCCCCCCGTGATCCGCGCGGCCAGGGCCGCGGCCTGGGTCAGGGGGAGACCCTCGGCCAGGATCCGCAGCACCCGTTCCTGCTCGTCCCTATCCTCCCGGGCCCCCCCCGGCGCACCCGAAACCAGGATCACCAGCTCCCCGAGCCGTTGCTCCGGGTCGGCAGTCAAGCGCTCGGCCAGGCCGCCGGCCGATCCCCGCAGGAAGGTCTCAAAGCGCTTGGTGAGCTCCCGCGCCACAACCACCTGACGCTGGTCCCCCAAGACCGCCGACAGGTCGGCGAGGGTCTCCGCGGCCCGCTTGCCGCTCTCGTAGAGGATGAGGGTTCCGGTCTCGCCCGCAACGGACGCGATCCAGCTGCGCCGCTGGGGGCCGCCCCGGGGCGGGAAGCCGATAAAGAGGAAACGGTCGCTCGGCAGTCCGGCGGCGGAAAGGGCGCAGATGGCCGCGTTGGCCCCCGGGACCGGCACCACCCGGATGCCTGTCTCCCAGGCGGCCGAGACCAGGCGATACCCCGGGTCGCTTACGGTGGGGGTGCCTGCGTCGGACACCAGGGCCAGGTTCTGACCCCGCACCAGGGCATCGATCAGGCGGGGGGTGATGCTCGATTCGTTGTGGTCGTGGTAGGCGACCAGCTGGCCGGAGATCCCGTAATGGGCCAGGAGCCGGCGTGTCTCCCGGGTGTCCTCCGCAGCGATCAGCTCCACGGTGCCCAGGACCTGGCGCGCCCGATCCGTCAGGTCCGCCAGATTGCCGATGGGCGTGGCCACCACGTATAGTATCCCGCGCTCCCCCTGCTCCATCGCGTCTCCCACCCCTGCTGCGGAAACCACTAATGATGCAACAGAACCGCGTGCTCCCGCGGCGCCGACTGCCGATTTGGATCTCATCCGCGGCGGGCCTGGCCCTGGTCCTGACCGGCTGTGCCTACCTGCCCGTTGGTGGGGCGCCGGTCGAGGACATCAGCGGCGGATTTGCGCCGGGAGACCGGGTGGCCCTGCTGCTCCCCACCGAAGGACCCTACCTGGAGGTGTCCGACGCGGTGCGTGATGGGGTGAGGGCGGCGGCACGCGTCGATGACACCGCGGCGCAGCCCAAGGTGGTGTCGGTCGACAGCGGCAGTCCCGATCGGGTGACTGCAATCCTAGGACAGGCGCTGGAATCTGGTGCCACCCACGTCATTGGTCCTCTAGACAAGCCTTCGGTGGACGCCCTGGCGGCTCAGGCTGCCCTCAAGGTCCCCGCCCTTGCCTTGAATGAGGGGACGTCCGCCGCCCGGCCGGCCTCCAACCTCTTCCAGTTTGCCTTGTCCCCGGAGACGGACGTGATCGAGGTGGCCAACAAGGCGAAGGGCCTCGGCTTCTCCCGGGCCCTGATGCTCTTTCCGGACGACGCCGCCGGCAAGCGGCGCGCACAGGCCTTCCGCGACCACTGGGGCCGCGTGGGCGGGACTCTGGCGGGGGAGTCCGCCTTCAGGCCCGGCGCCGAGGTTGATCCCGCTGAAATCCAGGGGCTGCTGGACCGGGGCGGTGCGCATTTTCTATTTCTAGCGGTGAACGCGGAGCAGGCCCGGGTCATCTACCCGCGAATCCGCGCGAACGCGGCCGCCCTCCCGGTGATCGCCACCTCCGATGTCTATCCCGGTGACGCGGACCCTGCCCGCGACCGGGTCCTGACCGGACTCTACTTCGTCGACATGCCCTGGATGCTCGGCGTCGAGCGAGGGAACGACCCGCTGCGCCGATCCGACCTCAAGTCGCCGGCCTCCCACCTCGCGACCCCCCTTGGCCGGCGTCTCTATGCCATGGGCATCGACGCCTACCGCTTGGCGCCGCGCCTCTCCGCGCTGGCCGACAACCCCGGGGCAAGCTTTCCTGGCCAGACCGGGCGCATTTCCATCGACGCTCTGGGGCGTGTTCGGCGGCAGTTGATCCTGGCCCGCTTCGGCGACTCCGGACCCGAGCCGGTGGCGGGGATTGAGGCTCAAGGGCAGGCAACCCAGCCGCGCAGCCCCCGTCCCGAGTCCGCTAGCCGGGGGTAGGCATAGTCCCGCCTCAGGTCGCTGATAGAGGAGCGGTCGGCAGGGACAAGGAGCGCCTGGCCGCCGACTTCCTCGCACGCCAGGGTCTGCGCCTGATCCGGCGCAACCACCGCTGTCGCTTCGGCGAGATTGACCTCGTCATGCGCGATGGCGAAGTCCTGGTCTTCGTGGAGGTCCGCTACCGGCGCTCCTCCCGCTTCGGGCGACCGGAAGAAACGGTGGATCGGCGCAAGCAACGGCGGCTCGCCGCCGCGGCGGGTCACTATCTCCAGCAGAACCCCACCGTGCTACCCTGCCGTTTCGACGTGGTTGCAATCGGTGACCCGGATCGGATTGAGTGGCTCAAGAATGCATTTGACCTCGCCTGAGCGCCGCGACTGCCGGTCAAACCGGGCCTGGCCCTCTCTGATCGGGCCCCTTCTGATCGCCCTTGCCGGCGCGCCCCTGTTGAACGGCTGCGCCGCCCTGGTCATCGGAGGCGCCGCGGTGGGCACGGCAGTGGTGGTCCACGACCGTCGCGACTACATGGACATCGTCAAGGATCAGGAGATCGAGATCTCGGCCTATAGCGCCCTGGGTAAGGATCCGCTCGTTAAAGGCAGCAGAATCTCGGTGACCAGCTACAACCGCAAGGTGCTGCTTACCGGGCAGGCGCGGAGCCCCGAGGTCGCTGCCCGCGCCACCGAGCTGGTGAGCGGGATCCCCAAGGTGGACCTCGTGATCGACGAGGTCGCCATAGGTCCCAAGGTCAGCGCCACCCGGATGAGCCAGGATACCTGGATCACCTCCCAGGCCAAGCTGGCGCTGGCTAAGGTCAAGAGCCCAGACTTCGACCCGACCCGGGTCAAGGTGGTAACGGAGGACTCCGTGGTGTTCCTGATGGGCCTGGTCTCGCCGGAGGAGGGGGATGCGGCGGCCGAGCAGGTCCGCTTCGTCCCCGGCGTGAATCGGGTGGTCAAGCTTTTTGAGTACCGCGAGCCCCAGGGCTGAGCCTGAAGCCCTGGGACCCGGCCTGCGCGCCGCCCTGGCGAAGCTGGCCGGTCCCGGGAGGCTGCTCACCGACCCCGCCGACTGTTGGCCCTACGGCTACGACAACAGCCGCCGCCAGGCCCTGCCTCAAGCGGTGGTATTTGCCTCGGACGCGGATCAGATCGCGGCCCTGGTGTACCTCTGTGTCGAGGCCGGTCTGCCCTTGATCGCCCGCGGTCGCGGCACCGGCACCACCGGCGCCACAGTCCCGGACCGGGGCGGGGTGGTGCTGTCCTTCGAGCGGATGGGCCGTATCCTGCGCATCGCCCCCGGCGACCGGCTGGCCGTGGTGGAGCCCGGGGTAATCAACGAAGACCTGCAGCGGGCGGTTGGGGCGCATGGGTTCTTCTGGCCCCCCGATCCCACCAGCGCGGCGACCTGTACCCTCGGCGGAAACCTCGCCCACAACTCGGCCGGCCCCCGGGCCGTGAAATACGGCACCCCTCGGGAGAACACCCTGGGCCTGGAGGCCGTCACGGGGCGGGGCGACCTACTCCACACCGGGGTTCTCACCACCAAGGGGGTCGTGGGCTATGACCTGACGCGCCTCCTTATTGGCTCCGAGGGGACCCTGGCCTTGGTCACCCGGGCCACCCTCAAGCTGACCCCCAGACCCGAGGCCAAGGGCACCCTGCGGGCCGCCTACCGGGACATGCACTCGGCCGCCACCGCCGTCTCCGAGATCATGGCCCAGCCCGTCACCCCTTGTGCCCTGGAGTTCATGGACGCCTCCGCCATCGCCATGGTCCGAGGCTTCGCGGGGATCGAGGTGCCGGAGGGGACCGGGGCCATCTTAATGATCGAGGTGGACGGCCCCGAGACCTGCATCGACCACGCACTCGCGGCCGTCGCGCTGGCCGCCGCGGTTGACGGCCTGGTGGAGTTGCGCCGCGCCGGGGATGCCGCCGAGGTGGAGGCCCTCTGGAGGGCCCGCAAGGCACTCTCGCCGGCGCTGCGCCATATCGCCCCCAAGAAGATTAACGAGGACGTGGCGGTGCCCGTCTCCCGCATGGCCGAGTTCATCGACGGACTGGAGCGCTTGGCCCGCGAGACCGGCATCCGCATCGTCAACTTCGGTCACGCGGGCAACGGGAACATCCACGTGAACCTGTTGGTGAATCCGGACGACGGCGACGAGATGGTCCGCGCCTCCCGTTGCCTGGAGGCGGTCTTTGACCTGGTCCTGAGTCTGGGCGGGACCCTCTCCGGGGAGCACGGAGTGGGGCTCGAGAAGCGGGACTTCGTGGCCCGGGAGCTGGGCGCCACGGCCCTGCGCCTGATGGCCGGGATCAAGCGCTGCTTCGACCCCGCGGGCATCCTCAATCCAGGCAAGACGCTGCCGCCGGAAGCGGCGGTCAAGGCCCGGTTGAGCTAGGTCGCCGGTCTCACCAAGGCCGTCAGCCCCACGGCGTCCAGCACGTCGAGCAGCAGGCGCCGCACCGCCTCGGCGCTCTCGCATTGGAGGGCCACCTTGAGGACCTCCCGCGCCCGTGTCCGGCTGATACTACGGATTACCCGCTTGACCCGCAGCAGGCTGCCCGCGCCCATGCTCAGGCTGTGCACCCCCATCCCGAGCAGGAGCACCGCCGCCAGAGGGTCCCCCGCCATCTCGCCGCAGATGCCCACCTCCCGCCCATGGACCCGCGCACCCACCAGGATCTGCATCAGGGCCCGCAGCACCGCCGGGTGGAGCTCGTCGTAGAGCTTGGCCACGTGGGCGTTATTGCGGTCCACCGCGAGCAGGTACTGGGTGAGGTCGTTTGTCCCCACCGATAGGAAGTCCACCCGGCGGGCCAGGGCCTCCGACTGATAGACCGCCGCGGGCACCTCGATCATCACCCCGACCGGAGGCACCCTTACGGGGTACCCCTCCTCGAGCAGCTCGTCGTGGGCCCGATGGACCAGGAGCAGGGCCTCGTCCACCTCCGCGACGGTGCTGATCATGGGCAGCAGGATCTGGAGGTTGTCGAGTCCCACGGCGGCCCGAAGGATGGCCCGAACCTGGGTCAGGAAGATCTCAGGATGGTCCAGGGTGATGCGGATGCCGCGCCAGCCAAGGAAAGGATTGGCCTCGTGCATCGGAAAATAGGGCAGGGGCTTGTCGCCGCCGATGTCCAGGGTGCGGATGGTGACCGGCCGCGGGGCGAAGAGCTCCAGCACGGTCCGATAGTTGGACATCTGGGCGGCCTCGCCGGGGAAGCTGTCGCGCACGATGAAGGGCAGCTCGGTGCGATAGAGGCCAACTCCCGCGGATTCCTCGATCCCCATGGGCCGGTGCTCGGAGACCAGGCCGGTGTTGAGATACAGCGGGATCTGGTAGCCGTCGGTGGTCTCCGCGGGCAGGCCCTTGAGGGTCTGAAGCTCGTTGGTCAGGGCCCGGTCGTCCTCCGCCAGACGCCGATACTCGGCGCGCACGGCGGGCCCCGGCGCGACATAGATGCGGCCCCGATAGCCGTCCACCACCAGGTCCCGGCCCTCGACGCGTCCCACCGGCAGGTCCGAGACCCCCATGACCGCCGCTACCCCCATGCCACGGGCCAGGATCGCCACGTGCGAGGATCCCGAGCCGGTGGTGGAGACCACCCCGGCCAGATGTCCCCGGGGGACATCGGCGATCTGCATGGCGGAGATCTCCTCTCCCACCAGGATGGTTTGGGCCGGGTACTGGACCGGGGCGGCGGTGAGATTCTGCAGGCGCATGAGGATGCAACGGCCGAGATCCCGCACGTCCGAGCCCCGCTCCCTCAGATAGGGGTCGTCCATGGCGTCGAAGACCCGGGCGTGCTCGGCGATGGTCTCCCGCAGGGCCCCGGGGGCCCAGTTGCCGGCGCGGATGCGGGCCAGGGTCCCGTCGATCAGGGTGTCACTCTCCAGCATTAGGCGCCAGGCGTCGAAGAGGGCAAGGTCCTCGGTTGTGAGATGGGGCTGGGTGCGCACGGCGAAACGGTCCAGGTCCTCGGCCACGTCCTGGACGGCACCGCGGAAGCTGTCTGCTTCCGTCTGGGGGTCTTCAGCCTTGCGGTCGGGGATGGCGTTGAGGTCCGCTGGCGGATAGACCACGACGGCAGTGCCGAGCCCGATCCCTGGGGAGGCCGCGAGGCCGGGCAGAAAGCGCTGGGGGATCCCCTCGTCCTGGAGCCGCGCCAGCTCCCCGCTGGTGCGGGCATAGGTGATGGCCCCGGCGAGCTGGGAGGCCAGGGTGACCACGAAGGTTACCTCGTCCTCCGCGAAGTGGCGCTTCTCCCGCTGGCGAAGCACCAGCACCCCAAGCACCTTACGATTCTGGATGATGGGCGCGCCCAGGAAGCCGTGGAAGCGCTGCTCGCCGGTGTCGGTGATACAGAGATAACGCGGGTGCGCGTTGGCGTCGTCCAGGTTGATCGGCTCGGCGCGCTCCGTGACGAGGCCCACCAGACCTCGGCCCAGCTCGATGCGCACCCGCCCTACGGCCTCGGGGCGCAGGCCGTCGGTCGCCTGGAGGATATGGCGACGGTTGTCATAGTCGTTGAGGTAGACCGAGCAGACGTCCGCCCCCACTGCCTCTTTGACGCGTCCCACGATGATTCCCAGGGCCTGCTCGAGATCGGGCGCGTTGTCGACCTCGTTGACGATCCGGCGTAAGGATTCGAGCATGCCGATCATGAGGGGGGTACCGCCTCCAGGCAGTGGGTGGGACCGTCGGCGCCGCGGTCCCGAGGGTCAGCGCCGGGGTTCGCCGAGGAAGCCGGCGGCGCGCGGTTGAGCTTCCTGCCGCACCGGCACCCCCTCGGGGTAGAGCAGCGGAGCCAGTTCCTTCAGGGCGAGCGCATAGACGTGCCGCTTGAAGTACACCACCTCCGATAGGGGCTGCCAGTAGCGCACCCAGCGCCAGGCGTCGAATTCCGGCTTCGGGGTCTTGTCCAGGCAGAAGGCGTCCTCCCCGCAATCCACCCGCAGCATGAACCACACCTGTTTCTGGCCAATGCAGATGGGACCGCAGTGGCGGCGGATGAAGCGCTTGGGCAGATGGTAGCGCAGCCAGCCCTGGGTGCAGCCCAGGATGGTGACCTGGTGGGGCTGCAGCCCTACCTCCTCCTCCAGCTCCCTGTACATGGCCTGTTCGGGGCTCTCGTCGCAGTGGATGCCCCCCTGGGGGAATTGCCAGGCATTCTGGCCCACGCGCCGGCCCCAGAAGAGTCGACGCTCCCGGTTACTCAGGATGATGCCCACATTTGGGCGGAAACCGTCGCGGTCGATCACGACACCGGGCCCTGGCCTTCAACGCCTTGCACTCCCTTGCATTCTTCCACAGCAAATTGTGACCGGCAAGCAAGGGCCTCCATAAACGATTGCCATGAAACGGCTTTCCCCATCTGGAGGCGGCCCTCCATCCGACGTGACCCGAGGGGCCAGGGGAGACCCGCAGCGACTTGCATCTCGCTTGGGGAGACGTGAACATCGGCACCGCTAACAGTCGGGGCAGCTTGGGGCTGCCCGAGCCGCACTCGAAGCCCGGAGGTGCACGGACCCCATGGCACTGGCGATCTTTGATCTCGACAATACCCTGCTGGCCGGAGACTCCGATTATCTGTGGGGCCAGTTTCTGGTCGAGCGCGGCTTGGTGGATGGGGACCTGTATGCCCGGGAAAATGAGCGGTTCTACCGCGACTACCGGGAAGGCACCCTGGACATCCACGCCTTCCTGCGGTTCGCCCTGCGGCCCCTGCGCGAGCACCCCAGGGCCCTGATGGAGGCCCTGCGGGAGGACTTCCTGCGGGAGTCCATCGAGCCCATCATGCTGCCCGCCGCCAGTGCCCTGATCGGTGCCCACCGCGCCGCCGGAGACACCCTGCTCATCGTCACGGCGACCAATGCGTTTGTCACCGCACCCATCGCCGCGGCCTTTGGGGTTCCGAACCTCATCGCCACCGAGCCGGAGGAGCGGGGAGGGGCCTACACGGGGGAGGTCGCCGGTACCCCCGCCTTTCGCGAGGGCAAGGTACAGCGACTCAACGACTGGCTTGCGGTGAGCGGCCGGGATCTGGTTGGCAGCAGCTTCTACAGCGACTCCCACAACGATCTGCCCCTGCTGCTTCGGGTGGATCGCCCCGTCGCGGTGGACCCGGATCCCCTGCTTCGCGCGGAGGCCGAGGCGCGGGGCTGGGCCGTCCTCTCCTTGCGGGATTGAATCCCAGAGCGGGCCGTGTTCATCTGGCCGTCATCCAGTCCACACGTTGCCGCAATATGCGCGACCTAAACTGACCCACCGGTCTCTGTTGCATACACGAGGTTCAGTGATGGTCGCTACCGCCCCTGCGCTGGCCGCTAAACGCGGCGAACGTCTGTTCGTAGAGCTTGCCTCTTCCGAGGGCGAGGTGCGTGAGGCCCAGGCCTTGCGCTATCGGGTCTTCGGCGCGGAGATGGGGGCTCGGCTCAAGGGCGGGGAGTTGGGCCTCGACATCGACGAGTTCGATCCGGTCTGCCACCACCTCCTGGTTCGGGAGTCCAGAACGGGACAGGTGGTAGGGTGCACGCGTATCCTGACCGATGAGGGCGCGGCGCGGCTGGGGCGCTTCTACTCGGAGAGCGAGTTCGACCTCGGACCTATCGCCAACCTGCCAGGGCGCAAGCTGGAGGTGGGGCGCACCTGCGTGGCGGCGGAGTTCCGCCAGGGCTCGGCCATCGGTGTGCTCTGGTCCGGTCTGGCCGGCTTCATCCACCTCCATGGCTTCGATTACCTGTTCGGCTGCGCCAGCGTGCCCTTGGGGGAGCAGGACGTCCAGGCGGCGGCGATCATGAACCGCCTGCGCCGCCAGGCCCTGGCCCCTGAGTCCCTGCGGGTGACGCCTCGGGTTCCGCTCCTCACCGCCCGGGTTCCCGATGGGATTGATGCCCCCCTCCCCGCCCTGCTGCGGGCCTATGTTCGCCTGGGGGCCAAGGCCTGCGGGGAGCCCTGCCGGGACATGGACTTCCGGGTGGCGGATGTCCTGATGTTGCTCAATGTCGACGAGCTCAATCCGGCCTATTCGCGTCACTTCCTCGAGCGGGTGGCGGGTATTTGATCCGATGCGGGTCCTTCGGACGCTCGGGCGGTTGATGCGAATCGGGGGGCTCCTGATGCTTGGGCTCTTGATATGCGCCTACATCCACCTGGCAGCTCGGGTGGGACGGCCCCCGAGCTGGGTGCCCGCGGTGGTACGCTGGTGGCACGGGCGGCTGTGTCGCGCCCTGGGGGTGCGTGTCCGGGTCTCTGGCGCCGTGGCAGACCGCTGCCTGCTCGTGGCCAACCACATCTCCTGGCTCGACGTCCCCGTGCTCGGCGCCCAGGGTCAACTGGGCTTCCTGTCCAAGGCGGAGGTACGCGACTGGCCCCTGGTGGGCTGGATGTCGGCCGTTGTCGGCACCCTGTTCATCGAGCGGGGTGCGAATCAGGCGAGCTCCGTCTCGGTCCAGATCGCCGGGGCCATCACCGAGGGGCGTACTCTGGTGATCTTTCCGGAGGGCACCACGAGCGATGGGCGCCAGGTGCGGCGCTTCCATCCGCGCCTCTTCGCCGCCGCCCAGCACCCCGGGCTCCGGGTCCAGCCGGTGGCCATCGGCTATCGGCGCGGCGAGGATCCCGATCCAGACCTCGAGGTGCCGTTCGTGGGGGAGGACAACCTGGTTGCCAGCCTTTGGCGCGTCGTCCGTCACCCGGACCTGGTGGCCGAGGTGCGGTTCCTCGCGCCGATAGAACCCCAGGACGGGGAGGATCGCAAGCGCTTCGCCGCACGCGCCCGCTTTGGGATCGTCGAGGCCCTGGGTCTGCCCGTCGACAGCCCCCAAGCCGCCGAGGCCTTGCAACCAGTCAGCGGCGCCAAAGGCCAACGCAGTGTCGCCGAGACCCGCACCGGTCAACCACCGACTAGCCTGCTGGGACCCCTCGTGGGGGCGTCACGGGCGTTTCCCTGAACCCGATGTCCCCAGGACCCGACAGCTCGCGGGAGACGCTGCGCATCGGGGTGGTCAGCGAGACCTATCCCCCGGAGATCAACGGTGTGGCCAACACCATGCGTCACTTGGTGGAGGGCCTCGCCAGGCGGGGTCATGCCGTCCAGCTGGTGCGGCCCCGGCAGCCGGCGGAGCGGTGGACGGGGCGCATAGCCGTCGGGTCCGTGGGGGTCGAGCAGACCCTGGTGCCCGGTGTGCCGATCCCCGGCTATCGGGGCCTGCGCTTCGGCCTGCCCGTGTTCTGGCGGCTCCGGGGGCTATGGCGGCTGCGCCCCCCGGACGTGCTCTATATCGCCACCCAGGGGCCGCTGGGTCATGCCGCCCTCGCCGCGGCCCGACTCCGCGGCATCCCAACGGTCACGGGTTTCCATACCCAGTTCCACCAGTACAGCCGCCACTACGGGCTGGGTCTCCTGACCGGGCCCATCGTTCGCACGCTCCGCCACTTTCACAATCGCTCGGATGCCACCCTGGCGCCCACCAAGGAGCTGGAGGCCGAGCTCACTGCCCAGGGCTTCGCCAACGTCCACCTCTTCGGGCGGGGGGTGGATGTGGGGCTCTTCTCCCCCGCCCGGCGGGCCCCGGCCCTGCGCGCCGCCTGGGGCTGTGGTGCCCAGGACCTGGTCGTGCTTCATGTGGGGCGGGTGGCCGCAGAGAAAAACCTGGACCTGGCCCGGGAGACCTTTGAGGCCATCGAGTCCGCCTGCCCCGGGGCCCGCTTCGTGGTGGTGGGAGACGGCCCCGCCCTGGCCCACCTGCAGCGGGATCACCCGCGCTTCGTCTGTACCGGGTCCCAGGTGGGGGAGGCCCTGGCGGCCCATTACGCCAGCGGCGACCTATTCCTCTTTCCGAGCCTGACCGAGACCTTCGGCAATGTGGTGCCGGAGGCCATGGCCAGCGCCCTGCCCGTGGTCGCCTTCGACTATGCGGCGGCCCATGCCGCTATCGTGTCCGGCGTGAATGGGGTTACAGTTTCGCCGGGCGATCGCCCCGGCTTCGTGGCCGCGGCCGTCCGGATCGCGCAGGACCGCCCAGGGCTGAGGGCCCTGGGTGCGGAGGCGCGACGCACCGCGGAGGGCATGAGCTGGGAGCGGGTGCTGGGCGGCGTGGAGGATCGATTGCTCGAGGTCGTTCGCCGGCGTGGCATCGGGGGTACCCATGAGACTGTGGCTGGAGCAGCTGAATGACCTGGAGGGCTGGATCTGCCGGGCCGCGGCTCGGCCGGTCCAGTACCGGGGCGTCCAGCAGGCCTTTGCCGGGATCAGTCGGCTCGGCGACGGCGTCTTCTGGTATAGCCTGATCGCCATTCTGCCCCTTGCGGACGGGCTGGACGGGCTCGTGGCCAGCCTGCACATGCTGGCGACGGGGGGGGTGGCACTGCTCCTCTACAAGTCGCTCAAGGGCGTCACCCGGCGCGAGCGTCCCTGTCACCATGACCCTGGAATCTCCGCCCTGATCCCCCCCTTGGACCGCTACAGCTTTCCTTCCGGCCACACCCTGCACGCCTTCAGCTTCTCCACCGTGGCCCTCTTCTACTATCCGGAGCTGGCCTGGGTCCTGGTCCCCTTCAGCCTGCTGGTCGCGATCTCCCGGGTCATTCTGGGGCTCCATTACCCGAGCGACGTGCTGGTGGCCATCGCCATCGGGCTCGGGCTGGGTTACGCCGCCATCCTGCCCCTGGGTTAGGCGGGCAGGCTGGCCCTGGTCTCGGGACCAGACGCCCACAGCGCTATCCGAGACCCTCTGAGCCATGAGCCGAATCCAGATCCAGGTCGAGCCCATCGATATCGGCGCCGAGCAGGAGGCCCTGTGGCGGGGCAACCCAGGGGTCGGGGCCCTGGTGAGCTTCGTCGGGCTCATGCGGGATATCAACGAGGGGGTCGGGGTGAGCGCCATGACCCTGGAGCACTACCCGGGCATGACCGAGCGCGCCCTAGCCGCCATCGCCGAGGAGGCGGCCGGCCGCTGGGACCTCGAGGGCGTCTCCATCGTCCACCGGGTGGGACCCCTCAGGCCCCAGGATCCCATCGTCTTCGTGGGGGTGGTGAGCGCTCACCGAGGCGAGGCCTTCCGGGCGTGCGAGTTTCTCATCGACTATCTCAAGACCCGGGCCCCCTTCTGGAAGAAGGAGACGACGGCCGCGGGCGAGCGCTGGGTGGCGGCTCGGGACTTGGACGACCAGGCGGCGGGTCGCTGGGGGCAGGGGTCCGAGAACGCTGGTCCGTCTGAGCCCTGAGGGGCAGGCGGCGCTATACTGCGCGTCCCTTTTTTCGGGCCCGATCCGGCCCCTTGCCGTCCCAGCTTGCGAGCGTCCCCCATGTCCAGCACCGAGAGCTTCGAAGACCTGCTCAGGCAGTTTGACCGCGCCCAACCCGGCACCCGGCAGGGAGAGCCCAAAGTCGGCGATCGGGTGCAGGGCACCCTGGTCTCCATCGGCGAGGACTTCGCCTTCGTGGACCTGGGCGGCAAGACCGAGGGGCGGATGGAGATCGCCGCCTTGCGCAATGCCGAGGGCGAGCTGACCGCTGCGGTGGGGGACAGTGTGGAGGCGGCGGTGACCGGCAAGGATGCGGACAGCGGAACCTTGCTTCTCGGCAGCCAGCACGGGCACAAGTACCATGGCATCGAAGAGTTGCAGCAGGCCTTCAGCCAGGGGCTACCGGTCCATGGGCAGGTGACGGGTGCGGTCAAGGGGGGCCTGGAGGTGCAGATCGCCGGCCTGAGGGCCTTCTGCCCCGCCTCCCAAGCGGACATCCGGTTCGTCGAGGACCTGGCGGAATTCGTGGGCCAGCGGCTCGACTTCCGCATTACCAAGCTGGAGGGCGGCCGCCGCCCCAATCTGGTGGTGTCGCGTCGTGCCCTGCTGGAGGAGGAGCAGCGGCTACGTGCCGAGTCTACCCGCGCCCAGCTCAAGGAGGGGGCCGTGCTCGCCGGGACCGTCACCAGCTTCAAGGACTACGGCGCCTTCGTGGACATCGGCGGCCTCGAGGGGATGGTCCACGTGAGCGAGCTGGCCTTCGGCCGCGTCACGCACCCGAGCGAGGTGCTTCGGGTCGGTCAGCCCGTGGAGGTGGCGGTGCTCCGCATCGAGCCCGCCCAGGGCGGCCGCCAGCAGGAGAAGATCGCCCTGTCCATCCGCGCCCTGGCCCGGGATCCCTGGTCCGATGCCGATCAGCGTTTCCCGGTGGGGACTCGGGTGGCGGGCACCGTGAGCCGGCTGCAGCCCTTCGGCGCCTTCGTGGAGCTGGAGCCCGGGATCGACGGCCTGGTCCACATCAGCGAGCTGGGGGCCGGGCGGCGGCTCAACCACCCGAGCGAGGTGCTCAAGATCGGGGACCGGGTGGAGGCGACGGTGCTCGGGGTGGACCTGGAGCGGCGGCGCATCGGCCTGACCCTGGACCAGGCCAAGGGGTCCGGGGACCCGGCCGAGGCGGCGATGCCGGTGGTCGCGCAGGATCGGGGGGCGGAGCGGGTGGAGACCCTCGGCAGCTTCGGCGCCCTGCTCAAGGAGAGCCTCGACAAGCGGCGATGACCGCTGGCCCGAGCCGCCAGGGCATCAGGCCAACTTGCACGCGGACCGGTAGGTCTTTTGCTCGTGAGCTTTGCCCGGGCCTTCGCGCCCAGGCACAATCGAGTCCGCAGATCCGAGGAATAGAAGCCGAGAATGGAGGGGGTCATGCAACGTCGTCGGTTCATCAAGTCCTTGGGGGCCGGCTCCCTGGCCCTCGGTGGCGCGGCCGGTCTGGAGGCCGCTCAGGCCAAGGCCGAGCACAAGTGGAAGATGGTCACCACCTGGCCCAAGAATTTTCCGGGTCTCGGCACCGGCGCCAACAACCTGGCGGCCCTCATCGGCGAGATGAGCGGCGGCCGCATCGAGGTCAAGGTGTACGGTGCCGGTGAGCTGGTGCCGCCCTTCGAGATCTTCGATGCGGTCTCCCGGGGCACCGCGGAGATGGGCCATGGCTCCGCCTACTACTGGAAGGGCAAGAGCGAGGCCGCCCAGTTCTTCTCCACCGTGCCCTTCGGGCTCACCGCCCAGGAGATGAACGGCTGGATCTATCACGGTGGCGGCCTGGAGCTGTGGACCGAGCTCTACGGGAAGTTCGGCCTGGTGCCGGCCCCGGCGGGCAACACCGGGGTCCAGATGGGGGGCTGGTTCAACAAGGAGATCAACTCCGTAGAGGACCTCAAGGGCCTCAAGATGCGCATCCCAGGTCTCGGCGGCGAGGTCCTGGCGCGGGCCGGCGGGACCCCCATCAATCTTCCGGGGGGCGAGCTCTTCACGGCCCTGCAATCCGGCGCCATCGACGCCACCGAATGGGTGGGCCCCTACAACGACCTGGCCTTCGGGCTCTACAAGGCGGCCAAGTACTATTACTACCCGGGCTGGCATGAGCCGGGAACCATTCTGGAGGCCATGATCAACAAGCAGGTCTATGACGCACTGCCGGCGGACCTCCAATCCATCGTCCTGAACGCCTGCAGGGTGGTCAACCAGGACATGCTGGCCGAGTACACGGCTCGCAACCCGGCGGCCCTCCAGACCCTGATCAGCAAGCACGAGGTACAGCTGCGCCGCTTCCCGGACGACGTGATCCTCAAGCTGCGGGAGCTCTCGGAGCAGGTGGTGGCGGAGATTGCCGAGAAGGATGAGCTCTCGTCGAAGGTTTACGCCTCCTATAAGAAGTTCCTGGTCCAGGCCAAGGAATGGAGCGGGATCTCGGAGCTGACCTACCTGCGGGCGCGCGACCAAGCGTGATCTCCGGGGGCCTGCGAGGGCGGTTGCCGCCGCTCTCGCTCTACGTCCACACCCCCTGGTGTGTGCGCAAGTGCCCCTACTGCGACTTCAACTCCCATGCCTTGGCGGCTGAGCCGCCCTTTGCCCGCTACGTCGAGCGCCTGCTGTCGGACCTGGACGAGGAGCTCTCGCACCCGGGTGCCGGGCGCCCCCTCGCCAGCATCTTCATCGGCGGCGGGACCCCGAGCCTGTTCCCCGGCGGCTCCATCGCGGCGCTGCTCGACGGGGTACGGGCGCGCACCACGCTCGCTTTCGACTGCGAGATCACCCTTGAGGCCAACCCGGGCGCGGCGGATAGCGGGCGCTTCGCCGACTATCTCAGCTCCGGTGTGAATCGGCTCTCCATCGGGGTGCAGAGCCTGTCCCGGCACCAGCTCCAGCGTCTCGGCCGTATCCACGACCCCGCCGCCGCCAGGGCCGCGGTGGCGGCCGCCCGGGGTGCCGGCTTCGAAAACCTCAACCTGGACCTGATGTTCGCCCTGCCCGGCCAGACCCTCGATCAGGCAAGGGACGACCTGGCCGAGCTGATCGCCCTGGCCCCGGAGCACCTTTCCTATTACCAGCTCACCCTGGAGCCAAATACGGCCTTTCACGGGGACCCACCCGATCTGCCGGACCCGGACCTGGTGGCGGATATCGGGGTCCAGGGGCGGGAGTTGCTGGCGGCAGCCGGTTACGGGCAGTACGAGGTCTCGGCCTATGCCCAAGCCGGGCTGCGCTGCCGCCACAACCTGAACTACTGGCGCTTCGGCGACTACCTGGGGATCGGCGCCGGCGCCCATGGCAAGCTGACCGATCCCGGGAGCGGTCGGATCCGCCGGCGTGCCAAGCTACGCCACCCCAGTGCCTATCTCGAGGCCTCGGCCGGAGGATGGGTCAGCAGCGAGCGGATCCTTGGCGACCAAGACCTGGTCTTCGAGTTCGCCCTCAATGCATTCCGCCTGACAGGCGGGTTCGAGGCGCCCCTGTTCACGGAGGCGACTGGCCTCCCCTGGTCCCGTATCGAGGCGGCCCTAGGGATGGCCCAGGACGACGGACTGCTTCGGGTCAGGGACGGGCGGGTAGAGCCCACTGAGATCGGAAGGGACTTTCTGGACTCCTTGGTTTCCCGCTTCCTCCCGGCCTGATTGGATCAGCGACTGAGACGAGGCGCTCAATTCCCGGTTGCAGGAGCCTAGGGTCGGTGATACTTTGCCCCGTTCGCTCAGCCTACGAAGGCCCGAGGGGGCCGCTAAGGGTCATCATGAAAGAAGGAATCCACCCCGCCTACGGGGACGTGAAGGTGGTGTGCAGCTGCGGTAACGAGTTCACAACTCGTTCCACCCTGGGCAAGGACATGCACATCGAGGTCTGCTCCGCCTGCCATCCGTTCTACACGGGAAAGCAGAAGATCGTCGATACCGCCGGACGCGTCGACAAGTTCCGTCGCAAGTACGCCCGCTGACACGCCGTGTCAGCCCGCGACGACGGTCGCGGGCGGACTCCTCTGGTGCCCCCATCTCGTCCTCGCCTGTCGGCCCCGGGGGCCTGCGGCTTGCGGGGTGGCATCTTGCTCCCCTAACCATCGCCGCTTTGCCATTCCGGCCCTTATCGGCGCTCGTTCCGCGGGGCAGCCCCTTCGCCAGCTCGCGGGAGTCCCGACTGAATCGGATCTTCCCCAGGGCGCTCCATTTGCCGCCCCAATCCTGCGAATAGCTCCATCCCTTCGATTCACTCTGGCACACTGGGGCGGCGTCGGCCCCATAATAGGATCCCGCATCCGCCCTCCCCGGTGCAGTCCGGCGGCCGTGGCCCAGGCGGCCGTGGAGACCGGGGTGGCCCGTGCGCCCTTCCCCGCTCACTATCCCCGCTGAGCGGCGGCGCGCCTCGGACCCAAGCGCGCGCAGACGCGCCATGCGACAAGACCGAGACCGAGGGCCCTTCGCCCTGGTCAGTTACCACCGAGCGGAGACCAGCCATGAAGAAGATCAGTATCGTCGGCGCCGGGCGGGTCGGGGAGACCACCGCCCAGATCCTGGCGGAGGAGGAGCTGTGCCGGGAGATCGCACTTCTGGACGTGCGGGAGGATGTGCCGGAAGGCGTGGCCCTGGACATCTTCCAGACCGCGCCTTTTTTCAGGTTCGACTGCACGATCAGCGGCAGCAACGACCCCCAGATCCTGCGGGATTCGGAGCTGGTGATCGTGACCGCCGGCCTTCCCCGCAAGCCCGGCATGTCCCGTTCCGATGTCCTGGAGGCCAATGTCCGCATCATCGACGAGGTGACGGACCACATCCTGCGCTACGCCCCGGATGCCATGGTGCTGCTGGTCTCCAACCCAGTGGACGCCCTGACCTATCGGGTGGCCCAGCGCACCGGTTGGGGGCGTTCCCGGGTCTTCGGCCAGGCGGGGGTGCTGGATGCCTCCCGTATGGCCGCCTTCATCGCCCAGGAGACCGGCTTCTCGGCCCGTGATATCACCACCATGGTGCTCGGCGGTCATGGGGACACCATGGTGCCGGTGCCCCGTTTCTGCACCATCAACGGGATCCCGATCTTCAACTTCATCTCCGAGGAGCGCATCGAGGCGATCATGGAGCGTACCCGCAAGGGGGGCGCCGAGATCCTGGCCCTACGCAAGAACTCCAGTGCCTACGACGCCCCGGCGGCGGCGGTTGCCGCCATGGTGGACGCCATCAGCCACAACCGCCGGCGGTTGCTCCCCTGCGTTGCCCTGTTGGAGGGGGAATACGGTGAGACCGACATCGCCATGGGGGTGCCCTGCATCTTGAGCGAAAAGGGCATCGAGTCCGTGGTCGAGCTTGATCTGACCAAGCGGGAGCGGGCGGATTTCGACCACTCGGTAGCCGCCCTAAGGGAAGACATCGCGCGGCTGAAGGAGATCCCCTAGTCTGCGGCGGGCGCGATTCTTGCTGAGTTAATCCCGACCCGAGCACGAGAACGGGTCCCCGGATCCTGGGCGCTGGAGTACCCTTAGAGCCGGGTCGGCGGGCGATCCACAAGAGCCTTTCACCACGGCCGCCGGGGCGGGCGTTGCCCCTACCCGGCGGCCAGGAGCCAAGCCATGGCGAACGAGACCGTCACCATCACTAACGCCAGCACCGGGGAGAGCCACGACTATCCCCTGTTGCGCGGCACCCTGGGACCGGCGGCGGTGGACATCTCGTCACTCTATAAAGAGGCGGGGATCTTCACCTTCGACCCGGGCTTCATGGCCACCGCGGCTTGCCACAGCGCCATCACCTACATCGACGGGGAGCAGGGGGTCCTGCTCTACCGGGGTTATCCCATCGAACAGCTGGCCACCAAGGCGAGCTTCCTGGAGGTCGCCTATCTCTTGCTTTACGGTGAGCTGCCCAGGGATCGGGAGCTGGTTGGCTTCGAGGACATCATCACCTACCACACCATGCTCAACGAGCGGCTGCGGAAATTCCTCGACGGCTTCCACTATGACGCCCACCCCATGGCGATGCTCTGTGGGGTGGTCGGCTCCCTGTCCGCCTTCTACCACGACTCGGTGGACATCCATGATTACCACCATCGGGAGATCTCCGCCCACCGGTTGATCGCCAAGCTTCCCACCATCGCGGCGGCCGCCTACAAGCACAACGTGGGCGAGCCCATCATGTATCCGCGCAACGATCTGCGCTATTGCGCCAACTTCCTGCACATGATGTTCGCCACCCCTTGCGAAGACTACGAGCCGGGGCTGATCGCCGAGAGGGCACTGAACCTGCTGTTCATCCTGCACGCGGACCATGAGCAAAATGCCAGCACCTCCACGGTGCGGCTGGCGGGAAGCTCCGGGGCCAACCCCTTCGCCTGCATCGCTGCCGGCATTGCCTCCCTCTGGGGGCCCGCCCACGGTGGGGCCAACGAGGCGGTGCTCGACATGCTGGAGCAGATCGGGGACGTCAACAACGTCCAGACCTACATGGCCAAGGCCAAGGACAAGGATGACCCCTTCCGCCTCATGGGTTTTGGGCACCGCGTGTACAAGAATTACGACCCCCGGGCCAAGATCATCCGGGATGTCTGTCATCAGGTGCTAGAGGAGCTGGCGGACGCCAACAACCCACTCTTCGAGCTGGCGATGAAGCTGGAGGAGATCGCCCTTTCGGACGGCTACTTCGTGGAGCGCAAACTCTACCCCAACGTGGATTTCTATTCCGGGATCATCTACCAGGCCCTTGGGATCCCCCGCTCCATGTTCACGGTCATGTTCGCCATCGCGCGCACCGTGGGTTGGGTATCCCACTGGATGGAGATGATGGCGGATCCGAACAACCGGATCGGCCGACCCCGACAGATCTACCACGGCCCCGCGGAGCGCGACTATCTGCCCATTTCCCAGCGTTGAGGTCGCGGGCGTCGGCCACCCGCGGCGGCGCCTTCAAAGCCTCGACGCCCGCAGGTCTTGATCGGCGCCCTCCGCCATAAGACGTTCCAGGTCCTCCAGGTCGGCCCCGCGTTCCGGCCGATCCGTGACCGGGTCTAAGGGCGGATTGCGCAGGGCCGCGCGGGGCAGCACGATCAGCTCGATCGGCGTTTCCCCGGCGAAGAAGCGAAAGACCGGGTGGTTGCGCCGCTCTCCCCCGCGATAGCGGAGGCTGCGCTCCCGCTCCTGCCAGGGAATCTGCTGGTCGAGGAGCCGGAACACGACCTCCTCGGGGCGCTCCGCGAACAGGTAGAGCTGGATGCCCAGGTCGATGGGCCCGGTACCGTCGAGGACGGGGCCAGTCAGCCTCGGGGAGAATTCCTTGAAGGCGCCCATGGCCCCCAGGGCCTCGCGCCGCAGCTGCTCCAGCTGCCGCACGTGGCTGAGGTCCCGGAACAGTCGCCGCTGGGTGAGCAGGGCCTCGGCGATGGCCTCGTTGGAGGGCCAGCTTCGCCGGTCGAGGATGCCGGTGCGTTCGGCGGCCTTGCGGCGGGCTCGATCAAAGTCTGCCAGCCCTTGCTCCACCATGATGCGCGCCGCCTCGTAGGCCATGCGCTGGCGTGCGCCATTGGCTCGATCAGGTCCCGACATCTGGTTGCTCCTCCGAGGCTGGTGGCTCATGGCGCCTGTCGGCGCGGGGCGAACGCCGGCTCGGCGCCGGCTTGCCAGCTTCCCTTGGGCCCGAACGGTAACATGGGCCTGGGTGCCCTGCACTGGCGCCCGACCTCCTGGCCCCTTCTCCGCGCGGACTACGTCACGATCCGAGCACTGCGTCCCGATCAGGGGCTCGGGTCTCGCTATAATGGGCTCGTGCTGTCTCTCGGCCTCCCGCCCCTGGGAAAACATAATCTCGGATAGGGGTTTGTGTTGGTTTTTTGCTTCCAGTTCAAGCTGCCAGACCCGCGGCCCCCGCTTCAGAGGGAATCTTGATGCTCGGCTTCGCCCGCAAGAACAAGGGATTGTTGGGTATCGATATCGGCTCGACCTCGATCAAGCTGATGGAGCTGTCCCAAGGCCCCAATTCCAGTGGGGCGCTGTTTCGCGTCGAGAGCTTCGCCATCGAGCCCCTGCCCACCAACGCGATCGTAGAGAAGAAGATCGCCGATGCGGATGCGGTGGGCCAGGGTATCCGCAGGGCACTCAACAAGGCCGGCACCAAGACCAGAAGGGCGGCGGTCGCGGTCTCCGGTTCCGCGGTCATCACCAAGATCATCTCCATGGCCAGCACCCTCAGCGAGGCGGACATGGAGAGCCAGATCCAACTGGAGGCCGACCAGTACATCCCCTACCCCCTGGAAGAGGTCAACATCGATTTCGACATCATCGGACCCTCCCAATCGAGCCCTGAACTGGTGGACGTGCTGCTCGCGGCCTCCCGGCGCGAGAACGTGGACGACCGGGTGAGCGCCCTGGAGATCGCCGGGCTCACGGCGGCGGTGGTCGATGTGGAGGCCTACGCCATGGAGAACGCCTGCACCCTGCTGTTGGGCGGACGTGCCGAGGAGCAGCGGGAGAAGACCATCGCGGTCGCCGACGTGGGCGCCACCACCACCACCCTGCACGTGCTCCACGAGGGCCAGATCGTCTACACGCGGGAGCAGAACTTTGGCGGAGGGCAGCTGGTCGATGAAGTCCAGCGCCGCTATGGCCTGCCCCGGGACCAGGCTACCCAGAAGATCCTCGACGGGGACGTGGCGGAGGGCTATGACCGGGACGTCCTGAATCCCTTCAAGGAGGCCCTCGCCCAGCAGATCAGCCGGGCGCTGCAGTTTTTCTACTCCGGGACGACCTTCAACCGCGTGGACCAGATCGTGCTCGCCGGGGGTGCCGCCAGCATTCGCCGGCTGGACCAGCTGGTCGAAGAGCGTCTCGGGCTGCCGGTCCTGGTCGCCAATCCCTTTGGTCAAATGGCCCTGTCGCCCAGGGTCAAGGCGCAGGAGCTGATGCGTGAGGCGCCGGCCCTGATGATCGCGGTGGGCCTGGCCCTGCGGGGGTTCGACTAATGGCACGCATCAACCTCCTCCCCTGGCGGGAGGCGCAGCGCAAGCGCCGCCAGCGGGACTTTGGCGTCGCCGCGGCGATCGCCCTGGGCCTCACGGCGCTGGGTGGACTGTTGGTGCACCTCCAGATCGAGGCCTGGATCCTTGCCCAGCAGTCACGCAACCAGTTCCTCACCGAACAGATCAGTCAGCTCGACCGCCAGATCAAGGAGATTCAGGACCTGGAGCAGACCAAGGCGAGCCTGCTGGCGCGTATGAACATCATCCAGCAGCTCCAGGAGAGCCGACCCGAGGTGGTGCGCCTCTTTGACGAGTTGGTGAACGCCATCCCCGAGGGGGTCTTCCTCACCAAGGTGGAGCAGACCGGTCGCGACGTGGTGTTGGAGGGGCGGGCCCAGTCCAACGCCCGGGTCTCGGCCTTCATGCGTAACGTCGAGGGGTCCGAGTGGATCGGCAGCCCCCGGCTTCTGCTGATCGAGAACAAGGACAAGACCGGCACGGGTCTCAGCCACTTCCGCCTGTCTTTCAAGCAGATCGGCGTCCAGGACGCGAACGGGGACGACGCTGGACCCGCGGTCTCGAGCGGAAAGAATAGGAAGCCCCCACAGAAGGGCGCCCAGCCTGCAAAGGCGAGCTGATCGACGCACCAGTCAGCCATCGGATTCGCGGCTATGGAACTCAGCAAACTCAACGAGCTCGACCTCAGCAATCTCGGCGAATGGCCGACCCCCGTCAAGGCGATCGTCATCCTGATTGCCTGCATCGGCCTCGCCGTCGCGGTCTATTACCTGGACACCGAATCTCAGCTCACGCGCCTCGACCAGGAGCAACGGACTGAGGCCGAGCTGCGTCAGACCTTCGAGACCAAGCAACGCAAGGCCGCCAACCTGGAGGCCTATCGCCAGCAGCTCGAGGAGATGAAGGAGTCCTTCGGCGCCATGCTGCGTCAGCTCCCGGACAAGACGGAGGTGGCGGCCCTGCTGGTGGACGTCTCCCAGACCGGACTGGCGGCGGGGCTCGAGTTCCAGCTCTTTCAGCCCCAGGGTGAGCAGTCCAAGGAGTTCTACGCCGAGCTGCCCATCGACGTGCAGGTCACCGGCCGCTATCACGACTTTGGCCGCTTCATCAGCGGTCTGGCCGCCCTGCCCCGGATCGTCACCATCCACGACGTGAAGATCGGCAACACGGCGGGCGACAAGGGCGATTCGGGCGCCGACGGGGCCAAGCTGACCCTGCAGGCGACCGTCAAGACCTACCGTTATCTGGATGAGGCGGCGCAATGACCCGGCGTAACCTCGGCCCCTCGATTGTCCTGCTGCTTACCGCGGCTGTTAGTGGCGTTACTGGCTGCAGCAACAACAAACTGGGGGAGCTCGAGGCCTATGTGCGCCAGGTCCAGGCGCGCACCCCGGAGCCCATCGAGCCCCTTCCGGACATTCCCCAGATAAGCACCTTCGTGTTCGAGCCCGGCGAACGCCGCGACCCCTTCGTGGCGGACACCAAGATCACAGAGGTCATCGACGTCTCCCAGGGCGACGACCTGGCGCCGGATCCCCTGCGCCGCAAGGAGGAGCTGGAGGGCCATGCCCTGGACTCTCTGCGCATGGTCGGCACCCTGGACCAGTACGAGACCAAGTGGGGGCTGATCCGAACCCAGGACGGGACCCTCCACCGGGTCCGCGTCGGCAATTACCTGGGACTCAACAACGGCCAGATCACCGGCATCAGGGACGATGCGATCCAGCTGACGGAGGTCATCTCCGAGGCACCCGGCGAATGGCGCGAGCGCCAAGCAACGGTGTCCTTGACCCAGTAATCTCTCCCAAAGGCATGCCGCCATGAAGAGCCCAAGAGCACAAGCCCGGTCCGTCCTCGGCCAGCTCCCGATACCCGTGGGCGCTGGTCCCGCGTCCCGTTCCGGGTGGCTCCTGGTTTTGCTCCTACTTGGGGGCCTGATCGCCGTGATGCCGGTCGGCGCAGCGGATCTGCAGGACGTCCAGTTCGCGGCCCTCCCGGGCAACCGGGTGGAGGTCCAGCTCACCCTGTCGGAGCCGGTGCCGGCCCCCGAGGCCTTCTCCACCGACTCCCCGGCGCGCATTGCCCTGGACTTCCCCGGGGTCTCGAGCAAGCTCGACCGCAAGGCCGTCCCCATCGGGGTCGGCGCCGTGCACAGCCTGGTGGCGGTGGAGGCGAGCGACCGCACCCGGGTGGTGCTGAACCTGAACGACTCGGTGCCCTATGAGGTGACGACCAGCGGCAACCGGGTCACGATCCGCATCAACCCCGACGACGCCTATGCCGGCTCTCCGGAACCCCTGTCCCAACAGGGGACATCGGCCGCTCCGCGTCCAGCAGCCGCGGCCCGGGGGGAACCCCAGCCCGTCGCGGCCCGTGCCCGCCCCCGCTCCTCTGGGGGATCGGGAGCGGCGGTGCGTGACATCGACTTTCGTCGCGGCCCCGGTGGAGAGGGTCGGGTGACCATCAAGCTTCCAAGCGCCGAGACCCGAGTGGCGGTGCGTGAGCAGGGGAGCCGGGTCTTCGTCGACCTCTACGATACCGCGCTCCCCCAGCGCCTCTTCCGCCGCCTGGACGTCAGCGACTTCGCCACTCCGGTCAGCGCCGTGGAGTCCAGGCCCAAGGGCCGCAACGTGGAGTTGGAGATCCAGACCGGCAGCGACTTCGAGCATCTGGCCTACCAGACCGACGACCTGTTCAGCCTGGAGTTTCGCGGCCTGACCCCTTCCGAAAAGGAGGAGCAGCAGCGCCAGAAGGTGGTCTACTCGGGGGACCGGTTGTCGCTGAGTTTCCAGGACATCGAGGTGCGGGCAGTGCTCCAGCTCCTGGCCGACTTCACCGGACTCAACCTGGTGGCGAGCGACACGGTGAAGGGCAACATCACCCTGCGGCTCAAGAATGTCCCCTGGGACCAGGCCCTGGACATCATCCTGAAGACCAAGGGTCTGTCGATGCGCCAGACGGGAAACGTCATCATGGTGGCCCCGACCCAGGAGGTGGCGGCCCAGGAGAAGCTGGAGCTCGAGTCCCAGCAGCAGATCGAGGACCTGGCCCCCCTGCGCTCCGAGTTCATCCAGGTGAACTACGCGAAGGCCGCGGAGCTCGCCGGCATGCTGAAGTCGAAGGATACCAATATGCTCTCCGAGCGGGGCAACGTGACGGTGGATAGTCGCACCAACACCCTCATCGTGCAGGACACGACCGCCAAGCTCGACGATATCCGCGGTATCGTGGGTCGGCTCGACATCCCGGTCCGACAGGTCATGATCGAGTCGCGCGTGGTCATCGCCAACAACGACTTCGCCCGCGACCTGGGAGTCCGATTCGGGATCTCCGGTTCCACCGGCTCCGGCCCAGAACCCATTCGCGATCCCCAAACCGGAGAGATCGTGAGCTGGACGGGGGGCGGCACCCAATTGCTTACTGCCGGAGGGTTGCCGGGAAACCTATCCACCTTCGATTACCAGCGAGGGGCGTTCGGACGCAATGTCACGACAGGTTTACCCTTTAACTCGGCTATCGAAAACCCGTCTGGCTCCGGGAATGATGCGCTCATGGTCAATCTCCCGGCGCCTACCCCCTCCGGCGCCGTGAACTTCCTCATTGGTAAGGTGGGGTCCTACCTCTTGCAGCTCGAGCTCTCCGCCATGCAGCGGGAAGGTCGGGGCGAGATCGTATCCAGCCCCAGGGTCATCACTTCGGACTCCAAGCAGGCGACCATCAAGGTTGGCCAGGAGATTCCCTATCAAACCGCTTCTGCAAACACGGGCACCAATGTCGAGTTCAAAGAGGCGGTCCTGCAGCTCGACGTGACGCCCCAGATCACCCCGGACGACCGCATCATCATGGACCTCAAGATCAACAAGGATGCCCCCGATTTCACCCGGACGGTGCTGGGACAGCCGCCGATCAATACCCGCTCTGTGGAGACCTCGGTGCTGGTGGACAACGGCGAGACCGTGGTCCTGGGCGGTGTCTTCGAGCGGGAGAAGACCTTTCAGAAGGAGCAGGTCCCCTGGCTGGGTGATATCCCGGTGCTCGGCCGGCTGTTCAAGCTGGAGCAGCGCCAGGACAACAACTCGGAGCTCCTGATCTTCGTTACCCCCAAGATCCTCAAGGGCGACATCGCCAGCAACTAGAGTCCAGAACCTCCCACCGGAGGCCCCGTCTCCCGCAGGCCCATCGGGCCTGCCGCCCTCGGCCGAGTGGCGCCCCGGGCGTGGCCCGCCGGGCCCTGCCGGGTGGTCCAACGCGGCCACCCGGCGGCGTGCCTCTCTCGCTAATGTTGCCCAGGCGGCCGAAATCTGGCATACCATGGCACCATGATCCGTGCACAGAACATCTTTCTCATCGGTCCCATGGGGGCCGGCAAGAGCACCGTCGGGCGCCAGCTCGCCGAGTCCCTGTCCTACACCTTCAAGGACAGCGACCAGGAGATTCAGCGGCGCACCGGGGTGGACATCCCCACCATCTTCGAGTTTGAAGGGGAGGAGGGCTTCCGCAACCGGGAACGCCAGGTGATCGAGGACCTGGTGGCGGAGGAGCGCATCGTGCTCGCCACCGGGGGCGGGGTCGTGCTCAACGCCGAGAACCGCCAAAACCTGACCTCCCGGGGCGTGGTGGTCTATCTCCATTGCAGCCCCGAGCAGCAATATGCCCGCACGTCCCGGGATCGCAGCAGGCCCCTGATCCAGACCGAGGATCCCCTGGCGCGGCTCCGGCAGCTCATGGAGGAGCGGGACCCACTCTATCGCCAGGTGGCGGACCTGGTGGTCTCCACCGAGAAGCGCGGTACCGCCTCGGTGGTCAAGGAGATCCGTCGGCGTCTCGAGTCCGAGTCCGCCTGAGCACCACCTGAGCCTCCCCTAAGCGTTTCCGGCCCCCGAGTCGACCCGTCCATGACCAGCACGCTGACCGTGGCGCTCGGTGAGCGCAGCTATCCCATCTACATCGGCAGCGGGTTGCTGGCGAACCCCGATCTGTACCGCCCCCATGTGCGGGGCCGCCAGGTGATGATCGTCACCAACGAGACGGTGGCCCCCCTCTACCTGGAGGCCGTGCGGGCGGGTCTCTCGGATCTGACGGTTGGCACCGTCATCCTGCCCGACGGGGAGATCTACAAGACCCAGGAGGTCCTCGGGCGCATCTACGACGCCCTGCTCGAGGCGCGCTTCAGCCGCGACTGCACCCTGGTGGCGCTGGGTGGCGGGGTGATAGGCGACATGGCGGGCTTCGCCGCCGCCTGCTACCAGCGGGGGGTGGACTTCATCCAGGTGCCCACCACCCTGCTCGCCCAGGTGGACTCCTCGGTCGGGGGCAAGACTGGGATCAACCACCCCCTGGGCAAGAACATGATTGGGGCCTTCCATCAGCCCCGGGCGGTGATCGCCGACACCGGGACCCTCGACACCCTTCCCGACCGGGAGCTCTCCGCCGGGCTGGCGGAGGTCATCAAGTACGGCCTCATCCGGGATCCCGGCTTCTTCGACTGGATCGAATCCCACCTTCCCGCCCTGCGGAGCCGGGAGCCGCGCCCCCTCGCCGAGTCGATCCGCCGCTCCTGTGAGAACAAGGCCGCGGTGGTGGCCGCGGACGAGCGGGAGTCGGGCCAGCGGGCCCTGCTCAACCTCGGCCACACCTTCGGCCATGCCATCGAGACCGGCGCGGGTTACGGCAACTGGCTCCACGGGGAGGCCGTGGGGGCGGGCATGTGCATGGCGGCCGACCTGTCGGCTCGCCTCGGTTGGCTTGATGGGGAGGATTTGGCGCGGATCCGGCGGGTGATCGCCGCGGCGGGGCTGCCAAACGACCCGCCACCGGGGCTTTCCGCGGATCGTTTCCTCGAGCTCATGGCGGTGGACAAGAAGGTGCTCGACGGGCGGCTGCGGCTCGTCCTCCTGCGGGGGATCGGCACGGCCCTGGTTACGGACGACTTCGACCCCGCCCTGTTGCGCGCCACCCTCGATGATGGACGCCCGGTGAGCGCCTGACGGCACCCCGCCGGGCGGGTTCAGGCGCGCCCCAAGGGGGTGCGCGGCGCACCTTTTTGGACCCGGACCCGAGCGATCGCGTCTCCCCCCTGCGCTGCGGAACCTGGCCGATATCGCCTGTGTGCGTGGCATGCCCCATGCTTCAACGCTATGATTGGCGGCCCCGCGTGTCGAACCATGGCTTTCCTGCCGTGTCCCAGGGGTTTGGATCGGTCTCCATCCTTTCGGCTGTTCAGTAACCTGGCAACCGTGGTGCGAGGTGCTGGATACCCTGAGCGCTCCGGGGTGTTGGGCGGATCCGCCCGCGACACAATCTTGGTCAATCCGGTCTCGACCCCCAGGGATCGAGCCTCAAACGAGGTCAGCAATGAGCCTTCGTGCCCTTCCGCCCGCACAGGGCCTATACGACCCGGCCCACGAGCACGACGCCTGCGGCGTCGGATTCGTCTGCCATATCAAGAACGACAAGAGCCACGCCATCGTCCGCCAGGGCCTGGAGCTGCTGGAGCGTCTCACCCATCGCGGCGCCGTGGGCGCCGACCCGAAGGCGGGTGACGGGGCAGGCATCCTGGTTCAGATTCCGGACGCATTCTTCCGCGCCGTGGTCGACTTCGAGCTGCCCCCCGCCGGCTCCTATGGCGTCGGGATGGTGTTCATGCCGAAGGACGAGTCCGCCCGCCGGGAGACCCAGGCCACCGTGGAGCGGCGCCTGGAGGATGGGGGACAGCGGGTCCTGGGCTGGCGGGATGTGCCCGTGGACAACCGCGTGCTGGGGGAGAGCGTGCTGCCCACGGAGCCCGTGGTGCGCCAGGTGTTTGTCGCCTGCGGCAGCAATTGCCCGGACCAGCAGGCCTTCGAGCGCAAGCTCTTCGTGGTGCGCAAGCGCATGGACAACGAGATCCGCGCCGCCGGTTACGACAAGACCGCCTTTTACGTCACCTCCATGTCGTCTCGCACCATCGTCTACAAGGGGATGATGCTGGCGAATCAGGTGGGTGCCTACTATCGGGACCTCCAGGACGAGCGCTTCGCCTCGGCCCTGGCCCTGGTCCATCAGCGCTTCTCCACCAACACCTTCCCCACCTGGGACCTGGCCCATCCCTTCCGCATGATCTGCCAC
>Ga0209254_10000491_pt1 | contig 32097 bp, 30 predicted proteins | sample FrelakmetDIP11DI_FD_187148 | JGI IMG/M metagenome (GOLD analysis project Ga0209254, IMG submission 187148) | Freshwater lake sediment microbial communities from the University of Notre Dame, USA, for methane emissions studies - DIP11 DI (SPAdes)... | ecosystem: Environmental > Aquatic >... | reverse complement strand
CCTCCATCAAGCCCTCGTACAGGGCTCGCGCTACATCACTCTGCGCGGGATCCTTGGCCTGGACCTGGACCAGATGGACGTCGAACGGAGCGATGCTCTTGGGCCAGACGATGCCGCGCTCGTCGTGACTCTGTTCGATCGCGGCCGCGGCGATGCGGGCCGGACCGATGCCGTATGAGCCCATCACTATGGGACGCTCCCGCCCCCCCTCATCGAGGATCGTGGCCCCCAGAGGCACGGTGTACTTAGTGCCCAGTTTGAATATGTTGCCGACTTCGATCACCTGCTCGATCACGAGCGGACGGCCGCATTCCGGGCAGCCATCTCCCCCCTCGGCCTCGCGCAGGTCGGCGTATTCCGGGTCGAAATCACGTCCGACCACCACGCCGAGAAGATGGGTCTGATCCCTGTTGGCGCCCGTTGCGTACTCTCGCGGATCGGCCGCATCGTCGGGACCGGTGGGGCGCAGAGTCTCGTCGGCCACAACCCGCAGCCTACCCGGGGGAAGGCCGACCGGCCCTACGAAACCAACCTCGGCGCCGGTAGCCGCCTTGACCTCCTCCGGGTGCGCCGGGCGCACCTCGCTCTTCAGAAAGCGAGCCAGCTTGTTCTCGTGCAAGGCATGGTCTCCGCGCACGAGGACCATGATGGGCGAGTCCCCAGCCATGTAGACCAACGTCTTGATTATCGAAGTCGAGGGAAGGTCCAAGAAAGCGGACACCTGCTCTATGGTCCGCTGCTCAGGCGTCGCTATCTCTCGAGGTGCTGTGCCGCTGGAGCCTCCGGCCACCTTCGGAGGGCGGGCCACCGACCGAGCCAACTCTAAGTTGGCGGAGTAACCGCAGGCCGGGCATAGGGCCACCCGATCCTCGCCGGCACGGGAGGGCGCCATGTACTCGTGAGCTTGAGCCCCTCCCATGAACCCGCTGTCACTCTCCACCCGATAGAAATCGAGGCCGCAGCGGGTGAAGATGCGGTCGTAGGCGCCGATATGCCTCGCGTAGCTCTTGTCGAGGCCCGCCTCGTCCACGTCAAAGGAGTAGGAGTCCTTCATGAGGAACTCCCGGACCCGGAGCACACCGCCCTTGGCCCGGGGTTCGTCTCGGAACTTGAGCTGCAGCTGGTACCAGATCTGGGGCAGGTCGCGATAGGATCGCAGCTCCCGCGATGCCAGCCAGGCGAAGACCTCCTCGTGGGTCATAGCTAGGACCATGTCCCGGCCGCCGCGGTCCTTGAACCGGAACATCTCCGGACCGATGGCGTCGTAACGGCCGGTCGCCTGCCACACATCTGCGGGATGCATCGTGGGCATGGACAGCTCCACCGCCCCGATGGCATCCATCTCCTCCCGGACGATGCGACAGATACGCCGTATCACCAGCCAGCCGAGGGGCAGCATGATGTAGATGCCGGAGGCGAACTGGCGGACGAAACCGGCGCGCACCATCAGCTTGTGACTGACGGCCTCGGCATCGGCCGGATCTTCCTTCACTGTCGGCATGAAAAAAGCGGTCGCCCGCATCGATCCCTCCTCGGATGCATGTGAGAGACTGGCGCACGGCTTGAAACTCGCGCCCGCGGTGCAGACAGTCTAGCAGGCCACGCCGTCCTCAGGGCCATCAGCGAGCCCGCCACCCGGACCACCCAGCACGGCCTTCCCACCTCCGCCCCCGGACTCCGGCCAGCGGGAGGCGATCTCGGCGAAGAGCGCCTCCACCAATGCTTCCTGGGCCACCCTCTTGACCGGTCTCCCGGCGGCGAACACGACTCCCTCGCCTTCTCCTCCGGCGATCCCGAAGTCCGCCTTCCGCGCCTCTCCAGGTCCGTTCACCACGCAGCCCATGACGGCTACTTCAAGCTCGAGTCCCAACGCTTCCAAGCGCCGCTCCACCTCTAGGGCCAACGGCTCCAGATCGATCCGGGTCCGCCCGCACGTGGGACAGGAGATGACCCGCGGTCCCCGCGGTGCGAGACCGAGCGTGCGCAGTATCTCCCAGGCCACGCGCACTTCCTCCACCGGATCCCCGGTGAGCGACACTCGGATGGTATCGCCCACTCCTTCGCCCAGCAGTACGCCCAAGACCACGGCGCTCCTGATGGAGCCCGCCCAGCGCGTACCGGCCTCCGTCAGGCCCAGATGCAGCGGATAGGGGATGCGCCTGGCCAAAAGGCGGTTGGCGGCGATCGTGACCAGCGGCGAAGAGGACTTCACCGAGACCTTGAGTTCGTGGAAATCCAGCTCCCCCATCAGCTCGCAGTAGCGGACCGCGGATTCCACCAGGGCGCCGGCCGGGTCCTTCTCCTCCAATCCCCGCAGATCACGTTGCAGAGAACCGCTGTTGACCCCCACCCGGATGACCGCCCCCATTTCTCGGGCCGCGTCCACCACCTCGCGGACCTCGAGCCGCCCCCCGATGTTCCCCGGATTGATGCGCACACCGGCCGCCCCGGCCCGCAAAGCGGCTACGGCCAAACGGTGGTCGAAGTGGACGTCGGCGATAAGAGGGACGGGTGACTCCGCCGTCAAATCCCGGACAGCCGCGGCAGCGGCAGGGTCGGGCACCGCCACCCGCACCAACCCCGCTCCGGCCGTGACCAGGGCCCGGATCTGACTCAGGGTCGCCTCGACATCATCGGTGCGGGTGTTGGTCATGGACTGGACCACCACCGGAGCACCGCCGCCCACCTGTACCCCGCCGATGATGACCCTGCGTTCGCTGGGCACGGTCCGCTCCGAGCTAACCGCCGAAGATACGGCCGATGTCGTTGGAGGTGGCTACGATGAAGAGGAGGACGAAGAGTGCGAACCCCACCATAGAGATCCGCTCGAATGCCCGCAGTGAGATGCTCCGGCCCCGGATACGCTCGATGATGCTGAAGAGCACGTGCCCGCCGTCGAGCGGCAGCAGAGGCAGCATGTTGAGGATGGCCAGATTGACGCTGATGAGGGCCAACAGCATGAGGTAATAGCCGCCTTGTACGGCTTCGCTGGAGAGTTGGATGATGCCCACCGGACCGGCCAGGCCCTGCGAGCCGGTCACCGGCACCTGACCGGTGAACATCATGCCGATCCCTTTGAAGATCAGCGTCACCATATCGGCAGTGGTCCTGGCCGCATAGCCCAGAGCCCCGATCACCCCGAGATCCCTGTGCTCGAAGGTGGGCTGCACGCCGAGATAGCCGGTGCCGTCCTCTTGCTCGGCGAGGTCGGCAGTCAACTCGACCAGGGCGCCGTCCCGCTCCACCATCAGAGCGACCTCTTCGCCCGGATTGAGGATGATCTGCGTCCGCACCTCCTCCCAGGTATCGGTCTCGGTGCCGTTGAGACTCACGACACGGTCCCCGGGCCGGACGCCGGCCGCCGCGGCCGGCGTCCCAGCCTCCACCTCGGCGATGACCGTGCTGGTGATGCCCTCTCCCTGGCTGAGACCCACGATGAAGATGAGCAGGAACGCCACTATCATGTTCATGGCCACGCCGGCCACGATGAACGCGAGTTTGTGAAAGAACGGATGGGAGTAGTAGCGGCGCTCGAGCGGCGTGGCGGCGATCTCAGCGGCGCTCAGTGCCCGCTTCCCGGCCAGACGATCCTCAGGGTCTTGGGGGCGGTGCTTGGTCTCCCACTCTTCGTCCCCATCCAGCGACCCCGACTGTCGGCGCTCCTCCTCCAGGGCCTCCGCCACTCGGGCTTCGAACTCCTCCCTATGCATCCCGGTGACCCGCACATATCCCCCCAGAGGCAGCGCGGATATCCCATAGATGGTCTCTCCGACACGGCGACTGAAGAGGTAGCGGCCAAAGCCCAAGCTGAATTCCTCCACCCTCATGCCCGTGGCCTTGGCCACGATGAAGTGACCGAATTCGTGAGCCAGGATCAGGAACCCCAGTCCCACGATGGCTACGATGACCCCGATGACACTCAACACAAGATCCTATCTCCCTATGGATTGCCCGGCACAGGCCTGAGCGGCCCTGCTTCTGGCCAACTCATCGACGGCCGCGACCTCCGCGTAAGTTCCCAGATCGCCTCCGTCGCTCTGGGCCAAGACCGTCTCCACCACTTGGTATATACCCATAAACGGCAGGACTCCCTCCAAGAAAGCACTGACGGCCACTTCGTTCGCCGCGTTGAGGGCGCAGGTCGCCGCATCACCCCGTATCCCCGCCTCCCGTGCCAATCGGACCGCAGGAAACGTCTCCTCGTCGGGCGCCCAGAACTCGAGAGCGAGCCCGCCTGAGAGGTCGAGAGGTCCGACCTCCACGCATGCTCTCTCCGGATGGTGTAGCGCGTACGCGATAGGAACCCGCATGTCGGCAGGCCCGAGATGGGCCAGCAAGGCGCCGTCGATCAGCCGTACGAGAGCGTGTACCAGCGACTGGGGATGCACGACGACTTCGATCTGGTCATAGGCCAGGTCGAAGAGATGATGGGCTTCGATGACCTCCAGCCCTTTGTTCATGAGGGTAGCGGAGTCGATACTTATCTTCTCCCCCATCGACCAAGTGGGATGAGCCAGCGCCTCATCCCGGGTGACCCCGGCCAGTTCCGCCTGTTTCTTGCCCCGGAAAGGCCCTCCGGAAGAGGTGATGATCACCGAGCCCACCGTTCTTCTATCGGCGGAGGCGATCAATTGATAGAGGGCCGAGTGCTCCGAGTCCACCGGTAAGATCTCGATCCGCCGCCGGGCAGCCAGACCCGTCACCAACGAGCCGGCGCAGACAAGGCTCTCTTTGTTGGCCAAGGCGAGAGCCCTACCGCTCTCCAGCGTGGCGATGGTCGACTCCAACCCCGCGAAGCCTACGATGGCGTTCAACACAAGGTCGGCTTCCACCTCCCGCACCAAACGCGCGGCCGCGCCCGGACCCTTCCGCAGGTTCAGCTCCGGATAGAGGGCTGGAGAGACGGTCCCCGCGGCTGCGACGTCGGCTACCGCTAGATCGCACACTCCTAGCGAGACGGCCTGCTCCAGAAGCAACTTCACATTCCGGTCGCAGGACAGACCCGCCACCGTCAGGTCGCTGCTGGCGGCGACCACCTGGAGGGCCTGCAATCCGATCGACCCGGTGGCGCCCAGGATGACGACGCGCTTCACGCGACGGCCCGCCTCATGCGACGACGCGCTTCACGCGACGGCCCGCTTCATTTCACCAGATCACCCAACAGCACCAGGGACGCCCAGTAAGCGACGAACCCGGCGAAGAGGATAGAGTCGAAACGATCGAGGATTCCTCCGTGACCCGGCAGGATCCTTCCTGAATCCTTGACCCGGAAATCCCGCTTGAAGGCGGACTCGAACAGGTCACCCCATTGTCCGACCACGCCGATGATCAGCCCTAGGACCACCGCCTCCATGGTCGGCAGCCAGGGCGAATAGATCTTCACGACCAACGCCGCCACGACAGCCCCGACCAATCCTCCGATGGCGCCCTCGACCGACTTGTTCGGGGAGATGCGGGGAGCCATGCGATGACGCCCGATGGCCCGCCCCACGAAGTAGGCAAAAGTGTCGCTTAACATCGTGCAGGCCATCACCAGGATGGTCAAAGCCATGCCGTGCTCGAGCGCCCGCAGCAGCAGCAGATACGCGAAACCCATAGCCACCCATAGGACCCCGAAGCCTGTCACGGCCATCCGCCCGACCAAGTGCGCTCCCAGTTCGCCGAAAAGTGACCAGAAGAAGGTCAAGATGACCAGGGCGGCCAAACCGGCCAGGATACCCGAGACATCCAAGAAGAAGGCACCGGTCACGACCCCGAGTCCGGCCAGGAAGCCCACCAGAAGGTTGGGCCGGTACGGCCTCACGATCGTGTAGTACTCGTGCAGTCCGAGCACGGTCAGCAACACCGCCAAGCCGAAGAAGTAGTAACCCCCCAGGATGACCGCCGCCAGTCCTATGGGGATGCCGACCACGGCGACAAGCACGCGGTATCTAAGCATCGGCATCCTCGGCGCGAGCGCCGTACCGGCGCTCGCGCGCCGCATAGTCGTCCAGAGCGCGCTGGAATTCCTTCTCGTCGAAATCCGGCCACAGGCCATCCCAGAAATACAGTTCGGAGTAGGCGGACTGCCAGAGCAGGAAGTTCGACAGCCGCTTCTCGCCGGAAGTGCGGATGACCAGGTCCGCATCGCGCATGAGAGGAGAGTAGAGATGACGGGCTATGTCGGCTTCGTCGATCACGGCGGGGTCGACGCCGGCGGCCGCCGCGCGGCGCACCGCGTCGACGACCTCTCCCCGGCCCCCATAGTTGAAGGCGATGAAGAGGATCATCCGCCGATTGCCGGCCGTCAGTTGCTCCGCCCACTCCATCTTGGCGAGGAGGTCGTCGCTGAATCCCCCGCGCCGGCCCACGAAGACGACCCTGCAGTCGTTCTCGTGGAGAGTGGGTACCTCGCTGTCGATCATCTCCGCGTGCAACTGCATGAGCCCCTCGACCTCCTCTGTTGGTCGACTCCAGTTCTCGGTCGAAAAGGAGTAGAGGGTGAGTTGCCCGATCCCCGCGTCACGCGCCGCTTCGATCACCCGCCGTACGGCCCGTGTACCCGCCCGGTGACCGGCGGCCACGGGTAGATGCCGGCGCCGGGCCCACCGGCCGTTGCCGTCCATGATTATGGCGACATGGAAGGGGATCGCACTCCCCGGCCCGGCTGTGGTCCTGTCAGGGACGTCTCTCCAACCCCGGCCCCTAAGAACTCGTTTCAGAGCGTTACGCCAGTCCGGTAGGCTCACGTCAGATCTCGAGGATCTCGTCTTCCTTGTGGTGCACCAGGTCGTTGACCTTCTCGATGAAACCGTCGGTCAGCTTTTGTACCTCTTCTTCGGCCCGGTGCTCATCGTCTTCCGAGATCTCGCCGTCTTTCTTGAGCTCTTTGAGGTCGTGGATGACATCCCGGCGGACGTTCCGTATTGCGATACGGCTCTCCTCGGCCATGTTCTTGACCAACTTGGCCAGATCCTTGCGCCGTTCGGCCGTCAGCGTGGGGATGTTGAGCCGGATGACCGTGCCTTCGGTATTCGGGGTCAGCGCCAGATCGGACTCCTGTATGGCCCGGACGACCGCGTTAACCGCGTTCTTGTCGTAGACGGTGATGGATATCGTCCGTGGGTCCGGAGTGGCCAGACTGGCCATCTGCTTCAGCGGAGTTCTTGCGCCGTAGTAGTCCACGTGCAGCCTGTCGAGAAGTCCCGTGGAGGCGCGGCCCGTTCGCACGGTATTGAACTCGCTCCGGAGCGCATCGAGCGCGCTTTCCATGCGCCGCTTGCCGTCGGCGATCAGTTCGCGGATCATTCCTCTCCCCTTCGATCGACGCCATCTGAGACTATCGTGCCCACCCGCTCGCCGTGAAGGACGCGGCGGATGTTGCCTGGCACATTCATATTGAACACCATTATCGGCAGATGGTTGTCCATGCAGAGCGAGAGGGCGGTCGAGTCCATGACTCTGAGACCCCGCTCCAGTGCTTCGCGATGGGTGATGCTATCTATAAGTCGTGCATCGGGGTCGATCTCCGGATCGGCGTCATAGACACCATCGAACTTCTTCTTGGCCATGAGCAGGCATCCGGCTCCGATCTCCAAAGCCCGGAGGGCGGCGGCTGTGTCGGTACTGAAGAACGGGTTGCCGGTACCGGCCGCGAATACAACCACTCTCCCTTTTTCCAGGTGGCGGATGGCCCGCCCCCGGATGTAGGGCTCGCAGATCTCCTGCATATCGATGGCCGAAAGGACCCGTGAATCCGTGTCCAACTTCCGAAGCGCATCCTGCAGAGCGACAGAGTTCATGACTGTGGCCAGCATCCCCATGTAGTCGGCCGTGGCCCGCTCGATGCCCTGGGCTGCGCCCGACACACCCCTGAAGATGTTGCCCCCCCCGACGACGATGGCCATCTCGGTGCCGCCGGACACCACTTCGGAGACTTCTCCTGCCACCACCCGCAGCCGCTCCGGGTCGATACCGTAGCTCAGATCCCCCATGAGGGCTTCCCCGCTTAGCTTGAGCAGGACCCTCCTACACACCGGTTGCTCGCCCATATCTCCTCGCTCTGGGCCTCCCTCGCGGCATGACCTCGCCCGGAGGCCTGGTTGATGGAATGCAGCGCCCTTAGGCTACCTCATCGCCCACGCGGAAACGCGCGAACCGCCTGATCTCGATGTTCTCTCCGATCTTGCCGATGACTTCGCGACGAAGGTCGTCGATCGTTTTGTCGGGATCCTTGACGAACGGTTGCTCGAGAAGCACGACTTCGGAGAACCACTTGTTGAGCTTGCCCTCCGCTATCTTCTGGATGACGGCTTCAGGCTTGCCGGATGCTTTGGCCTGGGCCGAGTAGATCTCGATCTCCGCGGCCACGGCCACCTCGGGAACGTACTCGCGGCCGACCCACAGCGGGCTGGAAGCAGCGATATGCATGGCCACGTCGTGCACGAAGCTCTTGAAATCCTCGTTGCGAGCCACGAAGTCGGTCTCGCAGTTCACCTCCAGGAGCACCCCCACTTTGGCTCCGGGGTGGATATAGGAGTCGATCATCCCTTCGTTGGTGGCCCTGGCGGACTTCTTGTCGGCAGTCGCCATGCCCTTCTTGCGCAGGATCTTCAGCGCTTCATCCATGTCACCTTGCGCTTCAGTAAGCGCCATCTTGCAGTCCATGATGCCCGCACCACAGGCATCGCGTAGCTTCTTCACCAGACTCGCGTCAATACTCATCAATCAGCCTCCGTCACAACGACGATTACCGTCTTCAATGATCCAGGCCGTGGGGCCGCGCCAGGCGACCTCAGGGAGCCGCGCTCCCCGCTCGTGCACCCACCCCGGCCTCGGATCAAGCCTCGGGCTCTGCCCCGGCGCCTTCGTCGAGGGCCGCGGGCTCCACGATCCCTTCCGCCGCCTCAGCAACGTCAACGACCTCAGCGACAGGAGAGGGAGCGGCCTCCATCACCGGCGCGACCGTCTCGGCGAGCGCCTCCGAGAGCGGTGCCTCCTGGGCGACGGGTTCGCCAACGGGCACCTCGGTGCCCGCCTTCTCGCCACTCTTCGCCGGCTTGGGCGAAGCAGGCTTGGGCGAAGCCGGCCTGGGCGAAGCCGGCCTGCGCGCGGGAGCGCTCTGTTCCGGCCCTCCTTCGCGGGACCCCGGCCTCCCCGTTCCGCCGGAACGGCCCCCTGAACCCGGGCGACCCGGCCCTCCCGATCGGCCAGGTCCGCCGGAACGGCCCGGTCCTCCCGACCGGCCGTCACCGGCCGCGGGGCGAGGAGCTCGTGAGACCCGAGACTGAGGAGCCTCACCTGGGGCAGGCCTTACTCCCTCGCCTGAACGAAGCGGGACCTTCTCACTCTGGCTCTCAGCCGCCGTCCTGGCTGCCTCGGCGGCCAGGAACTCCGCGACCTGCACCTTCTGGCGACCTTCCTCCACCGCGCGAGCGAGGGTCTTGACGATCAGACCGCACGAGCGAATGGCGTCGTCGTTGCCCGGGATGAGGTAATCCACCTCGTCGGGGTCGCAGTTGGTGTCGACCAGTCCGATGAGGGGCAACCCCAGCTTGATGACTTCCTTGGTAGCTATGGCCTCCCGCTTGGGGTCGGCCACGAACACGGCGTCCGGCAGGCGGGTCATGTTGCTGACGCCACCCAGATTGATCTCCAGTTTCTCCAGTTCCCGCTCCATCGCCATGCGCTCTTTGGTGGGGAGAAGGGCCAACTGGCCCTCTTCGCTCAGTTTACGTAACTCATGCATCCGCTTGATGCGGTTCTCGATGGTAGAGAAGTTCGTGAGAAGACCGCCCAACCAGCGATGGGACACGTAGGGCATCCCCACGCGGCCGGCTTCGTCACGGATGATGTCCTGGCACTGCTTCTTCGTCCCGACGAAAAGCACGGACCCGCCCCTGCTCGAGATATTGCGCACGAAATCGTAAGCGCGGTCGAGGAGGACCGTCGTCTGCTGCAAATCGATGATATGGATCCCACTCCGCTCGGCGAAGATGTAGGGTTTCATCTTGGGATTCCACCGGCGGGTCTGGTGGCCGAAATGCACTCCTGACTCCAGGAGCTGCTTCATGGAAGCTGCAGGCATGATTACCTCGCTCTGGTTTTGTTCTCGAGACTCCCTGAGGCCCGCTCCGGAACCGGTCGCCCGGCACCACCGCAGCGGTCACCCTCAGGTCCGATGGTATAGCCGAAGCAGTTTACCATAAGGAAGCGACCCCACAGACGCCCAAAGGCGCCCACGGGCGGCCGCCACGCGCATCGCGGACCGGTCGCGAGTGAGGCTACCGAAGCTAGGACACGAGCGCGTCCAAGTCGAGCTCCTCCCTCAGACGCCCCTTCAGACGAAGGATGGCCTTGGTATGAAGCTGCGAGATCCGGGACTCGGTGACTCCCAACACCTCACCGATCTCTTTGAGGGTCAGACCTTCGTAGTAGTAGAGGCCGATAACGATCTTCTCCCGCTCCGGCAGCCTTTGGATGGCCGCCGTCAGCGTCTCTTTGATGGCCTGGATCCGATAGGCACGCGAGGGATCGGGGGCCTCGGAGTCCTCTATGGTGTCGATCAGGTTGACCCTGTCCTGGCCTGAGTAGCCGGAATCCCAGAACTCGTCCAGGGCGACGATCGAGGAGCAGCTGATCTGATTGAGGATGTCTTGATACTCGTCCACGCTGATCGCCAGCGCAGCCGCCGTCTCTTCATCTGTGGGCGCCCGCATCAGTTCGTTCTCGAGTCTGGTCACCGTCGCCTCTACCTTGCGTGCCCAACTGCGGACGGAGCGGGGCACCCAGTCCAGGGCCCTAAGCTCGTCGATGATGGAGCCTTTGATCCTGGAGATCGCGTAGGTTTCGAACTTGATGTTGCGGGAAGGATCGAACCTTTCCAGAGCCCCTATCAGCCCCAGGAGACCGTAGGAGACAAGGTCGCCCTCCTCGATGTGCGCGGGCAGACCGGAACTCATCCGGCCGGCCACGTACTTGACCAGGGGTGAATACGCAAGGATCAGGTGATCCCGCGCCTTGAGATCACCCTGCTCCTTGTAGAGGCGCCACGCCTCTCCGATGTCGTGCTGCGTTGCGGGGTCGATGGCCATCTGTCTTTCAGTCCCTAGGCCCGAGGGTGGGCTTTGCGATAGGCCCTGCGCAGATGCGCGGCTGATACATGAGTGTACACCTGCGTAGTGCGGAGAGACGAGTGCCCCAGCAGTTCCTGGATGACCCGCAGGTCCGCCCCTCCTTCCAACAGGTGGGTGGCGAATGAGTGGCGCAAAGTGTGAGGCGTAGTGCCGGCGGGCGCGCCCGCCGGCGCCAGGTAGCGCGCCAAGCGGCGCCAAACGTCGGAGGACGACAGCGGCCTGCCGCTGCGGCTGAGAAAGACGTGTTCGCTCTCCCCAGCGCCGATCAATCGAGTACGTCCTTCACTGAGATACCGGTCAAGGGCGTCGAGCGCCGCTTCACCCACAGGAACGAGGCGCACCTTGCGCCCCTTGCCCTTGACCCGCACTTCCGAGCTCTCGATGTGGACGTCCCTCATTTTCAGATCCAATACTTCCTGACAACGCAGTCCCGATGAGTATATTAACTCGAAAAGGGCGCGGTCCCGCAATTCAAGCGGCTTCGGTCCGCCGATCGACTCCAGCAACGCCACGGTCTGCTCGGGAGTCAGGACTTGGGGCAGGTGGCGAGGCATCTTCGGGGAGCGCACGCCGGCAGCGGGACTGCTGTCGACCAACCCGCTGTCTTCACAGAACCGGAGGAAGCTCCGTATCACCGACAGCTTGCGCGCGACGGTACTGCGCGCGCAGCCCTTGACCCTGATTCGCTCGGCACCCGAGACGTGGAGAGCTCCCCCGGGAGGGAGCGGCCGGCTGTCGCATGCGCCTGGTTCGCTCAACGCCGAAGCGAAGCCGCTCACTTCCGCCCGGGTGACATCGGCTACTCGATCGATGCCTCGCCGGTCCAGGTAGCCCGCAAACTGCCGGAGGTCGCTCAGGGTCGCTTTGATCGTTCGCGCGCTGTAGTCGGCCGCGATCAGGCTGCGGATGAAAGTAGATATCGCCTGGTCGAGGCTCCCGGGCTGGAGAGGAGACGCGGTGCGCTCCACTTCCGACTGCATTCTCCTTCCCTCCCGTCTTGCGGTTGGATCACGGCGCCCTGATGAACTGCCCGGGCCCAGCGCGGACGATCAGGCCCAGGATATCCAATTCCGCGAGCGCGACATTAAGTTGCCGTGCGCTCAGGCCCGTGACCTCCATGAGACCGTCCACGGAGCAAGGACCAGCGCCCAGCGCCGCCAGGATACTATCTGCATGCGGCCGTTCGGAAGCGCTGCGGCCGGGGACGCCAGGCCGGTCGCTGGTCGCCCCTGCTCTGCCGCCTGCACAGCCGGTTCGCCCACATTCACTCGTGTGAATTCTTGTTTGTAGAAAGAAATCCTCCACTGTTACGCAAGGATCCACCGCCGGCCCGGCTCCGTCGTAGAGCAACTGGTTGCATCCCCTGTGACTCTCTACCCCTATCGGGCCGGGGACCACGAACACCGGACGACCGAGTTCGAGCGACCAGCCAGCGGTCTGCATAGCGCCGCTGACCTGCGAGCCTTCGATGACCAGCAACGCGTCACCGAGCGCCGCCAACAGCCGATTACGACGAGGGAAGGTCCAACGGGCGGGTGGAGTACCGGGAGGCAGCTCGCTCAAAATGATCCCCTGCACCCGGATCCTTTCGTACAGAGCCCTGTGGCAGCGCGGATAGATGACATCGGCTCCACAGCCCAGGATGCAGACGGTGAGACCTCCGGCATCGAGACTCGCTCGGTGCGCCCGGCCGTCGATCCCCAGAGCCATGCCGCTCATCACCGCCACTCCTCTGGAGGCGAACGTCGCGGCGAAGGCCTCCGCAGCCCTGAGCCCGTAGGCCGTGGCTTTGCGGGTCCCCACGATCGTCACTCGAGGAACACGCAGCAGGCCGGCCAACGCCCGATCTGTTCCCCGGGCGAAAAGACCTGCGGGAGGGTAGTCGAGCTGTATCAACTCACGCGGATAGTAGGGCGACCCGTACGGCAAGAAACGCAGATCACTTTCAAGCAGAAGAGCCTCGACCTCGTCGAGCGGGAACTCCCGGCGCTTCGTTTCGAACCGGCCTACCACCGCCGGAGTCATCCCCCACTCCAGAAGACGGGCGCGCGATGCCCTCCAGACCGCTTCCGGTCCCCATCTCGGCAGTAGCCGAAGCGGCGAGTAAGAACCGCCGGCGCACAACCAGGACAGACCAAGAGCCGCCTCTCGCACGCCCGGAGAATGAGAAGCGGGATCCTTCACGCGAACTGGACCCGCCGATGATCAAGGCGGAGTGCCAGGGCCTCAGCCACGTGCTCGGCGCCGATCGGAAGGACGTTGTCGAGGTCGGCGATTGTCCGGGCGAGGCTGATGACCCTTACGTACGCCCGGCCGCTCAGACCGTCACGGACTAGAGCTTGACAAAGAAGGGCCCGGCCCTCAGGGGTCAGGTGATTCCCCTTTTCGACTGATCTTGGAGCCAAGCCCTTCTCGGCTGCCGAACGCTGTCCCCGAAAGACCAGCGCTGCGGTCACCCGAGCCCGGACTGCGGCCGACGTATCTCCGGTGATCTCGCTCTCTAGCGCAGAGATCGTGAGTGGAGGCACCTCGATGAGGGCATCGATCCGGTCGAGGAACGGTCCGCTGATGCGGGCACGGTAACGCTCGACCGCCGAGGCCGGACAACGGCAGGTCTTCTCCGTGTGTCCCAGATAGCCGCACGGACAAGGATTCATCGCCGCCACCAGGCTGCAGGCCGCCGGGAATATGGACGTGCCGATCCTCCTGCTGATCGCTATCCTGCCCTCCTCGAGAGGCTGTCTCAGCGCCTCGATGGCGTCCCGGGAGAACTCCGGCAACTCATCGAGGAAAAGGACTCCCCGGTGCGCCAGACTGACCTCCCCCGGTCTGAGCACCGCGCCCCCACCCACCAGGGCGGCCCTGGACGCGGTGTGGTGTGGCGCCCTAAAAGGCCGCTCTTTGATCAGACCCGAGTGGGCGGCGGTGAACCCAGCGGCGCTCCAGACACGAGTCACCTCAACAGCTTCCTCGTGAGACAAAGGGGGCAGTATCCCCGCGAGCCTGCGTGCCAGCATGGTCTTACCCGCACCGGGCGAGCCGACCATCAAGAGGTGGTGTCCTCCGGCGGCGACGATCTCCAACGCCCGTTTTGCCTGGTGGTGACCGGCCACCTCGGTCAGATCGTGCGTCTCCGACTCCGCGACGCTTGCAGGCTCGCGATGCATGCGCAGCCACCTCCAACCCCGCTCGATGACCCGGGACCGATAGCTCGCGCTGCGCACTACCATTACAGCCTCGGCCAGAGACCTGACCCCGGCGACCGGCACCAGGCTCACCTCGCTGGCCGCAGCGAGACCCTCGACGGGAACGATCAGCAGGCCCACTCCGATGCGTCCTGCGGTCTCCGTCACCGGGAGCATCCCGCGGCTTGGCCTCACCATGCCATCCAGCGAGACCTCACCCACGGCCCCCACATCTCTCACGGATTCCACCGGCAGGTGACCGCAGGCCGCCAGGGTCGCCAGGGCCACGGGCAGGTCGAAACCTGATCCGTCTTTGGGCACATCCCCGGGGCTTAGATTGATGGTTATGCGCTTGGTGGGCAGAGAAAGGCCACTGCTGGCCGCCCCCGACCTTATCCGCTCTCGGGCTTCGCGCACCGCCGCACCGGGGAGGCCCACGATGGTGACTCCGGGCAGCCCACTGCGGGCGTGGGCCTCCACCCTCACCGGCACCGCCTCGATGCCCACCAGAGCGAAGCCCCACATGGAGGCTACCGCCACAGCTACGACGCCCCTTCGATCGCGTCCTCGAGATGCTCGAGCCTGCAGGGCAGCCCTTCGCCGTCGAGCAGGACGGTGACGACGTCGAACCTCACCTCGCAGGGAAGTAGGCAACGGTCGGCCAACCACCACAACGCGGCGGCTCTGAGCCTTCTCGCCTTGCGGGGGCCTATCGCCTCCAAAGCGGTACCGTAGGCTGTGCCGGAGCGGGCCTTGACCTCTACGATCACCACTCGGGAGCGATGCCGACAGATGATATCGATCTCGCCGACAGGAGTGCGTTGATTGATGGCGACAACGCGGTACCCTTTTCCTGCGAGGTATGAGGCCGCAGTCTGTTCCCCGGTGCGCCCCCGAGCCGTATGATCGATACTCCTATGCGAGTGAGGATTCAGCTGGGCCTCCCTCTACAGAACGGACAGGCGGTGCCCCAGGCCGGTGCCGCCAGGCCGGTGGCGGGCCGAATCGGCCCCAGGCCGAACCGGCCGCGAACCCGGCCGGCGCTGGGCCCGACGGCGGTGGCGGTCTGAGGCCAGACTAGTCAAGAGGAAGGAATGACCATCTCGGACTTTGGCCCCAAGTTGGCAAATAACGACAGCTCTGTCCCGGCAAGTTTGACGGAGAGCTTCCGTGCGGTCGTGCTTGCGCACTATGGAGAGCTTGGCCGTGACCTGCCGTGGCGAAGGACCCGTGATCCCTACAGCATCCTCGTATCCGAGGTGATGCTTCAACAGACGCAGGTCGCCCGGGTGCTCCCTAAGTACGACCTGTTCCTCTCCTTGTTCCCAGAACCGCGCGCATTGGCGACTGCCCCTCTGGGTGCGGTCCTAGTCGCATGGCAGGGCCTGGGTTACAACCGGCGAGCCCTCGCTCTTCATAGAGCGGCGCAGATCGTGACGAGCGAACACCAGGGCCGCATCCCCCGCTCGGTCCCCGAGCTTCGACGGTTGCCCGCCATCGGACCGGCCACGGCTGCAGCCGTGTGTGTCTTCGCCTATGGCCATCCCTTGACCTTCATCGAGACGAACATCCGCTCCGCGTTCCTTCACTACTTCTTTCGAGAATGCATCGCCGTCCCTGATGCCGACATCCTCCCGTTGATCGAAGTCACCCTCGACCGTGAGAACCCCCGGGACTGGTACTACGCCCTGATGGACTACGGGGCGTGGGTGAAGAAGACGCAGCACAATCCCGGCCGCAGGAGCAGGCACCACGCCACTCAGACTCCCTTCGTGGGCTCCCGCCGTCAGCTACGAGCTCAGGTCCTGCAACTGCTGCTCGCGGCGAACACCGTGTACCGCCCGCCCGATCAAGCGGGGACAGATATCGCGACGAGTCAGGACGCCGCGAGCATCATGGCGCAGTTGCCGACCTGGGACCCCCAAGAGGCGCAGGCCGTGTTGAGCGAACTGGCCGCCGAGGGCTTCCTTGTTGTCAAGGCGGGGCGCTACCGGATCGCCTAAGTGTCCCGAGGTGAGGGCGCCAGAAGTGGCGCGCAGGGCCTGAACGCCTCAGCGGGGAGCAAAGAGATAGTGACCCACGAAGTGCTCACTACCTGAAGCCAGAGCGAAAGTCTCCTCGCAGGCCATGAAGAACAGCCGCCAGTGGGCAAGCCGCAGCCGGGCCTGGTCGACGCCATATGCCTGCCCCAGGATAGGCAGCACCAAATCTCGTTGCCGGTCGAGATTCTCAAGCCAGGCCCGCAGGGTGCCGGCGTAGTGCTCCCCACCCACCTGCCATCTCTCTGCCAGGGCCAGGTGTTCTTGATAGAAGGTCAGATAGTCCCAGGACGGCATCATGCCACCTGCGAAGAAGTGCTGCGCCATCCAGCCGCCCGTCCCTTCGGGATCGAACTCGTAGACCTGTCGGCGATGACAGAACACGTGTACGAAGAGCCTGCCGTCAGGTTGGAGCCACCCGGCGATCCGCCGCAGAAGCTCCCCGTGGTTCCGCAGGTGCTCGAACATCTCCACCGAGACGATCCGATCGAAGCGTCGGTCCGCCTCGAACCGACCGACCTCGGCCGTGATCACCTCAACGTTTCCTATGCCTCGTTCCCGGCACTCGCGCTCGATGAACGAGCCCTGCTCGCGTGAATTGCTCAGAGCGACCACCCTGCTGCGCGGGTAACGTTCCCCCGCCCACAGAGCCAAGGACCCCCAGCCGCAACCCAGATCGAGGATGCACTGGTCGTTGTCGAGGCCGGCTCGCTCGGCGGTCAGCGAAAGCATCGCTTCTTCGGCTTCGGCAAGACTACGGACCGACGAAGGCCACAGGCAGCAGCTGTACTTCATTCGCGGACCCAGGACGACACGGAAGAACTCGGAGGGAAGATCGTAGTGCTGCCGGTTCGCTTCGTCGGTCTTGACCGCGATCGGTCCCGAATCCAGACGGGCCAATACGGCCCGCTCGTGTTCGGCGCGCCCTTCGGGGCCGAGTCGCTCGAAGCCATCGACCAGCCCTTTCACGCGGGAACGCACGATGCGCCGCAGCGCGAGATCGGGTATCAGTCCCTTGGCGAGCAGCCTATCCTGCAGATGGTCTTCCATGCCTTGCTCCCGGTCCCTTTCACTGCCCCGGCAGGACCCTCGCCCGGCTCACTCGTCCCACAATCCCAGCTGCGACGTGTTCACACCCTGGAAGCTCAGCCGGTGAAGGCGGCAGGGTCCGTGGCGCCGGAGCGCATCCCGATGTCGGGCGGTTGCGTAGCCCACATGCTCATCGAAACCGTACTCCGGGTGCGCTAGGGCAAGAGTCCTCATCAGACGGTCTCTCACCACTTTCGCCACGACCGACGCCGCCGCCACCGCGGCGCTCTTGTAGTCCGCACCCACGATCGCTCGGGCGAGCAGATCGGGACGATCGAGATCGAACCCGTCGACGACCGCGAACGCATAGTGCCTATCCAGAGACTCGAGCGCTCCGGAGAGGGCCGCTAGATTGCAGCGGTGCAGCCCCACGCGGTCGATGGTCCCCGGACAGTAGGCCACCCACGAAACATGGGTGGCCGAGCGGAGCACCCTCTGGTACATCTCCTCCCGGGCCTCGGACGAAAGGAGCTTGGAGTCGGTCAGCCCCTTGAGGATGGTGAAGGGGCCGCCGGCGTAGTCCAGCACCACGGCGGCCGCCACCAACGGGCCGGCGAGGGAGCCACGACCGGCTTCGTCGGCTCCCGCCAAACGCAGGTCGGTCTCTTCTTGAGACGGTCCGTACTCAGCAAGCAGAGCAAGGTCGAATCGGAAAGGATCGGAAAGTCGCCGCTTGCTGCGACCTGTCCCTCGGCCGGAGGTCGGCCGCTGCAGGCCGTCGCTGGGCGGCTCCAGTGGGACCATCCTGGGCACGGATCCGGTCGGGCTAGAGGCCGCTGAGATGGCCGAGCGGCCAGTAGACGGCGAAGGCCTCGCCCATGATGGCCTCCTCGCTCACCGGCCCGAAGATACGGCTGTCGCCGCTGTTGTTGCGATTGTCGCCCATGACCCACACATAACCAGGAGCGATGGTGGTCTCGGGGAAATCGTCGAGGATGGGGTATTCCTTGATGAACGACTCGTCCTGAGCCACGTCGTTCACCCAGAGCGCCCCGTCGTGCACGGCGATGGTATCGCCGCTCACCGCCACTACTCGCTTGATGAAGGGGTCGGACCCGGGTCGGTCAGGAGGGTGGAAGACGACGACGTCGCCTTTCTCCGGGGACCGGAAGTGGTAAACGAGCCGGTTCACCAGGACGCGGTCGCCCTCGACCAGAGTGGGCTCCATGGAGGGAGACGGGATAGCAAATGGTTTGACGATGAACTGTTGTACCAGAAGGGCGAGCACGAAAGCGGCCGCTACGATCACGACCACCTCGACGACCCAGCGAAGGGTGCGATTCCCTCGCTTGACCGCCTCAGCCACAGGCGCTTCTTCGACGGCGCCCAACGGCTCCGGCTCGGCCAGAGAGACCGAATCCGGTTCGCTCACCGGACCCCCGCTCCTCAGATACGCTTCTCTTTGACTCGGGCTTTCTTGCCCAGCTTCTCACGCAGGTAGTAGAGCTTGGCCCTCGAGACATCACCGATGGCGGTGACCTCTATCTTCTCGATCTTAGGGGAATGAAGGGGGAAAGTGCGCTCCACCCCTACTCCGAAGGACTGCTTGCGCACCGTGAAGGTCTCCCGCACCCCATGGCCCTGCTTGCGGATACAGAAGCCCTGGAACACCTGGATCCTCTCCCGGCTCCCTTCGACCACTTTGAAGTGCACACGCAAAGTGTCTCCGGATTTGAAATCCGGGATGCCCTGACGGAGCTGTCCCCGCTCGAATTCCTCTATCGCGCCCATGTGTATACCTAGCCCTAGCGTCATCCTGCGTTCATCAGAAAGGCAATGCCCAGAAAAGCCAGCAGACTTTAGAGCATACGGCCGCTGAATGCAACCTGAAGCCGCCGGCGGCCTCGGACCGCTCGCCGTGCACCCTGCGCGGCCGACGGGTGCTAGATGCCTCCCCAGTGCCCGATGGGCCAGTAGATCACGAACCCGGTCCCGATGATGGAGTCTGCGGGGATCGGCCCGAAGATGCGGCTGTCGCCACTGTTGTTACGATTGTCGCCGAGCACAAAGAGGTGGCCGGCCGGGACGACGGTCTCGCCTTCCTCGCCCTGGAAATCCTGCTCGAGAAGATACGGTTCTTCTTGGGCGACACCGTTCACGAAAAGGGACCCGTCTTGGATGGCTACTTCGTCGCCCTCTACGGCCACGACGCGCTTGACCAGATCCTCGCTCTCGTTGATGGGAGAATCGAAGACCACTACGTCACCACTCCGGGGATCCCTGAAGTGATACGTCAGACGGTTGATAAGGATGCGGTCCCCTTCCATTAGGGTGGGCTGCATGGACACCTGGTGGATAGTGAACGGCTTGACCAGTAGCCACTGCACCAGCAGGGCGATCGCGAAAGCCGCCGCTACGATCACCACGACCTCGATCACCATCCCAAGAGCACCACGCCTCTTCTTCTCAACCCCGCGGGCTTTGGAGCTTCCCATCGTCGCCCGGCGGTCCTCGCTCCGCGGCGTGCTGCTCCCCGTGGTCTCCGTAGGCGATGAGCCGGAGCTTCCCCGGTTCGATCGGTCTTGCTCGCCGCTCACGTTCTGCTCCCTTCTCTCCACCCCCACGGTGAAGGACGGGCGTTCTCCCGCCGCCAACGTGCGATGGCCCCATGATCTCCACTCACCAGGACCGCCGGGACCTCCACACCTTGGTAGACACGAGGCCGGGTGTAGTGTGGGTACTCCAACATCCCCCCCAGTCCTTCGCTGAAGGACTCCTCCAGCACACTCTCAGCGTTTCCCAACGAGCCGGGAAGATGGCGTATCACCGCCTCGACCACGGCCAACGCGGCCACTTCCCCCCCGGCCAGCACATAGGGCCCGATGGAGAGCGATCCCGTGGCGAACAGCGCTTCTACGCGGGCATCGAAGCCCTCGAACCGGCCACAGAGGAGCACAAGCTCTCGTCCGCTCTCGGACAGTTCTCGACTCAAAGTCTGGTCGAACGGCCGCCCTCCTGCGGACAGCACATAGACGTCGCGGGTGTCGCGCACGTGCCCGGCCGGCTCCCCGAACACCTGCTCGAGGGCGTGACCGACCACATCGACCCGGGTGACCATGCCCGGTCCGCCGCCGTAGGGGGTATCGTCGACCTCATGATGGGGTGGGGTGCCGTAGTCGCGCAGGTTGTGGACGTCCAGCACGGCCGCACCGCTCGTGATCGCGTTGGCGACCGGATGTTGGGCCTGGAACCAAGTGAAGGCCTCCGGTACTAAGGTGAAGACGATGATGCTTTTCATCCCGGACCGGGGCCGCCCTCGTCGTCAGGGCCGCCCTCGTCGTCAGGGCCGCCCTCGCCATCGGCCCCGGGAGCGTCGTGGTCCCCCAGGAAGCCCGGCGCGACCACCAGGTATCCTTCAGTCAGGGCCACGACCGGCACCGCCGAGCTTACGAAGGGGATCAGGTACTCCGTCTCCGTGGTTTCGACCGTGCCCGACCCGCTCGCGACCAGCAACAGTGGGTGCGCCGGGGAGTCCAGCACGTCCTTCACCCGGCCGATGACGTCTCCGCTTTGGTCCCGGACCTCCAGACCGATGAGATCGAAGGGATAGAACTCGTCTTCGTCCAGTTCCGGAAGTTGGCTTGAGCGAATCTCGAGCACGTAGTCCCGCAAGGCCTCGGCCGCATCGCGGCCCACGACCTCGCTGAACCCCAGGATGGGGAAGCCCTCGTCGCCTCGGATGGTCGAGATGGTCAGCCGCACTTGCTCCCGGAGGCGCGGCCCCGCGACGCCCAGGCGTCCAGGCCGCGCGTACAGGACGGAGTCGGGGGTGAAGCGCTCCGGGTTGTCCGAACTGGGCACGATCCGCACTTCTCCGTGCACGCCGTGAGGCCGGGATACCCGGCCCACCTCGATCCACTCCGGGCGCGACATGCCGGTCACAGGGCCCGTCTCGGGACAACATCTCGGCCGCCGAGCCCGCACTGAGCGGCGTGACGCGTCGTCCTCGGTCCGCGAAAGGTCATTCGAAACGAGCCTAGTCGAGTATCTCGACGGTAGCTTGCTTACCGTCCTTGACGGCGCTCGCTTTCACCACGGTCCGGAGGGCTCGGGCAATGCGGCCCTGTTTGCCGATGACCTTCCCCACGTCTTCCTTGGCCACGCTGAGTCGCAGTACCACTCCGTTTTCGGACTCGATCTCCTCGACCCGCACCTGTTCGGGGTGGTCGACGAGCGACCGGGCCAGGAATTCAAGCAGTTCTTTCACCTAGACGATGCCTTTCAGACTCAGGAGTTTGCGCACCGTATCGGAGGGCTGAGCGCCGGATTCCAGCCATTTCTTGGCCTTGGTCTCGTCCACTTCGATGACAGACGGATCGTTCTGCGGGTTGTAGTAGCCGATGGTCTCGATGAACCGGCCGTCACGGGCCCGGCGAGAATCCGCCACCACGATGCGGTACGTCGGACGCTTCTTGCTGCCTCGACGCGCCAATCTGATAGCTGTTGCCATAGGTCACCTCCTCCCTCTAACTTGGGTTCCCGAACATCTGGAACGGGTTCTTGGGCATGCGGCCTGAGCCCAGCTGCTTCATCATCTTCTGCACCTGCTTGAACTGGTTGAGCAACTGGTTGACCGAGTGGATATCGGAACCTGAACCGGCCGCGATGCGCCGGCGGCGGCTGCCGTTGATGAGTTCGGGGTGACGACGCTCCTCTGCCGTCATGGAGTAGATTACGGCCTGGATCTTGTCGAAGGCCTTGTCGTCCACCTGCAACCCCTTGAGCTTGGCCGAGGGGATCCCGGGGATCATACCCAGCAGACTAGAGATCGAGCCCATCTTGCGCACCTGCTGGATCTGCTCGAGGAAGTCATCGAAGGTGAAGGTGCTCTTGCGCAGACGCTGTTCCAGCTCCCGTGCCTTCTTCTCGTCGATGGTGCGCTCGGCCTTCTCGATGAGCGAGAGCACGTCTCCCATCCCCAGGATACGCGAGGCCACCCGGTCGGGATGGAAATACTCGAAGTTGTCGAGCTTCTCGCCACTACTCGCGAACTTGATGGGCTTGCCGGTCACGGCGCGCACCGATAGCGCCGCGCCGCCCCGGGCATCACCGTCCATCTTGGTCAGGATCACCCCGTCGAACTGCACCCGCTCCTGGAACTGCAGGGCCACGTTGACGGCATCCTGGCCGGTCATGGCGTCCAAGACGAGCAGGATGTTGTGCGGCTTCACCGTGTTGCGGATGCGCACCAACTCTTCCATCAGCTTCTCGTCGATGTGCAGCCGCCCGGCTGTGTCTACGATCAGGACGTCGCGCCCCTTTTCGCGGGCCCATTCCACGCCGTGCTTGGCTATGTCCACCGGATCGGCCTTGGCGCCCTCGTCGTACACAGGGACGCCGAGCTGCTCGCCCAGTGTCTTCAACTGGTCGATAGCCGCCGGCCGGTAGACGTCCCCTGCCACCAGGCCGGGGCTCTTGCCCTGTGTGAGCAGGAAGTTGGCCAGTTTTCCACAGGCCGTCGTCTTGCCCGAACCCTGCAGGCCCACCATCATGATCACGGTCGGCAGCCGAGGCGAGAAGGTCAGCTTCGTAGTGGACGAACCCATCAGAGCTACCAGCTCTTCGTTGACGATCTTGATGAACTGCTGGGCGGGAGTGAGGCTCTCGAGGACCTCGGCGCCAAGAGCACGCTCCTTGACCTTGTCCACGAACTCCTTCACCACCTTGTAATTGACGTCGGCCTCGAGCAAGGCCAAGCGGATCTCGCGAGCGGCCCGCTCCACGTCTTTGTCCGTGAGCTTGCCCTGTCTCTTGAGGCCGTCGAAGGCTATCTGCAGCTTGTCGGAGAGGGAATCGAACATCTGTCACCTTGTAATTTGGCGCCGCCCCACGGGCACCGCTTCGCCGCGGCCCCGTTCTGGCCGCGAGGGTGGGAGTTTACTAGCCTCCGGAACTCCCGTCAAACCGCCACTCGTGGGTAGGAGCGTCAACGGCACGCCCTGGTCCGGGTGAGGCCCGACTCATCGCCGGGCCAGCGAGTCATCGAACAGCAGCCCGGCAAAGTCGACCGGGTCGAACGGCTGCAGGCTCTCGAGCTTCTCTCCCGTGCCGATGAGCTTGATGGGCAGCTCCAGCTCGTGTGACACGGCCAGGGCGATACCGCCCTTGGCGGTGCCGTCCATCTTGGTCAGCACCACCCCGGTCAGATCGACCGACTCTTTGAACATGCGGGCCTGGACCAGACCGTTCTGTCCGGTGGTCGCGTCTATGGTGAGCAGACACTCGTGCGGGGCGTCGGGCACACGTTTCTTTATGACCCGGACGATCTTTTCCAGCTCCTTCATCAGGTTGACCTGGGTGTGCAGCCGACCGGCGGTATCGATGATCACCACGTCGGCTGCCCGGGCCTCGGCGGCGGCAAGGCCATCGAAGACCACGGCTCCGGGGTCTCCACCCCGCTCGTGTCGCACCACTTCGCAACCGACCCGCCGGCCCCACTCAACAAGCTGCTCCACTGCCGCCGCCCGGAAGGTGTCTCCCGCCACCAGAAGCGGCTCCTTCCCCAGCTCTTTCAGATGCCAGGCGATCTTGCCGATGGTGGTGGTCTTGCCCGTGCCGTTCACGCCGGCCATCAGGATCACGGCGGGCGAGTGAGCCACGTCTATGCGAGTGTCGGCCTGGCAGAAGTGGGCCGCCGTGACCTCGCGGAGCTTTGCCAGAAGCCCGGCCGAGTCCTTGATGGTCCCGGCGTCGGCCTCCGCCTCCAGGGTCTCGACGATCGAGACGGTGGTACCGACACCGACGTCGGCGTAGATCAGCGCCTCCTCGATCTGCTCCCACAGATCTTCATCAAAGCGGTCGAAGAGCACCGAGGCGAACTGCTGTTGCAGCAACCTGCGACTCTTTGTCAGGCCGTCCCGGAGTTGTGAGAGCCAGCCTCCCTGCTTGTCTTGCTCTTCCTCCGGAGTGTGAACGACAGCCTCTTCGGCTACCCCGATGAACACTTCCGACCAATCGTGGCTCAATACGTCACGCCCCTTTCGGAACCAGACCCGCTGCCTCCCGCCGCCCGGCACGGTCGCGCGTTTCCTTCTTCTCTCCAAATCTGCGAGATAGCACGCGTGAGGTGCCATCGCTCTCCAGAGCGACGCCATAGAGCGTGTCGGCTATCTCCATGGTCTGACGCTGATGAGTGATGACTATGAACTGCGTCTTCTCCCTGTACTTCCTTATCAGGGACAGAAAACGGCGGATGTTTACATCGTCAAGAGAGGCTTCGACTTCGTCCAGGATATAGAAGGGGCAGGGACGAGCCAGAAACAGCGAGAAAAGGAAGGCGATCGCCGTCATCGCTTTTTCTCCTCCGGAGAGCAGACTCATGCTGCGCGGGGCCTTGTTCGGCAATCTCACCTCAAGAGCTATGCCGCCCATGGCCTCCCCGACGACTTCTTCATCTTCCAGATCGTCGGGCTGACCGCTCCCCCCGGTTTCCGCCCGCCGCACGGCGACGGTCCTCGCCTCCGTAAGTCTGAGCGTTCCCTTTGCTCCCGGGAACACCGTGGCGATAACTGCCGAAAAATGCTCTCTGGTGGCCTGAAAGATCTCGGAGAAAGCTCCCTCGATATGTTCGTCGAGCCCGGAGATCAGCTCTTGCAGTTGGGAGAGCGAAGCTTCCAGATCACGACGTTGCTCCTTCAGGAAGCGGGCTCGCTCTTCAAGTTCCGCGCACTCTCGTTCGGCAAGTGGATTGACCGGCCCGATCTTCTCTCGTCTGCGTTCCGCTCGCTCCACGGCCCCGAGCAGAACGTCCGCATCCTCACCCACCACTCCCGCGAGGGTCAGTCCCCGGGGAGACAGGTGCCGACGGCGGAGTTCGGCAAGGTCACCCTCGAGCGCCGACCGGCGATCGTCCAGCCGGGCCTCGTCCACCTGCAGCTGACCGATCCGGTCCGCCGACGCGTCCTGCTCGCGCTGAAGCTCGGCTTCCGCCCCTCCCCAGTCCCGGATGGTCTTCGCTGCGTCCTGTGAGCGCACCCGCACTTCTTCCAACTGCGATTCCAACCCCACCGACACAGTCCGAAGGCGCTCCGCAAGCTTCTCGACAACGGCAAGCAAGCCGCTCAGGACCGGTAGATAGCGCTCCAAGAACGTCACCCTACGCTCGCAGCGCCCCGCTTCCGCAGTCGCTGCGTCCCACTGTGCCTGCGCACGCTCACGTTCGTTCTGGTTGGCCCGGCACCGCTCGCGCAGCCTGACCTCGACCAGCTCCGCCTGGCTCTTTTTGGCCCGCAACCTGCCCACGGTGTTCCTCAGAGACTCAAGACGAGTCTGCGCGCCTCGAAGAGACGCGCGAGCCGCCTCCAGCTCCAGCTCCCTCGCGGCCGTCGTCTCTTCCAGCGCGTGTAGATCGGCCGTCAACTGGGCGAGTGCTGCAAGCTCGCGCTCGTGACGAGCCTGCAACTCCGAGCGCCCCACCCCGGATTCCTCTACGCGACGGGCGTGCAGGTCGCACTCGTTCGCATGAGCCGCCAGCCTCGCCTCGGCCTCGCGCAGGGTCTCCTCAGCCCGCCGGCATTCGTCTTCGGCACCCGCGGCCACGCCCCGCGCCTCTTCGGCAATCCTGCGGGCCTCCCCCAGCCTCTCTGCCAGCGTCGCGCGCTCCCCAGCGACAGAGCGCAGTTCATTCTGCGCTTCCAGGATGGCCTCGGCTCCCACATCCTTGCGTCTCGCAACGTGCAGACCCGCCCGGACCAATTCACCCGAGCGGGTGACCACGCGCCAGGACCCGCTCCCCTCGCCCGGCAGATACGCGCCGAGCCGGTCATCACCGGTCAGCACCCCCGTGGGCGGGAGAAGCACCTTCAAGGTGTCGATCAACTCTCTGGGTCCCGAGACGAACTCCCACAGATCTCGGGTCTCCGGAGGAAGGGATCCTGCCGGCTCTCCGTACGAGGTCACGGGATCCACCGCCCCTGTGTCCTCCGGTCCCGCCTCCGCGGCGACATGCGCGTTGGCCCGAATGGCTTCGAGCGGCCCGTCGACTTCGAGGGCGAGGGTGATATCGGCGCGGTCAGCCCAGACGACGGCTTGGGCCAAGGATCCCAGTGCGGCGGCCAGGGCCCTCTCGTAGCCCGGTTCCACAACGAGAACCTCGGTCAGGAGCCGATGCTTCTCGGCTGAAGTCAGCAGTGCCTGCGCCCCGGCCGGGACGCCCTCCCTCCGCTCCAGGACATCCCGCAAGACCGCCTCTCTTGATTCAAGGCCGGCGACGACCTCTCTAAGGGCCGTTTCTTCGCGGGCGGCTTCCGTCTCGCGGGTCCGCGCTTCCTCGCGCCGGGATACGGCCGCGGTGAGCGCCTCCTGGGCCGAGCGTAGCGCCTCCTCGCCCGCCTTCTTCTGTCGCTCCAGCGCGGCTGCTTCTGCCTCCAACTCCTCCAGACGAGCGATCGCCGCTTGCATCACCGCGGTCAATTCCGAGATCGCCCGCTCTTTGCTTTCGATCTCCCTGCGGAGGAAGTCACGGTCCTGCACGGCCCGCGAGCGGGCCGCCTCCAGCTCGAAGACCGCGTCCTTGAGATCGTCTTCGGTCTCGCTCAGAGTCCGATAGACGGGGAGCGACTCCTCCAGTGCCGAATTCATGGCCGCTTCCCAACCGTTCACTACCCCAAGCCTGGCCTCGTCTGTGGACAAAGCAGTGATTGCCTCGAGCCGGGAGGCCAATGAAGCCATCTCGCCCTGCGCCAGTTCCCGGCGCCTGCGCGCGCGATCCAGATCCCCTTCAAGGCGGGCCACCCTCTGCCGGAGGGCGACAGCCCGTCCTTCAACGCGCTCGGCTTCGGAGCGCAGCCGATGGTAGTCACTGCTCAGCTCCTCCCGGCCCTGCAGCACGGCGGCGAACTGCTCCTCTTCAGCCAGACGTTGACGGCGAAGCTCCGCCAGTCCGGTCTCTGTCTCCCCCCGTCGCCTGCGCAGTTGAGCCAGCTCTTCCCCGGTCTCCCGACAGGAGTCCTGGATACCGGCCAAGGTGAGAAGGACCCACTTGGCCTTGGCGCGGGCCCATTCCTCCGTAGCTTCGGCAAACCGCTCCGCGGCTGCCACCTGCTGTCTGAGAGGCCGCAGGGCACCATTGACCTCCCGCTCGATGTCTCCCACGCGGAGAAGATTCCGCCGCGTCCGTTCCAGCTTCGCCTGGGCCCGCTCCCGCCGCTTCTTGAACACTCCCAGTCCGGCCGCCTCCTCCACCAGTCCCCGCCGGGCTTCAGGAGTGGAGTTGAGGAGGGCCTCGACCTTACCCTGGCTGACGACACTGTGCATCTCCCTGCCCAGGCCCAGGCCGCCGACCAGGTCCTGGACATCCAGCAGCCTGCAACCGGTACCGTTCAACCGATACTCCGACCCGCTGTCTCTAACCAATCTCCTGGTGATCTCAAGCTGGTTGCAGTCCATCGGGAACGAGCCGCACTCGTTGTCGAAGACCAGACTGACCTCAGCGACCGCGCTTGACTTCCGTCCGTCGGGGCCCGAGAAGATCACATCCTGCATGGACCGTCCCCGGAGATTGCCGGGGCTCTGCTCGCCCAACACCCACAGAACGGCGTCGGCGATGTTGCTCTTGCCGCTCCCGTTCGGTCCGATGATCACGGTGACCCCGGGTTCGAAGACGAGTTCGGTGGGCTTGGCGAAGGTCTTGAAGCCCCGAAGCCTCATGGAATGCAGGTGGGGCAAGCTACTGCACCTTGCCTTCCCTCAAGGAGGCGAGGGCCTCCTCGGCGGCCGCTTGCTCGCTCATCTTGATGGTGGTGCCCGTGCCCCGCCCTCCGAGTGACCCACCGACCAGGACCTCGGACGTGAACACGCGGGCGTGCGGCGGGCCGGTCTCGACCACCAGCCGGTAGACCGGCTGCAGACCGCGGGGGGCAAGCAACTCCTGCAGCGCCGTCTTGTGATCGACGTGGGCCGTAACCGCGTAGTGGATCTGTCGCTCAAAAGCCCCGACCACCGCGCCGCGGGTCTGCTCGAACCCGTGAGTCAGATAGATGGCGCCGATAAGGGCCTCGAGCACGTTTCCCTGGATGGTCGGGTTACCTGCCGCCTCCCTGCGTCTGCTCTCCGGTGCCGGAGCATGCTCGACCAGCAGCCCCTCTATCTCGAGCGCCCGGGCGACCTGTGCGCAGCTTGTACGGCTGACCACGAAAGCCTTGACCCTGGCCATGTCACCCTCGTCGTTAAGCGGATAGCGCTGGTAGAGAGCGGAAGCAATGGCCAGCCCCAGGACGCTGTCGCCAAGGAACTCCAGCCGCTCGTAGGATTCGGTCCTCGTGTCCACCCAGGAGGAGTGAGTGAGCGCAAGTTCAAGCAATCTGGGGGGCAATTGCCGGGCAAGGGCCATGAGCATCGGACCTTCACTCGCGGGAGAAAGACGGTCGGCCCGACGTGACCGCGGCCAAGGGAAAGCGGGGACTGCCCGCACCAGCGCCGGCAGCCCCCGCACTTTCCAGTCTCTCCCCGGGATGGACGTCAGACGCGGGCGGCGATGAAGTCGACCGCTGCGCCCACCGTGGTGATGGTCTGAGCCTCTTCGTCGGAGATCTTCACGCCGAACTGGTCTTCAAGCTCCATGATGAGCTCCACGAGGTCCAAGCTGTCGGCGTTCAGGTCGTCCTGGAAGGAAGCTTCCTCCGTGACGTCGTCGGCGTCGACACCAAGCTGCTCCACCAGGATAGCGCGCACCTTGGCGAAGATCTCCTCTCTGATCATCTGCTGCTCCTTGCGTCCAGTATCGAAACGATGACGGAGGTAACTCCAGGGACAGGACCATTGTATCAACGGCGGTCAAGAAGAGGCAGCATCTCCCCGGCCCAGGATCGCGACCACCTCCGCATCCACCCCGGTCAGTACGCCTCTTCGCAGCGCGTCGGCGCCGAAGCGCAGGGCATTGGCGATAGCCTTGCGCGTGGCGTTCCCGTGACAGATCACGACCAGGCCCCGCACCCCCAGCAGATACGTGCCCCCGTACGCCTCAGGGTCGAAGCCCGCGCGCAGCCCGCGCAACGCCGGCTTCAACAGCATGCCCCCGGTTCTCGCCCGTGTGCTGGAGCGTGCCGCCTCTTTCAGTCGACCGAAGAGGACCGCTGAGCACCCCTCCAGTAGCTTCAGGGCCACATTGCCGGTAAAGCCGTCCGTCACCACCACGTCGGCCGTGTTCCGGAGCAGATCGCGTCCCTCCACGTTCCCGATGAAATTGAGCCCCGATGCTGTCAGGCCGTGGTAGGAGGCCTGAGCCAATTCACTGCCTTTGCTCTCCTCTTCACCAATGTTGAGAAGGCCCACGCGGGGTGCCGACAATCCCATGACGGTGCGCGCATAGGCCGTACCCAACACACCGAACTCCACCAGGTGCTCGGGACGGCAGTCGGCATTGGCCCCCGAATCCAGGAATACTACCGGGCCTTCCAGCCCCGGCAGAATGGTGACGATCGCAGGCCTTCTTATGCCTTCCACGCGCCGGACCACCAGCAGGGCCGCCGCCAGCACGGCCCCAGTGCTGCCGGCGGAGATGAACCCCTGAGACGAGCCGTCCACCACGGTCCGGGCTCCCACCACGATGGAGGAGTCCTGCATGCCCTTCACGGCCGCGACAGGCTCCAGATGAGAGCTGATGACCGATGCGCTCGGCACGACTTCCACATAGCGGCGATCGGCGGCTCCGAGTTGGATCTCCAAGACGTCCGGTCGTCCCACCAGTAGCACGCGTAGTGAAGGCGAAGCGGCCAGAAGGGCCCCGGCCACGATCTCCGCCGGCGCGTTGTCTCCGCCCTCGGCGTCGATGGTGAGAACAACAGGGGCCTCGGCTTGGTCAGATCCGACGAGAGTCATGTTCGGTGGGTCTCCTTGGTCCTGCGACTTGGCCGCATCATGGTCATCGAGGCTGGACGCCTCTCGAAATGTCTCACAAAGCGGCCCCGGCGGGAAGGCCGGAGCGGGGGTGGCGCCCGTTTAGGAAGACCTGGACTCCGGGAACTTCCTCTTCGGTATCGGCGTCAGGTCAGGGAAGCTACTAGTGCGTGGAGTTGCGGTACGAACGTTTGTTCGGTATACTATACCTGTAGGCAGGAAGTGACGCGCGCATTGACAGCGTCGAGGAGTCGGAGTAAACTGTTGCGGTTTGCGTCGTGAGAGGGTATAAAAAGAGAAAGCGTGAATCTCCAATTAGGATAGCAGAAGACAGTGCATAGAGAAAGTGATATCGCCACCATCGACGTCCGCACCATAGTGGACGTCCAAGACCTTTTGCAGCTCGGCCAGGAGCGCGGCTACGTCACCAGCGACGAGATCATGGCCCTGGTCGAGGAATACGACATGACCATGGAAGAGATCGAGGATCTGTACTCGCAGCTGTTCGACCAGTCCATCGAGATCTACGAGCAAAGCCCGGTCACTCAGGGCGTGCTGGAGCCCACCGAGCCCACGCTCGACCTGTCGATCGAGACCGTCACCCATGACCCGCTGCGGCTCTATCTCAAGGAGGCGGGAGAGATCCCGTTGCTCACAAAAGATGAAGAGATCGAACTGGCCAAGCGCATCGAGGCGGGTGACAAGCGCGCCAAGGACCGCATGATCCAGTCCAACCTGCGTCTGGTCATCTCCATCGCCAAGAACTACTACACCCAGGACATGGACCTGCTCGACCTCATTCAGGAGGGCAACACCGGTCTCATCCGCGCGGTGGAGAAGTTCGACTACCGCAAAGGCTACAAGTTCTCCACCTACGCTACCTGGTGGATCAGGCAGGCCATCACCCGGGCCATCGCCAACCAGGACCGCAACATCCGCATCCCGGTGCACATGATCGAGAAGATCAACAAGATGGTCCGCACCGAGCGGAAGCTCCTGCAGGAGACCGGCAAGGAGCCCAGCGACGACGAACTGGCTTACGAGCTGGGTATCGATCCTCAAGAAGTGCAGGAGATGCGCAAGATCGCCCAGCGCACCACCTCGCTCGAGACCCCCATCGGCGATGAAGAAGACGCGGAACTCGGTGATTTCATCGAGAATTCCAACACCCCGGATCCTGCCGACGTGGTGTCCAGCATCATCGCCAAAGAGAGCCTGGACCGAGTGCTCAAGGCCATGGACGAACGGGAGCGCAAGGTAGTGGAGCTCCGCTTCGGCCTCAAGGGTGAGCATCCCCGGACCCTGGCCGAGGTCAGCAGCCGCTTCAACGTCAGCCGCGAGCGCATCCGGCAGATCGAGGCCAAGGCCCTGGAGCAGATCAAGGCCGCCGACGAGATCCAAGCCATGAGGGAGTCGGCCTAAGAACTCGCTTCAGAATGAAGTCTTGGCCGCCTCATCCGCGCTGGGCGCGAGCTGGGGAACGCATCCAGGACTAGGACGGGTCGCGCGGGAGGTTCGCCCTCCTTCCATTGGCGCCGTCGCGGTGCTTCCTCAAAACGCTGATGGTGGATCTGTTTCCACCTCACTCAGGTTTCCTTACTCGCCCTGTGCCGTCTGGCAGGCAGGCGAGCGATGTGGTAAGTATGCACTCACATTTCAATCCCACAAGGAGGGGCAGCAGCATGTCCGACAAGGAAAAGAGACTCTCGGACGGAGAACGAGAGGAGCCGGGAGCGCTAAAAGACAAACCGGTGAGCCGTCGCGAGTTCCTCAAGGTGGCGGGTATCGCCGGTGCGACGATAGGCGTCGGGGCGGGCCTCGGAGGATTTCTGGCCG